>ENA-OQHL01000253-OQHL01000253.1-human-gut-metagenome-genome-assembly--contig:-NODE-253-length-43528-cov-17.129029_pt1 | contig 43528 bp, 38 predicted proteins | sample MGYA00242565_ERZ504723 | MGnify/ENA primary metagenome ERZ504723 (study PRJEB26092, sample SAMD00036211) | human gut metagenome | host: Homo sapiens | study: EMG produced TPA metagenomics assembly of... | reverse complement strand
GGTAGAACCAGCGACAGCCGCAACGCTATGATGCGCGCTATGGTTACCTACCTGTTAGAGAATGGCAAGATTGAGACCACTGTCACTCGCGCCAAGGACGTTCGTTCCATGGCCGAGAAGATGATCACCCTGGGTAAGGCCAGCGACCTGCACACCAAGCGTCAGGTCTACGCCTACATCACCAAGGAAGATGTTGCAAAGAAGCTGTTTGATGAGATCAGCCCCAAGTACGCTGACCGCAACGGCGGCTACACCCGCATCATCAAGATCGGCGCTCGCCGCGGCGACGCTGCTGAGATGGCAGTTCTGGAGCTCGTCTGATCGACTCTGACTGAATAGATCAGTATCAAAAAGCCCTTTCCCGTCTGGGAGAGGGCTTTTTCTGTTTTCGCCGCTTGGCAGAGCCCTCCTTGCGTGATATACTGATACTGTTATGGTATGCAGATTTCCACGAGCAGGAGGGAATATGTTGAAGATCAAAGGATGGCTGCGGGCGGCTGCGCTGTGCGTGGCGTTCTGCCTGCTGCTGACCGGGTGCAGCATCCCCATGCCGGAAGAAACGGTGCAGGTGGAGGAACTGCTGCGTGCGCCCCGCCTTGCGGGCGATTACGGCGCATTGCAGACCGCCCTGAACGACTGGCTGGGGGAGAGCGCCCAGCTGAAATATCCGCTGCAGGGCGACCTGCTGTCGCCCTTTGTGCTGCAGGATTTCGACGGCGACGGCGAACAGGACGCAGCGGTGTTCTACACCACGGCCCTCACCTCCAATGTATGCGTTGCTTTCTTACGCAAGAACAGCGGGGGTGCCTGGCAGGTGAGCCAGACCGTAGAGGGCCTGGCCGATTCGGTGGACAATGTCCGGCTGGCTCAGCTTCAGGCGGGCGGTACGGCCCAGCTCGTCGTGGGCTATGCGGCTTCGCAGGATGACCACTATCTGGCCGTTTACTCCTACGAGAACGGCGAGGTGTCGGCCATCCTCGAGCAGGCTTATGAGCAGTACCTCGTGGAGGACATCACCGGCGGCGGCAGCGAAGACCTTATCCTGATGTCCACGCTGGAAGACAGCGGCGTCCAGATCGAGCTGCTGACCGTCGATAAGGACGGAAGGTTTCAGCAGGTGGCCGTTATGGCACTGTCGGGTGATAAGTTCTCGGGCTGCGCCTCGGTGGCGGCGGGCCTCGGCGCGGACGGAAAGCACTATCTGGTGCTGGATGGCTGGACGGGCATCTCGGGCAATAATCTGGCCTCGGTGCTGCTGCGGTTCGACGATGAGAGCCAGCAGATGGTGCCGGCCTCTCAAATCACCAGCGAGGAGCTGTACAATGCCTCGCTGCGCAATGTCCCAAGCCTCGTGAGCCGCGATCTGGACGGCGACGGCACCGTGGAGATACCGACCCAGCCCGACGAAGCGGGTCTGCTGAACATGAGCCAGAGCCGACGGATGGATTTTATCGTCTGGATGGACTACACGGCGTCAGCGCAGGAAAAGAGTTTCGGCCTGCTGGATGAGGAGACCGGCTGCTATATCGCCCTGCCCATCGAGTGGGAGGGCAACCTGATGCTGACGGACAGCACGGACGAGGAAGACGCCGTGGAGCTGCGGACGGTAGACGAGAACAAGCTGGTGCTTACCCTGCGGCTGGCTTCGTCCAGCGAGAACGCTGTGGGATGGACCCGCCTTGGTGTGGTGGCGTCCCGCCAGATGCAGGCAAAGCTCGGCCCGGATGTGACCATAGAGGACCCGGATTACCGGCTCTCCCGGTCGCTGTACCGGCTGAATTAGCCCTCTCAGGCGCTTCGCGCCAAGGTCGGGTTGCGGCTCCCAGCATCTGCTTCGCTCTCGCTCGCATCCTGCTGGCCGCTGCCCCAACAGTTCCTCCCTGTTTCCGCCACTGGCGGCGGTCGTCGCCGTTGCTCCCAAGGGGAGAGCCATTGGCAGGCAGGGTGAGTCTGAGCGGACTGAATAAAAATGATTTTTCGTAACATGCCGGGCCTTGCGCATAAGGCAAACCGGATAGAAACGGAGGAACGATAAATGGTCAAGGTTCTGGTAGTGGAAGATGAGGCCAGCATTCGTGAGATGATAGCGCTGAACCTGCGTCTGGCCGGGATGGAGGCTGTGGAGGCAGACAGCGCCGAAGCGGCCCTGCCTCTTCTGGAGCAGCGGCCGGGCTGTGACGCGGCCATCCTGGACGTGATGCTGCCGGGCATGAATGGCTTCTCGCTCTGCGAGACCATCCGCCGCACCGACCAGAAGATCGGCATCATCATCCTGAGTGCCAAGGGGCAGGAGCAGGATAAGATCCGCGGCCTGTCCATCGGTGCCGACGATTATATGACCAAGCCCTTCAGCGTCAGTGAGCTGCTGGCCCGTGTGGAGGCGCTCTGCCGCCGCGTGGGCCGTTCGGCCGGCGCCGAGGCAGGGGAGCAGGCTCCGGCCTCACTGGTGAGCGGCAGCTTCGTGCTGGACGAGAACCGCCGCGTCCTGCTCAAGGCGGGCAAGCCCATCGAGCTGACTCAGGTGGAGTTCCAGATCATGGAGCTGTTCTTCCGCAACCCCGGTGTGGCGCTGGTGCGCGAGCGCATCCTCAAAGGTGTCTGGGGTGAAAACTACTTCGGCGACGTCAAGATCGTGGATGTGAACATCCGCCGTCTGCGGATGAAGGTGGAGGATGAGCCCAGCCATCCGGCACATATTCTCACCGTGTGGGGATATGGTTATCGGTGGGAGGAATAACGAAGAATATGTTCTCTTTTGGTGTCAAAAGAGAACCAGAAAACCACCAGCGATTTCGACGCGCTGGATCCACGAGAAAGGGGCTGCTCGCCCCTTTCAGACCCCGAAGGAGTTGTCGAAACGGAAAAAAGCTAGCCGCTTCGCTAAACGCTTTTTTCTCGTTTCTCCGATTTGGAGTCGCTATGCGACGGGGACGCGGTGAGGGCAAAGTAAAATTGACAGGAAAGGAGAAAACGCTATGCGAAGCGGTATCACCCGGCGATGGCTGCGGGGCAGTCTGCTCATTACGGTACTGCTGGTGCTGCTGGTGGAGGTCATGTTCCTCTACAGCGCCACCCGCAGCTACTACAACGGCGTCCAGCAGACCATGTACCGCCGCTTTTCGTCCATCACCGGTCAGCTCAAAATGTACACCGGCGAAACGAGCCAGAAGACCGCCGCCAGCCGCAGCGTGGCCCTGCGCCGGATGGTGGAGCAGTTCTCCGATAAGGACAAATATGAGTTCATGCTGCTGGACAGCTACGGCAGTGTCATCGCCTCGTCCAGCGGCACCGATGCCGAGGGCATCGTCACCCACACCGATTTTGAGCAGGCGCAGGAGGCCGTGGACGGGCAGGGCATCGCCATCTACCGCACCCAGAGCGGAGAGATGGTCATGGCGGCCTGCTGTCTCGTACCCTATGCAGCCGAAGATGTGGCCGCCATGCGTCTCGTCACAAGTCTGACGCTGGTGGAAGAACAGCTCAAACGCACCGTGGTGGTGGCCCTCATCATGGGTGCGGCGGTGCTGGCCTTTACCATCATGTCGGGCCTGTACTTCGTGCGGAGCATTGTGGTGCCGCTGGGACAGGTGGAGCGCACCGCCGCCGGCATCGCCCGGGGTGAGCTGGACGTTCGTCTGCCCGTCACCGGCGACGAGCGGGATGAGGTGGACCGCCTGCGCGGCACCATCAACCGGATGGCCGAGGGCCTCGAAGAGACGGAAAAGATGAAAAACGAGTTCATCAGCTCCGTCTCCCACGAGCTGCGCACCCCGCTCACCTCCATCCGGGGCTGGGTGGAGACGCTGCGCACGCTGGACGACCCCTCCGACGAGAACTACCGCAAGGGCCTCGAGATCATCAACAACGAGACGGCCCGCCTCTACAACATGGTGGAGGAGCTGCTGGATTTCAGCCGCCTGCAGAATGGCCGTCTCAAGATGACCTGCCGCCCCCTCGACCTTGTGGCCGAGCTGACCGATGCGGTGCTTTTCTGCGAGGCCCGCATCCAGCGGGAGGGGCTTGTACTGGTGTACAATGAGCCGGAGGAGATGATCCCGGTCTACGCCGACCCCGACCGTCTGCGGCAGGTGTTCATCAACATCCTGGACAACGCCATCAAGTATTCCGCCCCCGGTGGGCGCATCACCGTCAAGCTCTGGGCGGGCGAGTACAAAGCCTTTATCGAATTGATCGATCAGGGCCGCGGCATCCCGCCCGAAGACCTCGAGAACGTCAAGACCAAGTTCTACAAGGGCAGCAACTCGGTGCGCGGCAGCGGCATCGGTCTGGCGCTGGTGGACTCCATCATGACCGCCCTCGACGGCACGATGGACATCAAGAGCACTCTGGGCCGGGGAACGGTGGTCACTCTGGGGCTGCCGCTCTACAAAAAATAAGATTTTGTCACATTTATGTGGTAAGATAGAAGCCAAAAAACGGACAGGAGAAATCCATTTTATGAATCACGAACCCAAGAAGGAATGCTTCAAGACCAGTGTGGGCGGTCAGGCCCTGATGGAAGGCATCATGATGCGCGGCCCGGAGCACATCTGCTGCGCTGTGCGCAAGCCCGACGGCACCATCGAAACGAAGATAGACGACACCCCGAAACACGGCATCTGGGCCAAGATCCCTCTCGTGCGGGGAGCCATCTCGATGATCGAGAGCCTCATCACCGGCTACCACTACATGATGTACTCTGCCCAGGTGAGCATGGGCGACGAGTACGACGCCGAAGAGGAAGAGTCCGCCTTTGAAAAATGGGTGGGCGACCATCTGGGCAAGAAGGCCGAGGACATCCTGATGGCCGGTGCGGCCCTCGTGGGCGGCCTGTTCGCTATCCTGCTGTTCACCGTCCTGCCGACGGTGCTGGTGGGCGGCCTCGGCAAGGTGGTCACCCTGACCCGCTGGCCGAGAGTCATCCTCGAGGCGGTGCTGAAAGTGGCCATCTTCCTCAGCTACATGGTGGCCATCTCCAAGATGAAGGAGATCCACCGCGTTTTCGAGTATCACGGCGCAGAGCACAAGACCATCGCCTGCTACGAGGCCGGCGACGAGCTGACCGTGGAGAATGTCCGCAAGTACACCCGTTTCCACCCCCGCTGCGGCACCAGCTTCCTCATTCTGGTGGTCATCGTCAGCGTTTTCCTCTACAGCGTGCTGCCCTGGAGCAGCACCAGCCTCCGTGTCCTGTTCAAGCTGCTGCTCCTGCCGGTGGTCATGGGCATCAGCTACGAGCTGCTCAAGTGGTGCGGCCGCTCGGACAACATCGCCACCCGCATCATCCGCCAGCCCGGCCTCTGGGTGCAGCGGCTGACTGTCTTTGAACCCGACGACAGCATGATCGAGGTGGCCATCGCCGCCGTGACGCCGGTGCTGCCCGAAGACCCGGAGGACGGCAAATGGTGAGCGAAGGGATGCTGCCCCGGGCAGCGGTCAAAGAGGTGGAAGCGCGGCTGACGGCGACGGGCTGTCCGGACGCAGATTTCGACGCCCGGGAGCTGTTCCGGCTGGCGACAGGCCGGGACGTCCGCCTTTCTGACCGTCCATTGGACGCCGCCGAAGCGGCAAAGCTCGAAGAACTGACCGTTCGCCGCGCGGCCCGGGAGCCGCTGCAATACCTCTGCGGCAGCTGGCCTTTCCTCGACTTTGAACTGGCCGTGGGGCCGGGCGTGCTCTGCCCCCGTGCTGATACCGAGGTGGTGGCTGAGACGGCTGCCGAGATGCTGGCGGGCGTGGAAGCGCCCCGGGTGCTGGACCTCTGCGCCGGTACCGGCTGTCTGGGTCTTGGCGTCAAGCGGCTCTGCCCGGCGGCGCAGGTCGTCTGCGTGGAAAAGAGCCCGGAAGCCTACGCCTATCTCGAGAAAAATACCCGTCTGGCCCTGAAAGGCCGGGGCGGCAGCACCGAAAATGTGCTGGATGCCTCGCCTTTTGAAGAGCCGGCCTTCGACTGGGGCATGAAGCCCACCCGCGCCGCAGAGCCAGTGGAGGGTGACCTCTTCACCTACTGGGAGACCCTGCCGGAGGGTCAGCTCGACCTCATCGTCTCGAACCCGCCCTACCTGACAGTGCAGGAGATGGGCGAATTGCAGCCCGAAGTGGCCAAAGAGCCGGCCATGGCGCTGGAAGCCGGGAAAGACGGTCTCGTATTTTATAAGGCCATCGCGGAACACTACCAGAAAGCTCTGCGCCCCGGCGGTGCGCTGGCGCTGGAGATCGGCTGGCAGCAGCGAGAGGCCGTGACCGCCCTGCTGGAAGCAAACGGCTGGGCAGACATCGCCTGCCGGAAGGACTTCGGCGGCAACGACCGCTGCGTGACGGCCCGGAGACCCCAATAAGCCGGGAGAAAAGGTAAAAAACTAATCTACAACTATCTGTTGTAATATTTGAAATCTGTGATATACTATAGAGGAAAGAATCTGTACAGCACTGCCTGCACCCCGCAGGCCATGTGATAAAGGAGCAGCACGCTATGGCAAAGAATCAGAACAACAACGTCGCCCCCGCCACCCAGAAGACGGAGCCGGGCGCAAAGAAGGATGCGCTGGCAACTGCGCTGGCCCAGATCGAAAAGCAGTTCGGCAAGGGCGCCATCATGAAGCTGGGCGATAACACCGCCATGCAGGTGGACGCCATCTCTACCGGCAGCCTCGGCCTCGACCTGGCGCTGGGCGTGGGCGGTGTGCCGCGCGGCCGTATCATCGAGGTGTTCGGACCGGAATCCAGCGGTAAGACCACGCTGGCCCTCCACATCCTCGCTGAGGCCCAGAAAAAGGGCGGCGAGGTGGCCTTCATCGACGTCGAGCACGCCCTCGACCCGGCCTATGCCTCCGCACTGGGCGTGAACATCGACGAGCTGCTGGTCAGCCAGCCGGATACCGGCGAGCAGGCCATGGAGATCTGCGAGGCGCTGGTGCGCTCCGGTGCCATCGACGCCATCGTCGTGGACTCTGTCGCTGCTATGGTGCCTCGTGCCGAGATCGAGGGCGAGATGGGTGACAGCCACGTCGGCCTGCAGGCCCGTCTGATGAGTCAGGCTATGCGCAAGCTGACCAGCGTCATCGGCAAGACCAACACGGTCTGTGTCTTCATCAACCAGCTGCGCGAGAAGGTGGGCATCGTCTACGGCAACCCCGAAGTCACCACCGGCGGCCGCGCCCTGAAGTATTATTCTTCTGTCCGCATCGACATCCGCCGCGTCGAGGGCCTGAAGGACTCTTCCGGCCAGTTCATCGGCAACCACACCCGCGCCAAGATCGTCAAGAACAAGGTGGCTCCTCCGTTCCGTGAGGCTGAATTTGACATCATGTTCGGTGAGGGCATCTCCAAGATGAGCGAGCTCATCGACGTGGGTGTCAAGCTGGGCATCGTCCAGAAGAGCGGCGCATGGTTCAACTACGGCGACATCCGTCTGGGTCAGGGCCGTGACAACGCCAAGCAGTTCCTCAAGGACAACCCCGAGATCGCCAACGACATCGAGGGCCAGATCCGCGCCAACGCGGACAAGCTTTACGCCACCCGCCGCCCGGCGGGCAAAGCTGCTGCCGCTGCGGCAGAGAAGGAAGAGGGCGGCGAGACCGCTTCTGCCTCCAAGGAGCCTGTCGTCAAGGCCCCGGCCCGCAGCAGCGAGAGCGAGCTGGACATCATGGTGGAGGACTAAATGTCCTTTTCGAGAAGAGGCCGTCCGCTGGCCGAAGAAGAAAAGTCCACCGACGCCGCCAAGGCCCGCGCCCGGGCCATGGAGCTTCTGGCCGGGCAGGAGCTTTCCTCCGGGCAGCTCTATGAGCGCTTGGGGCGGAAGTTTACCCAGCCCACCGCCGCCGCTGTGGTGGCGGAGATGGTGGAGCAGCAGTATGTGGACGACGAGCGCTACGCCCGGACCCGGGCGCACGGCCTGCTGGCCGCCCGCAAGAGCCGCCGCGCTGCCGCGCAGGATCTGCGGCAGAAGGGGCTGGACGCCCGGCAGATCTCTGCTGCGCTGGAAGAGGCCTACGCCTCGGACGAAGCGGGCGGAGACCCGGAGCTGGAAGCCGCTGCCGCCCTCGTGGAAGGGCGGTACCGCAGCAAGCTGGCCGCAGGGCGGAAAGACCTTGTGGTGGCTGCGCTGGCCCGGCGGGGGTTTGCGTATCCGGTTATTAAAGAAGCGATTCGGCGAGTGGAAGAGGACGGTTAGTTCTCTTTTGCGCGCCAAAAGAGAACCAGAAAAGCACCCGCTTCGCGCGCCTGTGCGCGGGGCAGAGCGCTTTTACATTAAGGCTAATTGTTCTCTTTTGATGTCAAAAGAGAACCAGAAAACCACCAGCGATTTCGACGCGCTGGACCCACGAGAAAGGGGCTGCTCGCCCCTTTCAGACCCCAAAGGGGAAGTCGAAGTGGAAAAATGCTAGCCGCTTCGCTAAACGCATTTTTCTCACTTCTCCGATTTACGGCTTCGCCGAGGGTGTTACGTTTCTGCTGGACGTTGTGTCCAGCAAGGGCGTAAAGTCTGCTGCGAAGCAGCAAATCGGCGGAGAGCGAAAATGCGGTTAAGAGATCTTCGTGCGAATGCACGAATCTCCAGCATTTTTGCTTGGAGCCCACTTCTTTGGAATTGTTAAGGGCGAGAAGCCCTTAACTCGTTGCGGGGAGAGTGGAGTCCAGAGGTAGGGAGGGGGGATTCGAAACACCCCTCCCTACCTCTGGCCCGCGCGGAGCGCAAAGCCATTTGACCGCAAGAGAAAAAACTGCCCCGCGCCACCGGCGCGCGAACCTGCTCAAAGAAAAAACTGCCCCACGCCGCAGGCGCGCCCGCGCGGAGCGCAAGCCACTTGACCGCAGGAAAAAACATCCCCCGCGCTACCGGCGCGCAAGCCATCTTAAAGAAAAAACCAACCCAGCCGCAACACCACATCAAATCGTTATAACAGACCCTCAAGAGAGAAAGAGAGTATCATCCGAATGAAAATTGCGTGTATTTCCCTTGGCTGCCCGAAGAATCAGGTCGATCTGGACGTGATGGTCCACATCCTGCTGTCGGCGGGCCACGAGACGGTGGCTGACCTCGCAGATGCGGACGTCATCCTCGTCAACACCTGCGGATTCATCGAGAGCGCCAAGACCGAGGCCATCGAGAACATCCTGGAGGCCTGCTCCTACAAGCAGGCAAACCCCAACCTGAAGGTCGTCGTCACCGGCTGTCTGGCCGAGCGCTACCGCAGCCAGATCGAAGAAGAGATCCCCGAGGTGGACGCCGTGGTCGGCTGTGCCTCCAACAAGGCCATCGACTCCATCGTGGCCCGTCTGTTCAACGGTGAAGAACATCTGGAAAGCTACGGCCTCAAGAAGGACTTTCCTCTGGGCGGCAAGCGCGTCATCGGCACGCCTGCCCACTATGCGTACTTAAAGATCGCCGAGGGCTGCAACAACCGCTGCCACTACTGCGCAATTCCCGGCATCCGCGGCCCGCTGCGCAGCCGCGAGATAGCCGACTGTGTGGCCGAGGCTCGCTGGCTGGCCGGTGAGGGCGTCAAGGAGCTCATCATCGTGGCCCAGGACCCCACCGCCTACGGTGAGGACTGGGGCAAGCCGGGCAGCATCTGCGAGCTGCTGGACAAGCTGAACAAGATCCCGGGCCTCGAGTGGATCCGCATCATGTACGCTTACCCGGAGCGCATCACCGACGACTTCATCGCCGCCATGAAGCGGAACGAGAAGGTCCTGCCTTATCTCGACCTGCCCATCCAGCACTGCAACGACACGATCCTGAAAAACATGAACCGCCGCTCCAACCGCGCCGAGCTGCTGGACGTCATCGGCAAGCTGCGCCGTGAGATCCCGAACATCACCCTCCGCACGACCCTCATCGCGGGCTTCCCGGGTGAGACGGAAGAGCAGTTCGAGGACCTGTGCAACTTCGTGAAGGAAGTGCAGTTCGACCGTCTGGGCTGCTTTGCCTACTCCGCCGAGGAGAACACCGTTGCTGCCAAGATGGACGGCCAGATCGATCAGGAAGTCAAGGACAAGCGCGCTGAGCTGGTGATGCAGATCCAGACCGGCATCATGGCCCAGAAGCAGGCCGCAAAGGTGGGCCAGACTGTCCGCGTCCTCTGCGACGGTGTGGACGACGAGAGCGGCCTCTACCTCTGCCGCACCGCTGCCGACGCCCCCGAGGTGGACGGCAACGTCTGCGTGTCCAGCGAAGAGCCGCTTTACCCCGGCGAGTTCTATGATGTGCTGGTGGACGACAGCGACCTTTACGATTTGTATGGTACTGTTGCAAAATAACAGATTGGAGGATAATTTTGTATGAATCTGCCCAATAAACTCACTCTGACCCGCATCCTGCTGGTGCCGGTGTTCATGATCTTCGTCTCGCTCGGCCAGTATATCACGCCGAGCTACAACCCGCGGTACTACCTCATCGCCGGCCTCATCTTCGCCGTGGCCAGCTTCACCGACTTCCTCGACGGCCATCTGGCCCGCAAGTGGAACATGGTCACCGACTTCGGCAAGTTCGCCGACCCGCTGGCCGACAAGCTGCTGACGACGGTGGCTTTCATCTACATGATGCGGGACGGCGTGTGCAGCCCTGTGGTGCTCTGCATCATTCTGGCCCGCGAGTTCGCCGTCTCCGGCCTCCGTATGGTGGCCGCCGGTGCAAAGGACGGCAAGGTCATCGCCGCCAACATGTGGGGCAAGGTGAAGACCGTGCTCCAGATGCTGACCATTATCTTCTACTACTTCACGGTCTCCCTGACCGGCAATGTGCTGGGCCAGCAGTGTGCAGACATCGCCTCTGTGCTGTGCTGGGTCGTGGCCGCTGTCACCGCCATCTCCGGCATCAAGTACCTGTGGGATAACCGCAGCTTCATCAATACGGCAAAATAAGCGCCCGTCCGGGTGTAAAAAAGAAACGAGCGGAAAAAACCGCTCGTTTCTTTGATATTCCAACAAAAAATTACAGATAGGAGAGTGAAATGGTGCTGAAAAACATCCTGACTGTCCTGCGGAAGCTGGCCTCGGCGGCAATGAACTTCCTCATCGTGTACTTCGAGACCATCGCCGTCCCCATGAGCTGGGCCATGGGCGGGACCATCATGTTCACGATGTACACCGAGCTGTCCAACATCTTCAACGGCGCGGTCTGCCTGCTGGTGGGTCTGTGGCAGCTGGGCTGCATCTTCACCGGGCGGGAGCTGCCCCTCTGGCTCAAGCGGCTCAAGTTCATCTCCACCAGCTGCCTCGCCATGACCTTTTTAACGGTGGTCATCATCCTCGCCCCCATGTACGAGGACGGCAACGGCTGGTACATCATGCTTTTCACGGGCTCGATGCTCTACCACCATTTCCTCGACCCGGTGCTGGCGATTCTGTCGCTGGTGCTCTTCGAGCGTCTGCCCCGCCTGCCGCTGGGGCAGGTCTGGTGGGCGCTGGTACCGACGATCCTATACGGTCTGTATGATCTGCACGGCAATATTACAGGAACCATCGACGGCCCCTACCCCTTTATGCGGGTATACGACCAGACCATTCAGGAGACGCTGATGTGGTTTGCCATCATCCTCGTCACAAACCTGCTGTACGCCTTCCTGCTCTGGTGGCTGGGCGGCAACGGGAGAAAAAGCAAGGTGGGTCTGAAGTTCCGGACATAAGAAAAAGGCCGCTGGACCTTGTGGGTACAGTGGCCTTTTTAGCCTCTCCCTTTGGGAGAGGAGGCATCGCTTGCGATGACGGAGAGGGCAAACCCAGTGTGTCGGAGCCGCTGCACAGCGACAAGCAGACTCTTTAACAGAGCAGTGTTATCGCAGTGTTCGAAATTCTCTGTCAGCATCCTTGCCCTCTCAGGCGCTGACGCGCCAGCTCTCCCAAAGGGAGAGCCATAAAAAGGAGTTACAGCAGCGGAATGCCTGCCTTCTCACAGGCTTCGCGGGTGGCGCTGTCCCAGACGCTTGCCTGCACCTCACCGATGTGGGCGCTGCCCAGCAGCAGCATGCACAGACGGCTCTGGCCGATGCCGCCGCCGATGGTGTAGGGCAGCTCACCGTTCAGCACAGCCTTGTGGAAGGGCAGCTCGCGGCGGTCGTCGCAGCCGGCGGCGGTGAGCTGGCGGTCCATGCTCTCGGGGCTGACGCGGATGCCCATGCTGCTCAGCTCGTAGCTGCACTGCAGCGGCTCGTTCCAGAACAGCAGGTCGCCGTTCAGATCCCAGTCGTCGTAGTCGGGGGCGCGGCCGTCGTGGGGCTTGCCGCTCTTGAGGGGAGCACCGATCTTCATCAGGAAGGTGGTGCCGTTCTCCTTGACGATGGCATTCTCCCGCTCCTTCGGGGTCAGGTCGGGGTACTTATCCTCCAGCTCCTGGGTGGTGATGAAGGTGACGTTGGGGGTGTGGAGCGGCAGATCCTGCAGCTGGGGGAACATGGCGTGGAGGTTCATCTCGGTGGCGCAGACCGCCGACACGATGGAGCGCACGACGTTCTTCAGATACGTCTCGTTCCGGTCTTCCTCACGGATGACCTTCTCCCAGTCCCACTGGTCCACATAGATGGAGTGGAGGTTGTCCATGTCCTCGTCGCGGCGGATGGCGTTCATGTCGCAGTAGAGGCCCTTGCCCACGCGGAAGCCATAGTCCTTCAGGGCCTTGCGCTTCCACTTGGCCAGCGACTGAACGACCTGCACCTCGATGCCGCTGTCCTTGGTGTCGAAGGTGACCTTCCGCTCGACGCCGTTCAAATCGTCGTTCAGGCCGGTAGAAGCCTCGACGAAGAGCGGTGCAGACACGCGGTAGAGGTTCAGCGTGGCGCACAGGGTGTCAGCGAACAGCCGCTTCACGGTGCCGATGGCGCGCTGGGTGTCGTACAGGTTCAGTGCGGGCGTGTAGTTTTCCGGAATGATGATCTTGCTCATAGCAGATTACCCCTCTCTTGCTGCCCCGCGCCGCCGAATCGCCGCGCCGAGGGCAGCTTCCCTTAATCGCAAGTTTCACAGATATGCCTATGGGTAACAGCATATTTGCGATATGCAGTTTGCGGATGCTGCCAGACCATTGAAAACGCAAACTGCTATATTAGAATAAATTATGGCACAAGTTGAGGGCGATGTAAAGGGGGAAAGCGCTGATTTTGCGATGGAGTCAAGGCTTTTGGCGCAGAATAAACCTCGGCCCTTCCGCGCCCACAGTCCCGGTCGGCACGAACCCCACCCGGTGCAGCACCGCCTGCGAGGCGGTATTGCCGGGGTCAGTCTCGGCCTCGACGGCGGTGACGCCGGGCTGTTCGAAGGCCCAGCGGCAGGCAGCGCGGACAGCCTCGGTGGCGTAGCCCTGATGTTCATATTCCGGCAGCAGGCCGTAGCCAATTTCCGGCTGGCCGTTTTCGGGCAGGCCCTTGAAGCAGAGGTCGCCTACCCAGTCGCCGGAATCGTTCTGGTAAAGCCCCCATGCGGTGTACCAGATCCACTGCTCGGGATGAGAGAGGGAAAGGTCCAGCATATCGGTGTAGGGCTGAATGAGTTCCGGGTCGGTGGTGCGGGCCAGAAGGGCGCGCATCCCGTCGGGCTGCAGGGGGATGAGAAAAAGACGTTCGGTGATAAGCTGCATGATAAAACCTCCGGGCTGCATTTTTGCCCAGTGTAGCACAAGCCGGGCAGGGGAGTCAAACGCTTGACTTACGCCCCGGCGGCTATTATAATAGGTTTGTAAAAGGATAAATGCGTTTATCCGGGCAGAGTAGCGCTGCATCGTCTGGGCAGAGAGAACGGGCCGTTGGCTGGAAGCCTGTTTGCAGACCGCCGCGTGAAGTGCGCCCGGACAGCACGCTGCGGGAAGCTGAGTATCGCAGCGCGGATGGCCGCCGTTATCGGCTTTGAGCGACAAACCGGAGTGGAACCGCGATTTTGAGAAAAGACCGCCTTCGATGCTGTGCTTTTGGCATGGCGTTGGAGGCTTTTGCTTTTTCGGGCAGGCTCGCAGGAGCTGGCCCTCTTTGCCAGGGGCTCCCCTCGATAGGGGAGCTGTCGAGCGAAAGCGAGACGGAGAGGTTTATGATCACGGCTCCGGTCTGTCCCACAAAAAGGAGTATTCAACTATGCAGATCTTCAACACCCTGACCCGCCAGAAGGAAGAGTTCGTGCCGCAGGTGCCGGGCGAGTACCGCATCTACGTCTGCGGCCCCACCGTCTACAACTATATCCACATCGGCAATGCCCGCCCGCTCATCGTCTTCGACACCCTGCGCCGCTACCTCGAGTACCGCGGCAACAAGGTCATCTATGTCTCCAACATCACCGACATCGATGACAAGCTCATCAAGAAGGGCCAGGAAGAGGGTACTTCCATGAAGGAAGTCGCCCAGCGCTTCGAGGCCGAGTACCTGAAGGATGCCGCCGGTCTGAACTGCAAAAAGCCCACCGTCCAGCCCCGCGCTACCGAGCACATCCAGCAGATCCTCGACATCGTGAAAGACCTCATTGAGAGCGGCCACGCCTATGTCGCAAAGAACGGCGACGTCTACTTCCGCGTCAAGAGCGACCCCGAGTACGGCAAGCTGAGCCACCTCAAGCTGGACGACCTCGAGAGCGGCAACCGCGAGCTGCGCAGCCAGATGGAGGACGACCTGAAGGAAGATCCCGCCGACTTCGCCGTCTGGAAGGCCGCAAAGCCCGGCGAGCCCGCATGGGAGAGCCCCTACGGCATGGGCCGTCCGGGCTGGCACATCGAGTGCAGCGCCATGAGCCGCACCCATCTGGGCAAGACCATCGACCTCCACTGCGGCGGTCAGGATCTCATCTTCCCCCACCATGAGAACGAGATCGCCCAGAGCGAGTGCGCCAACGGCTGTGAGTTCGCCCGCTACTGGATGCACAACGGCTTCATCAACGTGGATAATCAGAAGATGTCCAAGAGCCTGCACAACTTCTTCACTGTCCGCGACGTGGCCAACCTCTACGGCTACGAGCCCATCCGCTACTTCATGCTGACCGCCGGCTACCGGATGCCGCTGAACTACACCGTAGACCTCATCGAGAGCTGCAAGAACAGCCTCGAGCGCCTCTACACCTGCCGCGAGAACCTCGACTTTGCCCTGAGCAAGACCGAGTTCGGCACCGACGAGACGCTGAAGGAGAAGGCCGAGGAAGCAAAGAAGAAATTCTGCACCGCCATGGACGACGACCTGAACACCCCCGACGCCCTGGCTGCTGTCTTCGACCTCGTCAAGGACATCAACACCCTGTCCGCCGCTTCCAGTAAGGCTGCTCTCGAAGCCGGCGCTGCCGCCTTCGACGAGATCACCGGCGTGCTGGGTCTGATGTACAACCGCAAGAAGGACGAAGTTCCCGCCGAGGTGACTGAACTGGTGGAGAAGCGTGCCGCCGCCAAGAAGGCCAAGGACTGGGCTGCCGCCGACGCCATCCGCGCACAGCTCACCGAGATGGGCTGGGCCGTGAAGGATACTGCTCAGGGTCCCCAGCTGAGCAAGCTGTAAGCTGAATATCCGATGCAGGGCAGACCTGCGCTTTGCCAAAAGCTGGAGGCTTTGGGCGGCGCGGGTCTGCCCTGCTTTTTTTTCGTGGAAAAGGGAAAACGCAAAAATCGACAAAATCCGAAAAGAGTTGTTGTGATATTGCTGATTTTTCCAGAACATGTTTACATCTCTGGCCGCGTTTGCGGCGGCTGCAGCGCTGGTGTTGTGCCTCGTGGGCTGCGGGGAGCTGTTCGAGAAGCCCGATACTCTCCGTCACGCGGCCCTGATGATGACCGACCTCGACAACCTCAAGACCATCAACGACACTTATGGCTACGACTGGGGTGACAATTATCTGCGGCAGAGCCTGTGGCCATCGACGAAAAGGCCGCCGAGGTCATCGCCGAGGTGGAACGCCAGAAAGCCGAGCGGGAAGAAGCCGGGTCTTAAAAAGCAAAAAGTATCGCCCTCTGTATTGGCATTGTGCCGGTACAGAGGGCGATTTTTTGTCTATCTTTACTGAATGAAGCTGACGAAGAAGGGGCAGAGCACGGCGGTGAGGACGCCGGCCACGGCGATGGACAGGCCGCTCATGGCGCCTTCGACCTCACCCATCTGCAGAGCTTTGCTGGTACCTACGGCATGGGCCGAGGTGCCGATGCCGACGCCCTTTGCGATGGGGTCGGTGATGTGGAAGATCTTGCAGACCACCTCGGCCAGCAGGTTGCCCGCGATGCCGGTGAGGATGACGATGGCACCCGTCAGGGCCGCGATGCCGCCCAGCTCAGAGGCAACGTCCATGCTGATGGCCGTGGTGACGGACTTCGGCAGGAGGGTGGCGTACTGCTCCCGGGTGAGGCCCAGCGCGAGGGCCAGAGCCAAAGCGCTGCCGAGGCTCACCAGCGTACCCACTGAGATGCCCGCGATGATGGCGGCGGCATTCTCCTTCAGCAGATCCCACTTTTCATAGAGCGGGATGGCGAGGCTGATGGTGGCCGGCAGCAGCAGATAGTTCACCGGGGCGGCACTGACCTTGTAGTCGGCGTAGGAGATGTTCAGCACACTCAGCAGGATGATGACGAAGATGCTGCCCAGCAGCAGCGGGTTGAAGATGGCCTTGCCGGTGGCTTTGTTGAGGAGAGCACCCAGCGCGAAAGCGGCCAGCGTCAGCAGCACGCCCCACGCGGCGGACCCGGAGAGGAAGCCCTGTAAGAGATCAGTCATGTTCGGCCTCCTTTTTTGCAGCGCGGCGGCTGGTGAGGGCCTGGGTGGTGCGGCCTGCACTCACGAGGACCAGCACCGTCACCGGGATGATGGCGATGACGATGGGCAGCAGCATCTCGCCCATCTCAGCCCACAGCTCCATGACGCCCGCGGCGGCAGGCACAAACAGCAGCGGGAAGATGCCGGTGAGGAACAGGCCCACTTCCTTGACCTGCTCGAGCTTCACGATGCCGAAGCGGAGCGCGGCCAGGAGCAGCAGCAGGCCGTAGATGCTGGCCGGGATGGGGAGCGGGAGCACTGCGTGGCAGATCTCGCCCAGAAAACAGAACGCCAGAATGCGCGCAAATTGAAACAGATAGTTCGTAAGGATGCCTCCTTTGGCTCGGCTGAACAGAAAAATACAAAACAGGATACAAGTCAACAGTATAATCCAAAAGTCCCTGCGGCGCAACGGCAATACTGGCCAAGATTTTGCACCCTTGGCGCGGAAAATTGGAGGTTTGGATAGCGTGCCTGCTACAACCCCTGATGTTGAGGTTTCGACAAACTGGAATTGTTCTAAATCTTCTCGGCTGCACCTTCTTGCCCTTCGGACAAGGAGTCTCCCTCGTTCAAAGTTCTTACAAAATTTCTGTTTAACGATTTCTTTTTCCGGTATTTTCTGTCCCTCGGATTTCCTCATGATAGAAATAATCCACGATTACCGGATGTCCCTGCGGGACTCTTCCATAAGGCATTTCATTATCCACAAAGGCACAATCATACTTCTTAGCCATTTCCGCAGCTTTTACTTCAAGTGCTTCAAAGTAGCTGCGGTTATGCTTGTTATAGATCTCGTCGTAAAGTGGTACAAGATCAGGATGTTTTTCGGCGATATAATCCATAATTGTCTTTTTGAAACCGCCTCGAAGATTGAGATTTTCGAGCCAGAACAGATCGCACTGATCCTTTACCCGCTCAAAGATTGCTTCAAAATCCGTGATACCGGGGAATACCGGGGATACGAAACAGACTGTACGGATACCTGCTTCATATACCTGCTTCATAGCAGCGATACGGCGCTCAATGCTAGAAGCAGAGTCCATATCGTTCTTGAAATTTTCATCCAGTGTGTTGATCGACCATGAAACGGTTACTCGTCCAAGCTTCTTCAGCAGATCAATATCCCGTACCACAAGATCCGACTTTGTGCAGATCAGAATATCTGCGTCACTGCCGATCAGCTGCTCCAGAAGTTTTCTGGTATTCCCGAATTGCTCCTCCTGTGGATTGTAGCCATCTGTCACAGAACCGATGACCACCCGCTGTCCGGCATATTTCTTCGGATTTTTAATTTCCGGCCAATGCTTCACATCAAGGAAAGTGCCCCATTCCTCCGTGTGTCCGGTAAAGCGCTTCATAAAAGAAGCATAGCAATACTTGCAGGCATGTGTACAGCCTACATAGGGATTGACCGAGTAACCGCCTACCGGCAGACTGGACTTGGTCATGATGTTCTTTGTTTCCACCTCACGAATGAGAATTCCATCAATTACTTCTGCCATGATCTCTGTACCTCTAACACTTTATTGAATTCTTCTGGCATTTCCTGAATCATATTTTCATCCCCTATGATAGGGACAAGGTCTTCCTTCATAAACACCGGAATGCCGAGCTTATGTGCCTGGTCCGTCAGAGACCATGCCCACTCCGGCTCCGTATGAACCTTCCTGCTCTGAACCCCGGTCATGGTGCCGACAACGATCCAGTTGATTCTGGAAAGGTCAACTGCACCGGGATCGTCGAATAACGGCTCAAAGGTAACATGGTAATGTTTTGCTCTGACGTTTTTCCGAAGGGCGTCGATACGCCATAGCTCTGCTTTCCTCGTCACCGTAACGCCAAACCATGCGTTTTCCAGATCGGTATCAAAATCCAGCAGATCTGGTCGCTTTGTAAGGAACAGGAACTGATGCTGTGGATTTTCACGGATTTTTTCAAATACCTCGTCTCTCCATTCTGACTTCCAGCCGGAAAGATCGCTCATGCCGGTAAGAAGAAAGTTCTGCGGACGTTTCTTTTCCATCATCTTGAGCTTACCTGGAAAGAATTCAGGGTCAGCAAAGTCATCAATTATATGCCAGCGTTTCACATTATTGCGGGCATAGCAATATGCACACCCCGCTGTACATCCGATGACGATATTCATGTTTTGAATCTGATCTTTGATACAAATACTCATGATTTCTGCCACTCCTCAAGATTCTTTCTGATACGGTCGAGGTATTCCTCAAACTGGGTAATTTCTTCCTCCGAAAAACCTTTGTAGTAAATACTGCCCATTTTATCAGATACAGAATCGTATTCGTCCTTTAAGGCATGTGCTTTTTCAGTCAGAAACAGGAGTGTTTTCCTTTTGTCCGTTTCAGACGGAACACGTCTTATCAGCCCTTGATTTTCCATTCTTTCCAGCATCGTAGTAAGAGAAGTTATCGCTAATCCACATTTAATCGAGAGTGACCTGATTGAGATTCCATCTTCCTGCCACAGTACATAAAGAATACGCCCTTGGGCTCCGTTAAACGCATCAATATTCTTTTCGCTGAGAATCTTCTCAAAGATTCGATCTCCAAGTTGTTTTATTTTGGTAACAAGAAATCCGCCATTCACTTTCACACAAAAACTCCTATATAGTATTTTATCAAATAATACTATATAGGAGTTTTACTGTCAACAGTTTGTATGTCTAAGTAGAAGTAAATTCCGATTTGTTGAGCCGAGTATACCATACCGCCAGCCGAAAGACCATCCCAGATGCGAAAAAGGCAGGATACCATCGCCACGATGATACCCTGCCTTTGTTTTTTACGAATGGCTTTGACTTACATTGTTCCTGTCCTGTCCCGCCCAACCGAGGCGGTGCAAATGGTGCTCCGGCAGGCGGAGCTTTCTTGGTAGACATTCCTAGCCGTTGGAAACCGCGCACTAAACAACAGCCCACTGGGCTGTTGTTTGCCACGCCTGCGGCGTGGCCGTGCTGTTCGAGTCCTGTACCGTTCACGCAAAAAATCCCGAGTCATTTGACTCGGGATTTTTGTGGTGGACGGTACAGGACTCGAACCTGTGACCTCCTGCACGTCAAGCAGATGCTCTACCAGCTGAGCTAACCGTCCATATTCTGTTGCGTCGTGACGACTCTGATATAATACCATGACTCGCCCGAAAAAGCAATACTTTTTTTGAAAAAAATTCTGATTTTCTTTTCTGCGCCCCGAAAAAAGGGCACAAAAAAGCCCCGGCGGCGTCCAAAGAGCGGACAGCGCCGGGGAGAAAACAGGGAAAATTACAGCTTTGCTTCGGGGAAGCCCTCAAGCTTCGAAGTGCAGTGGGGGCAGCGGACAGCCTTGATAGAGATCTCACTCTGGCAGTAGGGGCATTTCCTGGTGGTGGGCTCCTTTGGCTCTTCCACGGGCTTCTTGTGCAGCATATTGATGGTCTTGATGGTCACGAACAGCACGAAGGCCACGATGAGGAAGTTGATGATGGCGTTGAGGAAAGCACCGACGCCGATGCCGACATCGCCGATCTGGATGACGACATCCGAGAAATCGGCGTTGAAGAACAGGCCGATGATGGGGGAGATGATGTCGTTTACCAGAGAGTTGACGATGGCGGTGAAAGCCGAGCCGACGACCACACCGACTGCCATGTCGAGCACATTGCCGCGCATGGCGAAGGCTTTGAACTCTTCAAAGAAATTCTTGATGCCGCTGGTTTTCTTTTCTGGCATGATGAGTACCGCTCCTTTTGCCGCAGATGGCATGATATACCTATATAATACAAAATATATCCGGTGTTTTCAAGAGAAAAGCGGCTGCTCATCATAGCAGGGCCAGCGGCCAGCAGGAGGCGAGAGGGTGCGAAGCGCCTGAGAGGGCGATCAGACCTGATGCTCTGCGATCCACTGGCTCATCTGCTGGGCGATGGCCTTGATGGAGCCGTCGTTGAACGGCACCTGCAGGCCGGCGGTCTCGCACAGCTCGGTGTAGCTGGCCGTGCCGGCACGGCGGACGAGGCGCAGATAGCGCTCCCATGCATCCTTCTGGTCATGGAGGCTCAGCAGGAAGAACTGCAGAGCGGCCATGGTGGACAGGCAGTAGTCGATATAGTAGAAGGGGCATTCGTAGATGTGGAGCTGACGCTGCCAGCCTGCACCGCGGCCATAGAAGGGCAGGTTGTCGAAATCGATCCAGGGGCGGTACTTGTGCTCCAGCTCCAGCCAGGTCTGGTTGCGCTGGTCGGGGGTCAGGTCGGGGTTCTGGTACATGATGTGCTGGAACTCATCCACCGCGCAGCCGTAGGCCAGGAAGAGGAAGCTGTCCTCGGCGTGGAGCAGGGCGTACTTGTCGGTGTCCTTGCCGAAGAGCAGGTGGTGCCACGGTGCGGTGAGGAACTCCATGGCCATGGAGTGGATCTCGGCGCTCTCCATGCCGGGGCATTCGAGGTCGGCGGGGATCTTCGGATCGCGCTCAGCCACATAGCCCTCAAAGGCGTGGCCGCACTCGTGGGTCAGAACATCCACGTCAGCAGAAGTATTGTTCCAGTTGGCGAAGATGAAGGGGGCTTTATAGGAAGGCAGGCTGGTCATGTAGCCGCCGGACATCTTGCCGGGGCGGCTCTCGACGTCGAACAGCTCGTTGTCCTGCATGAAGTCGATGAACTCTGCCGTCTTGGGGCTGAGCTCATGGTACATGGTGCGGGCGGCGGCCATCCGGGCGTCATAGCCCTCGATGGGCTTGGGGTTGCCGTCCTTGAAAGCCACCGGCAGGTCGGCAAAAGTGGGGTGCTGGATGCCGGTGCGCCTGTTCTTGAGAGCGATGACCTTCTGCAGCTCCGGCACGACGTCGTGGGCTACCTGGTCGCGGAAGCGCTTGATGTCCTCGGGGCCGTAGCCGATGCGGTTCATCCGAACATAGGAAAGCTCGCTGTAGTCGTGATAGCCCATCACCTGAGCCTGCTGGTTCAGGTTCTTGACGATCTTGGTGTACAGCTCGTCCAGCTCGGCGCGGTGGGCGTCGAAGTAACCGGCCTCGGCCTCATAAGCGGCCCGGCGGACGGCAGCGTCGGTGCTCTCCTTGTAGGGGCCAAGCTGGGGGATGGTGAGCTGCTTGCCGTCCAACTCCACCAGCGCACCGCCGTAGATCTGCTGGTAGGTGCTGACGAGGGCGTTGTACTCCTGCTGAAGGGCCACGGTACGCTCGTCCATGCCCAGCACGGCGTTCTTCATGCCGGCCACACAGGTGGAGCCGAAGGCCTCGGTCAGGGCGTCCACATGGGGGTTGGCGAGGAAGGCGCGGCTGATCTCGACGCTGGCGTTGGACACTGCCGGGCCGTTGGCGTCGAAGAAGTCCTGCTCAGCTTTCCAGCAGGCGTCGCGGGTGTCGCAGGTGTAGTGGATGTTGGCGAGGTTGGCCGCCGTGTTGTAGTCGGCGAAGGCGCGGCTCTGCTCGTAGTAAACCTCCACAAGGGCCTCGCCGCTGTCAGCGGCAGCTGCCTTTGCGGTCAGCTCTTTGCAGCGGGCCAGCAGCGCGTCGATGTCAGGGCGGGTATAGGTCATCTCACTGAATTTCATCGTGAAAAATCCTTTCCGGGGCGGGAAAGCCCCTTTCAATATCATGTCCATCTTATCACGTTTGGGCCAAAAAAGAAAGACTTTGAGCATATGTGATAAATTCTGCGGCCTTGTTTTAGCAAACCTGTTGCATCCCGTGATTGAAACAGGGCGAAAAAAAGCATATAATAACAGTATCAACAGAGTAAGGCTATGCGCGTCAAGTGCCGCATCAACGGGGAGTTGTGCTGCGGACGAAGGGAGACCCGCAGTGCATGGCCTGCATCCCGCTGCTGCATGGACTTGGGTGCGGGCGAGGCCGTCTGCACGGCGTCGTCCGGAAGTGAAGTTTGTTGAACTCACGCCCTCCTTTGTGCGGTTTGTCACAGGGGAGGGCGTTTCTTTCTGCTCCCCCGCAGTTCCTGAAAACAGGAGGACAGTTGATATGAAAAACGAATCCAGGATCTCCGTGCGCACCCTGACGGCGATGGCTCTGCTCATCGCCATGAGCATCGTCTTTTCCCGGGTGCTGAGCATCTCCACCGGCTTTGTCCGGTTCAATCTGGGAAGTCTGCCGGTGCTGCTGGCGGGCATCCTCTTTGGACCGTGGGCGGGTTTCGTCGTGGGCATGGTGGCCGACATCATCGGCGGCGTGCTGGCTGGCTATGCCATCAATCCGCTCATCACGCTGGGTGCGGCGTCCATCGGCCTGGTCGGCGGCCTGGGCTGGCAGAAGCTTTCCCATCTGCGCACCGGCAACCGGCTGTGGTGCAGTGTGCTGGCGGCACACTGCGTCGGCTCGATGGTCATCAACTCGCTGGCGCTCCACATCTTTTACGGCTATGCATGGGCAGTGCTCATCGCCCGCATCCCGAATGCGCTGGTGCTCACGGCGGTGAATACGGTGCTGCTGCGTATTCTGCTCGAGAATCGGGCGCTGATGGCAATGGCAAAACGATAAAGGCTTGCGCTCCGCGCGGGCCAGAGGTAGGGAGGGGTGTTTCGAATCCCCCCTCCCTACCTCTGGACTCCACTCTCCCCGCAACGAGTTAAGGGCTGCTCGCCCTTAACAATTCCAAAGAAGAAGTCGAAGCCCAAAAATGCTAGCCGCTTCGCTAAACGCATTTTTTTGTGCTTCTCCCATTTACGGCTCCGCCGAAGATTTTACCTTTCTGCTGAACTTCACGCCCTGCGAGGGCGTAACACCTGCCGCGAAGCAGCAAATCGGAGAAACGAGAAAAAAGCGTTAAGCGCAGCGACTAGCTTTTTTCCGTTTCGACTTCCCCTTCGGGGTCTGAAAGGGGCGAGCAGCCCCTTTCTCGTGGATCCAGCGCGTCGAAATCGCTGGTGGTTTTCTGGTTCTCTTTTGACATCAAAAGAGAACAATCAGCCTTAATGAAAGAGCGCTCTGGCCCGCGCGGAGCGCATAGCCATTTGACCGAAAAAGAGAACCAAATCCGCGCCACCAGCGCGCGCAGCCGCTTCCCTAAAAATGAAACAAATAAAACGAGGCGTTTCTATGAACTACGAATCCGCTTTGGAATACATCCACGCTGTCCAGTGGGCCGGCCACAAGCCGGGCCTCAGCCGCACCCGCACTCTGCTGGCGGCGCTGGGCGACCCCCACAAGAAGCTCCGCTTCGTCCATGTGGCGGGTACCAACGGCAAGGGCAGCACTGCCGCCATGCTGGCGTCCTGCCTGCAGGCGGCGGGGTATCGGGTGGGCCTGTACACTTCGCCTTTCATCAACCGCTTCAACGAGCGCATTCAGGTAAACGGCGAACAGATACCCGACGACGCGCTGGTGCGTCTGGTGGAGCGAGTCCGCCCGGCGGCAGACGCCATGGCCGACGTCCCTACCGAGTTCGAGATCATCACGGCCCTGGGGATGCTCTGGTTTGCGGAAGAAAAATGCGACATCGTGGTGCTGGAAGTGGGCCTCGGCGGTACGCTGGACTCTACCAACGTCATCGACCCGCCTGAGTGCGCGGTCATCACGGCGCTGGGCATGGACCATGTAAAAGAACTCGGCCCCACCATCGCGGACATCGCCGCTGCCAAGGCCGGTATCATCAAGCCGGGCAGTCCGGTGGTGAGTTACGGCGGTGTGCCGGAAGCGGACGCTGTGATCGCCCGTGTGGCCAAGGAGCAGAACGCGCCTCTCACGGTGGTGGATCTCTCCCGCCTCAAAGTGGAGGGCGGCGACCTCGACGCCGTCACCTTCGATTTCGACGGGCTGGACGGTGTCCGTCTGCCCCTCATCGGCAGCTATCAGCCGAAAAATGCCGCCTTCGCCATCACGGCCCTCCGTGTGCTGCGGGGCAGGGGATGGAACATCCCCGACAGCGCCATCCGCACCGGCCTCGAACAGGTGAGCTGGCCGGGCCGGTTCGAGCTGCTGCGGCATTCGCCCGCTTTCCTGTTGGACGGCAGTCACAATGCCCACGGGATGCGGGCCACCGTCCAGAGCCTCCGGGACCGCTTCCCGGGGCAGAAGTTCGTCTTCCTGCTCAGCATCATGGCCGACAAGGATGTGGACGAGATGCTGGCACTGCTGCTGCCGCTGGCAAAGCGGTTCGTCACGGTCGCGGCCCACACGCCCCGCGCCATGCCCGCTGAGACGCTGGCAGAGCACATTCGAGCCCGGGGCGGAAAGGCTGAGGCAGCGGCGGACATCCCGGCGGGCGTTGCCCGCGCGGTGGAGCTGGGCGATGACGGCCCGGTGTGTGCGCTGGGGACTCTCTACTTCTCCGGCGATGTCCGGCAGGCGTTTGCCCGGCTGACCGCAGAATAAACGACAAAAAGAAAAGCGATGGCCCAGTGCAGGTGGGCCATCGCTTTTTTGCCCTTTCAGGCAAGCAGGGTAAATGATAAGAAGGTAAATGAAGGAAATAGCAATAATAAGAAGGTAAAAACGTGAAGAAAAACAAGGGCGGCGGGACGTTATGTATCCAACAGCCTGCCTTTGTTGGATACAACAATAGCACGATTATAGAAAAATTACAAGCCCTTTTTTGAAAAAACTTCCAAAAAAGGGGCGGAATGCGGTACTTTTGGCACAACGCACAAATCCCGGAGAGATTCACCGGCAATTTGACGAAGCACGAAACGGCGGGGTGTTTCAAACAAGAACACTCTAAATTTTTGTAAGCCGCTCTCCGGCTCTTGCACGGCGGAGAAGGCTGTGCTAAGATGATAGCGTAAAATGAGAAGTCTGCGCTGAAATGAAAAACAGATGTGATATTGCAAACGACAAAGGAGAATATAGATGTTAAAAAATGCGTCAGCTGGCGAAAAGGCCGGCTGGTTCAACGGGCGGACGCCGCTGTTTTCCCAGAAAGACCTGCTGCGGCTGGTGGGGCCGCTGCTCATCGAGCAGTTCCTGGCCGTGACGGTGGGCATGGCCGACACCATGATGGTCTCCCGCTGCGGCGAGGCAGCCATCTCGGGCGTCAGCCTCGTGGATATGATAAACAACCTCATCATCGTGCTCTTCGCGGCGCTGGCCACCGGCGGCGCGGTGGTGGTGAGCCAGTATCTGGGCGCGAAGGAGCAGGAAAAGGCAAATGCCAGTGCGGGCCAGCTCATCCTGCTGAGCGCCATCCTGGGTACCGTGGTGGCTGCGCTCTGCATCCTCTTCGCCCGGCCCATGATCAGCGCCTGCTACGGCTCCATCGACGCGGACGTTCTGGACGCCGGCGTCCTCTACCTTAAAATAACCGCCCTGAGCTACCCCTTCCTCGCGCTGTACAACGCGGGCGCGGCCCTCTTCCGCAGCATGGGCAACTCCAAGATCTCCATGCAGATCAGCGTCCTCATGAACATCATCAACATCGTGGGCAACGCGGTCTGCATCTTCGGCCTGAAAATGGGCGTCGATGGCGTTGCATGGCCCAGTGTCGTCTCCCGTGTCATCGCAGCGGTGCTCATTCTGGGCCGCTGCTACCAGAAGGGCCATGCCCTCACGGTGCCGAGGACCGTTAAGCTCGATACCGGTATGGCCAAGCGCATCCTCGGCATCGGCGTGCCGTCGGCCTTTGAGAACAGCCTGTTCGAGGCGGGCCGCATCGTCGTGGTGAGCATGATCTCCACTTTCGGTACGGTGCAGATCGCCGCCAACGCCGTCGCCAACAACCTCGACGGTGTGGGCTGCATCCCGGGCAAGGCCATCGGCCTTGCCATGATAACCGTCGTGGGCCGCTGTGTCGGCGCAGGGGATAACGAGCAGGCCATCTATTATACAAAGAAGCTGCTGGGCTGGGCCTATCTCGTCATGGGTGTGCTGAATGGATTGATCCTGATTTTTGTCCGGCCTCTGGTGGGCATTTACGAGCTTTCGGGCGAGACGATGGAGCTCTCCATCATTCTGGCCTGCATCCACGCGGGCTTTGCAATGCTGCTCTGGCCTCTCTCCTTCGTGCTGCCCAACGCTCTGCGCGCCGCCAACGACGTCAAGTTCACGATGATCGTCTCCATCGCCAGCATGGCCTGCTGGCGTGTGGGCTTCAGCTATATCATCGGTGTGCGGATGGGCATGGGTGCCATCGGCGTCTGGATCGCCATGGTGGTGGACTGGGTCTGCCGCGTGACCTGCTTCGTGACCCGCTTCCGCAGCGGCGTCTGGAAAGAAAAATATAAGGCCTGAAAACAGAAAGGGACGTTATATGAAACTCATCAGCTGGAACGTGAACGGGCTGCGCGCCTGTCTGACCCACGATTTTGCCGCAAGCTTCGCCGCGCTGGACGCGGACGTGTTCTCGGTGCAGGAGACCAAGATGCAGCCCGGGCAGGCCGACTTCGCCCCCGAGGGCTACACGGAATATACATACTCGGCGGAGAAAAAGGGCTACTCCGGCACAGCCTGCTGGTGCAAGACCGCGCCGCTGAGCGTGGCCACCGGCATCGGCATCGAGGAGCACGACCACGAGGGCCGTGTGCTGACGCTGGAATACCCGGAGTTTTACCTCGTCAACTGCTACACCCCCAACAGCCAGGACGGCCTCAAGCGGCTGGACTACCGGATGACATGGGAGGACGCCTTCCGCGCCTACCTGCTGGATCTGGATGCCAAAAAGCCGGTCATCCTCTGCGGCGATCTGAACGTGGCCCATCAGGAAATTGATATTAAAAATGCCAGGACCAACCGGATGAGCGCCGGTTTTACCGACCAGGAGCGGGCCAAGATGACCGAGCTGCTGGCGGCGGGCTTCACCGACAGCTTCCGCGCCATCCACCCGGACGAGGTGAAATACAGCTGGTGGAGCTACCGTTTCCACGCCCGGGAGAAGAACGCGGGCTGGCGCATCGACTATTTCATCGTCTCGAACCGCATTGCGGACAAGATAAAAGCCGCCGAGATACACAACGAGGTGTTTGGCTCCGACCACTGTCCGGTGGAGCTGGACATCGACTTATAAGGAGGGCTCTATGCTCAAAAGCTATCTCATCGTATTCTTTATCTCGATGCTGCCCCTCATCGAGCTGCGCGGTGCCATCCCGGTGGGCATCGGGATGGGCCTGCCCATCCTGCCGACCTATCTGGTCTGTGTGGTGGGCAATATGCTGCCGGTGCCGTTCATCTATCTGTTCGCCCGTAAAGTTCTCATCTGGGGCTACCACAAGCCCATCATCGGCCCCTTCTGCCGTTTCTGCATCGTCAAGGGCGAAAAAGGAGGTCGTGCGCTGGAAGCCAAGGCCGGGCGCGGCCTCGTGGCGGCGCTGCTGCTCTTCGTGGGCATCCCGCTGCCGGGTACCGGCGCATGGACCGGCACGCTGGCCGCGTCCATCCTCGACATGAAGTTCAAAGATGTGCTCATCGCCTGCATGGGCGGCGTGCTGCTGGCCGGGATCATCATGGGTCTGGCAAGCGCAGGTCTTTTGGGAGCGCTGAGCGGTCTGTTTGCGGTGTAAGGCTGGTTTTCCATCGCAAAGTGTGCTAGAATAACAACAGCGTGTCTTGAGTAAAGACGAAGAAAGGACGAATCAAAGATGCAAGAGGCTTTGAACCAGAAGATCGACGCATTTGTTGCGGCGAACAAAGAGCAGATCCTGAAAGACATTGCCACGCTGGTGTCCATCAACAGCGTGGAGGGTGCCCCGGAAGAGGGCGCACCCTACGGCGCAGGCCCCCGTGCCGCGCTGGACAAGACGCTGGAGCTGGCCGCAGGCATGGGCCTTGCGACCCGCAACTGCGAGAACCATATCGGCTACGCCGAGCTGGCCGGTGCCGATGCCGAGAAGTATCTGGCTACCATCTGCCATGTGGACGTGGTGCCGGAGGGCAACGGCTGGACGGAAGACCCCTTCAAGATGGAGATCCGCGACGGCTGGATGATCGGCCGCGGCGTCGCTGACGACAAAGGCCCCATGGTCGCCACCCTGTACGCCCTGAAGTTCCTCAAAGAGGAGGGCGTCTCCCTGCGCTATCCCATCCGCGCCCTCGTCGGCGACAACGAGGAGACTCACATGCACGATGTGGACTACTACCTCGCCAACTACCCGGCCCCTGTGTTCTGCTTCACCCCGGACGCAGAGTTCCCGGTCTGCAACGGCGAGAAGGGCCACTTCGACGGCAAGCTGGTCAGCCCCGTCTGCAACGGCGTCATCAAGGACTTCGTGGGCGGCGTCGCCACCAACGCTGTGCCTGACCGCGCCAGCGCTCTCGTGGCCACCGACATCACCAAGCTGCGCAACGCCCCCAACATCACCCTCGAGCCGGAAGGCGACGGTGTCCGCATCCGCGGCTGGGGCAAGTCCGGCCATGCTGCCATGCCGGAAGGCACGGTCAACGCCATCGGTCTGGTGGTGAACTACCTGCTGGACAATGACCTCTGCAACGACGCCGAACGCGCCTATCTGGAAGCCGTCAAGAAGCTGCACGACTCCACCGCAGGCGTGGGCCTCGGCATCGACTGCGCCGACGGCCCCTTCGGCCCGCTGACCATCATCGGCGGCAAGATGTCCATGGTGGATGGCCGGATGGTCCAGACCATGGACAGCCGTTACCCCACCTGCACCGACGGCGACACCATCGCAAAGCAGATCCGTGCCGCCATCGGCACCGGCGCAGAGCTGACGGATGTGGGCAGCGCAAAGCCTTTCTACATCGAGGCTGACACCCCCGCCATCAAGGCCTGCATCGACACCTACAACGAAGTCACCGGCGAGAACGCAACGCCCTTCACCATGGGCGGCGGCACTTACGCCCGCCACTTCCCCTATGCTGTCAGCTTTGGCCCGGAGCACAGTGATATGGTGCTGCCCGAGTTCGGCGGCCCGATGCACGGCGCGAACGAGGCCGCTCCCATCGACAAGCTGCTGGAAGCCCTGAAAATTTATATCATCGCTCTGCTGCGGCTGGAGGAGATCGACTTTTGAGCCGGGTGCGCGTCTTAGTCATTGACGGGCAGGGCGGCGGTCTTGGCCGTCAGCTGACGGCGGCGCTTGCCGCCGGATGCCCGGACATCGAGCTGACCGCCGTAGGGACCAACAGCATCGCGGCTTCGGCCATGCTCAAGGCGGGCGCACACCGCGCCGCCACCGGCGAGAATGCCGTGGTGGTCAACTGCCGCCGGGCGGACATCATCGTCGGCCCCATCGGCATCGTCATCGCTGATTCGCTGCTGGGCGAGATCACCCCGGCCATGGCGGCGGCGGTCTGCCAGAGCAGTGCAGCGCGGGTGCTCATCCCCATCAACCACTGTGATAACATCGTGGTGGGTGTGCCGGACCAGCCCATCGGCCAGCTGGTGACAGCGGCGGTGGAAAAGGTGAGCCAGCTCTGCAGCAGCGGCTGCCGGTAACCGCTGCCCGGGGGCAGTGCCTTTCATCCGGCGCTGTGCGCCAAAAGGGGGGCTTTTGCCCGCCGCAAGCCTATCCGTAAAAATAAATGCACCTGCAGCCAAAACTCGCTGTTTCCGGGGACCGGAAGCGAGGGCTGCAGGTGCATTTTTGCGTTGGGCGGCAAAGAAACGGCAAAAAAAGTGGGTGCGCAATTTTTCATATTGACAGAACGACAGGGGGGGGGGGTATAATGGATGGGAAGAGAGGGCGCTGTGCTCTCTGCACCATCAATAAGAAGGAGATCAAAATCATGAAACAGATCAAAAAGCTGGCGTCTCTGCTGCTGGCAGCAGTGCTGGCCATGACCCTGCTGGCGGGCTGCGGCGGCCGGGGCGGCAACGTGGACATTGCGATCACCGAGCAGAGCCTTTTGAAGTACATCAACAAGACCCGGGCAAATGCGGAGATGGGCCTGAGCCCGGTGAAAAACGACCCCACCCTGGCCAATGCGGCAGCCAAGCTGCTGGAGGAGTTTTCCAAGACGGAGATGATAGATACCAACTACGGCACCGGCTATAAGCTGCCCGAGAACCAGGTCGAGAACACCCTGCACGCTCTTCTCGGAAAGAATAACCAGGAAATCCGAATAGGCAGCAGCAGCGGCATGATTACCGGAAGCTTTTTCTATGTGGCCCCCACCAACGAAACCTCCTACGGCATAGCCGGTGGAAGCCGAGATGATAATTGCTATCTGCTCCGCCGTGCCAACAAATTCATCAATTCTGATGACTACTACGGGTACGGCAATACGCTCTATAATTTTCTTGGCACTTCCGATGTCGTTTTGGCAAGTAACATGAAGGTGGGCATCGCCTTCCGGGAGATCAAGGGTGAGCGGTTTGCTCTGCTGGTCTACGATGTGACCATCACGACCTGACCTGTACCCCTGCAGGGAAAGGGCAGGCAGCGGCCTAAACCATAACAAAAAACAGGACCCCGGCACCTTCTGGGCATCATGCCCAGAAAAGGTGCCGGGGTCTTTGCGATGGGGCTATGGGCGGGGGCAGCTTACCGCCTGCGCTGCCGTGCGGCCACCTGCTGGGCCGTGGGGGGAATATCGCCCTGCGCGGCCTTTTCCAGCTGGCCGATGCGGCGGTCCAGATCCACCAGACGCTGGGCCATGATGTCCGGCAGGTCCTGCTGGTCGAGGTCGTCGGCAGGGTTGATGGCCTTGTTGTTGATGCGCACCACTTCGGCAGGGACGCCGACGGCGGTGCAGTTGGCGGGCAGGTTCTTGAGCACCACGCTGCCCGCGCCGATGCGGGCGTTGTCGCCGATATACACCGGACCCAGCACCTTGGTGCCTGCGCCGATCAGGACATTGTCGCCCAGGGTGGGGTGGCGCTTGCCGGTGTCCTTGCCGGTGCCGCCGAGGGTCACGCCGTGGTAGATGGTGCAGTTGTTGCCGATCTCCGCCGTCTCGCCGAAGACGATGCCCATGCCGTGGTCGATGAACAGGCACTTGCCGATCTTCGCGCCGGGGTGGATCTCGATGCCGGTCTTATGCCGGCCCCGCTGGCTGACCCAGCGGGCGAGGAAGAAGTGCTTGTGCTCGAACAGCCAGTGGGCAATGCGGTGATAGACCAGAATGTGAAAGCCCGGGTAAAGCAGGATGACCTCCAGCACCGTGCGTGCTGCAGGGTCCTTGCGCTGGATGTTCCGCGCGTCCTCTAAAAGACCCATCATAGAAAACCTCCATTTTGCCGCCCGCAATGGCGGCCCCCTCTCTGATAGACATTATAATAGCACATCTGAACTTTAATGTACAGTGAAATGGTAGGATATAAGAACAAAAATGAGGATTTTTTTGCACGAGGGCGCTGGCGGAGGGGGGAGAAGAGGGACTTTTCGGTAGAGTAGCTAAAATTCGAGGCTTACGGATGCAAACCTTCTCACATGGAAATGAGACCGAAAGCATTGACACATTTTGCGCTTCTATGATAAAATATATCGAAAAAGAACGGATAGAAAAGGAGACGGGAGCATGAAGGCCAAGATGATGCGCGCAAAACTGAAAAATCAGTTTGCAGCCGTTTTTGCTGTGGCTCCAGTGTTTCCTTTTTTGATGTGTTGACTTTTCCCTTTGCTGGGAAAAGTTTTTTTTTTGCCCTTCTGAGGGCAGACACACCCGGACGATGAAACCAGACGAACACAGACAGGGAGGTAATCTTATGCTGCTCATCAACGCTGTCAACGCCGAGGGCCGGCCTGTGGAGCTGTATGTAAAGGACGGAAAGATCGCCGCCGTCGGTCAGGACCTGGCCGCACTGGCCGGAGAAAATGAAACGGTGCTGGACGCCGGAGGACTGACCGTGCTGCCCGCTTTCGTGGACCTGCACTGCCACTGGCGCACGCCGGGCTTCGAGTACAAAGAGGACATTGAAACGGGAAGCCGCGCCGCAGCCGCAGGCGGCTACACCTTCGTGAACCTGATGCCCAACACAAAGCCTGTCTGCTCTTCGGCAGCACAGGCCGCGATGGTGGAACAGAAGGCCGCTGAGGTGGGCCTGTGCGGCGTGAACCAGACCGTCTCCATCACCGAGGATTTCGACGGCAAGACCATCGACCATCTCAAGACTCTGCCCGCTTCGGTCAAATTCATCACCGAGGACGGCCACGGTGTGCAGGATAACGCCACCATGGCCCGGGCTTTCGCCATCTGCACCCAGCGGGACATCACCGTGATGAGCCACGCCGAGGATATGGAGATTAGCCCCTGGGACTACCGGCTGGCCGAGGACATCGAGACGGTGCGGAACTGCTGGCTGAGCGAGTATTACCAGACCCGCCTGCACATGTGCCACGTCTCCACCCGGGGCGCCATCGAGGCCATCCAGATGGCAAAGCTGCGGGGCGCACCCGTCACCTGCGAGGTGACGCCCCACCATCTCTGGTTCACCAATGATACCTGCGACTACCGCGTCAACCCGCCCATCCGCACCGCCGACGATGTGCAGGCCCTCATCGACGCCATCCGCAGCGGTGTGGTGGACGCCATCGCCACCGACCACGCCCCCCACTCCGAGGAAGACAAGCTCAAGGGCATGGCCGGTATGGTGGGCAGTGAGACGGCTTTCGGCGTCTGCTACACCAAGCTCTGCAAGGAAGAGGGACTTCCCCTCGAGCTGCTGAGCCACCTGATGAGCACCCGCCCGGCGGAAATTCTGGGCCTTGCCAAGGGTCAGCTGGAGCCGGGCTATGACGCCGACTTTGTGCTGGTAGACCTCGACACCCCCTATACCGTGGACAAGAACAAGCTCCACTCCAAGTCCCACAACTGCCCCTTCGACGGTGCGCAGCTCTACGGCAGGGTCTGCGCCACGGTCAAGGGCGGCGAGCTGACCTATCAGGCAGAAGAATAAGCTGCAAATACATTTATATAAAAGAGAGACAAACAGGAGGAACCCCAAATGACGAACATGGATAAGCTTTACGAAGCAGTCGAAGCACGCGGCCCGGTCTGCGTGGGTCTGGACACCGATTTCAGCTACCTGCCCGCAGATTTCGTGGACAGCACCCTCTCCAAGGGCGAGAACATCGTCCGCTTCAACAAGAAACTCATCGACGCCACCAAGGCCGTCGCGGGCTGTTACAAGGTGCAGATCGCTTACTACGAGTCCCTGGGCCTCGAGGGTCTGAAGGCCTATGCCGACACCCTGAAGGCTGTCCGCGAGGCCGGTGTGCCGGTCATCGCCGACATCAAGCGCGGCGACATCGCCAAGACCGCTGAGATGTACGCCATGGGCCACTTCACCGGCGACTTTGAGGCCGACTTTGTCACGCTGGCTCCCTACATGGGTCTGGACTCCATCAGCCCCTATCTGCCCTACGCAGAGAAGCAGGGCAAGGGGATGTTCGTCCTCTGCCGTACCTCCAACGGCGGCGCAAAAGATTTCGAGTATGAGAAGCTGGCCGATGGCCGCCACGTCTACGACCTCGTGGGCGACAAGCTGAACGCCCTCGGCAAGGACTATATGGGTGAGCACGGCTACTCTTCCATCGGTCTGGTCATCGGCGGCACCCACATCGAGGAGGCTACCGAGATCCGTGCAAAGTATCAGGACAGCTTCTTCCTCATCCCCGGCTACGGCGCACAGGGCGGCAAGGCCGAGGACATCGCCCAGTATCTGTCGAAAGGCAACGGCGGCGTGGTCAACTCCAGCCGCGGCATCCTGCTGGCCTACAAGAAGCAGCCGGGCGCAGCCTTCGACGAGGCCGCTTACAACGAGTGTGTGAACATGAAGGAGGCCATTGCCCATGCGTGCAGCCTGCTGTGAGGCCACTGTCCTGCGCCATGAGGTCATCGCGGACGACATCCGCTTGCTGACCGCCCTCTGGCCGGACCGCGAGCATGCCCCCCACGCCGGACAGTTCTTCACCCTGCGTGCCTGGGGCGCAGATGAAGCTCCCTTCCTGTCCCGGCCCATCAGCGTCCACAAGTGGGATGCCGAGACCCAGACCGTCGAGTTCCTGTACGCCGTCGTGGGCGAGGGGACCCGCAAGCTGACTGCCCTGAAAAAGGGTGACAGCTTCCAGCTCACCGGCCCCATGGGCAACGGCTTCGATGTGGCCGACATCCTGAGCAGGTATCAGAAGATCGCCGTCGTGGGCGGCGGCATCGGCACCGCCCCCATGTACCAGCTCACCCGGGAGCTGGCGGCTGGCGGCGTCAAGCCGGACGTATTCTTCGGCTTCCGCGACAAGCCCTACTGCATGGAAGAGTACCGCTCCATCGCGGGTATCGTCAAGGTGTCCACCGACACCGGCGCGGTGGGTTTCCACGGTTTCGTCACCCAACTGTATGACCCGGCGGATTACGATGTGGTGCTGGTGTGCGGCCCCACAGTCATGATGCGGAATGCCGCCCGCCTCTGCGCGGAGAAGGGGACTCCCTGCTTCGTCAGTCTGGAAAAGAAGATGGCCTGCGGCATCGGTGCCTGCCTCGGCTGCACCTGCGAGACCAGGAGCGGCGAGGGCAAGAGCGTGTGCAAGAATGGCCCTGTGTTTGATGCAGCGGAGGTGTTCTGATGGCAGACTTGAAAACGAACCTGCTGGGCTTTACCATGAACAGCCCCATCATCGGGGCCTCCGGCACGGTGGGCTACGGTGTGGAATACGAAGAGCTGGCTGATTTCAGCAAGATCGGCGGCATCTCGGGCAAGGGCCTGACCCTGCACGGCCAGTACGGCAATAAGGGCGAGCGCCTGTGGGAGACGCCCTCGGGCCTCATCAACAGCATCGGCCTGCAGAACCCCGGTGTCCAGCACTTCATTGATGTGGAGCTGGGCGAGATGCTGGAACTCAAGCAGAAGTACGGCACGGTGGCCATTGCCAACCTCGGCGGCCACAGCGAGGAAGAGTACGTCGAGGGCGCAGCCATGCTGAGCGAGAGCGGCGTGGACATCGTGGAGCTGAACATCTCCTGCCCCAACGTCAAAGTGGGCGGCATGGCCTACGGTGTCAAAGCGGAAGCTGCCGGTGAGGTGGTGCGGATGGTCCGCGACGCCTGCAAAAAGCCCCTGATGGTCAAGCTCAGCCCCCAGGCCGAGAACATCCCCGAGATGTGCAAGGCCGTGGAAGCCGCCGGTGCGGACGCACAGCCTGACCACACCTTCCAGGCCTGCGCCATCGATCTGGAAAAGCGCCGCCCGGTGTTCGACAACATCTTTGCCGGCCTGTCCGGCCCGGCGGTGCGCCCCATCGCCCTGCGGATGGTCTGGCAGGCCGTCGGCGCGGTGAACATCCCGGTCGTGGGCCTCGGCGGCATCGCCACCGGTAAGGACGCACTGGAATTCATCATGGCCGGTGCCACGGCAGTGCAGGTGGGTGCAGCAAACTTCGCCAACCCCCGCGCCATGGAGACCATCGCCGAAGAAATGGCGGCCTGGATGGACGCCCACGGCGTCAAGACGCTGGACGAGATCCGCGGCTGCGCACGCTGAGCGAATAAAACAGGGATTAAACGTATAGGACTTGCAAATATTCATTGATTCTTAAAATTTATGAATAAATTTGCGTTTTGACAAAATGCGTGGTACAATACCGCATGAACGAAAACAACAGAGTATAGAGAGGGAAAAATATCATGAGTGAAGCACTTGAAATTCTGAAGAGCTGTGACGCATTTCTGGAAGGCCACTTCCTGCTGTCTTCTGGCCGCCATTCCAGCGCATACTGCCAGATGGCATATCTGCAGCAGTACCCCGACCGCTGCGCCGAGGCCATGAAGGCTGTGGCCGATAAGATCCGCGAGATGGACGTGGATGTCATCGTCGGACCTGCCATGGGCGGCATCGTCTACGCCTACGAGCTGGCCCGCCAGACCGGCAAGCGCGCGATCTTCACCGAGCGCGTGGACAACGTGATGACCCTGAAGCGCTTCGCCATCCATCCGGGTGAGAAGTGCCTCATCGCTGAGGACGTCGTGACCACCGGCATCTCCTCTCTGGAGACCAAGCGTGTCATCGAAGAGGCCGGCGGCGTCTGCCTGGGCATCACCTGCGTGGTGGACCGCACCAAGCCCGAGGCTCCGTCTCCCATCCCCATCGTGGCCAGCGCTCTCAAGCTGGACCTGCCCAACTACGCCCCCGAGGAGTGCCCCATCTGCAAGGAGGGCAAGCTGCCTCTGGTGCATCTGGGCAGCCGCAAGATGAAGCAGGAAGCCAAGCAGACCCTGTAAACGCACAGGCGTGTTGAAGCGAGGAGTATCTAATGAACGCATATCTTCTTTTGGCAAATGGTATGGTCTTTGCCGGCCAGTCGGTGGGCGCTGAGGGCGTCACCGTGGGCGAGGTCGTCTTTGCCACCGGCATGGTGGGCTTTCAGGAGACGCTGACCGACCCCAGCTACTACGGCCAGATCATCACCCAGACCTACCCCCTCATCGGCAACTACGGCATGAACAAGGACGACATGGAGTCGGATAAGATCTGGGCCAGGGGTTATATCGTCCGCGAGGCCTGCCAGACCCCGTCCAACTGGCGCTGTGAGGAGACGCTGGACAGCTTTCTGAAGAGAAACAATACCATCGGCATCGAGGGCATCGACACCCGCCACCTCACCCGCATCATCCGGGAGAGCGGCGTCATGAACGGTGCCATCCTGACCACCTTCGACCCCGCTGACCCGGCCAACAAAGCCGAGACGGATAAGCTGCTGGAAGAGATCCGGGCTTACGCCGTCACCGACGCCGTGAAGAGCGTCACCTGTGCAGAGCCCGAGGTCTACAACGAGAAGGGTGAGACCCACATCGTGCTGATGCACTACGGCTGCAAGCGGAATATCATCCGCTGCCTCGTCAAGCGCGGCTGCAAGGTGACGGTCATGCCCGCCTTTGCCACCGCTGAGGAAGTCGCTGCCCTGGACCCGGACGGCATCATGCTCTCCAACGGCCCCGGAGACCCCGCCGAGCCGGTGGAGGTCATCGAGAACCTCAAGCAGATCTTTGAGCTGAATATCCCCACCTTCGGCATCTGCCTCGGCCACCAGCTCTCCGCTCTGGCCGCTGGTGCCAAGACCATGAAGCTCAAGTACGGCCACCGCGGCGCCAACCAGCCCGTCACCGACTTCGAGTCGGGCCGCACCTTCATCACCAGCCAGAACCACGGCTATGCAGTCGTGGGCGATGAGCTGCCCGCCGAGATGGGCGAGGTGGCTCAGGTGAACGCCAACGACGGCACCTGCGAGGGCATCAAGTACAAGAAGTGGAACTGCTTCACCGTCCAGTTCCACCCCGAAGCCAACGGCGGCCCCAAGGACACCGAGTTCCTGTTCGACCGCTTCCTGAACAACGTCAAAGCAGCAAAGAAGGAGGCACGCTGAAATGCCTAAAGACCCCAGAATCAAAAAAGTGCTGGTCATCGGCTCCGGCCCCATCATCATCGGTCAGGCTGCTGAATTCGACTACTCCGGTACCCAGGCGTGCCGCGCCCTGAAAGCAGAGGGCATCGAGACCGTTCTGCTCAACTCCAACCCCGCTACCATCATGACCGACCCCGACGTGGCCGACCATGTTTATATCGAGCCCATGACCCTCGAGGTCGTGGAGCGCATCCTCGACATCGAGAAGCCCGACTCCGTGCTGCCCAACCTCGGCGGCCAGACGGGCCTGAACCTCTCCATGGAGCTGGCCCGCTCCGGCTACCTAGACCGCACCGGCATCCGTCTGCTTGCCTGCAAGCCCGAGACCATTGACCGCGCCGAGGACCGCGAGCTGTTCAAGGAGACGATGGAGAAGCTGCATCAGCCCATCATCCCCTCCGAGGTCGTGGAGACGCTGGAAGACGCTCTGGCCTGCGCCGACCGCATCGGCTACCCGGTCATCGTCCGCCCCGCCTTCACCATGGGCGGCACCGGCGGCGGCATCTGCGAGAACAAGGCAAAGCTCATTGAGATCGGCACCAACGGCCTCCGTCTTTCCCCCATCCATCAGATTTTGGTGGAAAAGTGCATCGCGGGCTGGAAAGAGATCGAGTACGAGGTCATGCGCGACCACAAGGGCAACGTCATCACCGTCTGCAATATGGAGAACCTTGACCCCGTCGGCATCCACACCGGTGACTCCGTGGTCGTGGCACCCTCCCAGACCCTGACCGACCACGAGTACCAGATGCTCCGCACCGCTGCGCTGGACATTATCACCGAGCTGGGCATTGAGGGCGGCTGCAACTGCCAGTTTGCCCTGAAGCCCGACAGCTTTGACTACGCGGTCATCGAGGTCAACCCCCGTGTGTCCCGTTCTTCCGCTCTGGCTTCCAAGGCCACCGGCTACCCCATCGCCAAGGTGGCAACCAAAATCGCCATCGGCTATACGCTGGACGAGATCACCAACGACGTCACCGGCAAGACCTGCGCCTGCTTCGAGCCTGCGCTGGACTACATCGTGGTCAAGTACCCGAAGTGGCCCTTTGATAAGTTCGTCTACGCCGACAAGTCTCTGGGTACCCAGATGATGGCCACCGGCGAGGTCATGAGCATCGGCAACAGCTTCGAGGCTGCTATGATGAAGGCCGTCTCTTCCATCGAGCTGGGCATGGACACCCTGACCCACAAGCCCTTCGAGGAGCTGAGCGACGACGAGATCGTGGACCACATGCATGTGCAGGATGCCGAGCGCGTCTTCTGCGTCTATGAGGCCCTCAAGCGCGGCATCGACCACGAGACCATTTACCGCATCACCAAGATCGATTGGTGGTTCCTCGACAAGATGCAGCATCTGGCAGACCTCGAAAAGGGTCTGGCCAAGTGCGAGGGCGTCCTGAGTGAGGCCCAGTATAAGGAAGCCAAGAAGTACGGCTTCCAGGATAAGACCATCAAGCGTCTGGCCAAGGTGGACAAGCTCCCCGTGGAGAACTACCGCGCCGGCTTCAAGATGGTCGATACCTGTGCCGCTGAGTTCTCGGCCAACACCCCTTACTTCTACTCCACCTACGACGGCGACAACGAAGCCGCCGAGTTCATCGCGGAGAAGGAGGCCAAGGCCGCCGAGAAGGGCGAGCCCAGGAAAAAGAAAGTCCTCGTCTTCGGCTCCGGCCCGATCCGCATCGGTCAGGGCATCGAGTTCGACTACTGCTCTGTCCACTGCGTCTGGACCCTCAAGAAGCACGGCTGCGAGGCTATCCTCGTCAACAACAACCCCGAGACAGTCTCCACCGACTTCGACACCGGCGACCGCCTGTATTTCGACCCGCTGAACCCCGAGAGCGTGGATAACATCATCGCGACCGAAAAGCCCGACGCCTGCGTTGTTCAGTTTGGCGGTCAGACTGCCATCAAGCTGGCAAAGCATATGGACGAGATCGGTCTGCCCATCCTCGGCACCCCGGCGGATGCCATCGACGAGGCCGAAGACCGTGAGCGCTTCGACGAGCTGCTGGAGCGCTGCAGCATCCCCCGCGCACCCGGCCGCACTGTCTTCAATCTGGAAGAGGCTCTGGCCGCAGCCGACGAGATCGGCCTGCCTGTTCTGATGCGTCCTTCCTACGTCCTCGGCGGTCAGAACATGATCGTGGCCTACACGAAGGCCGACGTCATCGAGTACATGGGCGTCATCACCGAGCACGTCGATATGGACCACCCCGTCCTGCTGGATAAGTACATCATGGGTACCGAGTGCGAGGTGGACGCCATCTGCGACGGCGAGAACTACCTCATCCCCGGCATCATGGAGCAGGTGGAGCGCACCGGCGTCCACTCCGGCGACTCCATCTGCGTCTACCCGGCCCAGCACCTGACTCAGGCCGAGATCGACACCATGGTGGACTACACCGGCCGCTTTGCCCGTGAGCTCCACGTCACCGGTCTGGTCAACGTCCAGTATGCGGTCTCCAACGGCAAAGTGTACGTCATCGAGGTCAACCCCCGTTCCTCCCGTACCGTGCCGTATATCTCCAAGGTCACCGGCGTCCCGATGGTCGATCTGGCCGTCCGCTGCTGCCTCGGCGAGAAGCTCACCGATATGGGCTACGGCACCGGTCTGCACCCCAACGCCCCCTATGTGGCCGTCAAGGTGCCTGTCTTCAGCTTCGAGAAGCTCCACGGCGTCGATACCCAGTTTGGCCCTGAGATGAAGTCTACCGGCGAGGTGCTGGGCATTGCCCCCAACTTCCACGACGCCCTGCTCAAGGGCCTTATCGGCGCGGGCTACACCTTCAAGACCCCCGGCCCGGCTTCCTGCTGCATCTTCACCGTGAAGGACAGCGACAAGCCGGAGTTCGTGGACATCGCCTGGAAGCTCAAGAGCATGGGCTATAAGCTCTACGGCACCTCTGGCACCTGTGCATGGCTCAACAAGCACATGGTCCCCTGCAACGAGGTGCGGAATATGTCCGGTGAAGCGCCGAATATCGTGGACCTGCTGCAGAGCGGTCTGGTGGACTATGTCTTCTCTACCAGCGCCAAGGGCCGCGACCCCAAACGCGATTCCGTCCGCCTGCGCCGCAAGGCCGTGGAGCTCAGCATCCCCTGCATCACCGCCGTGGATACCGCCAATGCGCTGGTCGACTGTCTGCGCAGCGACCACAGCATGAAGGACATCCCGCTGGTGGATATTGCAACGCTGTATCATAAAAAATAATCCCGCTCTATTACTTCGTGCGCAAAAATATACCGTTTGTGCGCAGCCCCTCGTAATGAGGGGCTGCATTTGTTATACTCAACAACGCAAAATTTGCCAAAAGACGTTACTTTTGGACGTTCCAGGAGGATATAGATACATGACTCGTTCCCAGATGATCGAAACCGTGGCACGCAAGACCGGCTTTACCGAAGCTCAGGTCGAGACCACGATGGATGCACTGTTTGACCAGATCGCCGATTGCCTGCGTGCCGACGAAAAGGTCACCATCGCTGGCTTTGGCCGCTTTGAGATGCGTCCCCGCAAGCCGAAGGCTTACACCAATCCCAAGACCAAGGTCTCCAGCCGTCTGGAGTCTACCTCTATCCCCGGCTTCAAGGCCAGTGGTCGTTTCAAGCAGAAGCTTGAGTCTGGCCGTGCTGCCAAGAGCGTCGAAGAGACTGCCTGATAGGACCTGAACCAAAAGCGCCGCATCCTTGACCCGGGATGCGGCGCTTTTTTGCTGACAGAATGCGATTTTCATGGTATACTGGGCATATCATAACGAAAAGCGGCCCTCAGAGGGCATTACGCGGAAGAGAAAAGAAAAAGAACGGAGTAGAGGAATCCATGCTTTACAGCGAATTACAGTGTAGCGAGGCCATCCATAAGGCCGTAGAGCGGATGGGCTTTGCGGAAATGACCGAGGTGCAGGAAAAGACCATCCCCGTCATGCTGGCCGGGCGTGACGTCATCGCCAAGGCCCCTACCGGCACTGGAAAGACCTGCGCTTTCGGCATCCCGGTGGCTGAGCACATCGACCCGGCCCTCAAGGCACCGCAGGCCGTCATTCTGGCCCCCACCCGTGAGCTGGCCCAGCAGATCGCCGAAGAACTCACCGGGCTGACCTATTTTATGCCGGAAGTGCAGGTGGTCTGCGTTTACGGCGGTGCGAATATGGAAAAGCAGGCCAAACGCCTCGCCGAGGGCTGTCAGATCGTGGTGGCGACCCCGGGCCGCCTTATGGACCACTACAAGCACCACAATATCGACCTCGACCATGTGACACAGGTGGTCCTCGACGAGGCCGACGAGATGCTGAATATGGGCTTCTATAAGGACGTGAAGCATATCATCGGCCTGATGAAGGCCCGCAAGTCCCTCTCGATGTTCTCGGCCACCATCAGCCGCGAGGTGATGGACATCGGCTGGATGTATCAGAAGGACGCCGAGGAGATCACTGTCCAGCCCAAGGAAGAGAGCCAGCCCAAGATCACCCAGTATATGCTGGAGACCTCCGGACGCAACAAACTGTCCGATCTGGCCCAGATCATCATTGGGGAGGGCTACAAGCGGGTCATGGTCTTCTGCGATACCAAATTCAATACGGCGGCTCTGGCGAACCAGCTGGCCCGTCTGGGCTTCTCTGTGGACTGCCTCCACGGCGACCTCTCCCAGAACGAGCGCAACCGCATCATGCAGAACTTCCGTGACGGTAAGCTGAATGTGCTGGTAGCCACCGATGTGGCGGCCCGCGGCATCGACGTCTCAGATGTGGATGCTGTCATCAATTACGATGTCCCCGGCGATAATGAGCACTACACCCACCGCATCGGCCGCACAGGCCGCGCAAAGAAGGAGGGCGTGAGCTATCTGTTCTATGTGCCGGAGGAGAAGAAACGGGTGCAGGAGCTGCTGCGCCTGACCCGTAACACCGATTTATGCACGCCGGTACACTTCGACTTCAACCATGAGCATATCGTGGTGGAGAAAAAGCAGGACAGTGCCGATCGGTTCCAAATCAAGTGCTACTTCTGATGAGATGATAAGATAAGAATAAGAGCGGGTGCTTTTTTGGGTAGAAATGCCTTAGAAGCACCCGCTCTGCTTCTATATTATAATAAGAAAGATAGAAAGCAAAAAACAGGATAAAACGGGGAGAAAAACTGGAGAAAAAGTCCAAAAGCGAAAAAAGAGCAAAAAACTTGTAAAAAAGGCTTGCAAAATGGCCCGGCGTATGGTATTATACTTGAGCGCCAAGCGCTGAGACAAAAGAATGACTTCTGAGTCCCAGCTGGAAGTAAAGCGAAAAGAACCAATAGACGTCCGAAAGTTCCGGTCAGCGCCGAGAAACTGAGAATGCTCCAAGTTCGCCGGAGAAATCCGAATCACGAAAAACTTCGAAAAAAGAGCTTGACAAAAAATCACTTCTGTGATAAAATGAACAAGCTGTCAGCCGCTTGGCTGAGGCGCAAACAGGACCTTGAAAATTGAACAATATCGAAAAACTTGTAACGGAACCTATTTTCGTGTTGGAAAAACACGTTAAACAATTCCAAACAAAGTAATTCACACAGGACGCAAGCGATTGCGTGCTGAGCG
>ENA-OQHL01000251-OQHL01000251.1-human-gut-metagenome-genome-assembly--contig:-NODE-251-length-43617-cov-21.939595_pt1 | contig 43617 bp, 39 predicted proteins | sample MGYA00242565_ERZ504723 | MGnify/ENA primary metagenome ERZ504723 (study PRJEB26092, sample SAMD00036211) | human gut metagenome | host: Homo sapiens | study: EMG produced TPA metagenomics assembly of... | reverse complement strand
ATTCTTGTAAAACTCAAGATAGCATGGGCGAAATATTCGTCCATGCCATCATAAATCATTTTAATTAATAGTGCAACTGTCCCTGGAGCCATATGATTCCTTTGAATCTACGTCCGATCTTTGGCTCCCCCAGCAAATCATTCTTATTGATACAAACATCAAACTGCATATCATTACAGTCTAATGTAAGCTGGCAGATTTCTTCTCCTGTTATAATGTTCTTGAATGTCATAAAATCCAGAATCTCACCCATGATACTATATTGATCACATTCAATTCCATACGGCATGAAATAGGAATCCACTATAGAAAAAATATCGTCTGTAACTATACGCTGAGAAATCATGGAATATGTATCCATATCCTCCATCGTGAGGCTCTCCATAGCCTCTTCATCACCGTTTCTGGCGGCTGCAATGAGATGATTTCTGTTCTTTGTCAGTTCACGTTCTGCTTTTACTGCTTCTTTATCTTTCTCTACAGGAAAAAGGATTTTTCCTTCCCTGGCCAGCCCGGAAAGGGTTAAAGGCTGGCCACCCGGAAGTATGTTGCCTTTTTCACGCTGTTGCAGATACTCAGCAGCATTCTGAAGATAGAAAATTAAAGTAACCCCAATTCTCAAATCGTCACAGGCACCTGCAAAAGATTCTTTGTCTGCATGTCTTTCTATCACAACACTCTCCTGTGTTGTAATGCCTGTTCCGCGAAAAAAAGGAAAATAATAATCCGGATAAAATACGTTGTTTTCATCATACTGCCCGCAGACAGTAATTCCACAATCGCATCCATAATTCTTGGAAAACTCTGCAAACATACCATCAGGGTAGTTCTCTATGACTGTTTTCTCATCATAAGTTTCAACCACATCCGTAATGATCTGTCTGATACTGCTTCTTTTGGTGATCCTGGAAAAACCAACTGCCCTCAGATAACTGTGCATAAGAACACCTCCCTGAAAAAGCTCACCCTCCATTAAGCGTGCTTTTTCTCAATCTTTGTCATACCACCCATGTATGGCTGCAGAGCTTTAGGAATACTTACAGAACCGTCTGCATTCAGGTTATTCTCCAGGAATGCGATCAACATTCTAGGCGGTGCTACAACAGTATTATTTAATGTATGTGCAAGATATTTCTTACCATCTTTTCCGTTTACACGGATCTTAAGACGACGTGCCTGTGCATCACCAAGGTTTGAACAGCTTCCTACCTCGAAATATTTTTTCTGACGTGGAGACCATGCTTCTACGTCAAGAGATTTTACTTTCAGGTCTGCCAGGTCACCGGAGCAGCACTCAAGTGTACGAACCGGAATATCCAGAGAACGGAACAGATCTACTGTATTCTGCCATAATTTATCAAACCACATCGGACTCTCTTCCGGTCTGCAGACAACGATCATTTCCTGTTTTTCAAACTGATGAATACGGTAAACGCCTCTCTCCTCAAGTCCATGAGCACCTTTTTCCTTACGGAAACATGGAGAATAGCTTGTAAGAGTTTTCGGAAGTTCTTCCTCAGGAATGATCTGATCGATAAATTTACCGATCATGGAATGTTCACTTGTTCCGATCAGGTATAAATCTTCACCCTCAATCTTATACATCATGGCATCCATTTCAGCAAAACTCATTACACCTGTTACAACATTGCTTCTGATCATAAAAGGAGGTACACAGTAAGTAAAACCTCTGTTTATCATGAAGTCACGTGCATAGGAGATTACTGCTGAGTGAAGTCTTGCGATATCTCCCATTAAATAGTAGAAACCATTTCCCGCAACACGTCTTGCACTGTCAAGATCGATTCCATCAAAATTTTCCATAATTTCTGTATGATATGGCACTTCAAAATCCGGAACAACCGGTTCACCAAACTTCTCGATTTCTACGTTCTCGCTGTCATCTTTACCGATCGGTACAGATGGATCAATGATATTCGGAATTACCATCATATCTTTGAGAAGTTCTTCCTCTACCTCTTTCTCTCTTGTGGAAAGTTCTTCAATACGGGTTCCGGAAGCAGCTACCTGTTTCTTTACTTCTTCAGCTTCTTCTTTCTTTCCCTGTGCCATCAGTGCACCGATCTGTTTGGAAATTTTATTTCTCTCTGCACGAAGAGCTTCTACTTCCTGTTTGATTTCGCGATTCTCTTTGTCCAGTTCCAGAACTTTATCCACTAATTCCAGTTTATTATCCTGAAATTTGTTGCGGATATTCTGTTTTACAACTTCCGGATTTTCTCTCACAAATTTAATATCTAACATCTTGTTCCTCCTGAAATATTCTATTACATTATGTAATGATGTCAGGGTAAAATCTGGCAACAACTTTCCCCCTGATATCAATTTATCATATCATGTGCATTCCTGCACAAAACAGATTCTCTTTTAGTATGCTCTTGTTTTCAACTTTTAAACATTACTGTTCACTCCGTTCACAGTAACTTTTAAAAAACTTTATTCTTCAATATTATCCAGTCCAAAATTCACTGCCTTACGAAGTGCCTCTACTTCTTCCTGGCTGAGCATAACGTAGGATTCGCCTTTTACAATTTCTTTCATATACAAAAAACAATTGTCCCGGCTGTGTACTGCATTTAAGATAAGGCCTGTATTCTCTTTGTCCAGCAAAGCCAGCGCAAAACTTAACTTTCCACCTACATCATCAAATGCGTCATACTTTTCTACACCATATTTATTAAACATTTTATCAAGATTCTTTTTGATAAAAAGAAGATCATGATCATGTTCTTCCTTCGCATCATAGAGCTTATCTATCTGAGCGAATTTTCTAACGAATACTTTTTCCAGAGACTGTGCATCTGAACCTTTCATGAACGTCTTATATTTACGTTCCAGACGGCTCAGGCGCATATTCATACTGATATTCCTTACCAGCAGGAAGATAGTAAGAATCAGCAGTATAATAATGATGATCCCGGAATCAATTCCAAGATTTTCAAAAATGCCACTCATATTACTGTCACTCCTAACCAATGGATTCGAAAAGATCTATGATTCTTTCCAGTTCATCCTTGGAATAATATTCAATTTCAATTTTACCTTTGTCATTTTTCTTTCTGTGAATCTGAACTCTGGTACCCATGATACTTTTCATTTTTTCTTCCAGACTCTCATATATTGCATCCTCAGCAGAACTGAATTTGCTCTTCTTTGCTGTTTTTGGCGGCTCCAGCATACGTTTTACAAGCGCTTCTGTTTCACGAACACTTAATTTCTCGTCAAAAACCTTCATTGCAATTGATTCCTGCTTTTCCTTATCTGCTATCGAAAGGATTGCCCTGGCATGACCGGCAGTGATCATCTCATCAATCAGCATCTGCTGCACTTTTTCACTGAGTTTGAGAAGTCTCATTGCATTTGTTACTGCTGTTCTGCTCTTCCCTACACGCTCTGCGATTTCATCCTGTTTCAGATGAAATTCATCAATCAGTCGTTTATATGCCATCGCTTCTTCCACAGGGTTTAAATCTTCCCGCTGAATATTCTCAATCAGGGAAATTTCTACTAATTCCTGCTCAGAAAACTCTTTAACAATTACAGGAATCTCTGTCAGTCCGGCAAGCTTTGCCGCTCTCCAGCGTCTTTCACCTGCAATTATTTCATAGTAGTCCTTTTTATCAGACACAAGAAGTGGATGGAGTACGCCGTACTGTTTAATAGACTCAGACAGTTCCATGAGTGCATCTTCATCGAACTGTTTACGTGGCTGATCCATATTCGGCTCTACACTTGAGATCTTTACGATCATTGCCCCTGTTTTCGAATCTGCTGTTTGCTTCTTTGCAACAGTAGGGTTTGTCTGTTTTTCAGCTACGTCAGATTTCTTCTCTGTTTTAACTGTTTTGGTTATTGTCTTTCTGGCAGGTTCTTTGACAACAGATGTTCTGTCTGGAAAAAATGCATCTAAGCCTCTGCCAAGACCGTTTTTTCTTCCTGCCATTAATTATCCTCCCTGTTGAGCACTTCCTCTGCCAGAAGCCTGTAGCTTTCTGCTCCTGCTGATCTCGGATCATAGATATTAATCGGCTGTCCATAGCTTGGAGCCTCCGCCAGTCTTACATTACGTGGAATAATTGTTTTATAAATATTCTGATTTAAATTCTCTTTTACGTTTTCCACTACCTGCAGAGACAGGTTTGTTCTTGCGTCATACATTGTGAATACTACGCCTTCCATTTTCAGACGTTTATTCAGTCTTTCTTTTACCAGATCAATGGTATGAATCAGCTGTGAAAGTCCCTCCAGCGCATAATATTCACACTGGATCGGCACTAATACAGATGTAGCTGCGGTTAATGCATTGATCGTCAGCATATTTAATGACGGTGGACAATCCAGTATTATGTAATCATATTTACGTCGAAGCTTATCTGTGATTCCCTTTAAGATAAATTCTTTATCATCGATTCCTACCAGCTCGATTTCTGCACCGGAAAGATTAATATTAGATGGAATCAGGTCAAGATTCTCAACAACATCTTTTACAATCGTGTCTTTCGTTTCTGCCTCTCCAAGCAAAAGTTCATACAATGTATTTTCTATGCCGTTCTTATCAACGCCGAAACCACTGGTAGTATTTCCCTGTGGATCCATATCAATTGCGAGAACCTTTTTCCCTTTTTCTGCAAGACATGCTGAAAGATTAATTGCAGTTGTTGACTTTCCAACTCCGCCTTTCTGATTAGCAACTGCTATAATTCTTCCCAACTTCATTCCTCCTTTATGAGGTTTTAATTGTAGTTATTTCTATTTTGCCTGTTACATTATTTTTTATAATGCCAACAGGCATATGCAGGTTTATTATAACACTTTTATTTTAATCATGCCACATAATGTTTCACGTGAAACATAAAAAAACACATTATTTTTAGCATAAATATTGTATATTTTGTGGTGATTGACATTTTCTTTTTCCATCAATCGTTACTGTTCACTCCGTTCTCAGTAACGTAGCCAAAATTCCAGATTGCCTGCGGCAATGGAATTTTGGCTTGTATGTCTCGGGATTTTGGCACATTCATGCCAAAACACCTCGCGGGATTGTGATGTGTGAACAGTAATCATCAAGTTACTGTTCACTGGTAATATCCCGCGAGGTGTTTTTTGTGAGTGAAGGTCACAGAAAACCCGAGACATACTGCGCGAATTTATGCGATTAGCATAAATTCTGTGCATCGCGAAGCGTGTTGCTGTGAACGGAGTGAACAGTAACATCATCAATCCATATGGTTCTTTTTTTCGCATCATATTTTCTTGTAAAACAGACAGTATCGCGGTATAATATGGGTATATAATTTTAGCAGGCTAATCACTTGTTATGCTTGATAAAGGAGGCCGAAAATGAGTAAAAACAAGCACAAATTTCTTACATTTGCTGCTCTGATGACCGGCGCAACTGTTGCTGTTCATTTCATTAACCACACGATTGCTACTGCTGCACAATTAAAACAGATGCTCCACATTTCTAATGACAATTACTTTGAATGGCGCTTTGGGAACATTTATTATACCAAAAAGGGAACTGGGTCACCGATTCTTTTGATTCATGACACTTTACCTGGAGCTTCCGGGTATGAATGGAGCAAAATTGAAGACGAACTGGCAATTGACCATACCGTATATACTGTTGATTTGTTAGGATGCGGACGTTCGGACAAATCCAGCATTACCTATACAAATTTTGTTTATGTTCAGATGATCAGTGATTTTATCAAAAAAATAATTGGTCAGAAAACAGATGTGATTGCAAGTGGTTTTTCAGGCTCTTTTGTTACTATGGCCTGTCACAATGAGAAAGAACTTTTTAACAAAATCATGCTGGTAAATCCGCCCAGCCTGACTCAATTAAAACAGATGCCAAACAGAAAGGACCGCCTGTTAAAAGCAGCTCTGGAAATTCCGATTTTCGGAACTCTGGTTTATCATATGATCGTATCACGTGATAATATAAATAATCTTTTTATCGAGAAGATGTATTATAATCCATTCCATGTGGATAATCAAATGGCAGATGCTTATTATGAAGCAGCTCATAAAGGTGGATATTATACCAGATTTTTGTACTCCAGTCTTGCAGCTAAGTATATAAATATAAAATATCTGTTCATGCACTTAAGGCACTGGATAACAGTATTTATATTGTTGAAGGTGAAACAGAGCCAAACGGAAAGGCTGTCACTGATGATTATTGTGCCTCCAACCCGGCTATTGAAGTTTCTGTTCTCAAAGAAACAAAACATCTTCCACATGTTGAAGCACCTGAAGCGTTTCTTGAACAGGTTAAAATCTTCTTTTAAGCCTTATATTTAAGCCAGAACGAGTCGACGAGTTGATTTTGAGACAGTTTTGAAGGATAAATTTTTTTATTTCAAGTCGGAAGAAGGCGACGTTGCGGTGACTACAGCAACCGAATTCGGACAAAATATACCGCAAAGTGGGGCGTGCAGATTGTGGAAATGATTTTTCAAACACGCTCTAATACAACAAAAAGTGAGGCAGGCATATGGAAGAAATTCTATATGCCTGCCTCACTTTTTTATAGATTCGTTTATTCTTTTACTCTTCTGTACTGTCCGTTTCCTGAGAATCTGTATTCTCCTCTTCGGATGTATCAGAATCGTTTGTTATGCCGGCTGTTTCAGATGTACTGTCATCGGACTCTTCTATGCTCTCACTTGGCATATCTGTTGAATCTGATTTAGTATCATCTGTTGTTGCTTCGTCTGAATCTGTCTTATCTGAACTATCTTCTTCTGTTCCAACAACTGATTCAAATGCTGTGAACAGTTCTTTTACACTCATCTTATTTACGAGATATACTTTATTATCCACCACTGCTGCATAATAGTTTGTATCGTAGCTATAGTATGCAACTTCCTGTGTATCACCGTCTTCTTCTGTAAATGTAGCTGTCAGTTCTGCATCACCGTCAGGTTCATATTTATCTGTCAGACGTTTCTGAGCCGTCATGTTGATCAGTTTATTGTAGAATGTTATAAATGTTGTTTCATCCAGATCAGAGCCATTCAGTTTATAGGTAACTGTTTCTGTATCGTTTCCATCATCATCTGTGGATGTTTCACGTGAAACATTTACTTTATAATCACTGCCCTGATAATTTACTTTGAGGCTTCCGAGGCTGTTTAAAGATACATAACTTACTGTCATATCCCAGAAGTCTTCTTCTGATTTATCAGTGAGCGCGGACAGAGTATCCGTTGACATCGTATAGACTTCATTGCTGTCATTTACCATGACATATCTGCTGCTGTCATCTGTTTCATTTCCAACAAGAATTGTAAGCTGCTTATCTTCCATCTTAGTTTCTTCTTCCGAAGAATCCTCATTGTCTGATGCACTGTCTGAGTTTTCTGATGTTTCATCCGTAGTTTCACTTACACTTTCGTCTGATTCTGTATCCTGTTCAGCATCGTCACTGTTTTCTTCCACAGATGAAGCATCTTCATCTGCCGCCTCACCGGAAGCTGTCGTATCATCTTGTGTGTCATCATCAGCAACTTCTTCCTGATAATCTACTGTGATTGTTGCATATGGTTTATCCAGACCATATTTGCTCTTGTCGTCGCATTTATAATCTGCAAGTGAACTATATGCCATGCTTCCGAATGAGGATACCAGAGAACTTACGGTAGCTGAGTCTGCTTTTTCTTCATCCTCGCTGCCTTTTACTGACCAGGTACTTGTATCTTCGTCTTTTGATAATTCATAGGAATTATCGCCGTCTACAGAAATTTTTGTAATGGTATCTGTATTGGAAATTGCAGGGAAATCTTCCATCTGCGCATAATCATTCAATGATTTGGCAAACGGCTCTACGCAGGAAGAATCTATCAGGTATACTGTCTTCTCATCATCATCTTTTCTTACATAATACTGACTGGTGGAGGAATTTTCATCTCCCACATACAGTGTAGTTGTTATGTCATCGCCATCTTCCTCATCAGATTTTGTTACAATCTTAATCGTGTTTGACGGAGAGTCCAGACCATATTCTGAAAGATCATCTACGTCCTCCAGAACTCTGTCCGAATCGACAGATGCAATAGCAGATGCTGCACTGTCCAGAGTAGTCTGATTTACCGGAAAATCTGTTTCGTCTTTCTTTACCCAGCTGTCATCATCTTTTTCAAATGTTGTCTCTGTATCATCAACCATAAAATCCAGAGATTTAATGTTATCTGTTGATGCAGTAAATACAGTTGTGCTTCCTTCAGAATCTTCTTCGAATTCTTTCTGCTCCTGATGGGCTACGTAGGTTTTTACACCTGCGTAAGCCCCGCAGCAGACACCAAGAACTACAACTGCAAGAACCATTTTTACAGTTTTATTCTTCATTTAAGCTTTTCTCCTCTTCATCCAGACTGCAAACCCTACAACAAGGAAGAATCCAGGAATCAGACCGATGGTGCAGATCTTCCAGAATGCAGCATCATAGTCTGTAAGTGTCAGATACGATACAGACAGGCTCTTGGATGGGATAGATACGGTTGCACTGTCTTCTGTATCTGTCATCCACTTCAGGGATTCGATGATCAGCTTCTCATTTCCGCCGGATACCATCTGATTTACCTGTGATTCCATCAGATTGGAAGTTGAATAGTATACGATCTGCGTTTCTTTGTCATCATCCAGAGTCTCTGTGATGCTTACTCCCAGATCAAATGGGCCAGCTTCGTCTCCGTCTTCTTTCTCCAGAGTATCACTGTTCAGATCTGTCTTGGAATATGCCTGGTCTGATGTGGTGAGGATACTGTTGATCGTTACGGTATCTCTTACATCATCCATTTTTTTGATTCCCTGTGCATATGGTACAAGTACATGATATCCTCCGGAAACAGTCTCAGAGCTTGCATCTGTGCTGTTTATAGTCGGAACCAGATAATATGGCATCTGCATTGCATAATGCTGATTATCACCTTCAAATACGATTCCAGCTTCTCTCTGAACACCATAGTTTTCCAGAACTGCATCAAAGTTTGGCAGGTCTTCTGTTGTATAATCAGAGAAAATCATCGCCTTTCCGCCATTTTCAAGATAATCAATAATAGCAGTCTTTTCATCTTCTGAAATATCTGTGGATGGAGAATCAATGAACAGGCAGTCTGCATCATCCGGAACACTTCCCTCTGTAAGAAGATTCAGAGACTGAATATCCATGTTTGCCTTCTCGATGTCTTCTTTGATAGTAGAATCCATCTCCTTCTCACCATGTCCCTCGAGTGTATAAAGGATCGGGAGATCTTCGGATGTTACATATCCGATCGCACTTGTGATCTGACCTTCACCGTCGAAACCGGTAGTCTGAGAGCTGTAGGTCTGATAATCAATTGTGCTCTCATAGATATTGTTGTAATCAATGACTTTATTTCTGTCGCCGCATACAACGATCAGACTGTTTGCAGAAAGATCATCACTTGTATATTCCGTTACAAATTTAGGATTTACTACAGGATCCTTCTGCTCTACTTTAATATGCTTGGATTCATCTTCATATTTCTTAAGCAGATTGGTAATATTTTCATCTTCAGAACCGCTCTGTGCAATCTGGTAAATTGTTACGTCCTTGTCCAGATCTTTCAGCATTGCTTTTGTATCATCACCAATACTGTAGAGTTTCTGGCTGCTGATATCAATTTCTGAATATTTGGACGGAATCGCATTTACGATCATGTTGAGCACTACAACTACTGCAATAAATATCACTGACATAGCCATTGTGTAAGAGCCATTTTTGATATGCTTCTTACTGATGGTGCCAATCAGTTTCTTTTTGTCAAATTTTTTATGGTTATTATTTTTCATCTTTTCTTTCAGTTTCATTTTCTTTCACCTCCCCACTAATTCCAGCGTCTCTTCAAAATAGACTGTGTTGTAAGGAACAGGCATACTGCAATCACAGAAAGAAAATATACAATTCCTTTTATATCAAAGATGTTACTTGTAAAATTATCAAAGTGTCCGCTCAGATTAAACACATCCAGGACTTTCTGAATACCGCCCTCAAAAATACTGGATTTTACTACATAAATAATAATCAGTGCCACTTCTCCGATCACACCGATCACTGCTGAGATCAGAATATTCTTGATCATGGTATAGATAATGATGGCTGCTGCCAGGATCAATAACCCAAATGTCACGCATGTCGACATAGATGTCTGAGAGAAGAAGGAAGAAATACCATTCATCATATAAAATGCAAATAAGAAAACAAATGTGAGTACCGCTGCAATTACCTGGCTCTCAGTTAATGCTGACATAAATACACCGATTGCAATATTTGCACATCCCAGGAGAAAGAATCCCAGGACTGCTGTATATGCAGATGCAAACTCTACTGTGCCAAACCTGGACATAATCAGCGGATAAGTACACATAACTGCCATCGGAACAGCAAATACAGTTACCAGTGCAAGATATTTACCTATTACAATACCGCTCACAGAAACCGGTGCTGTCAGAAGCAGCTGATCTGTTTTCTGTTTTCTTTCCTCTGCAAGTACACGCATAGTCAAAATCGGTACTCCGATCAGGAATGCAAAGGTAATTGCACTTAAGGTGTATTCAAATTTCGGATATGCTGCTGAAAGCTGATATGCTGAAAAATAAATACCTGTCAGTACAAGAATGAAAAAGATAAATAAATATCCTACCATGGATGTCAGGTAACTTTTCAGCTCTCTTTTATATATAGCTGTCATGGTTATTTCTCTCCCCCTTTATCATTATTCTGTTCTTCCGGTATTTCTGCTGATGTCTGTTTTACGTTTGTCTCGTTTGATCTACCGGCATCAGTATCTTTATCTTCAGGTGTATTTGGGACTTCGTCTGCAGATATTGGTTTATCGGATGCAGTAAGTTCAAGGAAGATTTCCTCCAGTGATACTTTCCTGGACTTCATCTCATAGATTGGGCTGTTAATCTCCGACATTTTGTAGAATACTTTTTCCCGAATGTCATTCTGCTCCTCTGTTGAAACTTTCACACTCCAGAGATTCTGTTTCTCATCTTTTTCCATTGTTACGCTGTTGACTCCCTCGATTCCCTCGAGAGCCAGCCTGATCTGTGTTTTTTCACCTTTAATAAGCATCTCCAGAGTATTGGATCCCTCTGCAAGTTTTCCAAGATTCTCAGGAGTATCGCTTGCTACCAGTTTTCCATGAGAAATGATCAGCACGTAATCGCATACCGCACTTACTTCAGAAAGTATATGCGAGCTGAGAATAACGGTATGTTTCTTTTTTAATTCTTTAATTAAGGTTCGGATTTCAATAATCTGTTTAGGGTCAAGACCTACTGTCGGCTCATCCAGGATGATCACCTCCGGATACCCCATAATCGCCTCAGCAAGACCAACTCTCTGTCTGTAACCTTTTGACAGGTTCTTTATCAGACGGTTTCTCATGTCTGAAATCTTTACCATATCCATGACTTCTTCGATCATGTTTGCTTTTTTATCTTTTGGGATTTTCTTGAGATCTGCTACAAATTTCATGTATTCCAGGACAGTCATATCAAAATAGACCGGCGGCTGTTCAGGCAGATAACCGATACATTTCTTTGCCGCTTCCGGTTCTTCGAGGATATCGTGTCCATCAATTTTGACGGTTCCTTCGGTGGATGCGATGTATCCGGTTATCATATTCATTGTAGTGGATTTTCCTGCACCGTTTGGTCCCAGAAATCCATAGATTTTGCCTTTCTCTATTTTAAAGGAAAGGTGGTCAACTGCCGTATGGTTACCATATCGTTTAACCAGATTGTTTACTTCAATCAATGTGTTCTCCTCCTCTTAATTTTTGCCAAAATAAAATATAGAAAATGTCCCCAGGTGAAACAGAGAATGGGGGAACCCGAGGACATCTCTATAAAAATAGTTTATGATGAAGTTGTGATGAAATTAGGATAAAAGTGTGATTATTCTGTGATGTTTGTTTGAAAAAAATAGCTGTCCCGAAATCTCGGCATTTTTTGCCAGAAGATTTCATGAGACAACTATACATAGATTTATTATGACAATGGTTCTTTTAATGGTGTTCCTGCTTTACGCGGATACTTTCCAGGTGTAGATTTTTTCTTATTTATAATGACAAGGGATCGGTCAATCTCGGAGTCCGGCAATTTAAAGTATGTGATGTCTTTCACCTGACCACCGAGGATATTGATTGCTTTCTCTGCTTCTTCTGCCTCTTCCTGTACAGTTCCTGATTTATAGGAAATGAAAGTTCCTCCTGTCTTTACATAAGGAAGACAATATTCTGACAGAGTTGCAAGGTTTGATACTGCCCTGGATACACAGAGATCATATTTCTCACGATACTCTTTATTTTTTGCATACTCTTCTGCTCTTCCATGAATCGCCTTAATCCCTTCTAATCCAAGAAGCTCAAAACTTTCCTCAAGGAAGTTTACCCTCTTTTTCAGAGAATCCAGCAGACATGCCTCCAGATGTGGAAAAGCAATTTTCAAAGGCACACCTGGAAATCCGGCACCTGTACCGATGTCCATAATTGTTTTTACTTTTGTCATATCAATGGCTTTTACACAGGCAAGACTGTCAAGAAAGTGCTTTGTAAGTACTTCCTCAAACTCAGTAATACCTGTCAGATTCATAACCTTATTTTTTTCTACCAGAAATTCATAAAACTGGATAAACTGATTTTTCTGCTTCTGGCTCAGCTCTATACTCAGTTCTCTGCATCCATTTTCCAATGTCGTCAGATTATACGGCATGTATTATTCTCCTTTTTCTATCTTTATTATTTTCGCACACCTTACAGGGTTATTTTATGTGCTTTTATGTTTTTATTCGTTATTTAAAGTCCGCCATTCTGTTCTTTCGTATGTTCTTTTGTACTATTTTAATATTTTTCCAATTTTCCGTTTTTATAAGTACATTAAAACGTATTCTATTAATCATTTCGTACTGGAAAGATACACCAGTAAAACTGATATATCAGCAGGAGAAACTCCTGAAATTCGGGAAGCCTGTCCGATTGAAATCGGTCTGTATGCTTCCAGTTTCTGACGTGCTTCGATTCTCAGGCTTCCAACTTTCTCATAATCAAGATCTGTCGGGATTTTCTTTGCTTCCAGTTTCTTAAACTGTTCTACCTGTTTTAACTGTCTGCGGATATATCCATCATACTTGATGTTAATGTCAACCTGTTCCTGTACATCCCATGGCAGCTCCGGACGTTCTTTATCAAGTGGTTTGATTGCTTCATAAGAAAGTTCCGGACGGCGGATCAGTTCTGCCAGAGTGGTTCCGGATTTCAGCGGTGTGCTGTTATAACTTTCCAGAAGGGTCTGAACCTCTTTGTTTGCTCCGATATTTGTATGTTCTACTCTGCTGATCTCTGTTTTTATCTGTTCTTCTTTCGTAAGGATTTTCTGATAATCCTCTTCACTGATGAGCCCTGCCTGATATCCCTTTTTACGAAGTCTCAGATCCGCATTGTCCTGTCGGAGAAGTAATCTGTACTCCGCTCTGCTGGTCATCATTCTGTATGGCTCATGGTTTTCTTTTGTTACCAGATCATCAATAAGAACACCAATATAAGCCTCAGAACGGTCAAGAATCAGCTGTTCCTGACCTTTAACTTCCAGAGCAGCATTAATTCCTGCGATCAGTCCCTGCGCCGCTGCTTCTTCATACCCTGAACTTCCGTTAAACTGACCACCGCTGAACAGTCCTTTGATTTTCTTAAATTCCAGTGTAGGATATAACTGACGTGGATTAATACAGTCATATTCAATGGCATATGCATTTTTTACGATTTTTGCATGTTCCAGTCCCGGTACGGAATGATACATTTCTTCCTGCACATCTTCCGGCAGAGAGCTGGACATTCCACCAATATACATCTCATTTGTATAGAGACCTTCCGGCTCAATAAATACCTGATGACGATTCTTATCTGCAAAACGGACTACTTTATCTTCAATTGACGGGCAATAACGCGGACCGGTTCCTTCGATCATACCGGAATACAATGGAGAACGGTCAAGGTTTGCACGAATGATCTCATGAGTTTTCTCATTTGTATATGTCAGCCAGCAGGATTTCTGCTCTATCTGAACATCTTCCGGATTAGTTGAGAATGAAAATGGTACAACTCTCTCATCTCCAAACTGTTCCTCCATTTTACTGTAGTCAATTGTATTTCCGGCAATACGGGCAGGTGTTCCTGTTTTAAAACGGAACATTTCAATTCCCAGCTCTTTCAGAGAATCAGTCAGGTAGTTGGCTGCCTGCAGTCCGTTTGGTCCTGTATAATTACTTACATCACCGTAAATACATCTTGCTTTTAAATAAGTTCCTGTACAGAGGACCACTGCTTTACAGTTATAAGTTGCACCGGAATATGTTTTTACCCCTGTAATCTTTCCGTCCTCGACCAGAAGTTTTGTTACTTCTCCCTGTTTAATAGTCAGATTAGGTGTATTTTCAAGCGTTTTTCTCATTTCATTGCTGTATGCCTGTTTGTCAGCCTGCGCACGTAAGGAGTGCACTGCAGGTCCTTTGGAACAGTTAAGCATTTTGGACTGGATAAAGGTCTTGTCAATATTTTTTCCCATTTCACCGCCCAGGGCATCAAGCTCTCTTACCAGATGGCCTTTAGAACTGCCGCCTACGTTCGGGTTACATGGCATTAATGCGATACTGTCTACACTTACAGTAAACATCACTGTATTCAGGCCCAGGCGCGCGCCCGCAAGTGCTGCTTCACATCCGGCATGACCGGCACCGACTACAACAATATCATAATCTTCTACTAACGTTCTCATTTTGTCTCCTTTTATTTTACAACTGCTCATCCTATTCTTTCAAAAATCGCCGAAGGCGATTTTTTGATTTTTATTTACCCATGCAAAACTTGCTGAATATCTCATTTACCAGATCTTCACCAACAGACTCTCCGAGGATTTTACCCAGATTTTCATATGCATTCATAAGATCTATAGAAAAGAAATCTTCCGGCATTCCCATTTTGATACTGTTTCTAACCAGATCAAGGCTTCTGTCAGCCTCTTCCAGTGCTGCTTTATGACGGGCATTTGTAATATATACCTCATCATTAAAGGAAATCTCTCCTCCAAAAAACATTTCTTTAATCTGTTCTTCCAGTTCTGTAATGCCTTTTTCTTCTTTTGCAGAAATCGGAATTACAGGATGTCCTGTTTTTTCTTTCAGGATTTCCGGCTGGATTTCCGGCTGAAGATCAGTTTTATTATACAGGATAATCGCCTTTTTTCCAGTAAGCATTTCCATGATTTCTTCATCATTTTCGTCAAGCGGAACAGAAGAATCCACTACATAAAGAATCAGATCTGCTTTCTGTGCCATTTCTCTGGCTCTGTCTACCCCTATTTTTTCCACAATATCCTTTGTTTCCCGGATTCCGGCTGTATCAATAATCTTCAGAGATATTCCATGAAGTGTGATATATTCCTCCAGAATGTCTCTGGTCGTTCCTGCAATATCTGTCACAATAGCCCTGTTTTCTCCGATCAGAAGATTTAACAGTGAGGATTTTCCGGCATTTGGTTTTCCGAGGATAACTGTCTGGATTCCCTCCTGGATCATCTTTCCGTCAGAAGAAGTTTTCAACAGGCGCTTCACTTCTTTCTGTTCATTATCCACAACTTCCAGAAGTTCCTGGGGATATCCATCCAGACTGATATGTTCCGGATCATCCAGTGCCGATTCTATATATGCAATGTGATAAATCAGCTTTTCTCTGATATCTCGGATTGCTTTCTGCACAGAACCTCTTAACTGATCCATGGAACTGCGAAGCGCATATTCATTTTTCGCCTGTATAACATCCATAACAGCCTCTGCCTGGGACAGATCCATCCGTCCGTTCAAGAAGGCACGTTTGGTAAATTCTCCTGGTTCTGCAATTTCGGCACCATTTTTCAGCACTGTATCCAAAACCCTCTGCATAGCATATACACCACCATGACAGTCTATTTCTACTGTATCTTCTCCTGTAAAAGTCCTCGGTGCATGCATGATCATTACCAGAACCTCATCAATCAGTTCCTCTCCATCATAAATATATCCATAATGAATGGTATGAGTCGGAACTTCTTTTATTTTTTTCTTCCCGCCTTTTGATCTGTAGATACGGGAAATCACATCCATGGCATTCTCGCCGCTGATACGGATGATTCCGATTCCGGACGCACTCATGGCTGTGGAAATTGCTGCGATTGTTGTTTCCATTTTTTTCTCCTCACTTGCCTGTTCTATAATAGTTCCGCCCCTGCGGAACAGTAGACTGTTACAATAATTCTGTCATCTTATATACATAACAGGAAAATCACACTGGCTACTGTTATTTTTTTCTGCAAGTGTGTAATCTCTCTGGTATATATACAAGACTTTCCGTAAAATAAAAATGTTACTCCAGGCAAAAGTACACACGCAAAGTTACGTGTTATTCACGCTTTCACCTAGAATAACATTCTTTTTTCATATCTGCAATGAAGCAGTCATATTATTAATTTCTTTTTAATTTTACCACTACATGACGGTAAGGCTCTTCACCCTCACTGACTGTCTCAACGAATTTATTTCCCTGAAGAGCAGAATGGATAATTCTTCTCTCATAAGGATTCATTGGCTCAAGAATAACCGGCTTACGGGTTTTTCTTACTTTATAAGCAATACCTCTTGCAAGGTTCTCAAGAGTTTCTTTACGGCGCTTGCGGTAATCTTCTGTATCAAGTTTTACACGAATGTAATTTGATTTACCTTTATTTACCACAAGACTCGTCAGATACTGAAGAGAATCCAGAGTCTGGCCTCTCTTGCCGATAAGGATTCCCATATCTTCACCTTCAAAGTCAACTTCCAGACTTCCGTCCGTTGTGTTATATTCAGATGTAATCTCTACTTCTCCAAGATTCATGGACGCAAATACATCACGAAGGAATACCTTTGCTCTGTTTTCTACTTCTTTAATCTCTTCCGGATCTGTAAGGATCTCAACAGGCTTTGCCGGTTTTACCGGTTTAGCCGTCTTTTCTCTGATTTGTTTCTCTTTTGGCTCTCTGAATTCTCTCGGCTGTTTTTCTTTTGCAGCCCTTTCCTTTACAGGTTTTGGCTGTCTTGGTTTCTCAGAAACAGCTTTCGGCTCTTTGATTTCTTTCTTTACCGGTTTTATAGCTTCCGTTTTCTTTTCTTCCTGAACCGGGGCTTCCTCTTTGAAGGAATCAAGTTTCACTGTCTCTACGATCTCCTTCATTTCTTCTTCCTCAGAAACCGGCTCAATCTTACGAACCTTAATTACTGCAGGCTTGCTTCCGATTCCGAAAAATCCGTTGCTGCCTTCACTTATTACCTGAATCTCAAGCTGGTCACTGGATACGCCAAGCTCGATACATGCTTTTGTAATTGCTTCACTCTTTGTTTTCGCTGAAAACTGGATATAATCCTCCATGCCAACCCCTCCGTTCCTGACTACTTCTTCTTATTACGCTCATCAAATGCTTTTACCAGATTGGCCTTTGCAGTAATGCTGCCAGGTTTTGCATTTGCAGCGTCTTTGTAAGCTTCTTCAACCTTCTTGGCTCTTGTCTCAACATTTGTATTGCTGCTGCCTTTTTCAATCTTATTGATATTCTTGGCGCTCTGATGGGCCTGATTTGTAATCTTCTGAGGTGGAAGTCCCGCTTTCTCACGCTTCTTTTCCATCTTCTTCATATTCTCACTGATCAGGTCTTCAATCTGGATCTTATCCATCTTTTTATTGATAACAACCTGCTGCACACTTCTTACTGCTGCACTTGCTACCCAGTAAATACCAAGACCTACCGGGAATGTGAAACAGAATACTGCTGACATCAGTGGCATTACCATATTCATTGTCTTCATGGAATTCATCATTGCGTCCTGCTGTGAATCACCACCCTGCTGTGCTGCCTGAGGCATCAGCTTTATGCTGAGTGTCTGTGTAGCCCACGCAAGAATCGGGATAAGAATCGCAACGATAGCAAGAAGAACAGATCCACCTACAAAAGCTGCTTTAATATAAGTCAGTGGCTGATCAGCGATATTCAGACCAAAGAAATTCTGCACATGTGAAATCTCTTTTGCAGTACTGTTCAGCGTATCAGTAAATCCTGCAAACTGGCTTGTCTCAGCAAGTGTTTTCCACTGGGAAGGTGATAATGCATACAAAAAGTCTGTGACTGAATTACTTGTAGCTTTACTTCCATCCATAATAAGCTGAACTCTTGTCATCTTATTATCTGTGATAAACTGCTGAAGGATATCTGTATATCCGTTTACACCTGTAATACTGGTAACTGCAGATGCAAGAATATCCTTTACGCTTCCTACATATGCCGGAATTTTATAAATTACCTGGTATAATGCCATCAAAATAGGGAACTGGATCGCAAGCTGTACGCAGCTTCCTGTAGGAGATACACCATATTTCTGATATACAGCCTGTGTTTCCTCCTGCATTTTCTGCATTGCAGCAGTATCGTTGTTTTTTCCCTTGTACTTCTTCTGAATCTTCTGAAGTTCCGGCTGCATGATCGCACTCAGCTTAGAGAATTTCTGCTGTTTAATCTGCAGTGGGGTCATAAGAGCATAAATAAGGATACTGAAGATGATAATACAAAGACCGATATTCTGAATTCCAAAGATATTCAGCAATCTGTAAATACCATCCATGATCCATCCCATAACGGTCGCAAGCTGACCAATGATAGGAGTGCTGCTCTTTGTCGCTAAAATCATTTCCAAGTTCATTTCCTCCTAGAATCCATAAATGACAGGAGGTTCCTTCGATCGATCAATATTCAATTTTCAAGTACATTCCTGTCTTTACGGTACAGGGTCATAGCCTCCGTGGGAAAAAGGATTACAGCGAAGTATCCTCCATACCGCAAGAAGACCGCCCTTTAATGCACCATATTTTTCGATTGCTTCTAAACCATATTGAGAACATGTGGGAATATAAGGACATTTTGTTCTCTTCATCGGTGATATATACTTTTGATAGAGTTTAATTATTCTGATCAGAAACTTCTTTATCATTGTTCTTACCTGCTATGCAGTGCTTTCCCGCCAGATGCATCAGCGCACTCTCTATCTCTTGATAGGTCCTGTCCTTTGCCTGTGGGCGTGCAACTACTACAATGTCCAAACTGTTTTCAAATTCCGCTTCATTCAACCGATAACTTTCTCTTATCAATCTGGTGAGTCTGTGGCGAACCACACTATTCCCTACTTTTTTACTTACTGATATTCCCAGACGATTCTTCATGTACTGATTTTTCAGTACGTACATCACCAGATACCGATTACCTTTTGATGTTCCATTTCTGTATACTTTTTGAAAATCTTGATTTTTTTTTAAGGACTCTGATCTTTGCATAGAATCCCCTTTCCTGATCTCTTTTTTAAGAGAAGAAAAGACCACATAATTGCGGTCTTATTCTTAGGCTGATAAATGCTTTCTTCCTTTTAATCTTCTGGCAGCTAATACTTTACGACCACCCTTTGTGCTCATACGAGCTCTGAAACCATGAACTTTTGCTCTGGATCTCTTTTTTGGCTGAAATGTCATTTTCATAGGTAAAGCACCTCCTTTATCTATTATCCATGTTAAATTTTGTAACTTTTTAAGTATGACAGACACCGGATTCTACAGCTCTCCTGCCCGCCAACTTTACTTATTAGAACATCATTTCAATTATATTCATAAAGGGTGGATTCGTCAAGTATTATTTACACAAAGATTTAAATGGTTTTTTATGCCATTGTGGATTACATAATTGGTTTACGTAATATTATCCACATTTTGTGGATAACTTGTGGATAACTTGTGGAATACCTATATATCTTTCCACTTTCTCCTGTCTATTTTACACATATCTTCAAAAAAATGCTTTTATTTCTACTTTTCTTACTGTGCATAAAATTATCCCCATTTTTTATCGTTTTTAAAAGAATAACGTCACATTATGGTAACCGGAATTGGCTTTTCCACTGTTATCCACACTAATCCACATAAAAAGTGGGGATAACTTTTTTCCACATTTCCCTCAAATATACATTGCGAAAACAGGCATTTTATTATAATATATATAAGGATATTTATGTCTTTTTTAAGAATACGGTCAGAGTTTGTGGAAAACTCAATATTATCAATACACACTTAATATAGAAGTAATACGAACCGGGAGAACCAGAAAATGAACAAAGTTGTGGAAAAATGGGACGAAATCCTGCAAATCGTCAAGACAGAACATGATCTGTCCGATGTTTCTTTTAATACCTGGCTAAAACCACTTACTGTTTACGAAGTAGTTGACAATGTTGTCACTATTATCGTGCCTTCAGAGCAGGTAGGTCTCAATTATATAAGTAAAAAATACAAACTTCCACTTCAGGTAACGATCAGTGAAGTTACCGGAATGGAAAACTGTGACATCAATTTCATATTGCCGGAAGATGTTCCGAAAAAAGAGGAAGTTTCTCCAAAAGCGCAGTCTCAGGACGCACGCTGCGAGGAAGCTCATTTGAATCCAAAATACACTTTTGATACCTTTGTAGTCGGAAGCAATAATAAATTTGCCCAGGCAGCAGCTCTTGCAGTTGCCGAATCCCCGGGTGATACCTACAATCCGCTATTTATCTATGGCGGTGCAGGTCTGGGAAAAACTCATCTGATGCATTCTATTGCTCATTTCATTATTGATCATGATGAAAACAGCAAAGTACTTTACGTTACCAGTGAAGAGTTTACCAACGAACTGATCGAAACAATCCGTAATGGAAATAACTCGGCAATGACCAAGTTTCGTGAAAAATACAGAAACATTGATGTTCTTCTTGTCGACGATATTCAGTTTATTATAGGAAAGGAATCTACACAGGAAGAATTTTTCCATACCTTTAACAGCCTGCACAGTGCCAAAAAACAGATTATTATTTCGTCAGATAAACCTCCAAAAGATATGGAAATCCTGGAAGAACGTTTCCGTTCACGATTTGAATGGGGCCTGATCGCAGATATCACACTGCCGGATTACGAAACCCGAATGGCAATTCTTCATAAGAAGGAAGAAATGGATGGATATGATATTAACGAGGAAGTAATCAAATACATTGCAAACAATATTAAATCCAATATCCGCGAACTGGAAGGCGCGATCAACAAGGTGATGGCTTTTGCCAAACTTGAAAAAAAGGAAGTTACACTTGAACTTGCCGAACAGGCGTTAAAGGATATTATTTCCCCTGATGAAAAGAAAGTCATCACGCCGGATTATATTATTTCCATGGTTGCTGAACATTTTGATGTTACAGTGGATGACCTCTGTGGAAATAAGCGTAACTCCAAAATTGTAACCCCCCGCCAGATTGCCATGTATTTATGCAGAGAAATCATCTCAACTCCGCTGAAATCTATCGGAAAATGTCTTGGAAATCGTGATCATACTACCATTATGCACGGCATCGACAAAATTGAAAAAGAAATCAACAACGATGAAAACCTTAAAAACACCATTGAAACTTTAAAGAAAAAAATTAATCCACAGGGATGAGGATAACTGACTGTATAACATGTGTATAAGATGTTGATTGAATGTGTATAAGTGTGTATAACTTTTCGCCGCTTTTTGGGCGCTTCGGTTATACACAAGTTATACACATACTTTAAGCACACCTTTACACGAAGTTATCCATATCCGAACTCCTTGAAAAATCAACCTTCAATGGAGTTTTTCACATATTCACATCCCCTACGGCGGCGACGACGGATTCCTTTTATATATTTATCTATAAAAAACCACATCACCCAAGAAAGGAAGTTATACACATTATGAAAATCATTTGCCAGAAAATCAACTTGCTCAAAAGTGTAAACATCTCACTGAAAGCAGTTCCCTCTAAAACAACAATGCCAATTCTGGAATGTATTCTGATTGATGCTACTACAAACCAGATCAAATTTACTACTAATGATATGGAACTCGGTATAGAAACAATTGTTGATGGAATCATTGAAGAAAAAGGAATCATTGCGCTGGATGCAAAAATTTTCTATGAAATCATTCGTCGACTGCCAGACAATACGGTAACTATTAAAACAGATGAGAAACTTACTGCCACCATTACCTGTGAGAAAGCAAAATTCACGATACCTGGTAAATCCGGAGAAGATTTTGCATATCTCCCACTGATTGAGAAAGAAGAAAGTCTTACTATCTCTCAATTCACATTAAAAGAGATGATTAGACAGACTATTTTCTCAATTGCCTCCAATGAAACCAATAAGCTGATGACCGGTGAACTTTTTGAAATCAAAAATAACTACCTGAAAATAGTATCTCTCGATGGACATCGTATTGCGATCAGACGTATGGAACTGAAAAAAGATTATGCTGACCGCAAAGTGGTGGTACCTGGCAAAACACTTAATGAGATCAGTAAGATTTTATCCGGTGAAATTGATGATATTGTAAATATTTATTTCTCAAAAAATCATATTTTATTTGAGTTTGACCAGACTATTGTTGTTTCCAGATTAATCGATGGAGAATATTTCCGTATTGATCAGATGCTTTCCAGCGATTACGAAACCAAAATTAAAATTAATAAAAAAGAATTTCTGGACTGTATCGACAGAGCCACTCTGTTGGTAAGAGAGGGAGAAAAGAAACCGATCATTATTGAAATTACAGATAATTCTATAGAATTACGTATTGATTCTGCAATGGGTTCCATGAATGAAAATATTGATATTGATAAAGAGGGCAAAGATATCCTTATTGGCTTTAATCCAAGATTTCTGATCGATGCACTCAAAGTAATCGATGATGAAACAATCAGTATCTACCTCGTAAATCCAAAAGCACCATGTTTTATCAGGGATGACGAGGAAAATTACACATATTTGATTCTGCCTGTAAATATCAACCAGAATCAGGCAAGATAGGGAGTAAATGAAAATGGAAGAAATTAAAATCAGAGATGAATTTATAAAACTGGGGCAGTTACTGAAACTTGCAGATATGGTTCAGGACGGGGTTGAAGCGAAATATGTGATCACTGACGGACTGGTAAAAGTAAACGGAGAGGTAGATGACCGTCGTGGCCGAAAGGTTTATGAAGGTGACATCGTTTCTTATGATGGAAAAGAAATTAAAGTGATCAGGTGAATAAATGTATATTGAATCTGTTCAGTTAAAAAATTTCAGAAATTATGATTCTCTGGAACTCGATCTGGCACAGGGGACGAATATATTTTACGGCAATAACGCTCAGGGAAAGACCAATATCCTGGAGGCACTTTATCTTTGCGGAACTACAAAATCGCATAAAGGAAGCAGAGATAAGGATATGATTCAGTTTGGAAAGGATGAATCTCATATCAGGATGATGGTAAAAAGAGATGAGCTTTCCTACAGGATTGATATGCATCTTAAAAAGAATAAAGCAAAAGGCGTTGCGATCAATGGTCTTCCTATCAGGAAGGCCAGTGAGCTTTTCGGAGTAGTTAATCTGGTGTTTTTTTCTCCTGAGGATCTGAATATTATAAAAAATGGTCCGGGTGAGAGAAGGAGATTTCTTGATCTGGAACTGTGCCAGTTAGATAAAATATATCTTACAGATCTGGCTTCATATAACCATATTGTAAATCAGAGAAATAAATTGCTGAAGGATCTCAGTGTTCAGCCTTCACTTAAAGATACACTGGATATCTGGGATATACAGATGGCTGAATATGGACGGAAGATTATTGACAAGCGCAGTGAATTTATTAAAGAACTAAATGAAACGGTTCGTAAAATACATGGTAATCTTACAGGGGGATTGGAAGAACTGAACGTTATTTATGAACCGGACTGTACAGCAGAGAAACTGGAAAGTACCATTTGTGCCAACAGAGAAAGAGATATGAGGATGAGACTGACATCCGCAGGCCCACACAGAGATGACCTGTGTGTAATGGCAAATGGGATTGATATCAGGAAATACGGTTCTCAGGGACAGCAGAGGACAGCGGCACTTTCACTTAAATTATCAGAAATATATATAGTAAAGAGAAAAATAAAAGACACACCGGTTCTGCTTTTGGATGATGTTCTGTCCGAGCTGGACAGCAGCAGGCAGAATTATCTTCTGGACAGTATCAGTGATATCCAGACATTGATAACATGTACAGGGCTGGATGATTTTATCAGTCATCAGTTTCAGATAAATAAGGTATTTCAGGTAGTTCAGGGAACAGTATCACAGCCTGTGTAAGAAGAAACAATCTTTTGACAAGGGTACGGGCTTATGATACACTGAGCGTAATTATGGAAAGTTGGTGAATGCATTGGATAAAGAAGAATTTCGGATAAAACTTGAAGAGATTAATAAGCTGGTTCAGGACAAAGATTATAAAGGTGCCATGAACATTGTAGACAGCATAGACTGGAGACGCGTCAAAAATGTCCGCACCTTATGTGTTGTCGGTGAAATATATGCAGCAAACGGAAGATATGAGGACAGTAAGGAGATTTTCCTTCTTGCATATCATAAGGCATCTATTGGAAAAAATATTCTTTACCGTCTGATTGAGATCTCTCTGCGAATGGATGATATCAATGAAGCAGAAGAATTTTTTGAAGAATATAAGCAGGTGGCTTCGAATGACAGTACACAATATATTCTGCAGTACAAGATTGCAAGGGCAAAAAATTCTTCATTAAATGAGCAGATCAGAATCCTGGAAGAGTATAAAGAACAGGAATTTACAGAGAAATGGTCATATGAACTGGCAGCCCTGTATTACAAAGCAGGAGAAAAACAGAAATGTCTGGATTTATGCAATGAAATCATTCTCTGGTTCAGTGAAGGCAAATATGTTATGAAAGCCTATGATCTTAAAATGAGAATGGGTGAGCTGACAGGTGCTGAGAAAGCAAAATTTGAGAAACAGTTTGTTCCGAAACTTCTTACACCAGAGCAGGCGAAAGAACTGGAGAAGAAAAAAACGGAAACAGAAGTAAAAGCGCAGGAAGAGCCTGAAGCTGAAGAAGTGGAAGAAACGACAGAAAACAATGAGCCGGAAGTTCAGGTCAGCATGGAAGGCATTCAGGAAAAGATTTCAAAGGGGATCAGGGATGTCTTTGGAGGTAAGACTCAGGAAGAGAAAGAAGAGTTTCCGGAAGAATCCATGGATATGGTTAACGAGGCCGGTATCACCAGGGAAGATGAGATTCCGGAAGAAATCATAAAGAGTGATGCGTCACAGAAAGAACCTGAAAATGTTCCGGAATTGGAGGCAGAACCTGAAAAACCGGGGGCAGAACCCATGGCTGCAATTAAGATGCCTGAATTAAATATTCCGGCATCCATGAAAAATATGGAACTGAGCAAACCGCCGAAAGTTGAGGAAGTTGCTGAGACGAAACTGAATATGGATTCTTTTGATCTGGAAGGGAAAGAGTTGAATCTGGAGGATACGATCCTTGCTGCTGCCAGTGCGCAGGGAATTGAGATTCCGAAGGAAGAAGAGTCAAAAACAGAAGAAGTACAGGAAGAAAGTTCAGAAACTGATGTTGATGATAAAGAAATAAAAGCCCATGATATTTCAGAGGAACTGGAAGAACCGGATTTCCTCAGCGGAGATATACAAGATATAAAGGTTGCTGATCCAAAGCCGGATGAAGAACCGAAAAAGGAAATACCGGTGCAGCCGGAAATAGAAGAAGCTGAAGAAGAAGATGAGGTTACAGAAGAAGATCTCAGAAGAGCTGAAGAGGAATTTCTCCATGGACCGATGGGGAATACAGATCTGAATCCGGAAGATGATACAGAGGGAACGGAAGAAGCCCAACCCCTGACAGAAGAAGAGGAGCTGGAACGTTTTATAGAATCTATCCAGCCGGAAAATGGAGCAGATCCAAGGGATATCGTACCAAGAGAAAAAGAACTTACAGATGATGAGAAGCAGTTATTTACATATTTTGTAAAGGTTCCGGGTATGAAAGAGCAGCTTGTGGATACTTTATATGATGTACAGATGGCTGCAGCAGACAAGACTTCTAAAACTGGAAATATTATTGTGATGGGCGGTAAGGAATGCGGAAAGACCAGACTGATCTCAGGCCTGATTCCGGCAATCTGTAAAGAACTGAATCTGGAAGCGTCAAAAGTAGCATATGTTTTTGCAGATCAGATCAACGGAAAAAATATTTATAAGATTTTTTCAAAGCTGGCAGGTGGCTTTCTTGTGATCGAAAATGCAAATCAGCTGACACCGGAAACAGTAGAGATGCTTGACAAAGCCATGGAAGTTAACACAGACGGACTTACAGTAATCGTGGAAGATGAGAAGATTGGTATGCGAAAACTGATTGCCAGATATCCGAAATTCGCAAAGAAGTTTACTTCAATGATCAATATTCCTGTGTTTACCAATGATGAACTTGTCAATTTTGCAAGGGTTTATACAAAAGAGAATGGTTATGCTATTGATCAGATGGGAATGCTTGCGCTGTATAATCTGATTGGAATTAACCAGAAAGAGGATTCTCCTATGAATGTTGGCGCAGTAAAAGAACTGATAGATGCTGCGATTGCAAAATCACAGGGAGGAATCCGTAAATTTAAACGAAATGTATCTAAGAAACGTATAGACAGAGATGGATATATTGTTCTGTACGAGAAAGATTTTACTAAATAATGCGTATTTGTACAGTTACAGGTAATAAAGAAAAAGGAGTAAAGATTATGCCCAGACCGTATCTAGGAGATCCAAAGTATACCATAGAAGTGCTTCAGAAGTATAATTTTGCATTCCAGAAAAGGTTTGGTCAGAACTTTCTGATCGATACTCATGTTCTGGATAAGATTATAGATTCTGCACAGATCACAAAGGATGATTTTGTATTGGAGATTGGACCGGGAATCGGAACCATGACACAGTATCTGGCTGAAGCAGCAAGGGAAGTGGCAGCAGTTGAGATTGATAAAACACTGCTTCCTATTCTGGACGACACTCTGAAAGATTGGGATAATGTGACAGTCATCAACAACGACATCCTCAAAGTAGACATCCGCCAGCTTGCACTGGAAAAAAATCAGGGGCGTCCGATCAAGGTTGTTGCCAATCTGCCATATTACATTACTACCCCGATCATCATGGGATTGTTTGAGAATCAGGTTCCTGTTGATTCTATTACTATTATGGTACAGAAAGAAGTTGCGGACAGAATGCAGGTAGGACCCGGAACAAAAGATTACGGGGCGCTTTCACTGGCTGTGCAATATTATGCGAAACCAAAGATCGTGGCAAATGTACCGCCCAACTGTTTTATGCCAAGACCTAAAGTGGGAAGTGCGGTGATCAGACTGGAACGATATGAAAAACCGCCGGTTGAGGTAAAGAATGAGAAGCTGATGTTTCGTATTATCAGAGCATCTTTTAACCAGAGAAGGAAGACACTGGTGAATGGTCTGAAGAATTCACAGGAGATACCATTTTCTAAAGAACAGATTGAGCAGGCGTTGGGGATGTGTGGACTTTCCCTGAGTGTCAGAGGAGAAGCACTGACACTGGCACAGTTTGCACAGCTGGCAAATGCATTTACAGAAATTTCATAAAAAGATAAATATAAAAAGCATCCGGTGGCTAAGCGGATGCTTTTTATATTACGTTCAAATTTATTTTTTAAAAGGAAGGAGAGTTAATTGCCTCTTCTGGCAATCAACATATGAAAAAGAAATTTTATAAAAATAACGTTGGCTTTATTATTTTTATGGCTTTAGTATATCTTGCAATTATGAGAAAATCGTGTTTAAGATGTGAAAAAAATTTGAACAAATGTCGAAGGAATTATGAAGACAGAAATTGGGATATTTATTTTACAGAAGGCATAAGATTTCTGATATAATGAGCCGGTAAATGAAAATGCCTGTTCATTGTCTGTAATCTGCTGACAGTGAAAAGACAGAGACTTATTATTGACTGGCAAAAGTATGGAGGTAATTAAATCATGAGAATAAAAAAAGCAGGAATACTTATTATTGCGGCAGCAATTACATGTACGACACCGGCAGTACCGGCGATGGCAGCAGATACTTCGGAATCTGTACAGGAGATTATTTCTGATAATGAGATTGATTCTCTTGTATCAGATCCGGACAAAGTAGTTGATATCATTATGTATGTGAAAAATGAGGCAGCAAAACAGGATATTTCAGATGATCAGATCAGATCGCTGATCCAGACTGCGGAGAGTACTGCAGGAGTTAGCCTTTCGGAGGAAGAAGAGAACAGAATCATAAAGATCGTTAAACAGATCAAGGATTCTGATATTGATGAGGAACAGCTCAGGAGTGCTGTGACGAAGGCATATGATAAACTGGAAGAAATGGGGATTGGTAAAGAAGAGGTAAAAGGAATCCTGCATAAACTGGCTGATTTTGCAAAGAGTCTTTTTGAGTAAAATCTGCTCATTCTCAAATCGTAACTGTGAAAAGACAAAATAGTTATGGAAGATTATGGGAGATATACAAGATAGACAAGTATAAAATAAAACAAGAACTATAAATATGTGGTAATTCTATAAAAAAATATTAAAAAATATAAAATAATTGTGCAAATAAACGAAAAGTTAACTGCGAGTTCATAATTTATTCATAAATGATTGCTACTATATAGATAGTTCGAAAGAACCTACGAAAGACGTTGTAATGTGTTATCATTACACATAAATTTTTTTCATAATAATAGCCCCGGTAAACCACTGCCGGGGCACTCCTCGTTTTACGGGGATTTTTTATCTGATAATTTTCCATATTTCTGGATTTCATTATTGAGTTCTTCCATGCGGGTATCCAGTTCTGCTACATATCGCGCACATTCTCTTAATTCTTTTGTGATATAGTCAGGTCCGTCTCCCTCAAATTTGTAATGCATCTTATGCTCCAGAGTCGCCCAGAAATCCTGTGCAACTGTGCGGATCTGAATCTCTACTTTGGTATCAATGATACTGTCGGAGAGAAAGACCGGTGTGGTAACCAGCATATGATAACTGCGGTAACCGCTCTTTTTAGGATTTTTCATATAATCACGTCTTGCAAGGATCGTCAGGTCATTTTGTTTGGAAATCATATCTGCGATCAGATAGATATCAGATGTAAAGGAACAGCTGATACGGATTCCTGCGATGTCATTTACATAGCGTACCATGTTCTCGATACTGGATTCATATCCATGTCGTTTCAGTTTTTTTACAATGCTTTCCGGAGTTTTGATTCTGGATTTTACATGTTCGATCGGATTGTATTTATGTCTGTGCTGAAATTCACCGTTTAGAATATCGATCTTTGTTTCTACCTGTTTAAGGGCAGACTGATAGACAAAAATAACTGTCTCCCAGTCATTCAGTTCTTTAAAATCCCTCAAGGGGACAGAATCATAATTCATGTATAATAATATCCTTTCCTGATACAGGCAGTTCCCCGTTGATTTTTGTAATCTCACAGGGGACTTGTTTATAGATTTGCTATAGTTGGTTGATGATATTATTGTAACATATAAATATCCGTTTGTGTGAACTATCTGTATGAAAATTCAGATTTCCATTATTAAAGTGATTGTGTTATAATGTTTGAAAATAGCTGACATGATATACTTTATTTGTAACTGTTCAGTATCCTGTAACAGATGGAGAAGAGTTACATTTATTCCAGGTAAAGGAGAAAACAGATAATGGCTGAATCAATGAAAGATTACGAAACAGAACTGGAAGCCTCTTTTAAGAAAATTGAAGAAGGGGATATTCTTACAGGAACTGTCATCAGTGTAGATGAAAAAGAAGTTGTGGTAGATCTGAAGTATTATGCGGAAGGCATTATTCCGGCAGAGGATTACAGCAGAGAACCGGGATTTTCTTTAAAGGAACAGGTGAATGTGGGAGATGAAGTTTCTGCGACTGTTGTGAGTAAAGACGATGGAAATGGAAATATTCTGTTGTCCAGAACAGAAGCAGCAGATGTGCTTGCATGGGATAAGCTGAAAGAATTAAAGGATTCAAAAGAAGTAATTGATGTGGTGGTAAAAGGCATTGTAAATGGCGGCGTGATCGCTTATGTAGAAGGTGTACGTGGATTTATTCCCGCCTCAAAGCTTGCCCTGAATTATGTGGAGGATACAAACGAATATCTGAACAAACCAATCCAGGTTCAGGTTTTCGATATTGATAAAGAAAAAGGAAGATTAATTCTCTCTGCAAAGGAAATATTAAGAGAAAAAGCAGAAGAGGAGAGAAAAACAAAAATCTCCAATGTGCAGGTCGGACTTGTAACAGAAGGTGTTGTTGAGAGCTTACAGCCATATGGTGCATTCGTAGATCTGGGAAATGGTCTGTCAGGTCTGGTTCATATTTCACAGATCTGTGAGAAGAGAATTAAGAAACCATCAGAAGTTCTGACAGTTGGAGATAAAGTAAAGGTAAAAGTAACTGCTGTCAAAGATGGAAAATTAAGTCTGAGTATCAAAGAGGCAACAGATATGATGGCTAAGGAAATTGAGGAGGAAGTGATCGAGCTTCCAGATTCAAAGGAAGAGGCTTCCACATCTCTTGGCGCACTTTTTGCAAACATTAAATTAGATAATTGAGGTTAGAATCTGTATGAGAAATCAGGAAAAAATATTTGTAATAGGTCACAAGAATCCGGATACGGATTCCATCTGTTCAGCAATTGCCTATGCGGACATCAAAAACAGGACTTCTCAGAAGGTGAAATACATTCCAAAGCGTGCAGGACAGATCAATGAAGAGACAGAATATGTGTTAAATCGTTTCGGCATGCAGCCGCCGGGATATCTGTCTAACATTGGAACACAGATAAAAGATATGGATATCCGTATGAGTCCGGAAGCTGATAAGAGTATGTCTCTGAAAAATGCATGGGATCTGATGATGGATAAAAGTATCGTATCTCTTCCGATCAGAGACAGAGAAGGACAGCTGGAAGGTCTGATCACAATCGGTGATATTGCTAAGACTTATATGGATACAACGGACAGTTATCTGCTGTCAAGAGCGAAGACACAGTACAGAAGAATTGCCGAGACAATTGCTGGTACCGTAGTAGAGGGAAATGAGCATGGATATTTTACAAAAGGAAAAGTTCTGGTGGGAACTGCAAATCCGGAAATGCTCAAAGCCTATATTGAACCGGATGACCTGATAATCATGGGAGACAGAGAAGAGGATCATCTTCAGGCGATTGCGCAGAATGTTAGCTGTATTATCGTTGGTATGGGAATTGAAGTCAGCGAAAAGGTGATAAAGCTTGCTCATGAGAGAGAAATTGTAATTATTATGTCTCCGTATGATACATTTACGATCGCAAGACTGATCAACCAGAGTATTCCTGTACGGTATATTATGAAAACAGATAATCTGGTTACTTTTAATACAGAGGATTTTACGGATGATATTCAGAATGAGATGATCAAACACCGTCATCGTGCGTTCCCTGTAATTAACAAAAAGGGAAAATGTATCGGAACAATTTCCCGAAGAAATTTTCTGGATATGCACAGGAAAAAAGTAGCACTTGTGGACCATAATGAGAAAGATCAGGCAGTTGACAATATCGATAAAGCTGAAATCGTGGAGATTATTGACCATCATAAACTGGGTTCTCTGGAAACTATGGTACCGATTTCTTTCAGAAATCAGCCGGTCGGATGTACAGCAACGATTCTGTATGAAATGTATGGGGAGCAGAAACTTGAGATTTCACCGAGTATTGCGGGGCTTCTCTGTGCTGCGATTATTTCAGATACACTGATGTTCCGTTCACCTACCTGCACATTATCTGACAAGATGGCGGCAGGTGCGCTGGCACTTATTGCAGGAATCAATATTGAGCAGTTTGCAAAAGAGATGTTTAAAGCAGGAAGTAACCTGAAAGACAAATCACCGGAAGAAATTTTCTATCAGGATTATAAGAAATTTATTGCTGAGGATGAGATCAACTTTGGTGTTGGACAGATCAGTTCTATGGACAGCGATGAGCTGGCAGAAATCAAAGAGCGTCTGGTTCCGTTTATGGTCAGCGAGTGTGGCCGTCATGGTGTTACCCGCGTATTCTTTATGCTTACCAATATTATTGAGGAATCTACAGAGCTTCTCTATTATGGTGAGGGAAGTGAGGAAATGGCACGTATTGCTTTCCATATGGAGCCAAAGGATGGTGTATTTGATCTGAAAGGCGTTGTTTCACGTAAGAAACAGCTGATTCCGGCACTTATGGAAGCTGCACAGGCCGGACAGAACGATTACAACTGATGGCAGCAGACAGAATAGCTGAGGATAATAAGAAATGGAAAAAGAAACCTGGAAAGCAGGAAATATGCTTTATCCACTTCCGGCAGTTATGGTAAGTGTTTCTGACGGAGAGGGGAATGACAATATTATTACAGTTGCATGGGCAGGAACTGTCTGCACGAATCCGCCGATGGTGTCTATTTCTGTGCGACCATCCCGTTTTTCCTATGATATGCTCAGAAAGACGGGAGAATTTGTAATAAATCTGACAACAGAAAAACTGGCATATGCAACGGATTACTGTGGAGTCCGTTCAGGCAGGGATGTTGATAAATTTAAAGAAATGAAGTTTACCAAAGAGAAGGCGGATTTTGTGAAAGTTCCCATGATCGCAGAATCTCCGGTGAGTATTGAATGCAAAGTAAGGCAGGTTCTGGAATTGGGTTCCCACCATATGTTTCTGGCGGATGTGCTTGCAGTTCATGCTGATCCGCAGTATATGGACGAGAAGAAGAAATTTCATCTGAATGATGCGAAACCTCTGGTGTATTCTCATGGTGAATATCTGGGAATTGGTAAAAAACTGGGAACATTTGGATACAGCGTTAAAAAAAAGGAAGAAAAATCCGGAAAAAAGAAACAGTAACCCGCAATTTGCAGACGCAGACAATGTATGATAAAATGAAAGGACATAAACATGAATAATGTGACATTAATAGGAATGCCCGGTTCAGGGAAAAGTACAATAGGAGTTATTCTTGCAAAAGCATTGAGATATGAATTTCTGGATTCTGATCTTCTGATACAGAAACAGGAGAAAAGAAAGCTTTCAGAGATCATAGAGCAGGACGGACCGGAAAAATTTAAGGAAATTGAAAATCAGGTTAATGCAGACATTCATGTGACAGATACGGTCATTGCACCCGGCGGAAGTGTTATTTACTGTGATGAGGCAATGGAACATCTGAAGTCCATAGGTAAGGTTATATATCTTAAATTATCACTGGAATCTTTATCCAAAAGACTGGGAAATCTGAAAGGCCGCGGAGTTCTGTTAAAGGACGGTCAGAGCCTGAAAGATCTGTATGAGGAACGTGTACCTCTGTACGAGAAATATGCAGATATTACCATTGATGAAGAGGGGAAAGATTTGGATGAAAGTCTTCGGGCAATTCTGGAGATAATACATATCAAAGAGCAGGGAAAGTGATTATTACAGCTCGGGAAAAGGACAGTGGTAAATAATTTTTGTTTACAAATGATAAATATATGATATAATATACAACTGACTTTAAAATAGGATGATCGTTTAGTATAAACATATATGCATTTGAAACAGAAGTTACATGTTCGCAGAAAACGAAAAACAGAGTGAACAGTGACCATTAATTCTGCTCATGGAGTGAAAATAAATAAGAGGTGTGATATGGAACAGTATGTTATAAAAGGAGGCAACCCTTTAGTCGGTGAAGTTGAGATTGCCGGTGCCAAGAATGCGGCACTTGCTATTCTTGCAGCAGCCATAATGACTGATGAGACGATTCTGATAGAGAATTTGCCGGATGTAAGGGATATCAATGTATTGCTTGAAGCGATCGCTGGTATTGGAGCACAGGTAGACCGTATTGATAAATCTACTGTGAAGATTAACGGATCTACAATTGGAGATGTAAGTGTTGATTATGAATATATCAAGAAGATCAGAGCTTCCTACTATCTGCTGGGAGCACTTCTTGGTAAGTATAAACATGCAGAGGTACCGCTTCCAGGTGGATGCAACATCGGAAGCCGTCCGATCGACCAGCATCTGAAGGGATTCAGAGCGCTTGGTGCAGATGTAGATATCATGCATGGAGCAATTGTTGCGAAAGCAGATGAACTTCATGGAAGCCATATTTTCCTTGACGTTGTCTCTGTAGGTGCAACGATCAATATTATGATGGCAGCCTCATTGGCTCCGGGACGTACTATTTTGGAAAATGCCGCAAGAGAACCGCATGTAGTTGACGTTGCCAACTTCCTGAACAGTATGGGGGCAAATATTAAAGGTGCAGGTACAGATGTGATCCGTATTAAAGGTGTGGAGAAGCTCCACCGTACAGAGTATTCTATTATTCCGGATCAGATCGAGGCAGGTACATTTATGTTTGCTGCGGCAGCAACAGGCGGAGATGTAACAGTTAAGAATGTAATTCCGAAGCATCTGGAAGCAACTACGGCTAAACTTGAAGAAATTGGATGTGAGGTTGAGGAATTTGATGATGCAGTTCGTGTACGTGCACCAAAGAGACTTCACCGTACTCATGTAAAGACTCTTCCATATCCCGGATATCCTACAGATATGCAGCCACAGATTGCTGTAACTCTGGCACTTGCAGAGGGAACCAGTATTGTAACAGAGAGTATTTTTGAGAACAGATTTAAGTATGCGGACGAACTTTCACGTATGGGAGCAAACATCAAAGTTGAGGGAAATTCAGCAATTATTGATGGTGTGAAAAAGCTTACAGGTGCGAGAGTAAGTGCACCGGATCTGCGTGCAGGTGCAGCCCTGGTGATCGCAGGTCTTGCAGCAGATGGAATCACAGTTGTTGATGATATCGTATATATCCAGAGAGGATACGAGAATTTTGAAGATAAGCTGAGATCTCTCGGTGCTGAGATTGAGAGAGTATCCAATGAGAAAGAAATCCAGAAATTCCGTCTCAGGGTGGGATGATAAAAAATACCAAAAAATTACTTGACATTTGTAAGGGTTAAGTATATTGTATGGTATGCAGCAATCTTAATTAATGCAAGTTAATAATTAGTAATAGCCTTTTATTCAGAGTGGTGGAGATACAAAGGATCTGCGAAGCCACGGCAACCCCTGTTTGTGTAGGAAGGTGCCAACCTGAGCGAGTGATCGAACAATAAGAGGATTGTTGAGATAATCAGACAGTCCGATTACTTCGGGCTGTTTCTTTTTGTTAACGGAAAAGTATCAGCGGAGAGAAATAATCTGTTGATACAGTACATAAATGGCTGCGGGTTATTCTGCGGTCGGGAAACAATTGTAAATGAATAAAAAAAGGAGAACACAATGGAGAAAATTTTATTTACTTCTGAATCTGTAACTGAAGGCCATCCGGATAAAATGTGTGATGCTATTTCCGATGCTATTCTTGACGCTCTTATGGAAAAAGATCCTATGAGTCGTGTTGCATGTGAAACTGCTACAACTACAGGTCTTGTACTTGTTATGGGTGAGATTACAACAAATGCATATGTTGATATCCAGAAAATCGTAAGAGATACTATCCGTGAAATCGGATATACACGTGGAAAATATGGATTTGATGCTGATACATGTGCAGTTATCACAGCAATCGATGAACAGTCTGCTGATATCGCTCTTGGCGTAGATAAAGCTCTTGAAGCAAAAATGGGTGAAGATGAAATTGATGCCATCGGAGCAGGTGACCAGGGTATCCAGTTTGGTTATGCTTCCAATGAGACAGAAGAGTATATGCCATATGCCATCAACATGGCACACAAACTTGCACGTCAGTTAACGAAGATCCGTAAAGACGGTACATTAAAATATTTAAGACCGGATGGAAAAACACAGGTTACTGTAGAATATGATGAAGCCGGAAAACCAAGCCGTATCGATGCAGTAGTATGCTCTACACAGCATGATCCGGATGTAACTCAGGAGCAGATCCATGAGGACATTAAGAAATATGTTTTCGATGAGATCATTCCGGCAGATATGGTAGATGAGAACACAAAATATTTCATCAACCCAACAGGACGTTTCGTGATCGGCGGACCTCATGGTGACAGCGGACTTACCGGACGTAAGATCATCGTTGATACTTACGGTGGAACCGGACGTCATGGTGGCGGTGCTTTCTCCGGTAAAGACTGTACAAAGGTAGACCGTTCCGCAGCGTATGCTGCACGTTATGTTGCAAAAAATATTGTTGCAGCAGGTCTTGCAGATAAATGTGAGATTCAGCTTTCCTATGCGATCGGTGTTGCTCATCCGACATCTATCCACGTAGAAACATTCGGAACCGGTAAACTTTCTGATACAAAGCTGGTTGAGATCATTCGTGAGAACTTTGACCTTCGCCCGGCGGGAATTATCAAGATGCTTGATCTGAGAAGACCGATTTACAGACAGACAGCTGCTTATGGACATTTCGGACGTACGGATGTAGACCTTCCATGGGAGCATCTGGATAAAGTTGATGACCTTAAAAAATACCTTGCTTAAATAAGAAAATCGTAACTGTTCAGTACTTGCACAGACAGTGGAATGCTGAATAATTACAGAATATCACAAAAATTGCAGTGCAATGGGATAAAACAGGAATTATCTGAAAGAACAGGACAGATGATTCCTGTTCTTTTTATAGAAAATTTAGATATGTAAAACAGACTTTATGATATAATGCTTGCAGAGGGCAAAATTATAGAAACCTTATAAATCAACAGATAAAGGATGATCGGGATGAAGTTAAAAACAAGGATTATAGTTGGATTCGGTATGAGTATTCTGGTTCCTCTGCTTTTATTTTCGGCAACTTTGTATGGATTAGGTCATACAAAGTTTGCACAGCAGACAAAGGATTCCTCGGAAGTGGTGTATGATATTTCAGTAGGGGAATCCACCCACAGCCAGACACAGGTAAGGATTATTGCAAAAGATCTGCTGTTTACTGCGACGGTAATATTAGTATTCACAGCTTTATCTATTGGATTATGGATTTACAGAAGTATTGCCACACCGCTGGTTAAATTAAAGAAAGCCACTCAGAATATCAAAGAGGGAAATCTTGATTTTGTTCTGGAAGTAGAGGGTGACGATGAGTTTTCGGAACTTTGCCGGGATTTTGAGGAGATGAGAAAGCGGCTGAAGGAATCGGCAGAAGAGAAAGTTCTTATGGATAAAGAAAATAAAGAACTTATCAGCAATATTTCTCATGATCTTAAGACGCCGATCACAGCGGTAAAGGGATATGTAGAGGGGATTATGGACGGCGTAGCGGATACGCCGGAGAAAATAGACCGTTATGTGAAGACTATTTATAATAAGACGAATGAGATGGATCATCTGATCAATGAGCTGACTTTTTATTCAAAGATTGATACCAACAGAATTCCATATACTTTCAGTAAACTGAATGTAGAAGATTATTTCAGTGATTGCGCAGAAGAAGTAGGACTGGAACTGGAAACGAGAGGAATTGAACTGGTATATGCCAATTATGTTGAGGATAATGTGCAGGTGATCGCAGATGGAGAACAGATTCGGCGTGTTATTCATAACATTATCAGCAATGCTATCAAATATATGGATAAACCCAAAGGTATCATCCAGATTCGCATAAAGGATGTGGGAGATTTTATTCAGGTTGAAATTGAAGATAATGGAAAGGGAATTGCAGCAAAGGATCTGCCGTCTATTTTTGATCGTTTTTACAGAACAGACGTGTCGAGAAATTCATCCAAGGGAGGAAGCGGAATCGGTCTTTCCATTGTAAAAAAGATCCTGGAGGATCATGGAGGAAAGGTCTGGGCAACCAGCAGGCTTGGAATCGGCACAATCATGTATTTTGTACTTAGAAAGTATCAGGAGGTACCAATGAAATGAGCAGAATTTTAATTATAGAAGATGAAGAGGCAATTGCAGATCTGGAGAAGGATTATCTGGAGCTTTCCGGATTTGAAGTTGAAATCTGCAACAGAGGAGACACCGGACTGACGCGTGCGCTGAATGAGGAGTTTGACCTGATTATTCTGGATCTGATGCTTCCGGAAGTGGATGGCTTTGATATCTGCAGGCAGGTAAGACAGGAAAAAAATACTCCTATCATCATGGTATCTGCAAAGAAAGATGACATAGATAAAATCAGAGGTCTGGGACTGGGGGCAGATGATTACATGACAAAACCATTCAGTCCAAGTGAACTGGTAGCCAGAGTCAAGGCACATATGGACAGATATAATCGTCTGATCGGTTCCAATGTACGCAAAAATGATATTGTGGAGATCCGCGGGATCAAGATTGATAAGACTGCACGCCGCGTATGGGTAAACGGAGAGGAGAAAACATTTACTTCCAAGGAATATGATCTGCTTACCTTCCTTGCAGAGAATCCGAACAGAGTGTTTACCAAGGAAGAGTTGTTCCGGGAAATCTGGGATATGGAATCTGTGGGAGATATTGCAACAGTCACTGTCCATATCAAGAAGATCCGGGAGAAAATTGAATTTAATACTGCAAAACCTCAGTATATTGAAACAATCTGGGGCGTAGGATACAGATTTAAAGTTTAACTGAATCAGGGAAGTTCCATATTTCAGGCACGAAAAGGCAATAATCAGTGGGAAATTTGGAACGAGTATTGGAAATTATAGCAATATGCATTATTTATGAGGATTGCTATAGTATAAAAAGGAAAAAAATGGAAAGATTATATAAAAAATTAGAAAGCTATGGGCAGTCTGACTATTATCCGTTTCACATGCCGGGGCATAAGAGAAACCGGGCATCTTCAGCAGATGATTTTCTTTTTGAGAGAGATATTACAGAGATTTCAGGATTTGACAATCTTCATCATGCGGAAGGAATTTTGAAAGAAGCACAGGAATATGCAGCTCAGATTTATGGGACAAAGAAATGTTTCTTCAGTGTAAATGGAAGTACGGCGGCTCTTCTGGCAGCAGTCAGTGCAAGTGTAAATAAAGGTGGGAAGATACTTGTCGCGAGGAACTGTCACAAGGCTGTTTACCATGCATTGTATTTACGTGAGCTTCAGCCGGTCTATATTTATCCACATGAAGATCAGAGACTGGGGATAAACGGAGGAATTTCTCCTGAACGTGTGGAAAGATATCTGGAAGAAAATACGGATGTGCAGGCTTTTCTGCTTACTTCGCCTACATATGACGGCGTTGTGTCTGATATAAAGACAATTGCAGAAGTTGTACACAGACATAAGATTCCTCTTATTGTGGATGAAGCACATGGTGCACATCTTCATTATTCTAAATATTTTCCGGTGTCTGCTGCTGATCTGGGAGCTGACATTGTAATACAGAGTTTCCATAAAACGCTGCCATCTATGACTCAGACGGCGGTGCTTCATATATGCAGTGATATGGCAGATGTGGAAAAGATAAAGAGATTTATGGGGATTTACCAGACCAGCAGTCCGTCGTATATTCTGATGGCGAGTATGGATGCATGTATGGATAAACTGAGAAAAGACGGGCAGCAAATGTTTCGTGAATTTACCTTCAATCTGGAGAAGGCCAGACAGCGTCTTTCAAAGTGTGAAAAAATAAAACTGATCGAAGGTTCTATGATCGAAGGCAGTGGAATCTATGATTTTGACAGATCCAAGCTGTTGTTCTCCACAGTCGGAACTTCTGTTAACGGACGCCTTCTCCATCAGATACTTCGTGACAGATATCATATTGAAATGGAAATGGCGGCTGAGAAATATGTTCTTGGAATTGCAGCAGTGGGAGATACAGAAGAGGGATTTGAGAGACTGTGTACTGCAATTGAAGAGATTGATGCAGAGATACAGCAAACAGATGAATCGGAGGAATCGCAGTATCATACTTCTCATGCGAGAATGACACAGCTTATGACAATTTCTCAGGCAGTGGATGCGCAGCAAAGGCGATATTCTCTGAAAGAAAGTGTTGGCAAAGTCAGTGCAGAGTTTGCTTATCTGTATCCGCCCGGAATTCCGATTATTGTGCCGGGAGAGCAGATAACTGGACAATTTGTAAGAAATGTGAGAAGATACATGGAACAGGGGCTGGAAGTACAGGGACTCAGTGATACATCTGCTGAAACAATCTGCGTAGCTGCCCGAAATGAAATTGGACAGGAAGAATACAGTCCGGCAAAGGAATAACATAACAGATATGGGAAAGATTTTTTACATCATGGGAAAGAGTGCATCCGGAAAAGACAGAATCTATTCACTTCTGGCCGCACATAAAGAATTGAATCTGAAAACACTTATTCTGTATACAACCCGCCCGATCAGGGTAGGAGAGCAGGATGGAAAAAATTATTATTTTGTAGATGACGGAAAACTGGAAGAATTCAGAAAAAACGGAAATCTTATCGAGGAGAGAGCATATCATACGGTTTATGGGATATGGACTTATTTCACTGCAGATGATGGTCAGGTGAACCTTGCAGATTCCGATTATCTGGGAATCGGTACTCTGGAGTCATTTAAAAAGATGCGTAAATACTATGGGGAAGATGCAGTCTGTCCTGTTTATGTCCAGGTAGAAGATGGAGAAAGACTGAGTCGTGCTCTTAATAGAGAGAGAGAACAGGAAAATCCAAGATATGAGGAAATGTGTAGAAGATTTATTGCAGATCAGTCGGATTTTTCAGAGGAAAATATTCTGAACGCAGGGATAGAGAAACGTTTTCAGAATATAAATCTTGATGACTGTGTGAAAGAAATCGCAAATTATATAAAGTCTGTGCAATAGTTCTTCTTTTATGGTATAATATCTTACAAAACGGACTGGTGAGGTGATTCTTATGATGGGATTTAACAATATTATCGGACATGAAGAGATTATCGGACATTTAAAAAATGCAATAGAATCAGGAAAAATATCGCATTCTTATATTTTTACCGGCGAACCAGGTTCTGGTAAGAAGCTCCTTGCAGGGACTTTTGCGGCAACACTTCAGTGTGAGGCCGGAGGTACAGAACCCTGCCAGAAATGCGACTCCTGCAAAAAGGCGATGGGTAAGAATCATCCGGACATTATTATGGTCAGTCATGAGAAACCTGGAACGATCACAATTGACGAGATCAGGGATCAGGTGATCAATGATATAGATATCAGACCATATTACAGTCCTTACAAGATTTATATTATTGCAGATGCAGATCTTATGACACCACAGGCACAGAATGCTCTTCTTAAAACAATTGAAGAGCCGCCGGAATATGCAGTGATTCTTTTGCTGACTAATAATATCGGGGGACTGCTGCCGACTATTCAGTCAAGATGTGTTCGTCTTGATCTGAAGGTAGTGGATGACGGTCTTGTAAAGAAATATCTGATGGAGCATCTTCATGTTCCGGATTACCAGGCGGAGATTGACGCATCCTTTGCACAGGGCAGTATTGGAAGGGCAAAAGAAGCAGCTACTTCTCAGGAGTTTGCAGAGATGACTCAGAATGCACTGAGGATTCTTAAATATGCAAACACCATGGAAGTTTATGAACTGTCAGATGCGATTAAGAGTCTTTCTGAGGACAAACAGAATATCAACGATTATCTGGATATTTTCCAGTTCTGGTTCAGAGATGTCCTGATGTTTAAGGCAACACAGGAGATTGACAATCTGGTATTTAAACAGGAAATTAATTTTATCAGAGAACAGGCAAAGCAGCGTTCCTACGAGAATCTGGAGAACATTCTGGATTCTATTCAGAAGACAAAGGTACGTCTGAAAGCAAATGTTAATTTTGATCTGGCATTTGAATTGCTGTTCCTGACAATCAGGGAGAAATAGAATGACAAAAGTAGTAGGCGTGAGATTTCGTAATGTAGGCAAGATTTATTATTTCAGTCCTAAAGATTATGAAATTAAAACAGGCGATCACGTGATCGTGGAGACAGCCCGGGGAATTGAATACGGGAAAGTCGTACTTGCACCAAGAGAAGTAGGTGAGGAAGATGTTGTTCATCCTCTCAAAGAAGTACTCCGCGTAGCGACAAAGGAGGACGATGAGCGAGAGGCACAGAACAGAGTCAGAGAGAGAGAAGCGTTTAAAATCTGTCAGAAGAAGATTCGTGAGCATGGTCTGGAGATGAAGCTGATAGATGCGGAATATACATTTGATAACAATAAAGTATTGTTTTATTTTACGGCAGACGGCAGAATTGATTTCCGTCAGCTTGTAAAGGATCTCGCAGCAATTTTCAAAACACGTATTGAACTTCGACAGATCGGTGTTCGTGATGAAACGAAGATTCTTGGTGGAATCGGTATATGTGGAAGATGTTTGTGCTGCCATACTTATCTTTCAGAATTTGCACCGGTATCTATTAAGATGGCGAAAGAGCAGAATTTGTCTCTGAATCCGACAAAGATCTCCGGAGTATGCGGCAGGTTAATGTGCTGCCTGACAAATGAGCAGGAGACCTATGAAGAATTAAACAGTCACCTTCCTTCTGTAGGAGATACGGTCACGACTGTGGAAGGCCTGAAAGGGGAGGTTCATAGCCTGAGCGTGTTAAGACAGCTTGTGAAGGTGATCGTGAAGCTTGACAACGATGAGAAAGAGATCAGAGAATATAAAGTTTCTGAATTGAAATTTAAACCAAGAAGGAAGAAAAATGAAGTCAGACTCTCGAAAGAGCAGATGAGAGAGCTGGCTGCGCTTGAGAAAGGTACAGGAGAATCGAAGTTAGATGACAACTAAGTTAAGACCGGGAGAGAGGCTGGATGATCTCCAGCTGGACGGATATGAGATTATTCAGAATCCGGAGAGGTTCTGTTTTGGGATCGATGCCGTTTTGCTCTCCGATTTTGTAAGAGTAAAAAAAGAGGAGACGGTTCTGGATCTGGGAACTGGGACGGGTATCCTGCCCATTCTCCTCGCTGCAAAGACGCGGGGAAAGCATTTTACGGGGCTGGAGATACAGACGGAAAGCGCGGATATGGCGGTGAGAAGTGTGGAGCACAACCGGCTGGGAGAACGGATTGATATTGTAACAGGAGATATCAAAGAGGCAGCGGAGATATTTCGGCCTGCCTTTTTTGATGTTATCGTGACAAATCCTCCGTATATGCTGGCGGAGCACGGACTTCAGAATCCCAGGGATGCCAAAGCCATTGCCAGGCATGAGGTACTCTGTACGCTGGATGATATACTGCGGGAGAGCGGAAAGCTGCTGCAGGAGAGCAAAGGCAGATTTTATATGATTCACAAACCGTTTCGTCTTGCGGAGATTATTATTAAGATGAATCAGTATAAGATCGAACCGAAGCGTATCCAGTTTATCCACCCGTATGTGGATAAAGAGCCGACGATGGTTCTGCTTGAAGGAATCAAGGGCGGAAAGTCCAGGGTAAAAATTGAACCTCCTGTTATTATGTACAAATAGATGTAACCGTTCAGACTTGCCCGAACGGTTACCAATAGATAGCGGGTGAGACATCTGGGGCTGATAAGGAGGATTTATGTCAGGAATATT
>ENA-OQHL01000236-OQHL01000236.1-human-gut-metagenome-genome-assembly--contig:-NODE-236-length-45221-cov-7.435557_pt1 | contig 45221 bp, 38 predicted proteins | sample MGYA00242565_ERZ504723 | MGnify/ENA primary metagenome ERZ504723 (study PRJEB26092, sample SAMD00036211) | human gut metagenome | host: Homo sapiens | study: EMG produced TPA metagenomics assembly of... | reverse complement strand
GAAAGGATGTATATTACCAGTCCTTCTCTCAAAACACAAAGGTAGCATTCAATAATGCATTTGTCAGACGCTGAAGTAAATCCTGCATTTTCAGTTTGCTGGGTATATATAGCACAGAATACGAAAAGGCATCATCAATCATTGCTTCAAATATCCGAAAGGCAATTTGTCGTATTGATGAAGGCTTGTATCTTGAGGATTAGGCGGTGTTATAAATCCCTTTGGAACAGAGGGCGCACTTCTATACAGGGGCAAGCCATGTATGTGCGCTCTGCGAGGCAGGCAGCCCAAACACACGAATATTCGGGTTGTTTTGCGCCACTCCGTTCCGTACAAGGGGCTGCAACCCTTGCGTCGCTAAGCGGCTATCCCTGCGGACTTGCTATCTACGAACGACTTAACAAACCATTCGCAGATAGCAAGTACGATTGAAAGGAGCATCCATGAAAGGAGCATCCATGAAGCGAGACATGGAGCTTGTTCGTCTCATTCTTTTGAAAATTGAAGAAGAATACTCTTCAACAGCGATTTCTAATTTGAACATTAGTGGCTACGACATGGAAACTGTCGCCTATCATCGCAAAATATTAAATGAGGCTGGGCTGATTTCTGATTACGATGCCCGGTATGCGGATAACAGTTTACGGAGCTTCGGCGTAGGTTCTTTAACATGGGAGGGCAATGATTTTCTTGATAAAATCCGAGATAACTCCCAATGGAAAAAGGTTAAAGATGTAATTGTGCAAAAAGGACTCCCCCCTGTTATCGAAACAATTAAGACCATTTCCTCTGCGTTTGTGACAGCCGCAGCAGAGGGAGTAGCAAACTCCATCATTAAAAACGGTGGAATGCCGCAATAAAAAACTATCCTCTAGTGTTACATAGACCGTCTACAAAAAAGTAGGCGGTCTTTTTATATCCCCACATCAAAATCAAGGAGGTCATGCATTATGGCAAAACAGAAAACTATCCCCGAACTGGAAGCGGAGAAAGCGGGAAAAAGAACGCAAGCTCTTGCAGCTCCAACACAAAAAGCAGCAACTTGAAAACCGTGCCGCATACTACGAAAAGGGAGATCGGCGCAAGCGGGCACATCATCTTATCACCCGTGGCGCAGCTATTGAAAGCGTTGCATCGCTGACAAAGGTTTTGACCGAAACCGAGTTTTACACCTTTGCGGAAAAGCATTCGCCTTGACGGAAGTCAAGGGTCTGCTCATGGAGGCCATCAACGAGCACAACAAAAATGAGTTTGGGGGTGACTGACTATCGCACTGTATCATTTTCATGTGACCCGGATTAAGCGCAGCGCCGGACAGTCTGCTGTGGCTGCTGCCGCCTATCGCTCCGGCGAAAAGCTGCACAGTGAGCATTACAGCGAGGACAGCGATTACGCCAAAAGGGCGGCGTAATCTGTTCCGAAATCCTGCTGCCATCTCATGCTCCACCCTCTTTCTCTGACCGCGAAACCTTATGGAACGAGGTGGAGAAGCAGAACGGGGAAAGGAGGCGCAGCTTGCCTACAGCTTTGACATTGCCTTGCAGAACGAGTTTTCCATGCAGGAGAACAGGGTGCGGACTTTTTCTTGGAGACTGAACGAAAGGATTATCATATGTCCGGTCCCGAGGAACGACAGCGCGCGGTGGACCTGTACTCCGCCACGCCGATGACCACGGCCTAGGTGGTCGAGCACCTGGGTCATCCGACCAGGCAGTGTCTGGAACGCTGGCCGGCAAAGGATCCCGGGTATGCCGGCCATATGGCGAAACCCATCATCCTAATGGAGACGAGGGCCAAGGCGATCGAACCGGTGCCGGGCGGCATGCGGCAGAAGCGGGCCGCCGAACGGCTCGGCGCGGGTGTCGGCACGGTCCGCAACCGGGTCAGGGCGTATCGCGAGGGCGACATGGCCGCGTCGCGGCCCGAAAACAGGGACACCGGCCAGGCCGACAAGCTAGCGATGCGACGGGATCGGGACGCCGGCGACGCCGAGACCCCGCGCCGCAGGGTCGAGGAGCCGGAACTGGGGAACGCAGTGATGCGGGAGGTGGCGGAGGCGTTCGCCTCTTCCAAGGGAAGGTACGGGTACCGCAGGATCAAGGCCATGCTCAGGACCGGCGTCTCGGAGAAGGCGCTCCGCAGGATCATGGCCGAGGACGGTCTGACGGCGCATGTTCCCGAACGACGCGGGTACGGCTCATACGAGGGCGAGGCCACGCCGGCTCCCGGCGACCTCGCCGACCGCGATTTCACGGCTGAGATGCCGAACGAGAAATGGCTCACGGACATCACCGAGATCAAGGCCAGGGATGGGAAGGTGTGCCTCTCCCCGCCGATCGACTGTTACGACGGCAAGATTGTCGCGTACACGGCCGGTTCCGGTCCCGACGCCGGGCTCGCCGACAGGATGCTCGTCAAGGCCGCGGAGACGCCGCCGGAGGGGCGCATCCCTTGGTGCATTCCGACCGCGGATGCCACTGCCGGCGGCCCGTACGGCTGGCGCTCATGGACCGCTACAGCCGGCGCGGTCGACGGGCGCCAAGGGCCGTTCCCCGGACGACGCCGCGGAGGGGTTCCTCGGGCGTATAAGGACGGAATCCGTCTATCCCGGGCATTAGGAGGAGCGTACCCGCGACGAGGTGCTCGTCCTGATCGACGACTGCATCCGCTGGTACGACCACGGGCGCATCAAACGGCCGCTCGGTTGGATGAGTCCTGTACAAATACCGTCAAAGCCAGGGAATGGCTGCGTGACCATCTCCAAGAAAACGTCCGCAGCCCCTCCATAACAAAACAACGCATGCAAAGACGAACGAGGCTCAATTATTAATTGCTGATTGGTTTTGCAGTAAATCAATCTTTTCATTAAGTTTTTCTACAGAAGAAAAGGCCACGGTATATTTGGTAAATCCATCTTTTTCCTGAGGATTTCTCCATATGTCTTCTGGGGTAATACCACTTCGTTTAGCGTATTGATTCAGTTTTGCAATCAACGAGACAAAGTTTTCATCGTCAGTATTCAAGGTACGATTTTTATCATTGAATAACTGTCTATAGGGCACATCGAGATGCTGGATGATCTCTCGAGCCACGCCAATATTGGCATCGTCAATACCTTGTTCGTCAAACGCTCGATTAATCATTCTTACGCATAGATTCGATTCGAGTCCGAGTTCCCACAATTCCTTTACTCCATGTAGTCGTTCATCCTTGGTGGCCAGCTCGTCGAACAATTCGGTTCTATCCTTGTCTACAGTTTTGCCGGAATGACTCATCCACGCCTTTGCCGCTTCCAAAAGATAATCGAAATCTGCATCTTGAATATAAACAGACATATCCTCGACTATCTTCTGCAGCACAGGTTCAAGACGAGTATCTTCATCGGCGATGATCCTACATGCCTCATTCGGTCCAAGAAGATTCGGCGATAAGTAAGTAATATATTTTGCAGATCGCAGCATCCACGTTCGACGTGCTTCCCAACAAATATTAGGAATCATTCCAAAGGCGGTTTCAGTGTCGCCAATAATCGATTTATCATCCAACAATCGCGCATAGACATCGGGCTCACGTTTAAGATCGAATACTCTGGAATCACCCACTTTAATATTGGAAACCTGCTCATCCGAAAGTGGTGATTCGAGCTGCAACGAGCGAACCAGCGATTCCTTTTTCTTCGCATTGCAAACATCAAGAGGCAGGTTCAACAGTTTGACCGCAAGATTTCCCCTATCAAATTCTGGGTCTTCCTTGGTTGATTCAAAGGAAGAATGCAGCTTTAGCCACTCACCACACGCATCCGCCTCCTCGACATCCCCAACAGACTCCAACACGGTCTGCAGATTCATCGGAGTAAACCAAATCGCATCATTCCGCAGTAACTCATTGACATAAGAAACGCTGATTCGTTTCCGTGTTTCATCGTCAATTCCCGAAGAAAGTCTGTTCTTTAATTCGTCCGACTCAAAATGAAGCATTCGAGCAGTATGTGAATGCTTCTTGATTATTCCGCTAACAACTTGCTCAAGCTCCACCCATTTATCTTCTGATTTGCGAGTGTCAAATATCGAGTGGACGGAGTCGCCCAACACTGCAACAATATCTGAATCGACATCCGAGGCAACAGTCCCATCAACGAAGTCGAGCGCATATTCAGATTCCTTCAGGAAGTCAAGATACTTGTCGACATTCTTAATGACGTATTGGTAGACGGGGGTGGAAATGCTTCTGATCTGGTTCAGAGCGAGCATTTCACGCTTTGCAAACGTGCCTTGCAAATCGTTAATCGCACAAAGAAGATTGCTTCTGGTGAAATCATACCCATCATGTTCAACGAGGAGTCTGCGCAATGGTTCACTCAAACAAGACAGATCTGGAGCGGAGTAGTGAGAGTCAAGCAGCACCTTGTCGAGTTGCTTTGCCACTTCTTCATCTAAAGAATCATCGCTGAATACGGGAATGAATTCCCAATGTTGTTGAATGAAATTATTGAAGGCATCGGAAACTTCGTATTGAACATTTTTATTCAAATGACGCAGTACAACGTCTAGGAAATCACACAAAGTTGTAGTGTCAGCTAACGTAGCAACATCGTCCGCCAAGAACTCCAGTATCTCCGAGCATGTGTCCGCCGCAAGCAGTTCAAGAACTTCAGCTGCTTTGTTTTCCTCATCGCTGAGAAACGCAAGCAAGAAATCCTTTGCCACACCCTTCAAGTTGGATAGATACGAGATAACCATGCGTAGCGTCTTTTTATCTTCATCTGCTTTTGACTTCACCAGGTAGTTGAGAATACTGATATTTAGCATCCACGCTTGTCCGAAGAGAGAATTATCTCGATGTCGCACGCGTTTCAGCACATTCTGTACATCCGCATCGTTGAGATGGAAAGAGAAATCAGATTTGTTCTCGTTAATATTGTGTATTACAAAATTTAGGGCATTCCTCGACATGCCTTCATCTGAATAAATCGTGGAATACAGCTTGTAATCTTGAGCGATCCAACCACCGGCAATCAAACTTGATAGCAACGTACCCTGTTCATGCAGATCGTCTTGGATAAACTGAGACAATGTCTGGCGGTCTGAATCATCGAACATGTCGGGACCCTCGAAATCTATCTCGCAGGCTTTATCATTCAGAAGATATTTCCAATCACCTGTCCTCAGATTTTCAATGCGGTTTTCAATTTTACAGATCCTCTGATTGACAGCATTCAATGTCAGCTGACTAATATCAATTGTCGTGTCAAGGTATTTTTCAAAAGTTTGTTTTGAAGGTGTGATTTCAATCGGACGCCAACCAGATTCGCCATAGAAAGAAGCGGTAATCTTAATTGTAGAATCCTTTCGCTTTGCTGAAAGCTCTTCCCAGGTGTGTGCTTCGCTCAATTTAGAGCCGCTATATCCAGAGATATTAATGTCATCATCATCGACTTTTCCGCCGCTGAGTTCCGCAATCCACGCTTTCGTCCGCTGCGCCAACTGGGAGGCAATTCTATCCGCCTCCATAGAGTCTAAAGCCATTTCCAAATCTTCTTGCGCGCTTTTGCGCCGTTGGGATAGCCTATAAATGCTATCTGTGGAAATGCTCCGTGCAGTCGAATATATTTTGTCGATCTTGCTGTTGCCTTCTCTCATCTTTTCCGCATCCGCAAGGTAACAGTTTTTATAAATCAAAAATGCGAGAAGATGCGCGGCGGATAGTCCAAGAGTATTCTCCTCATCTTTCTTATCATCTAGGTTAACATGCAGTCTTCTGCTGTACATGATGAAATCGTTGCGGATCGTTATCCAAGTACGCTGGTCTGGAATAAAACCGGCGACGTCTTCAAGTAGATCTCCGACTTTGTCTATTCGAGTGATTTCATCGCCTAGAGCGTTTCGTGCCGTTTGATGGGAATTATTTGAACTGACAAACGGAACTACTGAAATAATAAGATCGAAGAATTTCGCACGAGAGAAAGCTCCTATTCGCCTTTCTTCACTTAATGTTTCTTCCGAGGCCTTGATACATTGATCATCAAACACGGCGTCACTTATTGCATAAATAAAACGGATAGTTCTTCCATCTCGACGAGATCTTTCCCCAGTAATAACTGGATCGTCATTCAGAATCTGATTTAATTCACGTAATGAATCGAAGATTTCAGGGCTTTCAAATCGGTCGAGATCTTCGAAAATCACGGTTTCGATCTTTGATTTTTCGAATAGGTATACAATTTCGTCAAGATACTGGTCAAAGTATGAGTCAACTCCCTGATCCAATTTCAACGAGGCACCACTCACATTAACTTGCCCGATTTTCAGATTGCTTTTTAGAAGATAAGAACAGATCATCCATGACGCCGCGAAAAGAAGCACTAGCAAGACTACATAGCCTAACAAAAACTTCCCTGATGGACTTATCGCCCATTTATCGATAAACGACAAAGAAGACAACAATGATTGCCCGAATTTACCTAAATCATCACCGAAAAATGCCCCCAACAACATCGTCAGGAATACACTCGTCATCAAGGAAAACCCTATCTTCTCCCATTTGCCCTTCTCATGAATCCGATGAAATCTAGAGAGCGGGACATCTTTCGGATCGACACCGTACAACAGTTGCTTCACAATCTCCCGCTGAATCCGATTCGTCGGAGTGTCTGTCGAAAAATCATCTGTAGGGCCCTTAGAGCCATGCCTATTTTCATTATTATCAGATCGCCGTTCAGCATTACCGCAACAGGATGCCAGCGGAGCAAGCGAAATGTTCTTTGTGCTACACGGTTTTACCCCTTCAAAGTCTTCGACCACTTTCTCGAGGATGCTGCTCTTTCCCGAACCATACGTTCCAGATATCGCTATATTTCTTAGCTTGCCCTTCTTATCACTTCCTATGGCACTTTTGAGAGCATCGACATATTCACTATGATGTTCCGCCTGATATTCCGGATACAGCGGATTCAGTTCAAGAGCGTCCTGCTGTTCTGAGACATTCTTCACTTCTTGAGAATCCGTCATATCAGTGACACCTCTAACTTCGCACTCCTCCATGACCGACCCCTCTTTCTCCAAACCAGCCTCATTGCTCCGCTCGACATTCCGCGACAAATCATACACCCTGGATTGGCAACGGTGTGTTGGACGGGTCCTTAGAGGACGAGTCCCTGTTCGGTGAATTCCTTCGGACTCCGGTATCCGAGGGCGGAGTGGAGCCGCTGGTCGTCGGACCACCACACGCAGTCGTCGGGGTCATGCCTCGGCTGCTCGATCGTGGTGTAGTGGTTCCGGTACACGAGCTCCTTCTTCAGCAGCCTGTCCGTCGACTCGGACATAGGTAAGATCGCTCGCCAGCTGCGCGTGCGGGGCGTAGCCGTCGAACTCGCGGTCCAGCAGGTTCGCGAGCTTCGCCTCGTTGACCCGCGTCCCGTGCGGTTTGAATCGTCTGCGCGTGTACGCGCTCGTCATGCCCTGTTCGTACATGATGCCGCCGATGCGCCTCCTGGACGCGGTGACGCCCTTCCTTTCCAAGGCGGCCTTGATCTTCCTGGCGCCGTAGCGTCCGCGGCTGTCGCGCCGGACCGCGTGCACGTCGCCGGCGATCGGGTCCACCCGCTCGGCTTCGGGATGTTCGATCATCCAGTAGTAGGTGGAGCGGGGAACGCCCAGTATCCTGCACTGCGCCGATATCGGATAACGGGAGGCGTTGGCCCGTATCACTGCTACTTTCGTGCGAATATCAGCGCCGCTTGTTCTGAAACGTCCACCTCCATCTCCAACTGTCTGTTGCGCTTGCGCAGCTCGACCGGCTCGTTCTGCTCAGGGGTGCGGTTGTCGGCGGCTTTCGTGGAGCCGCTGTTGCGGATGCCCTGGAACCAACGGTGCAGCGTGGAATGCGAGATGTCGTACTCGTCCTTGATCTCGCGCGCCGGCTTGCCGTTCTCGTAAAGCTGCACGATCTGCCGTTTGAACGCCTCGTCGTAGTGGCGGGGATGCTTCGGGTCGGCCATCGTCGGCCTCCAATCCCACGTCAATCGTCCCTCATCGGACTGTCTAATACATTGTAGCCAATCCAAGAAGCCGGTGGCCGCGAACACGACCGTGTTCTACCCGAGCACCGATTTCGGCGCAAACTCCACCTACCTGCACTACCGCGTGGCTGACGGCACCTGGACCACCGTCCCGGGCGTGAAGATGACCGCGGCGTGCGACGGCTGGGTCTCCTACACCATCAAGGACGCGAAGGAACAGCCCGTCGAGTTCGTGGTGACCAACGGTTCCGGTCAGTGGGACAACAACGGCGGCCAGAACTACAAAGCCTCCGGTGCGACCATCGTACTCAAGGACGGCCAGCTCGGCTCCGTGAGCCCGTGCGTGGCTTCTGTGGAGAAGACTCCGATAACCGTGTACTACAAGCCGACCGCCGCATGGAAGACAGTGAAGATGTCGTACACCATCGGTACGAAGACCACCAACAACGTGACCATGAAGTCTGTCTGCGACGGCTGGTACAACGCCACCATTCCCGACACGGGCGGCAAGAATGTCAAGACCGCGTTCACCACGACTGGGATGCCAACGGCTGGACCAACGGCAAGGGCAACGGCTACTGGGGTGACGGCGACACGCTCGCCGTCACCGGCGGCCAATCCATAGCCGACGTCACACCGAATTGTGTGGCCAGGCAATAATAGCTGCCGACTCATAAACGTCCAATGGGTTGTCCTTGGAATTCCAAGAACAACCCATTATCTTGTCAATTCCTTCAAGCACTATATATGCGTTGAAATCAGCGAAGTATTCAGCATAAATCATCACCGACTTTTCCGCCAACCTCACGACCGGTGGAAAAGTCGGTTACACACGGTTGAAACAATCCTTTCAGATATCTTCAAGCAGTATACCTATATTTGTCATTTCCGACTTAAGATAGTCTTCGCAGTGCGAAGCATGCTGTCTGGAACGACATTTTTGATGGCGTCCTTAAGCTTCTTCTTATTCACATAATCCTGATCGAGAAGTTGTAACGCCCCTCCGGCTTGGGAGTCATCGTCCGGGGTGGTGTGGCATTCAAGAATAATGGGGCTGTCGGATTGCGTTGTGAGGAATTCCGGGAGCCGTTCGAGGTATTCCTGCTTGCTTGAGGCAGACATGTACTTGAATCCGAGGGCTTCACACCATGCTTTGGCCAGACTGTCGAAGGCGTTTTGTGCACGATAATGGCCTTGCGCACACACGTAGGGAAGCTCTTCACCATGGAGGCGAAATCCGGTAGAATAGGGCATGCGCATCTCATCTCCTATCCCATTGTTGACCAAAAGGATGCGGATGTTCGCCATCATATCCCGGTTGCCAAGCGAGTTCATGTCGTAGAAGAAGGCAAGATCACCTATAACCACGAAATGCAGAGTGTTGGGTTCAGCCAAGGCCGATCCGAATGTGGTGGACAGTGCCCCATCGATGCCGAAGCCGCCCGTATTGCAATAACAACGAATAGAAGGGTTAAGCTCAAAGTAGTTCCAACTGCGAAGCGCATTGAGGATTGCGAAATGCATAATCGACTTCTCGGGAATCTGCTTAGCAGTCTGCTCTGCTATCCATCTGCCCGAATATGGCAGATCGGGAAGAGATCGTCTCAATGACTCGTCGTATTGTTCCCATTGAGCGAAATAACGGTTCACTGGTGTATTGCCATTCTGTTCACCGAAAGCTGCGTATCTCTTGAAAAACTCCTCGGTATCGCACTCGAAAACTTTGGTCAATCCGTCGAATCGGTCGCGCAATTCCCCATCCAAGGACACACGCCAGGTCTCGGCATGTACGGCCTTGAGGTAATTCGTGGTCGGATAGTCACCGGAGATTTCCCCCATCGAAATGACTAGGTCGGGTTTCAGCGCGTCCCATTGAGCCGAACCGGAATGGATGTTGTCTGTGGTCAGCGTGCCGAGGAGTCGGTTATGACCGTGGTAGTTGGAAGTATGATCACACAGCACCACTGCATCGTAACGGTCAGCGAAATCCGAAATCGACTGTTCTGCTTCCTTCGAGAATCGGATGTGAGCACCGATATGAATCACAATGTTCCTATGTGAGCCGATCTCTGGAAATGGGTCGGACGGCATGTAACGTCGGATGCACCTGCTTACGGGAACTGGGCCGGGATCCATGGTGTTGTCATAGACAGTAGGCAAGTTGATATGCACGGGACCGCCACCGTGACGTATGGACTCCAGAATGGCTTGGTTAACGAGCCGATTGCAGTACAAGGCATCCGTCTCGTCCTTAATGACCGGCAAGTCCACTGAGACAAGCGCTACATCGTTCTGAACGATACGCCGATCGAGCGTCTGCGGAAGAAGCTGACCGATGTTCCAATCCCCGTTGAATGAGGTGATGGCTATCACCGGAAGCTTACGGTAATACGCTTCAGTGAGGCCGGGCAGATAGTTGCGGGAAGCAGTCGCTCCAGTGCAGCTTAACGCGACAGGCTCCCCGGTTGTCGCTGCCATGCCACATGCCATATAAGCTGCAGAACGTTCATCCACGCATGAATAAACATGAAAATACGGGTCATGCTGCACAGAGACAGCTACCGGCAGGTTCGTGGAGCCGGGTGAAACAATAATATTTTTCACACCATGCTGTTTCAACAATGAGACCACGATCCGCGCATTGCGTTCATGTGCATGCTTGATGGCTTGCATATTTTATATACTCCTTAAATTAATATGCTGAATGCATTTGTCGGTTTCACTCGCTATAGCTGAGTCGTTTACGCTGAAGCACACACAGAAGAGGAAACGTAAGTCCATGCGTGGACAGCGCCATGCGAATATCGACGCGATGCCGCAGGAACTTATCCCACATTCTCGGATTAAGAGGTTTCATCTCTTCGCATAGCTTTCTAAGTTGCGCCCATGCAGCATCACGGGGAAGAAAACATGCATTGAACAATTGAGTGTAGAGGCCAAGGAACTGTGAGTATTGAAATTCCGATTTGTTGCCGGGGAGTTGCTCATCATAAAGCGGCGTTAAGGTTTTGATGACGGTTTTGAGATCATCCTTATGCCGTACAGTCTGTCGATAATCACAGCTTTGACCTTCTCGGCCCACTCGATAGCAATACAATGGATTTGTCAACATCTGATATGTGTCAACAAATCTAAGCGGCTGGGTAATGAATTCGCAGTCTGTGTAGAGTACATGGTGATCAAGGTGAACTCCCGCCTGTCTCAGTAAATCGGTCCGAAAAGTCATCGCATGCATTGTTAAATGTGTCCGAGAGAAATCGAGATCTTCAAAATGTCCCGCCTGAGCTGCATGCAATTCCGACAGTGTTACCGGGGTTTCTTCCTTGGTCTGATCATTACATATGAGGTACGGGGATAAAGCCACATCCACATCGCAAGCGCATAATTCTCTCAAGAAGCCGGATAGATGTTCAGTATCCACCCAATCATCCGCATCAAGGAGCCGGAAATACCGTCCTGTTGCGTGCTTCAGACTGGCATTAACGGTGGAGCCATATCCTCCGTTCTCCTTATCAATCACGCGTACTGTTTGGGGATACCGGCTTTGAAAACGGTGGGCAATATCCGAAGTCGAATCGTGGGAGCCATCATTTACGATAATGATTTCACACAGACGTGCTGCATCCGGACAGGAAACGACAGAGGATATGCATCGTTCCAAGTATGGTTCAGCGTTATACGCAGCAACCGAGATGGTTAGCAACTTATCGGGACCAGTCATAGTATTCTCCTACCTTTTGATAATAGAATGAATCATTTCGGCGACAAACAATTCATGCGCCAGAACAAGTCCGATGCAATATATTCCCATAAAACAACATCCGTTCACAATGAGAGAGATGAATCCGGGAGTGAATGCAAGTTGTGATTTCAGCAGTAAAGCGATAAATACCGATACAACGGATACGATACCAATCTTGTGGTAATCGGTTTGTGGCAGAATTTGCCGCATAAATCCTTTGCTACGCGAGCATCGCAAAACAAGTACGGTCAATTCGGTTAGAGAATTCGATATTGCAGCTCCGGCAACGCCAAAAAATAAATAAACGTGATAGCATATACAACCGAACATGTGAATCCAATAACATTAAGTATTGCCCATTCCCTTTCGCGCGAATCAGCAATCAGTTCATTTCCCAAAGCGATATTGAGCGATGAGAATAATATAGCTGGAACAGCGAGCATTAGTGGCACGACTGATCCAGAGAAGTCCTTGCCTCCCATAAGTTGTACAACGGAATCCGAACACAGAACCGTTCCACCGATCAGAGCACCAGATACCACACCGATGAAGTTGACATTCTTGGCCATCAGATTAATAATTGCCTGCTTGTCCCCATTGGCCTTGTAGTATGAAATACGTGGCAACATCACATTGCCAACGGAGTTCACGGCTTTGATGAGCACATTCTTGATTTTCGCAACAAGTTGGTAGAGACCAACCATATTGATGTTACCGAGAAAACCGAGAGCCACGATATCCGTTTGGGTATACATGCCGGACGAAATCGATGCAATTGAATACCAGAACATAGCCTTAAGATGTTCTTTGTATTCCAGACGCTGCCTGATAGAGAAATCCACGAGTTTGCGCAGACGCAGGAGATTGAGGATATTCATACCGTAGCCGGCAACGAGCACGGTGATGCCGTACACAATATAATCCGAGCTCTGGTGGACAAATAGGAACATCAGAATAAGGCCAATAAACTTGAATACAATGTTCCGTACAGTAATGTAACCGTACTGTTCAACGGCTTGGTAGAACCATTCCACACCGAACGAAGAAAGCCAGAATCCAACTGAGAAAATCAGGAACAGTGTCCGCTGTTGAGAGAAAGTCGGAATGAGGAATATCGATAACAGATAAACCGCAAAGACAATGCTCGTGGACACCAGCAAAATGACCAAAAGTTCCTTTACGACTTTCGATAATTCCACTATATCATCGCGTACCATAGCACAGACCTTGATGCCATAGTTCTGTATGCCGAGGAGCGCGACCATCGAAAAATACAGCACAACGCTTTGCACGTAAGCAACTGCACCCGTACCAAACGTGGAAAGAATACGAGAAACGTACGGCAGGGTGATTAAAGGAAACAACATCTGCGATGTCGTTAGAAGCATATTCATGAGAACATTGAACTTCACCGAATGTATTTTCGGCTTTTTCCTATGATTTGCCATTATGCACAATCGATTCTAGAAGTCAAGGGTGTGAGCAATGTAATCTTTTGAAAATTGCCGAACTCCCGCAAGAGGTTTTGTGATATCACGAACTGAGGGGATACCTGATCGTTCGAGATAATGAACAGCATCCTCTATCCCTTTGACGATGGAGTCACTGGCCTGCATACGATGCAGAACCTGGTCCTTTCGCGTGCTCGACCCTTTTCCGTTGCTCATCGACAGGAAAGGAGTACCCAGATTCATGGAGAATAAGGTTCCATGATAGGAATCGGTAATCACCACAATAGCGTGATCGATGATATTGATGAACTCCGCAGGCCCAGCGGCTCGCCCATCAACAATATGCTTGTTCGTCGGGAACCACGCAAACGGGGCAATCAAGACAACCGGCATATTAAGAATATCACTGACACGGCGATATAGGGAATACTGCTGCATAACGGTTTTCGTGCCGTTTAGCGAATATATCAAGGCATATTTTTTCGGAAGATTCATCTCATCCGCTGCACGTGTCGCAATCCTACGCCATGAATCAGCCCCGACAAGCAACGTGGGGTCAAGTACATTGGCGCAGGGCCTGCCCACGAGTTGGCCAATCATTTCGGCGGCATCTTGTTCACGTGCAGACAGCATCGTGAACTTTTGAAGGTCGGGAACAATGTGTTTGATCTCATCCCGTGTCATATTCGCAGGAGATGAAGCATAACTTACCTTGCGACGATTTGTGAAATCTAATAAGTAAGGCTTCATGGCATCCCAGTCGCTTCCCGAATATTCATTAGAATGAATATTCAGAATTTGATCACTACCGCTCACGTATATATCGAAAGAATCAGCGAATTTTCCCAAATCCGAAGCCTTTTCAACACATTCCGTGAGATTGAGCTGCTGATTGATGAAACGCTCAAATCGTTCAGCACGAAGAAGACGATCCGATTTCACTGAGATCAGGGATAGATCGTTAATCAGCGTTTTTAATGAACGATTCGTACGATATAGCGTCTCATAAAAAGCTCGCTGACCAGAAGGGCGATAGTTAATAATGGATGCCGAACAACCATGCTTTTCAAAGGCAATCTGAGTGCCTAGAGCCTGCAGCACGGAACCAAAGTTATACGCAGCATGATAAGTGACGATGCCAACAGAAGACAATCTTATATCCTTTCCCGTAGAAAACACTTACCGCCAGATCTATTTGTCATGTCAATATACCCGAATGATATAAGAAGATACGTAATAAAACTATCCTCAAAAGCAATACAAATTGAAAACAGTATTAAAAAACATATAACAAATGGCTTATAAATTTTCATTTCCGATTTATACATAGTAAAAAGCGGATATATAAATGGAAAAAGATATAGTAAGCCTCCCTGGGATAGCACCGACATCAAGGTACTAGTTTGCGATACACCACTTTGATGATCGGAAGCAAATTGAAGCCAAGCTGCCCGATAATCATTAACGCCATGACCAAATATCGGATTATCAATAAACGCCTTTAAACCGGAAAGAAAGTCAAGAAGATGAATTCCTCCGGAAAAAGTCGCAATCTTATTTGACATTATTTTAACAAAAACTAACGAACTCCCTAAAATGCACAATACACCAATCGCAAGGAATAAAAATTTCGATATTCTTGTTTTGCTATTATAAAAAGCTTTATATAGTAAGGGCAATAACAATAATCCAAAACCAAGATATGCGGTTGTCGTAAAGGAGCACAATCCACTAATCACTATTATTAAGACAGCAACCAACGAAGAATCTGCGAGATAAATCGAAATACATCCGAACAATACGGCAAAAGCTGCAAAGGCCGGCGCTTCAATAAAAACAGATGTGAACTTCCAGAGTTTTCCGATGCTGAGATTAATATCGCTATATTGAGTGAACCACTCTATTCCATAAACCCCATTTACAGTAGTGTAACTACCCCAAGAAACGTCTAATGACATATTAGTCGATACAACACCCAGTGAATACAATACCCAAATTATAAAGCCAGGTATTACCAAAATGATATAGGCATTTACGAAATTCCTCAAGACTACTTTAATCCCATATAACGATCGCAGAAAAAGATACATAGAGCAGATCGGCACAATCAATACGAAACGAAAAATTTGCTTAGAAATATCTGACTGCTGCACGAAATACAAAACAAAGAACGGTAAACACCCTACAACAATACACATGAAACCAATGTAAATTGCTTTTGACCACACCTCCTTGCTCATGTTAGAAAGAAGCACAAACAGTAAACACATAGCAGCTATGAATAGCGATGCATAGTTTAGTCTATGTGAATAATTGCTTTTTGAATATACCGAAACGGAATTCAATAAAAAAGAAATACACAATATTATATCAAAGAATGCATATCTATTTCGGATCATTATAAAACCTACATTGATATCGAATACTCTTTAATCATCTGTTTTGAACAACAACGTATATCGAAACTATCTGAAACGACCGATCTAATATAGTTTGACCGATCATAATGCCTATCCAGAAGAATCTTTTCCGCCCACAGGTTCGCATCGTCTATTGGAAGAAATTCTGTTAAAACACTCATTGATGTCTCACGAGTAATTTGATCCGAAAACAACACAGGCAATCCTGCCGTCTGCGCTTCCACTCCAGATACCGGCAAACCCTCATATAATGACGGAAGAACAAAGACATCGGCCGCGGAATAGTATTCATTCACGTTTCCAACTGATCCCTTGAACGAAATATATTGGCTGACGCCCTGTTTTTCGGCATATCGTTGTACATCGCCATTCAGTTCATCATCCCCGAACCACCAGAAACGGAAGTCAACTTTACTGTTGGCAAGTTCGCGAATGATATCGACAATAAAGTAGGGATTCTTCTGGGTTGTGATCCTACCAACCGTCATCACAACAATTTTATCTCCACAATTTTCGATCCCTCGAATTTTGTTCCGCGCAACCTCCGAATAACGAAAACGGGATATGTTTATTGCATTAGGTATAATCCCGTATTTTCTCTTCCCAAATAGGCCATCACCGGCTTTATGCGAACATGCGATATATTTGTTCGCAAAATGCAGAGCCAACGCAGAAAATGGCTTATTCCTTAATTGCTTCCACCAAACATCACCATTCTGTGCAGCATGACTATGCAATATACGAATGGGAACATTGAATGCAGCTGCCGCAGCAAGCACCGGAACTCCGCTATTAACGACATTGCAATGAACGACATCATAATGACTCTTCTTAAATATATTGAAAATAAGTGAGAAAAATTTTAATGGATGTTTGATATATGAAGGAAGCAGGAACACGTTATCCCCATTACCCGCAATTTCCTTATAATACGGTGAGCCAACATCATCTATCACCAAGAAATCGAATCGCATTTCAGGACCATGCAACGCCCTGTAATAATTCATAACATAGCTTGCTACACCATTGGAATGTTGCAGTCCTCTGGTCACCATTAATATTCTCAAATTCAAGTGTCCCTTATTTTATGTCAAGAATGTATCACACTACTATCGACGAGTTGACTATACCATTCACCAAGTTGTTGTGCGCTGTCTTTGATATCGTACCCGGCATGGCATATGGCGTTTTTTTCATCACTTCGTTTGGCTACGGGTGACATTTCTGCAAGTTCAACTGCCCATGCATCGGTTTTATCCAATGGAAAGAATTTAACGAGACCAGGGATAATGCTCGCCTCCCTCGGAACATAATTGGATGCGATCACCGGTAATCCTGAAGCTTGTGCTTCTATAGAGACCATACCCAGCCCTTCATAGGTGGAGGGGAAAGCAAGCACATCGAGCGCTTGATACAAGCTACTAATATCGTTACGTACACCCAGCATGCGTACCGAACGTTCGAGTCCAAGTTCATGAATCCGTCCCTGCACTTGCTTCATCATGTCGCCATCGCCCGCGAGAGCAAGGACAGCATTTGGATGACACTCGAGTACCTGTTTGAACACATCAAGCGTGAACAATTGGTTCTTCTGGAAGCACATACGCCCCACTTGACCGATGAGCAGTTGATTGTCAGCAACACCCAACTCGGCACGTTTAGCGGCTCGCACCATAGGATTGAAACGGAATATCTCGGGCTCAATAGCGTTACGAATAATCCTGACCTTGCCGGCGGCATCAAGCTTTTCGCCGAATAGCCACTGAGCCGTGTAATGCGAGCAAGCTGCATAATGTGTGGGATATACCTTCGCAAACGGACGCAAAGCCATCTTCACTGCGGTCTTCGTGTACTCACGCGGATTACTGGTCGAGTGACTGTGCGCAATACGTACCGGTACGCCCGCTCTCTTAGCGGCACCTAACGGGAATACACTCAATGCATTCATATGCGAATGTACAATCGTCGGCTTGAGATCGCAAAACAACTGCTCGCATGCATTTATGTATGCAGACAGATGCTTATAGGAAGGTATCGTGAATACTCGGCCACCGAGTGCTTTGATCTCATCCTCAGGAACAACCGTGGAGTCATTCTGTACGATGAAATCAAACTGGATACGGCTACGGTCGATATGACGATAATGATTCATGACGGTGGCTTCCACGCCGCCGCCCATCATTCTGCCGACAACTTGTGCTACACGAATCAGTTCAGACATAACGGTACCTAATTGCAGTTAACCAAACATAACCGCACTGATCCACCAATCCATAGTTGCTCCGGCTCATAACTCCGCACGCCCTCTATCTCGACTAAACTTAGTAGTAGTGTACCACTTATCTTCTATTTTTCGGGGGTTCCGACGTGCCTCACGTTTTTGAGCGCGAATTGCGTAGTGGTGCCTCAGTAAAAGTGAGCGCGAAACCGGGTTGGTTTGTTTGGCTGGTCTTATGGAAGACGGGATCAGCATGGCGGCGAAGAGGCAGGTCACCCTCAGGTTCAGGGACGAGTACATGAGGGCGTCGAAGAAGCAGAAGGGCGTCATCCTGGACAGGATGTGCGAATCGCTCGGAATCGGCAGGAGCACCGCGAGGCGCCTGCTCGCCCAGGCCGGACGGCGAACACATAACGAGGCGGTCCCCGCGGAGCGTCCGAGGCGGTATTCGGACCGCTCGAGGGAGCTGCTGCGCGAGGTGTGGGTGATGATGGACATGCCGTGCGGCAAGTACCTGAAGACGATGCTGCCCCAGTGGCTGCCCATGCTGCGCGCGTGCGGGGAGCTCGACGTACGACGGGTCCACGTTCGACGAGCTCATGACGATGAGCGCGGCCACGGTCGACCGGTACCTCAGACCCGTGCGCGACGCGGCGCGTCCCAAGGGGATCGCGACCACGCGGCCGGCCGGCGAGCTGCTACGCAACTCGATCACCATCAGGAAGGCGGGCGACGAGCTCGACGGGCTGCCGGGCAACGTGGAGGCCGACACCGTCGCCCACTGCGGGCCCAGCGCACGCGGCGAGTTCTGCCGTACCCTGACCGTGGTCGATTTCGCGACCGGGTGGACCGAGAACGCGTCGGCGAGGAACAACGCGTACCGCAACCTCTCCCGGGCCGAGGCCATGATCGAGGAGCGCCTGCCGTTCGCGATCCGCTCCTACGACAACGACAACGGCAGCGAGTTCATCAACGCGGAGTTCATCGCCCACCTGCAGGCCCTCGACGTCGAACAGACCAGGAGCCGGCCCTACCGCAAGAACGACCAGGCCACCGTCGAGTCCCGCAACAACCACATCGTCCGCAGGCACGCGTTCTACTACCGGTACACCGTCGAGGAGCTCGACCTGCTCAACGAGCTCTGGGAGCTCGTGAGGATCAAGGCCAACCTGTTCCACCCCCTCCAAGAAGCCCGTGGGACGTTCCAGCACCCGCGACGGCAGGCCCCGCCGCGTCTACGACCGGCCCATGACCCCGTGGGAGAGGCTCAAACGGTTCGACCGGGAGGACCGCGGCAACGGCGGAAGCGGGTTCATCCTGCCCGGCCGGCGCGAACAGATCGAGGAGACCATCGCCGCCACGAACCCCGCCGAACTCGTCCGCCGCATCCACGACATCCAGGACCGGCTCGAGGCGATGGCCGCGCCACGCACGCGCCGCCTCGAGAAGAGGATCGGCCCCGACATGGCATACTTGGACAGGACACTCGCGCGAATCACGGGCGTCACACCGGAAAACCACAACGAAACACCAGCCGACACCGACTAGGATTTCGCGCTCACCCCCGGTGAGGCACCAGTCACAATTTCGCGCTCACTTTCAAATGAGGCACCTCGGGATCCCGGGTTCTAGATAGAAGCGCAACACCCGCTCTATGGTTGGAAGTGTTCAGGTTCTAACTGGAGAAGGTGTTGCGCCCATGACGAAAGTGTATTCCCACCTGTCGGCCGAGGAGCGGGTCCGGATCGACGAGTTGAGGAACCGCGAGGGGCTCGGCGTGTGCCAGATCGCGTTGAGGATCGGCCGCGACAAGTCCACAGTCAGCCGTGAGCCGGGACGCGGCCTGTGGGTCGCGTCCGACGAGAACGGGTCCTACCGCCCCTACCGGCCGAAACGGCTGAAGGCGGGCGCGTGGACGTCCCGCCCGTTCTACTCGGCCATGACCGCGCAGAGGAAGGCCGAGACGCGTGCGCGCGAATTCCGCAGGCCCCTGCGCATGTCCTACTCCCCGTTGCTCGCATGGGTGATGGACGCGCTCAGGAAGGGGTGGACGCCGGAAAGGATCGAGGGGCGGCTGAAGGTCGAATGGCCCGACGACCCGCGCATGCGGATAAGCCACGAATGCCTCCACCGGTGGATCCACGCGAAACCGCAGAGGGCGTTGGACCTCAGGCGGTACCTGCCTCGCGGCAAGCGGCACCGCACGCGTTCGAAGGGCAGGAGGGCGAGAGGACCGCGCATCCCGATGCGCGTGCCGATCACGGACCGGCCGAAGAAGGTGGACTCGCGCCATGAGTTCGGCCACTTCGAATCCGACACCGTGGTCGGCGCGTCCCCGTCCAAGCGGTGCATCGACACGCAGGTCGAACGCAAGAGCCGCAGGCTGTTCGCCCGGTTCATCCCCGACAAGGGCGCGCCGGCCACGGCGCGCGCCGAATACGACATCCACAAGGACATCCCCGCGCCCGCGCGCATCGACCGCACCTGGGACAACGGCACGGAGTCCTCCTGCCACCTGCTCGTGGACGAGGACCTCGGCATGCTCACCTACTATGCGGACCCCTACTCCTCACACCAGAGGGGCAGCAACGAGAACCGCAACGGGCGCATCCGCTGCCACCTGCCCAAGAGAACCAGCTTCGACGACCTGACGGACGCGGACCTGCAGGTCATCGTCCAGGAGATCAACGACACCCCCATGAAGGTCCTGGACTGGGAAACGCCCAACGAGGTTTGGTACCGCGAGCTCGGCAAGGTAATGTCAAAGACAAGCCACCCAAAGACGAGTGTTGCACTTACAAATTGAATCCGGGAATAAGGCTATTCTTCACACGAGCAAGAATAACTTCGAGTAAACCACCGAAATAAGCCAATGCACAATCACCATGATCGGAATACTCCAAATATATGAGTCATCAGAATTCTTGTTTTGATTTAAGCCTTGGCACGACAGCCACTGCCCATAGGAGTAGTGGAAGGGCATAAAAGGCATATCCTTCGAACTGCACATACAGGTATATGGTCAACAGCAGCCAGCAGACAGTGGTCTTGTTCCAGGCACGGTTATGGCTAATCCACCACAGCACTAGTACCACGAGAATTACAGAAGCAATCAGGCCGAACTCCACGAAAAAGCTGGTGTAGGCGCTCATCGTGAACATGTTTGCTGGTGTCACTTGTGCGTACCAGCCCTTCGGTGCCGAAGCGTTCAGGCCCAGACGTTCCAGAGACCGCACTGCGGCATCGGCACCCTGATGGGTGGCATCGGATAGATTGCCTGCGCCATAGCCGAGCAACAACTGCTTTGGATGCTTCAACGCACCCGCACCTGGTCCCAGTGACTGCCATAAACGGGCATAGAACGAACCGTCACCGTCAAAGCCAAGCTCGGCTATGGAACTCAACCGATGGTTCACTGCCACGCTGCATGCGCCGAGACCGACCGTGACTACCAGTTCCCCGAACGCCACAAGCCGGCCGCGCCACGTGTGCCAACTGTTCATCTCGATAATCACAAACACCAACGCGATAATCGAGTCAAGAATGATGCGCACGCCTGCACCCATGAGCACCGAGCCTGCAGCGAATACCATGATAAGGACGCGCAGTTGGTTTGCACGCTTGTGGTCACGACCACGCACCAGCCAGATCAGCGGCAGCAGCACACCGAACAGGTGCATACCTATATAGCTCGGTTCTGCGAACAGAAACTGCGGGCGGCCACCGCCCCAATGCGAAGTGCTGCTGATGTACTGGCGGCTCATCAGATGAATGAAGAAGTTCTTTACGGAAGTCCAATCAAACATGATTGACAACCGCTGCACCACGCCGACTGCGAAGGCGAACCAATATACGAGAATCAGCAGATCCAACATGCGCCGCCAAGACAAGCGCTTGATACGTAATGCCATGTCCAACGCACACAGGCAGGCGAGAGCCCCAGCCACGCCGGCCAGCGACACCAGCGCCGGAAGCCGATGGAATGCTACCAGACACCAATCCACTGCAGACAGCGCGATTAACAGCACCGGAAACAGGAAGAATGCGCGGAAACGGTGCCAAACCTGCGGCAGCAAACGCCAGTTCGCTACCGCATATGCCATAAACAACCACGGAGAAAGCGGCGTCCAAAACGGCATGTATGGGCCTGCTACTGTGCCGTCAATCGGCAGCATGGTGAGCGCCGCATAGAACAAAAAATCTGAGGAATCGACCAATATCGGTCGATCATTATCAAACGAGACGCCGGCTTTCCCGAAATCCGCCTCGGCGATGCCGGCAATATTAGAATCAGTCACTCATTACTCCCACTGTCATCACCCAACAGCATGCCACTGTAACGGACAAATCGTATCGGGAGATGAAACCGGCGTGAGAATGACGTGAATACTTACGTCTTACGTCAGCTTGATGTCAGACCGTGTAAGCATACGGCCGCGTGATTTGAGGGCGCACCGGAGCTTCCTCAACGCGGTAGTGCTTGCGCATGCTGGTCAGGATGGTGCGCAGCACCTTGTTTGTCTGCTCGGCGGCAGTGCGGAATTTTGCATACTCCTTACCGTGCGGATCCTCAATATCCTCGGGTTCGGGAAGCATGGGCCGAATAATGGAAGCAGAGTCAATCACTGACTGCAAGCGTTCCTGAATGGTCAAGCCCTTGACCAGCCCGTTGCGCGCGCAGTACTCGCACATGTTTGCGAAGTCACCCAATAGGAACGTGTATTTCACAGCAGTGGGAGCCAACGTGACGATGTCTTTGCGCTGATCCTTTTCAAAGCACAGGATCAGATCAGCTGACTTGGCCATCGGCTGTGTCAGGCGTCGAGAGCGGAACCCACTCGGTTCGATGCCCACGCTCTCCATGAGCAGGGCGCTGTTGGGGTCAATCTGGTGCATGGGCAAGCCATGCGTGCCCGCGCTGGAAACCTGCACTGTGGTACCGGAAAGGTAGCGGGTGAGCAGCAACTCGCCCATGGGAGAACGGCAAATATTGCCGGTGCAGACGAACATAATGCGCATGGGCTCAGTCCTTCTTCATACTTACAACGCTACCTTGCGGGCCTGTGTACACCCGTTGTCTAAATGAAAGTGCAACACCCGTTAGATTGGAGATTGTCCAGATAACCAGTCCGAAGGGATGTTGCACCTATGGGAGAAGTATATTCGCACCTGTCGGAAGAGGAACGCCAGGTCATCCAGATCGAGATCGGCAACGGCACCAGCATCCGCGGGATCGGTCTGATGCCCGGCCGCAACGTCTCGATGGTCAGCAGGGAGATCAAACGCAACACGTGGTTCCCGTCCAACGAGAACGAGTCCTACCGGCCGTACCGGCCGAAACGGCTGAAGACGGGCCCGTGGACGGACAGATATTACATCGCCGGGCCCGCGCAGCGCAAGGCCGACCGCAGACGCGCCAAACCGCGCAAGCGCTACCGCCTGTCATGCGAACGCCTGTGGGCGCGGGTGGCCGAATGGCCGGGTCGCGGCTGGTCGCCGCTGCCCATCGGCGGCAGGCTGCGCGTCCTGTTCCCCGACGACTCCGCCATGCGCGTGTGCCCGGAGACCGTCTACCGTTGGATCTACGCCGACCGCCATCGCCGTGAGCGCTGGGCGCGCTGCCTTCCACGCGGCCACAGGAGGCGGCGCAGGCGTGGCGGCAGGAGGACGTCGCGTTTCCCGATTCCCGGACGGGTTCCCATCTCCGAGCGTCCGCCGGAAGCCGGCGACCGCAGCGGTTTCGGCCATTGGGAGGCCGACGGCGTGATCGGCGCCGGATGCAACCTGCACACCGAGGTCGAGAGGAAGACCAGGTTCCTCATGGCCAGGATCGTGCCCGGCAAGACCGCCGGGGAAAGCGTCGGGGCGCAGCTGGCGATGTTCTCGCCGCTGCCGGCCGGCGCGCGCGTCAGCGTCACGCACGACAACGACATCGAGTTCGCCCGCCACACGCGCCTGCGCGACGAGCTGGGCATGGACACGTACTTCGCCGACCCGTACTCCAGCTGGCAGCGGGGAAGCAACGAGAACAGGAACGGCATGATCCGCCGGTATCTGCCCAAACGCAGCGAGATCCGGATGGACATGGCCGGGGAACTGCGGGAGATTGTCGACGAGGTCAACAACCGTCCCATGCGCGTGCTGGACTACCGGACGCCCGCCGAGGCATTCGTCGACGAACTGCTAGAATTGCAGGACCAACAGGGGTGTTGCACCTCTAAATAGACTTCGGGAAGTATCTACATGATGCATTATTGTGGTAGCATAGCTTTTTTACCAAGGAGGCTCCAAGTGTTATTGAGTGATAGCAAAATCCGTGAGTTGATTAGCAGTGGCGTCTTGACCGAAACGCGAAGCGAAAATCTTGGGCCTGTTTCCTACGACCTTACCACTAGAGCGTTTCACACTAGGGAAAGGCGGAGCCTTGAAAAAGTTACTCTATCTCCAGGTGATTCTACATATGTTTCTACGGTCGAAGTTATCAAGCTACCCGAGAACATAGCCGCGAGAGTGTTGCTGAGGAATTCTCGAATTCGTCAAGGCCTAAGCTTGGATGCGCCTCTTTATTTCCCAGGACATCACACTAGAGTGTTTTTCCGCGTGACAAATATGAGCAGCGACCAAATCACCTTGAGCACGAGCGACGGTATTGCCCAACTTGTTTTTGAAACAGTTGAAGGTAACGTTGAGCACCCTTACAAAGGTAGCTTCTCCGACGAACTCGACTACCGGGGTTTGGGTGGATACAAAGACATTTATGCAAATGAAATTGAGATGATTGACAAGAAGACCGATGAGGTTCGGGATATTGAAAAGCATATGTATGCCAACGTCCTAGCACTCATGGCTATTTTTGCAGCTATCTTCACATTGGTAAATGTGAATGTCGTCGCTGCTGGCAAATGCCTCTCCCAAGTTCTTGTACTTAACCTTACTACAGTAGGTAGTTTTGGTACCCTCGTTGCATTGATTACCGCAGTAGTGAAGCCCAAGGAACGGTGGGCAAGAATCACACCTTGGGTTGTGGCCGTCGCGGCTTTCGCAGTAGCGATTCTTATTGCGATCTTCCTTTAGTGGACATTTCGCTATCAGGTCAAATCTTAGATGATATACAGATCTCGACGTTGAGGTGTATGGCGTTCTGAGACTTCCCCGGAATAAAGGCCTAGTTTCCATCAAACTAGGCCTTTACTATGCGGTATAAGCCACATGTATCTTTGGCTCAGATAAGCAAGAAGGCGCTGTGCCTGCACAATTCAGACTTTGTCCCACTGACACGAATTGCGCAGATATGGTCTTGGAAATCACCTTTGTTTAGAGTAATTCACCATTCTTTTGCACCATTCCTCAATGGATGGCTACCGCCGGATAACCGTAGATCGCCATGCCGGCTTTCATCCGCTGCAATACCATGTGCATTGCCTCAATAACATCCGGTTTCTTGCCCATGTCTCGCCTATATAACGCAGATGCGAGCTTGTACAGTTATGAAGGCCGCAGTCGGCTCGTTACGAATGCGCAGACGGCGGCAGCGACCAGCAACAGAAACGATGCGACGGCAAGCGCTTGGATTGCGGAGCCGGTACGGGGCATGTCCGGCTGCTGCTTGGGCTCGGCGGGCTTACCAGGCTCATCTGGCTTGTCTGGCTCTTCTGGCTCGGCGACGGCTTTGATGGTTACCGTCACTTGAGTGCTTATGCCATCATGGTCGGAGGTGCGCAACTGTGGGCCCGCTCCCCCACTCGCGTTTGCATCTATAACATCATCCACACCATTGCGCACGGCGGTGATGGTGATGTTCTGGCTCACGGCTTCGAAGGCTTTCCTCTTCCCAACCGCCTGCATTGCGCGATCGATCTGATTGTTCAACGCCTGCAACTGGTCACTATCCGCCACAAGGCGGTAGTCGGCGATGCCGTTCAGTTGCGTTCCCGTCAAGGTCAGTAGGTCGTCGGCGCTCAGCTGTTGGAGTCCGTTCGCGGGATCCAATTCCACCGAAGTCTGCTTGCTGGAGATCGCCAGATCGCCGACATGGAACATTCCGTCACCCGTACCGTCACCGCTAGTGCCGTCTGGAATCAGCCCAAGCGAGTCAGCCAAGTATGGCGCAAGATTCGACGTGTCGGAGAACGAGCCGCTCAACAAGGTGAGCGTGTTCAGTCCAGCTGGAATCATGCCCCGGTATTCGCCGCCGCGAACGGTCACATAGCCAAGATTTTTAGCGTCATCCAGCAGGTTGAAAAGCGTCGGAGCGGTGAATGTTCCGCCCGAAAAACTGCCTTGCGCGGAAGTTTCATCCGTTTCGGCAAACCGCATCAACGTTGCATCCGAGGTGAACGTGCCACCCTCCACGTGCAATGCGCCACGGCAATCGACTGCAGGCTGTGTTCCGCCCGCAACCGTTCCCGGGCCGACAATGGTGAGCTGCATGTTCGCAGGAACGGTGATTGCCGTGGTATTGCTGGCGTTGAGCGCATGTCCGTTCAATTCGAGCGTGATCCCGCGCACCACTTTCGGTGGGGTGACGGTGACGCTTTCCGTAGTATCGGTAAGCAATGTGACCGTATTGTTCTTCATCGACGTATGTCCAATCGCATCTTGCACGCTCATATAGGTCGTGTTGCCCACTTGAGCGACCGGCTGCGGCTCATCTGCAAACGCCATCATGGGAAACAACATCGTTCCCGATAATGAGATAATCAAGAAAAACGTGATAATCGCCGTCGAAAGCGTTGGCAACATATGGATGTGGTTTGATTGCAGGCGTTCGACCGCCTGCTTTTCATGCTTATACATGATCGTTCCTTGCATGGAGCGGTGATTAACTATTCCAAACGCACCGAAATGCGTGTAGACCACCCTCAGCTCTGAGGGATAAAGAAAAGCAAAATAACAATATTACAGCATTGAAAAATTATCTCATACAATCTACATAAAAAGCAAATTCACTGCCGAAAGAAACTAGACAAATAGTAGAGTAACTAACTCTATATCAGTAGTATTGCAGTCATGTCGGCAATTCCCCAGAAATTCTTTACATAAGTAAAGAATAACAATCAATAGTAAAAGATACACCACAATTCAAATATTATAAGAAAGTTTTCTTACTTATATGTCAATATTGCATGCAAAAACGACGCGATCCATCAAGGTGATACAAACACCCCATGAACCGCGTCATACCCCACTATTTCCCAGTGCATAACGCCTTAGGGCAGAAGAAAATTCAAAAGCTCGACAAGAGCGAACCCAAAAAGCTCAGAGCACACCCTGAGCACTCGGAGTCTGCGAACCAGAGCCAGAGCTAGAATCGCTACCGGAACCGGAATTAAAACCGTTATTGCCGGGATTACTACCGGAACCAGGAGTATTGTCAGGCTTGGCATCAGAACCAGGATTATTGCCGGAACTAGGATTATTGCCAGGTGTAATAGGAGCCGAGGGAGTCAATCCACCGGAAGGCTGCCGCGTGTACTGGTAGTTGTACGAATTGCCAGTATTGCTCTGTTGCTGCTGTTGATTCTGCGCAGCCAACGCGTTCATGGAAGCATTCACATCATCAGATGCGGTTTGCAAATCCGTTATCGACTGGTTAATGGCATTAGTGTCGGTACTGTTGCCATTGAACAGTTCCAAAGCATGGTCAATGGCACTCTGCAACGTCACTCTCGTGGAATCATCCGCCACTTGGTACAGGCTATTGTCAAGCAGTGACTGCGCATTATTGATGGCTGCTTCAAGCTTCTTCAGCGCATCAGCGTTGTCTTGCGTTTCCTTAGCCTTCTGACTGTTCGTAACGGCTGTTGCAGAATCATTCAAGGTCTTGGACTGGCTTTGCAACGTAGGCAGTTGCTTGTTCATGACTTTACTGCGCTGGCGAAGTTCAGCGTTGCTCAAATCAGCACTGCACTCCCCCACCGCCGTAAGATTCTGCGCATCTTTCACTGCAGACTGCAACGTGGTCAGCGTTTTCGCATCCGAGACCTGATCGCTTTTCACATTCTGCAACGATTTAGCGTTCTTCAACGCCGCCTTGTATTCCTTCACAGCCTTCTCATATGCCTTGGAAGACTTTTTGCACATGCTCAACGCGGTACGATGCTGTTCGTTCCGTTCAAGCCCCCGGTCATACTGTTGGCGCTGCCAAACACCGAATCCAACGCCCGCGGCAACCAACGCCACTACGGCCACAATCGCAACGGTAATAATAATAATTGTCTTGCGATGTGACTTCTTTGGCGGAACCGGAACAAGCCTCAATGGATCATGCTCATCGTTTTCCATGTCAGACAGATCATCTGGCATGGGCAGGCTTTCAGGTATGAAGGCAGTAGAAGCAGAGGCAGGGGAATCCACAAAAAGCGGCATAGTGGAATCCGCAGAAGAGGCCGACTCTACCGGAGACGCAAACGAAACAGTTCTCTCGGCAGATTCAGCAGATGGTGAAGCATCAGCAGACTGTGTAAAATCGAGCGTTGCGGTCGAAGAAGACGTCGAATCAGGCTCGCACGACGAGGCGGAATCGTTTTCAGCACCAGAAATATGCTTTCCTGCAATATTCGGAAAATCCTCAACACGAAGGTTTACCGTGGGCGCATCACTCACCGGCGTGGATGACGTGGCAGCGGTCATGCTTGTGGCTGCAGCCTGCGCATAAGCCGCATCAGATGCCTCGCCACGTTCCACAGCCGACTCAACTTCCGAAAAGGTGATCAGTGGAATATCCCAGAACGTATCCACCACATCACGCTCGGAAGCCGACTGCGCCTTGGTCTGCTGCTCGCCCTGAGAGCCTGAAGAGTCTCCCGACGAAACAAGATGCGACAGATTCGGCACAGTATTGTTGTTGTCACCCATGTTGATTCCTTATTACGGCATGAGACCGAAGCTTTACGCTCCGGTCTCATATTCACGCCTTATATACACTACTTGCGGCTACTTTTTGTGGCTTTTCTTCCGCGGAGCATCCTCGTAGTAGTAATAGTAGTTCGATTTGGAATGCGTCTTCTTCGAATCGGCATAGTTGAAGATGAAACCAAGCACCGGAACCTTGGCTGTATGCAAGGATTCGGAAATCTCCTTGAGTTCCTTCTTCTCGCACACGCCACGACCGGTCACCAGAACCAGGCCCTTGGCCCAACGTCCGAACACGATACCATCGTTGGAAACACTCAACGGAGCGGTATCAATAATAACGTAATCGTACTGGGTCAAAGCCTGCTCGACCATAATGCGCATGGTGTCTGATCCAAGAAGCACGCCAGCATTCGCCGGACGCTTACCAGCAGGAAGAATATGCAGAGTCGGCTTCCAATAGTTCTGCACCACATCTTTCGGAGACATCTGGCCAGAAAGCACGTGCGCCAAACCGGCCGAACCTTCAAGACCCAAATGATGTGCAACGGAAGGATGGCGCAAATCGGCGTCGACCAGCAGCACGCGAGCACCATCTTCAGCCAAGGCCGCAGCCACGTTGATTGACGTGGTGGTCTTGCCTTCAGAAGGCTGCGCACTGGTAATGACCAGCAGCTGCCCCTTGCCCGCAACCTTATCGGTCTGCAAGAATTCGATATTGGTGTGTATACGGCGGAATTCCTCAGCAATAGGGCCATTAGGCTGGCTGACAAGCACTGGACGCTTCTCACCCAGGGAATTATCCTGAGGCACGGAACCCAAGGAAGATGCCCCAACCAAGCTGCGCACGTCGGAGGTCTCCTCGACCTTGGTGTTCAGCATGTCTTTCAGCAGTGCGGCGAACACGCCAAGCACCAGACCTGCGACCACACCGACCGCCAGATACAGCGGCTTATTCGGCGAGCTCGGGCTTTCAGGCACACGTGCCCTCTGCACGATGGAGATCTTCACCGGAGACTTATCTGCCGCGGAATACAAATCGTTTTGAATCACGTTCTGCATGGACACCGCCACCGCATTGGCAATGTCGGATGCCTGCTGCGCGTCACCGTCTTCCGCGGAAATGTTCACGAACGCGGTGTTCGTAGGATTGGTGACAGTCAGTTGCTCGGCCAGACTCTTCACCGAAGTATCCAGTCCAAGATCCTTGATGACCGGCTCAAGTACGGTTTCGGTGGTTGCCAACGTTGTATACGACGTGATCTGGCCAGCGATGTACGTGCCACCCGTGTACTGCTGGCTAATGCCCGCATCATCCCCCTGGGAAGCATTGTACGTAGCCATAGCCTGAGCCGTGGCGGTATACTTCGGCGGAACCAAGAAGGTGTACGCAGTCACCCCGGCGAAAACCATCACAAATACGATGGTAGCGGTGACCAGATGCTTGCGAATGATACGCATCAAATCCATCAGCGTGATGCCGTCTTCAGAATCATCTGCAACGACAACCTGCTGGACGTTAGTGTTCTCTGCGGAAGTCACTGAACCCCTCATCTCCGTATGTCAAAAACCTTAGAAAATGCTACCCTACCCCCTAGAAATAGAGTCTGTTTTATCAGGCAGCAATCGCTTTTTCACTATTCATCCATACGAATGTGCCATGATAAAAAGCTGGAACACCTAACAGAGGGGGATTAATGTCTCAACATGCGAGCGCTCACGCCGCCCGTTCTCACAAGCTTCGCAATACATTGTTTGTTATTGCGGCACTGCTCATCCTGCTGGTCATTGCCGGGGGCGTCGTCGGTCTGAATTTCTACAAGCAGGCGAAGGAAGTCAAAGCTCACGAGGAGCAGGCGGTCTCGTCTCTTTCGGCCATCACCGACGTCAATACGTTGAAGGATGCGCAGGCGTCGGATGCCGCGATCAAGCAGGCGCGGACCCATACCGCCGCGGCAAGAGATATTGCCAATGGAACACTGTGGAACATGCTGTCGAAGATGCCGGTTGTGGGCGGTGATGTTACCAACGTGCAGGGCATGACTCAGGTGGTGGATGATTTGGTGCAACAAACACTGCCGTCACTCACCGATGTGGTACAACAGCTTGCGAACGCGCAGATCAGCGGTGAGAATGGCCAGTTGAATCTTCAGCCCATTGTGGATGCGCAAGACGACTTCTCTTCGGTAAGCAAGCAGGTGAAGTCGTTGAATTCGAAGCTCAGCAATCTGCCTGAGCCACGTATCGGCATGGTGAAGAAGGCATATTCGCAGAGTCGCAGCCAGTTCACCAAGGTTACGGACATGGTGGAGCAAGTGAACAATGCGCTACAGATGCTCCCCTCCTTCTTGGGACAGAACGGTGCCCGAACGTATCTGCTGGTGGCGCAGACCACTTCCGAACAACGTTCCGGCGGCGGACTGGTGGGCTCCATGGGTACGTTGCAGACCGATCATGGACAAATTCAGGTCGGTGAGTTCCATCACAATGGAGACTTCATTAACGGCAGTAATGGCAATGCTTCGGAACATGCCGTGTTCAAGGAGCCCCTGGGATTCTCCTTCGATATTCGCGATACGTTCGCGGTGCCAGACATCGCCCGCAATGCGGAAATGATGAATGAAGCTTGGCAGCGTTCCCAATATGCTTGCGATGTTGATGGCATCGTATCTATCGATCCGGTGTTCATCCAGAAAATGGTGGAGATCAACGGCAATGTGACGCTGGAAGATGGTACTGTGCTCACCGGCAAAAATACCGCTGAATACATGCTCAACACCATCTATAAGGAAGTTCCTGTATCTCTACAAGACACGTATTTCGAATACATCGCCTCCACCATCATGAACAACGCCTTCAGCAACATGGACATCACCAAGATGATGAAGGTGGCTCAAAGCATCGGCGAATTAACCAGGAACCGCCATTTCTACGCATACACGTTCCATGATGATGAAGCCAAATATTTCCAAGGTGCCGGACTCGCCAAGGGCACTCCAGACAGCGAGACCGATCCGGAAGTGGGCATTTACCTCAACGAACAGAATCCGTCGAAGTTGGGATGGTATATCGACCGTAAGACGCAGATTACCAAAACCGGTCAGAATGCCGATGGGTCGAAAACCTACCATGTCACCTACACGTTGACCAATACGCTGACTTCCAGCGAAATGGCCACCTGCACCGGCTATATTCTGGGCGGCGAGCAGGCGGGTGTAACGGGTAAGCCTGTTGCGGCTCCGGGAACGTCTGCGCAGCGTATGCTGTTTTACGCGCCAAAGGGCGGTTCCATCAGCGAGATCACCTCATCCGGAGATGTGCGAGATCAAAGCAATGCTGTGATGGATGGTCAAAAACTGGTCACCAATGTGGCTTATATCGCCCCTGGGGAAAGCGTGACCTTCGATTTCGACGTGACCACCTCGCCGAAGGCCGAAAACGACCTGACCATCGATCAGACACCATCCGGCAAAATGACCAACGAGGTCAATTACCAGTACTGACCGATTCGTGCCGGCGCTTTCAGTCAGCGCCGGCACGAAATCGTCGACCATGACGGCCACTGCCATCTAAGCCCACATATTGTATGTGGTAGTGGACTGCCCAGAACAAATCTGCGAGCGCACAGGCGCTATACCCACGCCGTAATGCTTTTTCATGCTTTTCAGCATGGTTCGCAGAGCATTATTGGTCTGGTTGGCCGCGATACGGAACTTGTCGAATGACTTGCCGTGCGGGTCAGCGATGTCTTTGGGAGTGGGCAGCATCGGACGAATCATGGAGGAGACTTTGATAACGGAAGCGAGGCGCTCCTGGATGGTCCGTCCGCTTACCATGCCGTTTTGCGCGCAGTATTGGCACATGTTGGCAAAGTCGTTAAGCAGAAATGTATAACGGACCGCGCCTGGCGCGAGGGCAACGATGTCCTTGCGCTGTTCTTTCTCGAAACAGAGAATCAGATCAGCACTCTCAGCCATAGATCGGGTGAGTCTGCGGGATCGGAATCCGCTTGGTTCAATGTTGACGCTGGTCATAAGTCTGGCACTGGACGGATCCATCTGGCATCGCGGAAGGCCACGCGTGCCGGCGCTAGAAACCTGCACAGTGGTGCCAGCGAGGTAGCGAGTGAGCAAGAGTTCGCCCATAGGCGACCGGCAGATATTGCCTGTACAGACGAACATGATATGCATACCGCACACCCCTTTGTATCTCTACCTAACTAATGAAAACTACAATCCTCAATCTTACCTCAGGTATAGATATTACAATTTGGGGTTTAACCGTTTTACCCCTTAGGAAATACCGCAGGAAACATACACACCCCGACAAAGGAGCGGGCTTCTTGAGTTGTAGGTTTATCGCGGAAGTTCGTTTCCGCCGCCACTTTCCGCCGCTATGCAATGGTTAGGGTGGCAAGCAGTGCGAGATGGTCGGAACCTTGAATCCGTTTGGTTGCAAGATCAGTTGCACGCACGCCCTTGTCGTAAATAATATGGTCGATTTCAGCAATCGGAAATACTGCAGGGAACGTCATATGCAATCCCTCGCCGGCACTCTCCCCCGCATCCGTAAAGCGATCGCCCAACAAATATCTGAAGCTTGCATGATCCCACGTGGAATTAAAATCCCCCATCAGCACATACGATTCCCCATTATCGTAATGCTGTAATTGCGCTATGGAATCCAAACTTTTATTCCATAATCCCTGATTGCTTGGTCGTGGAGAAAACGGATGAACCGACCCAAATCGTACTTTTCTGCCATTGAAATCAACTGTCGCGGCAGGAATACTACTGGATTCAATAGGAATGAGATCCTGCGTTGTTTCCTGCAGAGGATGCGCACTATACAGTACGTTCACACCGCCATTGTCGTGCCAAGTGAGTTGCGCGGAAACGGAATACGGAAGATGATCCTCAATTCCAGCATCATGCAACCGATCTAATAATCCTGATGAAACTTCCTGCATTGCAAGAATTTCAACATGCTCGCTTTGGATTGTTCGCACGATTTGCTGCGCATCGGCACAACCTTGCTTCGTATTGAACGTCATGACACGCACTGTTGCAGAAGGTTGTATGGCACGATCATTGGTCGGAACGACATACCCCCAATGCCAGATAATCTGGATGATCACGCACAATACGCTTAACGCGACTAAAAGTTTTCGTTTGCCGACAGTGCGAAAAACTGTTGCAATAATTGCGATAATCACGGAAAGCAAGCCAAGCCAAGGCATGAGTGCGACAATCAAAGGCACGTACCGTTTGCCATCGAGACTGTTCGGCAGCATGCGCAGAAGCATCGCGAACACGATGACGGCGGATGCGAACCACAGCAACGCCGTAAGCAGTGAAGCGCGCGTTTCACGACGCGTCTCACTTCGTTGGACATCGCCAAGTCGAGTCATGCGCACTCCTCTCCCATTCCATCTTCCCGTTTCACTTCCTATTCCGCGCAATCCGCAATCGTATGCAATCACATGTTGCAACCGATAGTCTTACGCATCGTTTTTCACAACATCTCTCACAACATCTCTTCTCGTGAACGCTACCCGCGTTCATCCCCGCATATGTTTCCCACGTGCATTGAGGGTGATGCTTTCACAAAAGTGCCACTATATGGACACTTTCCGGCATTTGGAATCGTTCTGATACGTTCATCCGATAATCTATAGGTTGCAAAACGGTGCTTAACAAAAGAGGCAATCATGAGCGAAGAAGCAATGCGAGAAGAAGTGGCGCAAGCTGTGGAAGTGGCCGCAAACAAGGCCGCCGAAGAGGAAATCAGCAAGCTGGCCGAATTCGAAAGCGCCATCGACGAAACGCTCGCCTCCGGATATTTGGACGACACGCTCACCGTCACCGACGCAGACGGCGTGGCGCAAGTGCTGCCAGTGCTCGATTCCGAGCCGATCTCACACTTGGTGGAAGGCTTGGAAGCCGTAGGCGGGAGCGCCAATGTGTTCGTGCACACCAGCGCAGGCGTGGTGGCCCTCAGCGTAGTGGAATACAAGCCCAACGAAGAGGAGTAGCCGTCGCAGCATGCACGGTCAGGCGGCACGCCTACGGTTGAGGGCGCGTTGCACGGTTTCATGCGTGGAACCGGCACCCTGGCCGCGCACGCCGAAGAACACCATCAGCACCATCACGAAGCAGATTGCTGCACTGATACGAAGCGCCCACTGAATGCCGAACACGTTGGCAGCCGCATACACGGCTTTTGTGCCACCAAGCGCAGTCCAACGAAGAGACGTGAACGTCTCCATCAAAATCACCAACACCGGAGCGCCAATCGCGCCCGCAATCTGACGAACCGTATTCGTCACCGCGGATCCGGCGCTCACCTCTTCCGGTTCCAAACAATTCAGTGACCATGTGGTAATCGGCATCAACACGAAACCCATGCCGATCTGGCGCACAAACTGCCAAATCGACACCCACCAAATCCACGAAGTCATGGAAATCAAACTCATCATGACCGTGCCGAAACACAAGGTAATCGTGCCGATCAATGCCACCGGACGTGCTCCGAAACGGTCAAGCACCTTACCACCGAAAAACTGCGAAATGCACTGGCCCAAAGCACCCGGAAGCATCACCAGGCCGCTAATCGCAGCAGAATAGCCACGGCAATCCTGAATGTACAGGGGCATGATCACCATAATCGAACTGAACGCGAAGAACGAGAGCGCGGCCGTGATCGTGCCAACAGTAAAACTACGATTCTTCAACACGCTCAAATTCAACAGTGGCGGCTGCGCTTCAGGATTTTCAACCTGCCTGCGCGCGCCATGAATCTGGCGGAGCACAAACCAAATAATTCCCACAACGCCAATCACCATTGGCAGCCAAACCATAGGATTTACAAACGAATACGATTCAATATTCGTAAAGCCGAACATTAGCCCGCCGAAACCGAAAATAGACAGTCCAACGGAAAAAAAGTCAGCCTTCGCGGTTTTATCGTTCTCACCGAAATTATGCAATCCAAAATAGGCAAGAAGCAGCGAAATCACGCCGATAATGGTCAACGTGAGGAAAATTGAACGCCAACCGTTCAAGTCCGTCTGCACACCGCCAAGCGTCGGGCCGATCGCCGGAGCCACGCTCATCGCCATGCCAACCGTACCCATTGCGAAACCACGGCGAGACAGCGGATAAATCGAAAACACCGTGATCTGCAACACCGGCCACATCACACCCGTGCCAACCGCCTCAAGCAAACGCCCGATCAGCACCATCAAAAAAGTTGGACCAAGCCAAGCGAACAGTGAACCGATCGTGAACACAACCATGGAAACAAGCACGATTTCGCGCGTCGAAAAACGTCTCGTAAGGTATGCCGTAAGCGGCACCATCACGCCCATGACCAGCTGGAAAATCGACGTCAGCCACTGACCGGTCGTAACGGAAATACCAAAATCACTGACGATCGTCGGCAACGCGGCGCTCAACTGCAATTGCGTGAAATTACCGACGAACGTAATAAATGTAAGAATCGCAATGGAAATAAACGCCGTGCGCGTTAAATGACCGTCCTGATACGATTCCTCTCGAGTAAGCGCTCGGGACATGCTCCGCTTCGCTGACATCAATCACCTTCTCCACATTCAAACGCACAAACTATATGATAGCCCGTATGACAGAGGCATGGATATTCGCCTGCGGATTCCTGTTTTTGTCATTTCGGGGTAACGCTCCCCTATTTAGAGGTATCATGGCACACGAAAGAGGTAGGCAAGTTTTCGACGCAGGCAGCGTCGAGGGGGGGGGGTGGAGGATAATGACAGTCAGGGCCATGTTCCACATCTGCATGGAGTTGTGGGGTATTTTCATATGCCTGATTTGCGCAGGCGGAATTTTCATTGCAACCCCACACAAAACCAGACGAACTCGCATCAAAATACTCATGCAGATCGCCTGCATGCTTCTTCTTGGAACCGACGCGCTCAGCTGGTATTTTCGCGTAGATGCAGACGAAACCGCATACTATATGGTTCGCATAAGCAATTTCTCAGTATTCTGCATCAACTATATTTTCATGAGTTTCTTCGCAACCTATGTTTGGTTGACAGTGAGCAAACATCAGCATCGCAAACCAGCCGCATTGCGTGCTGTCTACGCATTATCCGTAATTGGAATTCTCTTACTTATCATCACACAATTCACTGGTCTTTTCTACTATTTCGATGACCACAATCTTTACCATCGCGGTAATTTCTATCTTCTTTCGCAGGCAATTGCGGTCTTGGGAATCGCATTATGCCTCTTCATGTTGATCTCATATCGCAAGAATCTTGATCGCATTATTTTCCTTTCCATGATGTCGTTCTTCGTGCTACCAGTATTGGCGACCATCTACCAAGCACTGGCATACAGTTTTTCATTGCAATGTTTGGCGATCGTGATTTCCACACAGATTATGTTCGTCATGGACACCGTGGAAATGAACATGCGATTCCACTCGCAACAGGCCGCCTACGAAAAAGCACGGTACGAAGCCGAACATGACGGCATGACCGGTTTGCTGAACAAGGAAGCGGGATGGAAACACATGCGCAAATATTTCGACCGCATGGATTCGCACGACGAAGCGATGCTGATGTTCGTCGACATCGACGATTTCAAAACCATCAACGACACATACGGACACACGGTCGGCGATTTCTGGATCCGCGAGGTCGCATCCCAACTTCGGCACATCTACCGGCAAGATGACATTATCTGCCGATATGGCGGTGACGAATTCTTGGCGCTTATTCGCAACACCGCCAGCGAACAGGTGCTTGAAACCACGCTGGGCATGTTCTTCCAACAGTTGGCACGCACCTCGGAACAGCACGGGCAAGACGTGCATTGCAGCGTAGGCGTGTGCCGCATTGCAGCCGCTGACGGTGCCAGCCTTGGCACGGGGCGCGCCGATGGAGACGCGATCGGAAGCGTGGATTTCGACCAATGCGTCGCACAGGCCGACTTGGCGCTGTACGAAACCAAACGATTCAACAAAGGAACGTTCACCGTCTACAACTACGACCGTTCCCAGCCAGCACCCGCAAATATCCGCGCCTAAATGAGCAGCTTCAGCTTTCCGGCAATTCCTGCGCTGGGCAACCGTGCAATACGGAAAGCATCGCCCGCTTTTCCTGCAAAGTGACAGTCAGCCCGTACTTGTCTTTCACGCCAATCTGCCGGGCCACGTAATCGCAACGGTATTCACTGTTTGTCGGCAGCCAGTATGCGGCCGAAGCGGAACCCTTCTGCTGATTCGCGGGCCCATCCACGGCCAGCAGATTGTACATGTCGTTGCCGAATTGGTACAGCTTCGCATGATCCCACGTGTTCGCGCCCGACTGCCACGCATTTTCCAACGCGACCACATGATCGATCTGCACCGCCGAAGACGTTTTCACTCCACGTACGAATTGGATGGTCTGACCGGTATACGGATCGTCAAGCGTGCCCGACGCAACCTGGCAGCTACGGCCGTTCTTATATTGCACGTCCGTCAGATCGCGCGCGAGCACGTCTTCGCGCACGTCGCAACCGTTGCCATCGTCGTCGGTTTCGCGGAATCCGAACGCATCGCGATCATATCCGTCCTTGCTGGGATTGTCGTCGACGGTAAGTTTTTCCAACGTTTCCGCAGCTGTGCCGGTTGCCGTGTACTCGCCGGTGATTTCGCCTACGGTCGGATTGACTTTCGGCAGCAGCATGCCGATAGTGACGCCGATTACCGCAACGACTACCAGCAAAATAAGAATACGTTCCAGCGGACCGTCGGCGTTGATCCAACTTTTTTTGAACCGCTTGCCGGCCCGCTGGATATCACGCACGTCGCGTTCAATATTCCGATAATTATAAGAATTACGATTATTCTTTCGAGGCATAATTATTAAAAATAATACGAAATTACGGAATTACGGAGTATCAGGCGTACGTGAACGTCATCGGATCATGTCCGGCGCGCGTCGGACCGTCAAGCGCGTCGATCGCGGCATGTTCTTCAGGGGTGAGCACGAATCCAAACAAATCGAGATTCTGCTTCTGCCGATCCGCATGCACCGACTTGGGGATGATGATCGTGCCATTTTCGATATGCCAACGCAGAATCACCTGCGCAGGGGTAACCCCATGCTCCGCTGCGATGCGCTCAATCGCACCGTTTCCGGCGTTCAAATCAGCACCGCGAGCCATCGGCGAATATGCTTCCACGGCAATGCCGTGCGCCTTGCAATAGTCCACGACCTCGCGCTGCTGCCAGGTCGGATGCAGCTCAATCTGGTTGACGGCAGGATATTCGCCGGTCTCCTCATGCAAGCGGTCGAGATGCTCGGGCAGGAAATTGCACACACCCAGCGTGCGCACGCGCCCCTCCGCGCGGAATTCCTGGAACGCCTTCCACGTTTCGCTGGAACGCCAGTCGAACGGGGTGGGCCAATGCAGCATGTACATGTCGACATAATCGAGCTGCAGCAAGCCAAGCTGGCGGTCGAACGCCTTGCGTGCGCTGTCATACCCCTGCTCGGAATCGCGCAGTTTCGTCGTAACCCACAGGTTTTTGCGCTGCTCACCTTCCGTGAATCCCGCATTGTTCAGCGCGCGACCCACGCCGGCCTCATTGTTATACCCCGCCGCGCCGTCGATATGACGGTAGCCGGCTTCCAGCGCACTCTCCACTACGGAGGTAACGCCCTCATCGTCGATACGCAGCACGCCCAAGCCGATTTGCGGAATCAGATTGCCGTCGTTCAATGTGACCATGGGGGTATGGAAAGTTGCCATGCGTTGTCCTTTCGAAGGCTGTGTTTCAGGCGATTATTCTCAACCGTTCTTATGCTTGTTCCAGCTTAGCCGCAGGTCGCCGCAATTCGGCCATATTTCGTGGCACATGCCTCGCATTGCGTCTTGGAACGGTTCGGACGCGCCGTTGCATGAGTCGCGCATATGCCGACAGATGATATGCGCGTACGTAACATAACCGCGCAGTCTCGTGCGCTATAACATTGCTCGGATAAGAGGGCGACGAACATGAACAGTACAGACGACGCGAACGATATGGACGGCATGGGAGGCATGGTCAATGCGGGTGCGACGGATGGCGTGGAATGCTGGGAAACGGCACGGGCGAATCACGATTTCTCTTCCCGCCACGGGCACGCGCTTGCCGGCATGCTTGGACCTGCTTTTGTGGCGGCCGTCGCCTACGTGGATCCCGGCAATGTGGCGGCGAATATCACATCCGGCGCGAGGTACGGATATCTGCTGGTGTGGGTGCTGGTACTCGCCAATTGTATGAGCGTGCTCATTCAATATCAGTCCGCAAAACTTGGTATCGTCACCGGAAAAAGTCTTCCCGAAATCCTGGGAGAACGACTTGGCGACGGCGGTCGATTCATGTTTTTCATGCAAGCGGAAGTCATTGCAATAGCGACTGATCTTGCGGAAGTAATTGGCGGCGCAATCGCACTGAAATTATTATTTGGACTTCCGCTTTTTATTGGTGGTTGCATAATCGGCATTATTTCTACGGTCTTGCTTATTTTTCAAAAGAGTGCCACGCATCATATTTTTGAAAAGCTGATTATCGCATTGCTGCTGGTGATTACTTTTGGATTTATTGCAGGCCTTTTTATTGATCCACCAAATCCTGCGCAAGTTTTACAAGGTCTTGTTCCGCATTTCAAAGGAACCGAAACGGTATTGATGGCAACTTCCATGCTGGGCGCCACGGTGATGCCGCACGCGATTTACCTGCATTCCACGCTGGTGAACGACCATTACGTGCCAGGAGAGCCCAAACCGAGCGTAAAGACCCTGCTACACGGAAGCAAAATAGACGTGTTCTGGGCATTATTACTTGCTGGATCGGTGAATCTTGCACTATTGATTCTTGCGGCGAATTCATTGCATGGCATGACCGGCACGGATACGATCGAGGGTGCGCAACAGGCCATTCAGCATGTGCTAGGTCCGGTGATCGGCACGATTTTCTCGGTCGGATTGCTGGCTTCCAGCCTGAGTTCCACGTCGGTCGGCACATATGCGGGCGCCGAAATCATGCATGGACTGCTGCGGATCAAAGCGCCGATGTGGGCATGCCGCGTGGTGACGCTCGTACCGGCGTTGGTGGTGTTGTGGTTTGCTAAGAATCCGACGGAAGCGCTGATCATAGGGCAAGTTGTGCTGTCGATCGGCATTCCATTTGCGATTATTCCGTTAATGAAATACACGCACGACCGTTCTTTAATGGGCGATTATGTGGATGGTCCGGTGAAATTCGCGATCAATATGGTAGTTGTTTCGCTGATTGTCGCACTTAACGTGATTCTTGTAATTCTCACGCTCTCCGGTCGTTCCTGATGTGGGTCCCATTTCGGTGTCCGCACAGTCGACCGGCGCAGCTGCCCGCGCAGGAATTGCCGGAACACCGAGGTTGATTCGGGTCTGCACAACCTCGGTTCCGTGTCTGCATAAGTCTGATTTTGCGTCTGCACAAGTCCGGAATTGGCCCTGAAATCGGAGTTGCGCAGACGGGCCAGGAAACCGAAAACGCAAGTTCGGACGAAACCTGTCTACCTAAGTCGCAAGTCAGGCCTGAAATCGGAGTTGCGCAGACGGAAAAACCTGCCAAACCGGCAATACGGGAATGAAAATCAAGAACAGATACCCCTAAAAAGGCGTTTGGCAGGGAAACTGCACAAACATCGCGAGCTGCGTCGCGAAGCCAACGATACGAAACCAACAGCACAAAGGGCGATAGCGCGAAATCAACGGCACGAAGGACAACGGTACGAAACCGATGGCTCGAAGGGCGACGGCACGAAACCAACGGCGAGTTACACGCGCGTGGTGGCGCGGGCGATCACGTGCGACTGGGTGGTGATGTAACTCGGCTCCAGCACACGCGTGCCGTCGATCCGGTCGAGAATACGGCTGACCGCAGTCGGCGCAATCCAGTCGAGACAGGAATCCATGGTGGTCAGCGGAGGCTGGAAATAGGCGGCTTCTTCAATGTTGTCGAAACCAATCACCTGCATCTGGTCGGGAACGGAAATGCCGTTCGCAGCCAAAGTGAACAGCGCACCCAACGCAAGCTGGTCATTGAATGCCACAATCCCGTCGAATGGAATTCCGGAATCGATGAGCTGTTGCGTAATGCGAGCGCCGGAGCCGATCGTCCAATCCTGGCCCGTGTTCATCACCAATCGCGAATCGAATTCGACACCTCGCGCGGCGCATGCTTCGAGCACGCCGCGGAGTCGCAGTTGCGCATTGCCTTCAATGGCGTCTCGTACGGAATCAATGTGTTCCGGTTCGGTTCGAGAGCCCACCACCGCGAGTCGAGTTGCTCCATGATCGAACAGGTATTCGGCGGCAAGGCGGGCTTCCTGAATATCGTCGGGGGTAACGTGGTCGGCTTTGCCGTGTGTGGAACGCGCGCCCACGCATACGAGCGGATAGTCCACGTCCAAGTCCGCCGCTTCAAGGTTTTCGACTTCGGAGATCGACAGGATCATGCCGTCCGAGACGGTGGTGTTGAAGTTGCGCAGGAGTGATTGCGCTCCTTGTGCGGATCCTTCGGCGTAGGTGGTGACGTATACGGAGTAGCCGTAGCCGCGGGCCGCGTCGATTACGCGGTTGGCGAGCTCCGACAGGTATGGGGCGGTCAATGTTGGTACGGCGAGTGTGATGAAACCGGTTTTGCCGCGGTTGAGATTGCGCGCGGACACGTTCACGCGGTATCCGAGTCGGTCGATGACTTCCTGGACTTTTTCTCGCGTGGAGTCGGTCATACGGCCGGAATGGTTGATCACGTTGGATGCGGTTTTGAGTGAAACGCCTGCCTCTTCGGCCACGTCTCGTAGGGTGACGCGTTTTTTGTCCGGCTTCGGCTCCGGCTTTGACTCGCCCATGTTCGTCTCCGTGATTGTTGAATATGCCGGTAAAAAGTTTACCAGTTATGGCAAGCCCGCCATTCTTGAGTTTCAGAATGGCGGGCTCAGGTTGTGTGAGATTGTTGTGTTACGCAATCAATTGCGCGAAATTATGCGGAATTATGCGCGCTTTACGACGAGTACGCCGTTGCGATGCACGGTGTAGCTGCCCGTCTGTTCCTCTGCTTCCGCTTGGAACAGGTAGATTGGTTCGCCTTCGATGCCCTGCAATGCGATTTCTTTCTTGCCGCGCGGCAGATAGAAATCGAAGGTTGCGTCGGCGGACTTGCGCACGGTGTGCAGTACGTCGGAATCGGTCGGATTGGCGACATTTGCGGAATCTTCCACGATATTCTCGCGCACGAATTCCGTAAGATCGGCGACGTTGAGATCGCAGCCGACGAAGTATGTTTCGCCGGAACCGTACGGATTGCGGGTGATTGCGGCGGTGCCGCCGAGTTCCCATTCGTCGGCTTCTTCACCTTCGTAGGTGGCTAATACCTGCGCGCGTTCGCCGTCGACGTTCACATCGTTCTGCCACAGGCGGGTGACCGCACCGGAGCTCAAACGAATTTCGGACGGTTCGCCTTCGGCTTCCGCGCCGAGAATGTTGAATTCCTCGCCGCGAATACCCAGCATTTCGCGCAGCAGGCCGTCTCCGGCTCCCGGGTATCCGCCGAGCCAGGTGTGGAAGTTTTCGTCGATTAGTCCGGTTGCGTAACCGATGACCACACGGCCGCCGGCAGCTGCGAAATCGGCCAAACGCTGCGTATCTTCGGCGCTGAGCATGATCACGGTCGGCAGTACGACGGTCTTGTATGCGCTCCAATCGTATTTCAACGGCACAATGTCGGCACGGGTGCCGGCGTTGAGGAACGCACGGTACCAGTCGCGCACGTCATGCCAATGGTTGAGCTTCATGCTCGGCAGGGTTTCGGAGCGTGTGGCCCATTCGGATTCCGCGCTGAACAGGATCGCCGTATCGGACTGTTCCAGTTCGGTACCCTGCACGCCAGCGTCGCCGAGGGTTTTCAGCGCTGCGCCCAGTTCGCACACTTGGCGGAACAGTTTGGTGTCTTCGCCCGCGTGGGGCACGAGTGCGGAGTGGAAGGATTCGGCTCCGAATGCGGAGGCACGCCACTGGAAGAAGTTGATGGCGTCGGCACCCATGGCCACATGCGCAATGGAGTCACGCACGGTTTCACCCTTGCGCTTGCGTGCGTTGAGCGGCTTCCACTGCACGGCCGAAGTGGAATGTTCCATCACATACCACGGCTTGCCGAGCGCGAGGGAATCCATCAAAGCGTCGGAGCAGAACAGTTCGTCGATATGCGATTCGCCCTCATGGAAGTAATGGTCGTTCGACACGAAATCGACTTCCTCGGCCCAGTCGGCGTAGTCCATGCAGCACTGGTCGGTGGAGACCATGAAGTTCGTGGTGAACGGCTTGTCGGGGCAGATTTCGGCGATGGCGTCGCGTTCGGCCTTGTAGAAGTCGAGCAGCATATCGTTGCCGAAACGCTCGAAATCAAGCTTTTGACCGGGGTTCACCATGGAGTCGGCGCCCATGAAACGCGGGATGAGCACTTCGTGGAAACCGTTCATTTCCTGACCCCAGAAGGTGGTGCCCCACGCCTTGTTGAGGTTTTCGATGGTGCCGTATTTGCGTTCGCACCACAGGCGGAAGGCGTTGAGCGCGTTGTCGGAGTAATCGTAACGGTTGTTCCAGCCGTATTCGTTGCCCATATGCCATGCGGTGACGTACGGGTTGGTGCCGTAGCGTTCGGCCAGTTTGCGGCACAGGGTGAGCGCGTATTCCTTGAACACCGGGCTTGTCGGGCTCCAGGATTGGCGCGATCCCGCGTTGACGGGATGGCCGAATTTGTCTTGCGGCAGCACTTCCGGGTGCTTTTCGTACAGCCACAGCGGCGCGGTGGCGGTTGCGGAGGCCAGATCGACCGCGATGCCGGCTTTGCCGAGCTTGTCGATGATGCGGTCAAGCCAGCCGAAATCCCAACGGTTTTCTTCCGGCTGAATGCGATCCCAGCTGAAAATGGCCACGGCCACGGTATTGACACCGGCCTGTTTCATGAGGCGGACGTCTTCGTCCCACACGTCTTCCGACCACTGGTCGGGATTGTAATCACCGCCGTATGCGATGCCTTTGCCGTTGTCGGTCAGCAGTTCCGGCCATTTGAACGTGCGATGCATGGATTACTCCTTTGTGTGCGTATGGCATCCGCTATAACGCTGAGGATGCCAGCTCGACAGCTTCCCTTCGAAAGCTCTCGTAAAATCTTTTTATAAAATCTAGTATATATATTTACTAAGATATTTGAGATGGTCCCGGGGATGTCCACGATGACACCCCCGAGGTCTTATTTTTTGTTCTTTTCGGACGATTGCCGAAAAATCGGTATGCGCTTTACCGAAATTTCAGCATGCGACCGTTGCGATCATTCCTTGACGGCGCCTGCGGCAAGGCCGGACTGCCAGTACTTCTGCAGGCACAGGAACGCGATGACCAACGGGACGATCGTGATCAACGAACCCGTGACCACCAGGTTCTGGATCGCCTGGCCG
>ENA-OQHL01000233-OQHL01000233.1-human-gut-metagenome-genome-assembly--contig:-NODE-233-length-45352-cov-5.511929_pt1 | contig 45352 bp, 44 predicted proteins | sample MGYA00242565_ERZ504723 | MGnify/ENA primary metagenome ERZ504723 (study PRJEB26092, sample SAMD00036211) | human gut metagenome | host: Homo sapiens | study: EMG produced TPA metagenomics assembly of... | reverse complement strand
TGCCTTGTTCCCATTGCTGGCACTGTTTGCCCAACCTTTAGGCAATTATTCATATTGGTATCCTATCATTATCATCGGTATTGCAGGTGCGGCACACCAATCATGGTCTGCTAATATTTACTCTGTATGTTTCTCGAACCGTCCGCAGGAATTGGCGGTTTCCTGCCCGTAGCCATGCCAGACACGTATGACTATGCCATTGAAAAAGACCATATTTCGGGGCTGATACTTTCGTTATTACAAGATGATACGGTAACAAGTACGGGAGGATTTGAGACAATCGGAGAAATGGGTTTCGAGCATACAAAGTTCGATGTCATAGCCTCCAATATTCCGTTCGGGAATTTCCGTGTCTTCGATGCGGAGCTGTGGAAGAAAGGCGGCGCATACGAACAGGCCACCAAAACTATACACAACTACTTTTTCGTCAAGGCTATGGAATTGCTCAACGAGGGCGGTCTGCTGGCTTTTATCACATCAAGGGGCATCGCAGACACGGCAGGCAACAAGTTCGTGCGTGAGTATCTTGTGAACAATGCCGACCTGATTAGCGCAATCCGTCTTCCCGACACACTTTTCATGCAGACAGGCGGCATCGAGGTAGGCAGTGACTTACTTGTGTTCCAAAAGCATACGCACAAAGCGGCATTGTCGCTCCGTGAGCGGTCGTTTCTGCAAACCTATAAGGAAAAGGTCGAAGCGGCAGGAACAATGACAGAGAATACCAATCGGATTTTCACCCTGCCTAAAACCGCATTGGCGACAGGAAGCCGCATTGTGATGAACCAGTACGGCAAGTATGTACGCAAATATCAATGGGTCGGCGATGAAAATGCCATGTCGCAATACCTTTCCGCATTGCTCAAGCATGATTTTGACCGTTATTTCCGTAAGGGGCTTTTCATGGGTGACGGATACGGCGAAGCTCCGGCACAGATGTCGCTTTTCGGCAGCATAGCCATTGAGACAGCGAACAGAGGCAGACGTGCCTACACAGACAAGCAGGAAGCATGGATGAAAGAGGGCGCAATGGTGGCATTCGAGGGGCAGGTCGGAGTTATCCGCTTCCGCAAGTCAAGCCATTATGAAGAAATGGCAGTCGATTTCGTGCCGGTGGACGAGGGTAAGGTGAACACGGACAGGGCAAACGACTATTTCCCTATCCGTAAGGCATACTTTGAACTGTCAGCCAAAGAACGGGAGGAACAAAAGGAACAGCCGTATTTGCGTGAACGGTTGAACACGCTTTATGACACTTTCGTAACCAAGTGGGGCTATTTCCATGCGAACGATAACAAAGAATTTATCATGCTCGACAGCCTCGGCGTGGAGGTGTTCACGATTGAAATGCAGGTAGGCAAAGATATATTCAAAGCTGACATCATGCGTGAACCCGTAGCGTTCAAGAAGATAGACACCGACAAGAAACTGACCCCTACAGAAGCGTTGGCAAGCTGTCTGAACTTTTACGGCTGTGTGGATATGGATTATCTGATGCAGACCACCGGAAAGGACGAGGAAGAGATTATCGGCGACCTCAAAGACGAGATTTTCTATAATCCCGTCCGTGACGCATGGGAACACAAAGGTCGTTTTCCTTGCAGGAAATGTCATCGACAAGTGCAAAGAGGTTGTTTCCTGTCTGCCCGGCCTCTCGGACAAAAGAAAGGAGTGGACGGAAGCCGCCATTAAAGCATTGGAAGCCGCCGTACCCGAACCGATACCGTTTGAAGAACTTGACATCAATATGGGCGAACGTTGGATCGACACGGGCTTTGTATGCCGAGTTTGCAGCAGAACTTTTCGGAACGGAAACCAGTGTAATGTACTTTGATGTGAACGACACCTATTTGGTGCGTCTGCAAGGGTATTCTCCCGTAGCCTACAACACCTATTCCGTGCGAAACTACAACGGCGAAGAGTTGTTCGTACACGCCTTGCAAGATACCGTACCCGAAATAACGAAAGAGATAGAGCGCAACGGTGACAAAGTGCGTGTGCCGGACGAGGAAGCCATACAGGAAGCGGCGGCCAAGATACAGGAAATAAGAACCCGTTTCAATGAATGGCTCGACAACCAACCGTCAGAAGTACGTAACGAGATTGCAAGAGTATATAACGAACGCTTCAATTGCTATGTGCGTCCGTCCTATGACGGTTCGGCACAGACTTTCCCCGGACTTTCTTTCGAGCAGTTTCCATACGACAGCCTCTATCCCTCACAAAAGGATGCGATTTGGATGATTAAGCAGAACGGGGGCGGCGTTTGTTGGCACGAAGTCGGAACAGGCAAGACGATGATTATGTGTGTCGCAGCCTACGAAATGAAACGTCTCGGATTGGTGCAAAAGCCTTTGATTATAGGCTTAAAAGCCAACGTTCACGAAATTGCCGACACATTCCGCAAGGCTTATCCATCGGCAAAGATACTCTATCCCGGCAAGGAGGATTTCACCCCAGCAAACCGCAAAGAGGTGTTTTCCAAGATAAAAAACAATAATTGGGACTGTATTATTCTGACACACGACCAGTTTGCCAAGATACCGCAGTCGGAGGAAACGATGATAGAGATATTCACAGAGGAGCTTTGCGATGTCGAGCGCAATCTGGAGGTGCTGGAGCAATCCACCATGCGCTACCGTAGCGGCAGGATGCAAGAAGGGCTGGAAAAGCGCAAGCAGAACCTTTCGGCCAAACTTCAGGAGCTTCGGATGAAAATCAATGAAAGGAAAGATGAAACAATAGATTTTCACTCGATGGGTATAGACCACATATTTGTCGATGAATGTCACATTTTCAAGAACTTAATGTTTCAGACACGCCACACAAGGGTTGCGGGCATCGGCAATACACGAGGCTCACAAAGGGCGATGAACCTTTTGTTTGCTATTCGGGACATTCAGCACCGCACGGGACGAGACCTCGGCGCAACATTCCTTTCTGGTACGGTGGTAATAAATGCTTTGACCGAACTTTACGTAATGTTCAAATATTTACGCCCACACGAACTGCAGCGTCAGCAGATTTCGTGCTTTGATGCGTGGGCGGCGATATTCACGCAAAAGACCGCTGACTATGAACTGAATGTAACAGGTGCAATCAAGCGCAAAGAGCGTTTTCGTACCTATATCAAAGTGCCGGAACTGGCTATGTTCCTGCGTGAGATTACCGATTATCGCACTGCCGACATGATAAACCTCGATGTACCGGAGAAAAATGTGCGTTTCCTCTCTCATGCGCCGACTATCCAACAGGAAGAAATGATTGGACGGCTGGTTTCCTTTGCGCACAGCGGTGAGTGGGAGGATTTGGGGCTTGACATACCCGAACCTGACAACCTCGACAAGGCAAAGATGCTGATTGCAACCAATGTAGCTCGGAAAATGGCTCTCGACATGCGTTTGTTGGGCGACAAGTTCAGTGACGATGCCGGCAACAAGGCTTCTATCTGTGCAAGGACAATCTATGATTATTATATGCGCTCGAACGCCAACCGGGGTACGCAGTTCGTTTTCAGCGACCTTGGCACGTACAAACCGAACGAGTGGAACATCTATAGCGACATCAAAGAGAAGCTGGTGCGGTTAGGTATTCCGGCAGAAGAAATACAGTTTATCCAATGCGCCACGACCGAACGAGCAAGGAAACGGCTATTTGAGGACATGAACAATGGCAAAGTACGGGTGCTTTTCGGAAGTACTACCATGTTGGGTACAGGCGTAAACGCCCAACAACGTGCAGTTGCAGTGCATCATTTGGAAATTCCCTGGAGACCGGCCGACATGGAACAGCGCAATGGTCGAGCAGTTCGCAAAGGCAATACTGTGAAGCTGTGGGGCGGTAACGTGGTCGATTTGGTGATTTACGGCACGGAAAAGACACTTGACGCATACAAGTTCAATTTGCTTAGGAACAAACAGATGTTCATATCCCAAATCAACAACGGCACTATTGCTGTGCGCCGCATAGACGAGGGCGGCATGGACGAGGACAACGGCATGAACTTCGCCGAGTTCGTGGCTATTCTGTCAGGCAATACCGACCTGCTGAACAAGGCAAAGCTCGATAACAAGATTATGCAACTTGAAAAAGAACAGGCCATTTTCAAGAAAGAACACATCCGTGCCGAGCGAAAAATTGCAGCCTCTCGTGAAGATATTGAAAAAGCGAAGCGCACAAAGGACTGTTTCATAAAGGATTTGGAATACATCACCTCTTACGAGGGCACAAAGGCAACGATGCTTCTGAACCTGCCACAAGCTACTGCAGAGGAAATCGGACGCGAACTGCACCACATATCCAAGACCTACCGCAGCGGAGCATACGCCACTATCGGCACGTATGCAGGACTTGACTTGTTGGTGCGCAGCGAGTACAGCATCACAGGAGTATTTGAGCGTAACACGTTCTTTGTCGCAGGATTAAGCGGACTGAAATACCAATGCGGACTAAGCGGCGCATTGCCCCTTGGCTTCGTGGATGCGTCACGTTATCCGCAAGGTGCACTAAGCAAATTGCCCTCACTTATCGAGAAACAGCAGAAAGCGGTGGAACGGGCTGAAAACGAAATCCCCGTATTACAGGACATCGTTTGTCGCAAGTGGAGCAAGGCCGATGAACTGGCAAAGCTCAAACTGAAGTGTAAGGAGTTGCAGCGTAAGATTGACGAAAGCCTCAAAGAAGCGGAACGCTCGCACTCTCTATCTGAAACAACATCTGCCGAGTACGAACCCAAGGCTGCCTAATTCATTTCATATTTAACCTTTCCCTCTGTTCGGTAGTGATTGCCGGACAGGGGGATTTTCGTTCCGGTCTGCCGACGGCAATATCCATTTATAGGCGGAACACTCGTATCGTCTGGTGTACGCGGTGCGACTATGCACTTATAGTATTCTTTTTCCTCTTTTATACAATTTTCCGGTTCATCCTCTTATAGCTTCTCCATGACCGCTTTCCCGACTTCGCTCCCTGTCGTACCGGTTTGGTTTTATCAGATGCAAAGGTCGGCCGTCGCGCTTGATCCGGCGGCTTGAAATGTATTTCCTGCAAATTCTTCCTTTCGATGAAAGCGTAATTGGCAGGAAAAGCCTGACGGATGAAGCTGTACCGACTGCCGTGTACCGCATCCATAAAATCCCAAAGCAGTTCCGCCAGAAAGGAATCGAGCAAAGGGAAAAATAAAAACAGATATTCAAGGTAACGGCAGGACTAACCACCTGCCACAAACAAATTTCTATTATGTTATACGTTCATACTATCGGTCGCATCGGCAAAGATTGCCAAGTTATCACTGGAACACACGGCACGTTCATCGCTTTTGATATTGCCGTTGATGATTATTCACACGGGAATAACGTCACTACATGGGTAAGGGTAAGAAGCAAAAAAAGAGAACCATATTCGGCTGTCAGAATATCTTATCAAAGGACGGCTGGTACTCATTGAGGGAACACTGTCGGCTTCTTTGTGGAAGGACAGGAATGAGGACTACCAAATCCAGTTCTCCATTGCAGCGGATGCGTTGGAGTTCATCAATACCGGTAAACGGGACAGCCAAAGCAATAACCCCGATGCGGATAATTCGGTAAGTGACGCGGAGGATGTTCCTATGCCGCCTGCCGATATGCCGCAGGATGATACGGACGATATGCCGTTCTGATATTGTCCCATATATCACAGATAATAAGGCAATACTAAGTGTAGTATATACTATATGTAGTAAATTAGGAAACATGCCGTTTATCATCATAGTATATGCTGCATTTAGTCATGTATCATTTTAGTATTTAGAATAATAGTATTATCTTATGTACCATAAATAAAAGAATGAGACAATGACAAAATAATTGCAATCCTTAACCATAAGGGCGGTGTCGGAAAGACAACTACCACCATCAATCTTGCTGCCGCATTGCAGCAGAAGAAAAAGCGTGTACTGCTCATCGACATGGACGGTCAGGCAAACCTCACGGAATCCTGCGGTCTCTCCATCGAAGAGGAACGGACGGTGTACGGAGCGATGAAAGGCGAATATACCTTACCGGTATTCGAGTTGGAAAACGGTCTTTCCGTTGTACCGTCCTGCCTCGATTTGTCGGCGACAGAATCCGAGCTTATCAACGAGCCGGGGCGGGAATTAATACTAAAAGGGCTGATTGCAAAATTGCTTGAAACCCGTAAATTCGACTATATCCTGATTGACTGTCCGCCCTCGCTGGGTTTGCTGACACTGAACGCCCTCACATCGGCGGATTTCCTGATTATCCCGGTACAGGCGCAGTTCCTCGCCATGCGCGGAATGGCAAAGATTACAAATGTGGTCGGGATTGTCAAGGAACGTTTGAACCCAAACCTAAATATCGGCGGCATTGTCATCACCCAGTTTGACAAGCGCAAGACGCTCAACAAAAGTGTGGCGGAACTAATCAGCGAATCGTTCTGCGACAAGGTATTCAAGACCGTCATCCGGGACAATGTATCATTGGCCGAAGCTCCGATAAAAGGCATGAATATCTTTGAGTATAACAAGAACAGCAACGGGGCAAAGGACTACATGGAGTTAGCAAAAGAAGTGTTGAAATTAAAATAAAAACGATATGGGCAAAAGTGATTCATTGAAAAACGGCATGAGAAGCGGACTGGACGGCTTGCTGTCATCCACCGGGAAGTCCACGCAAAAGAAAGAACCTGCACCGGTCAAAACGGAAAAAGAGCCTGCTGTACATTGCAACTTTGTCATAAACAAAAGTATTCATACCCGGATGAAGTACCTCGCCATCGAAAAGAATATGTCTCTACGGGACATCGTGAACGAGGCGATGAAAGAGTATTTGGAAAAGCACGAGAAATAACCGGTACGGCGGTTGTAGTCCCCATCCGATATACCTTTTATAGCATACCGCTATCTTATGGGCACGTCCACAAGGTAGCGTTTTTCCTGTTTATACCCTCCTGGGTGTTCTCCTGTTCTATTACCTCTTATAACCGCATGGTTGTATTACTTTTTTATTTATTCCACTTGCCGCTTGTCCGGCCTCGTTCCTGCCATCGCCGGTTGGTTTTCCAGACGCAAATTTGGACTGCCGCGCTTGATTTCACCGCTTTGAAGTGCATTTCTCGTAAAATTCTTCCTTCCTGCGAAAGAGTAATTTTCCGGAAAAAGCGTTGAAAATAGCTTGTTCGTCAGTCCCTTGAAGCATCTGTAAATCCCAAGCGGTTCAGGCAGAGAAAAGAACCGAAAAAAGGGAAAATAAAAAAATCAAATATCAACCAATTAAATTTTATGATTATGGCAACAACAGCAGTTCAAGCAGTAGAGAAGAACATCACATCGGTAGCATTGGCAGACATTCAGCCGAGTAACTACAACCCACGTAAGAACTTTGACGAGACAAGCCTTGCGGAACTTGCCGAGAGCATCCGTCAGCAGGGAGTGCTTCAGCCTATCGGTGTGCGCCCTATTGCGGACAACCGTTTCGAGATTGTATTCGGAGAACGCAGATACCGTGCTTCCCTCATGGCTGAATTGGCGGAAATTCCGGCTATCGTCATGGAAATTTCAGACGAGACAGCCGAGGAAATGGCGATTACCGAGAACCTGCAGCGTAAGGATGTGACCCCGATTGAGGAAGCCAACGCCTACCAAAAGCTCATAGACAGCGGTCGCCACGATGTACAGTCCTTGACCGTGCAGTTCGGCAAGACGGAGGCATATATCAGTACACGACTTAAATTCGTTTCCTTGATACCCGAAATCGCTTTGCTGTTGGAGCAGGACGAAATCACAATCAGCGTGGCAAGTGAAATCTGCCGTTATGGGGAAGAGATACAGCGTGAGGTGTACGACCAACATCTGAAAGAGGGGGTGCAGTACAATAGTTGGCGAGGCATGAAAGCTTCCGAGGTGGCACAAAGCATCGAACGGCAATACACCGCAGACCTCAATCGCTATTCATTCGACAAAACCCTTTGTCTTTCATGCCCTCACAATACCAATAATATGATGTTGTTCTGTGAGGGTGGTTGCGGAAATTGCGCCAACCGTGCTTGCTTGGTGGAAATGAACACATCGCACCTTACCGAAAAGGCTATGCGGCTCATGGAACAGCACCCTGCCGTTCCCCTCTGTCACGAAAGCTACAATTACAATGAAGCCGTCATCGACCGACTTACCGCTATGGGCTACGAGGTGGGAAGCCTTAAAACCTATGCAAAGAAATACCCCGAATATCCCCAAGCACCTCAAAAAGAGGATTACGATACCACCGAGGAATACGAGGAAGCAGTAAAGGATTACGGGCAGAAATTGAACGGCTACACCGAGAAATGCGAAGCAATCCGCACCCGAAGCGAAGCAGGGGAAATCTCCCTCTATCTCCGTATCGAGAGCAACGACATTACGCTGTGCTATACTGCAAATTCCGCTGCCACCGCAAACGGCACGGCAACCGAAAGACCGCTTTCTCCTATCGAGAAGTTGGAGAAGCAGGACACACGCAACAAGGAGATTGCCCTCGAAAAGACCGTCCAAGATACCAAAAAGCAGATTTTAGAGGTCGATATGTCCGAGCGCAAGTTTGGGCAGGACGAGGAAAAAATGGTGTATTTCTTCCTGCTCTCCTCTCTCCGCAGAGAGCATTTCAGCGAGTTTGGCATTGAAGATAAAAGCTCTTATTATTACCTTACGAGCGAGGACAAAATGCGCATCATCGAGAACCTTACCGCCAAGCAGAAAGCTGTTATCCGCAGGGATTATCTGATTGCCAATTTCAAGGACGCATTCGGTAACAACGCCACAGCCTCCCTGTTGCTTGGCTTCGCCCAAAAGCATATGCCCGAAGAACTTGCCAATATCCAAGACGGATATAATGAAGTGTACGAAAAGCGGCACCAACGCATTAAGGAAAAAAAAGCCGCTTTGCAGGAACAAGCCACGCAGGAAGCGGAACAACCCGATGAACCGCAACCCGAAGCGGAAGCACAGACCGAACCGCAAACGGAAGAAATAGCTGCCTGACAAATGTTGTTGTCATAACGAATAGGGGGGGAAATCCGCCCTCTATTCATTTTTGTATGCTCCGGACAAAGGACCCAAGTACCTCTTTTAACTTTCTGACGAACCCGTCACCACCCACCCTTCCTCCATTCATAGCTTTCGTTTCCTCTCTTTTTTACCATTTTCAACTTCCCTTTTATAGCGTTTCCCCAGCTTCATTCCCTGTCAGCCCCGGTTTGGTTTTATCAGATGCAAAGGTCGGCCGTCGCGCTTGATCCGGCGGCTTGAAATGTATTTCCTGCAAATTCTTCCTTCCCTCAGAAAGAGTAATTGGCAGGAAAAGCCTCCCGTATGAAGCTGTACCGACAACCGTTTACCGCATCTATAAAATCCCAAAGCGGTTCCGACAGAAAGGAATCGAACGGAGGGAATAAAAAACAAATCATTAAAATTCAAGATTATGGACAACATCAAGGAAAGCAAGGAGTACCAGCTCGCCAAAGACTGGGAAAGAGCAGTGAACGATTACGGCTTCAATCCCAAACGGTTTGCAGCCGCTATCCCCGAAATGCACCCCACGCTGCAGCAAAGCCTTTACAGGTTGGTAAAGGAGTGTATCGTGGTCATGGCAGACGAGACACGCAATTACGATGACCGCAACCGTGCATCGCACGAAGAAGCGAAGTGTATCATGGAATACCTCAAGGCAAACGGGAGACATATCCCATTAAGATAACAGGCGTATGAAAACGAAAGAACTACAATTTGACGGCAATATCTACATCTGCCGTATCGTGAAATCCAACGAAGGTGAAGAACTACTTATCGGCTCTACCGCTCTGCTCGATGCACTTCATCCGGGCAGTTTCGAGGACGAGAGCGAAGGTTTTGCAAGTAAGGAAGCCGAACAAATATATGACGAGGTTTTCTTTTTCGCCGATGCGAAGACCCTCAAATTACCGGACGATGAACTCATCACGGAATTAAAAGAGGATAACCCCGAATGGTTCAACTAACATAAATCAATAATCATATTAAAAATCAAAGTTATGGATAAAGAGTATGTAATGCACATCGCACAGACCATCAAAGAACAATTACTGTCATTTACCCCCATACCCGTCTTTATGTCGTGGGGAGTCAGCGAATTTGTCGCTACGGTATTCCAAGAATTACCGGCACTGCGGCTGAAAGTAAACGGACGGTTACACGCCGGATATGTCGTTATCGCTCTCAACGGCTCTGATTACTACGAGGTCTATCTACTGAAAGAAGATGATAGCAATGCAAAGTGTGTCAATGAAGAAGTCTGCTTCGACGAACTGGGCGATGTTATCGACCGGGCTATCGAAAGCGGTACAGACAAGGAGGAATACGATAAATTCTGCGACCGGCAACTTGCCGAACTTTTAAGCGGTACACGAGCTTAAATAAGCGAACTACCATATAAATAACACTGCCCCCATTTTCACGCGGGCAGTGTTATTTGTATGAGGTTGGATGCGTCCAAGCCGCAATATCCTATTATAAACTTACTTTTGAAATTCTTGTTCCACTTTTACCGTTACATACATCTGGTTACGGCTTGTGGGATTGTCCGGCTCCGTCATTTCCAATACCCCTGCACCAATCATCGGATTGATATAGACCTCCATAAGATTTTCCCTATCTTTCAATCCTAAATGTTGCAAAATATCAGATAGGGATTGCGGCTCAACACAGAACTCCAAGATTTGCTCTTTTCTCAAATCCTGCTTGCGAGGTTTTCTTGTCGGGTTTTCATCCCTAACTGCAAGGTCAGCACAACATAGTCCGGACGTGTTTCCTCGGCTACAGTAGGAAGCGGCCAACCCAAAGACTGCCAACCGCTCACAATCTTATCCACACCGCTACCGGCTTTCTCGGCACGCCCCAGACACATGAACATCTAAGTGAGTAGATTGGCAGCAAAGCGAGTGCAGGAAACCGGAACGCTAAAAATACCGAATAAGACCCACACGGCACTATAATATGTTGGCATTCTGCCCTGTATATCCCGTATTTTTCGTACCTTTGCGGCACAAAAACGTATGTATATGGAACAACAAGTTATCCCATCGGATTATACACAATATGCAGAGGCAGTAGAGATAATCAAACATGCCATCGAACGCTGCCGGTATAGAAGTGCGGCTGCGGTCAACAAAGAAACTCTCTCGTTGTATTTTGGAGTGGGGAAATTCGTGTCTGAAAATTCCCGCATCGGCTGTTGGGGTACTAAAGCATTGCCTACCATATCAAAGCTCCTTCAACGGGAGTTGCCCGGTCTGCACGGCTTTTCTGAATCGGGGTTGAAACGGATGCGCTCATTCTATGAGGAATGGAGGACGTTTTTAATTCGTCCAACAGTGTTGGGCGAATTGGAAAACCATTCGTCGGAAAAGGGTACGGCTTTAATTCATCCAACAGCGTTGGGCGAATTGGATATTGACGAGCATCTACTGCTGCAACTTATCGGGCAACCGGTCAATACCGAATTTACCTGGGACGATTTTGTCAAGATTAGCTTTTCACATCATATTGAAATCCTGACTCGTTCAAAAGACATCGCAGAACGATTGTTCTATATCCATTGTGCCGCTCAAAATGCGTGGTCGCTATCCTCTCTCAAAAATTACTTGAAAGAAGACATCTATTCAAATCGCGGATCTTTGCCGAGCAACTTCCTTCAAGTGCTGCCCGAAGCCATTTATGCCGTAAAAGCGACATTGGCGTTCAAGGATGAGTATATGCTCGAAATGGTTAATCTGGAGAATGTGGGAGAACGCGAACAGGACTGGAACGAAAAGGTCATCGAAAACCAAATCGTAACCAATATCAAGCAGTTCATTCTCCGTTTTGGAAACGACTTCACTTTTATCGACAGTCAGCATCGCCTGATAGTTGCCGGAGAGGAAATGTTTGCTGACCTTGTATTCTTCAACAGAGAACTGAATGCCAGCGTAATCGTGGAATTGAAACGGGGCAAGTTCCGCCCGAATTATCTCGGACAGCTTAGCGGTTATCTGACTGTATATGATATGACCGACAAGAAACCGCACGAGAACCCTTCAATCGGTATTGTCCTATGTCAGGATGCCAACCGCCAATTTGTCGAAATCATGGTGCGCGACTATGATAAGCCTATGGGCGTGGCGACATACCGCACAGCCCAAGAAATGCCGGAAAATTTGCGCAAGACTCTACCGGACATCGACAAATTACAAAATCTGCTGTCGGAAAACGATTCCAAATCGGAAACTGTCAGATGATTCATTTATGTCCGCAAGATTTCGGGTAGCTGAATGGAATACAAAAATCCCTGCAATAACCACGTAAATTATTGCAGGGATTTTGATTTATTTCGCCCCACGCTTGTTCAGTACATCCGCTATCATGTCTTTTACATCCTGTCCGACTTGTATGAAATTTTTATACAAGATGCGTTCCCGTTCCTCCCTCGACTTGAAAGTGTAGAACTTCGGTAGCGGTACATAGGCCGCTTCCTCCGCTTTTATCTCCCTCATATCGAAATCCGTCTTGCAGAAGAACTTTGTAGTCTTGAACTCTTCCGACTCCTGAATGTTCATCGAGCCTCCCGTACCGGTTTTCGTCTTCACGAAATCACGTGCCGTCTGTCCGCAAATCCATCCCGTCGCCATATCCGAAATTTTCGAGGCGGGTACAAGACTGTCCATGTTCTCATTGAGATTGATACTCGTTTTGTCCCGGTCGATCGTCACGCCCTTTTTGACCTGTACCACCTTGCCGAAAATGTCATTCGACAACCATTCCAGTGTCTCTTTTGCGCGAGCTGAACCGCTTACCACGTTGCCCACTGTCGTGATGATTTTTTGCATTCCCACTTTTCCGTAGTCAGCCTCCAACTGCGGCAACTCCTGAAAACCCAGCGTTACGCTTACCTTGTTGCTTCTCGCCGTACCTATCAGTCGGTCTATCTTGTGGAAATACAGTGTCGGTAGCTCATCCACGATGATGCTGACCGGAATATTTTTCCCCTGCCCGGTGTTCACACGGGTAACGAGACGGTTCAATATCAGAGCGTTCAACGCTCCGATGATACTTTCCATTTCCGGATCGTTGGCTATCAGCAGATAACTGGGTGACTTGGGGTCACTAACTTTCAGGTCGAAATCGTCCCCATCCTTGTGGAATATCCAGTAAGATTCCTTTGTAGCCAAACGGCTGGTATAGACACGCAGCGTACCTATCATACCTTCCAACTGTTCCATCGCCTTGTTTTTGAAGGCCGTTTGGAACGGGCCGAGCAACGGCGCGACCTCGTTGTCCGTCTCAAGTACCTCAAAAATAGTCTGGTAGCTCTCATTGAGAAATGAAAGGATATGCGGCATATCCGAGTATTTTCCAAGCCAATAGGCAGGTTCCACGATGCTGCCACCCTCACGGTCACGAACGACACCCGTCGGCTTCCAGAACTTCGTCTGCGGATCTTGCCGTTTCTCCGCATACAGTTTCTTTCCGTTTGCATCGTAGGGTTCCCGCTCGTAGTTCACGAAAAAGTAGATACAGGCGGCAAGAAAGTTCACGGCAGAAGTCTGAAAGAACTGGTCACTGCCTCCGCCTCCCTCTTTCTTGCCTTTCTGCAGGGATTCCAACAGGGTTTCCGCCGTTTCGCTCGCCGCCGCAAGATTATTGATGTACTTTGCCTGAATGGGGTTCACCCGTTTGCTGTACTCCACATCCACGAAGTTGATGATGTTGAACTTGCATCCTTTTGGCACTTTGCCGAGCTTCTGGTTTTTCTTGTAATGATAGTAAAGTTTAGTGGCAAGTGTCGGAAATTTGTAGTCATAGACCACCATCGCGAAGCCCTTGGCACTATGTTGGCGGATGAACGGTTCTATGATACTGAACGTCTTACCGCTACCTGGAGTTCCAACCACCCATGTTCCTCTGAAACAGTTGCTTATCGACACCCATCCCTTGCGAAATTTACCTTTGTAATAGTACCGCATCGGTATATTCACGCTATACTGGTTCTCATCCTTCTCTTCGCTCTGCTCGAAACTTTCATTCTCGAAGTTAAACCGGTCTTTACCCAGTCCCTCCTTGATGAACTTCGAGATGTTATCCAATGCGATATGCACCAATATCACACCGACCAGCGTAGCCGCCATATAGAAGATGATGTTCAGCGGCAGGGTGTAGAGCCTCGTTTCCATCGTATGATGGTACAGCCACACGGAGAACACAATCAAGAACAATCCGCAGATAAGTGGATATAACACTTGCCTGCGTGCGTCAAACTCCAAGTGTTTTTTGTTGCGTGTGCCGATACAAGTGATGCAGATGAGTAGGAAGGTCGCTATCTTACTATACACGAGGTTGCCGTCGTTATAGATCATCCATCGCTTGATGCGCCCGTGTATATCAATCAATATGCCGCCCCAGTGGTCGAGCATGGCAAGGTCTATGGCATCCTCGAAGAACTCCATCAGCACGGAGATATAGATGACCGCACGGAATATTTTGTAAAATCCTTGTAGTTCCTTGCTTTCTTCCATTGTCTTTGTCCTTTCCCTCTTTTCGTTCCTACCTGTTCAGTGTGATAATCGGCCGCACCTTGTGCGCCTGTGTCTTCGGGGTCTCCTGCATCGCACCGCTTCCTGTCGAGTAAAGCCACGCTTTCGCCGTTTCCTGTCCGGTTACCTCCGTCGATGTCCAGTACCAGCAGTCGTTTTCATCCAACGGCAGCGGATGGCCGCCACACCGTTCGATGACAGGATTGACGGTTTCCCGGACGGCATACAGCAGCCGCATCTGTGCCACCGACGGGATATAGGCACTCTGTCCGTACCGCCACAGGTCAAAGACCGCTTCCGCCATAGGCGAAGCCGTCTCCCGTGTGTCGTACAGCGCAAAGGTGTTCATGTTCCCGTCCAAAGCCTCGATGTCGGCCGACGTCCCTTGTGCGACACCGAGGCTGTCGGCAAAAGCTGCCGGAGCAATGTCCCACAGGTAAACCGCATAGCCGTTCCCTTCCGTACCTTCACGGTGTTCGGTATCGAAGACAACCGCTATTGCCCGTTTTCCCGACTGTTCATACTGTACGTAGGATAAAGCCGTACCGTCCTCGCAGAGAATATGTCCCGGACGTACCGCCGTATCAGGTACGTCGATATGGGCGTCACAGGCAGCGCACAATACCGCCGTCACTGCCATTGCAAACCATTGAATCTTTCGTATCATGTTATTTTCGTTTTTTGTTTTTCCTTTATTTTATCGGCAGTTTCACCCCCAGCACGATACCTGTCCGCAGCAAATCCGCCCCTTTTATCATCATGTCACTCTTTACCTGCCAGAACAGTGTGCATCCCGACCGCAGCACATAATTGTGCTCGTAACCCACATGGATTCCGGCAAGAAACTTGTTCGTGTCGCTCCCTGCCGAAGCTCCGATACGCAAGTTGCCGTAATGGTTGCGTCCACGCACCACACAAGGTTTGTACGCCACACCGAAACCGTAAGTGCGATAGTTGCGCCAGAAGGATTCCGGACAAATATGACCGCAAGATTTACATTCCGTCCATTTCAGATAGCCGTTGGCGAAAAACTCCCACGCATGGCGGTAGTTCATTTCATGTTCGTAAGCAAGCGTTACGTCCATGCCGTTCTCATACAGCAATCCCACTCCAAGCGAGAGGCGGCCGCTGTTACGCTGCGCACTTGCATTCATGAAGACGCACATGCAGGCAAGCATCAGTATTATCGTCTTTTTCATCGTCATTCCTCCTCCAATAAAGCGGTGTTAAATGAATCGGCCGACAGCACATCCTCGTAGTCAATGTTCAGGCTGATATTGCGCCCGCTGATTTGTTGTTCCGTCATTTCGATGGTCAGCAGCTTGTCGTTCGGAAAGGTCATCTTTTTCACGACAATCACGTTCCGGTAGCCGTGCTTGAACGTCTTGCCGTGTTCCAATACCAGGGCAGGCGTCAGCTCGATGGTCTGCGCGTTGGTTGCCTTCGAAAGTTTCTTGTCCGACAGTTTCACCCGTATCTCGTCGATGTCGAAACGGATGTTCGTTTTGTTCTCGATGGAAAAGTCGATGAAGAAATAGTCGCCCACCGAGTAAATATTGTTCAGGCGCATTACCATTCGGTGCGCCTTGGTCGCCACGTTGCGGATTTTCGCGGGCGAGTTCCACACCCGTCTTGCAAAACGCACCATGTCGGCTGTGGACATCGAGACCGTAGGATTGTTGTAGGCATCCCGTTCCTGTAGCTGAATTTCCTTGTCTGCCACCGCCTCGCTTATCCGCGTGGTGTAGATGAGTGCATACTGCGTGCGATAGCGTTCCGTTACGATGGTGACGATGGCCAGCACTTCACCGTCCTCGTGTCCCGTCTCTTTGGGCTTCAACCGGATGATGTTCTCAATGGGTTGGTCGCCCGCCACCTTGTCTGTGGAAATATCCACGAAGCGGACCGGTTCCGTGGCTGTGATGACGGTCGTTACCTGTTCATTGACAGTCAGCCGTTCCATCTCTTCGTATGTACGCTGAGCCTGTGCGTTCCGTGTGGCAAAAAGTCCTGCCGCCAGAAGAAATGCAGTTACAATTATTTTCTTGTTCATATCGTTTCTGTTGATATTGTTTATTTCTTTATTTCCCTTATTTCGCTTTCTTTAATCCATGACCACGTTCCAGTTCCTCCCGAATCCGTCGTCCGACAATTTCGCAATACGTCGGTTCAATCTCGAATCCGATGTAATGCCGCCCCGTGCGGATGGCGGCAATGGCGGTCGTACCCGAACCGATGCAGTTGTCCAGCACCACATCGCCCTCGTTGGTATAGGTACGTATCAGGTACTCTATCAAGGCTACCGGCTTCTGTGTCGGATGATAGAATGCTCCTGTCTTGTGTTCCTTGGGTATGGAAATGACAGAGGTCGGGTACTTGTCTTCGGCAACACGCACCGGAGCCAGTTTCATTTCACCGTAACAGCGGTTCGTGAAACCGTCCGTCTTGCGGCGTCCATGATTCCTCCGTTCCGGTGGACACGGCGTCATTTGAGGATGATATACCGGCTGACGGTCGTAGAACACGATGATGTCCTCATGCTGGCGTAGCGGCATCCGGTTGGCATTCAGGTGACCCGTTACCCGGTCTTTCCGCCACACGAGGTTATACCGCCACATCCGGGGTTGCGAGAGCATGAGTTGCGCCGAGAAAATGCCCTGCGCAAAGAGGATAACGGGGCTTCCCGGCTTGGTGATCCTGCGGTACTGTTTCCACAACGCTTCGAGCGGTATCTGCCTGTCCCAGTGTGCCGCCTTGTTGCTACGGTTCAACACGCCGTAAGGCAAATCCGCTATCACGGCATCGACACTGCCGTTCGCCATGAGCTTCATACCCTCGATACAGTCCATATTATATATGTTGTCAATCTCTATCATGGCTTCCGTTTTTACTGTTTCTCACGTCCGTTCACCAGATAGACGAAAGTGCCGTATTTCAGCTTTACCTTATTTTTTTTGATAGCTTTGCCGATGGCATTGCTCGTTTTCTGGTAGGCATTCGTAGCGGCTTGCATTCCCCATTGCGAGAGACTGTTGCCGTAACTGCCGGTATTCATGTTCAGATTCCCCGACACCGCACCGCTTGCCACATCCTTGCTCGTTTCCCGGAACTGGCTGTTCGGTACATAAAGCCCTTCCATGCCGTCCGTGTCGTAAAGGGACAGGCTGACCTTCACCAGTTCGTCCTCGATGAGAATGCTGGTGATGTTCCCCTTCACACGCCCCGACGAGAAGCCGCTCATGGTGGCATACAGATACGACCCTCGTTTGACCACGCACTCGTTGATCTCCACGTCGTCGAGCAGACGCAACCGCACACGCGAGCCGTCCACCGCCTTGATGTCCTCGTCGATAATGGCCTTTATCAGTTTCGGTTCACGGGCATTGACCGCAAGCGTATTGAAGTAATCCGAAGCCGTCTTTACCTTGCGTACCACTTCGCTGGGCGGTTCGTTCTCTGACGGGGCTTTTACCGAACGGCTCTCTTCCTCTATTTTTCCCTTGACCTCTATGGTTGCCGTCGGGGGTTGCGCCGATGCGGTACTGTCCGTATCGGTCGCCGGTAATACCTCATTGCGTCCTCTCAACCTTGCTTCGGCAAGGGCTTTCTCCAGTTCCGCGAGAGCTTCTTGCTCGCGTGTCTTGGCATCGGCAATTTGCGCTGCCGCAGCCTTTTCCTGCTGTTGCTCATCGAGCAAGGCGATGTCGTCCACCGTGTATTGCGATTCATATTCTTCCTTGTTGTCATCGGGTTCATCTCGTTCTATGTTATCCACTGCGGAGTAATCCTGTATCTTACCCCATGATTTGGCCATGTTCTCGTACTTGCTGCCTATGCCGTCACCGCCTTTAAGCCGGGCATCCGGCAAATCGGGGTTCAAAAACTCCGTTGTCTGCAGCGTCTTGTCCGGAATCTCCGCCGTTTCGGTATGAAACAGGTCGAAGATGAAGTACGATGCAACCAGAAGCGGGATATACAGGACAGCCGGAAGCATATACTTCGGCTCCCTGAAATTGATTTTATCAAATATCTTCATCATACATCTTTTAATTGAGTTGTACATACTTGCCTTCAATGCTGCAGTTTTTCAGCACTTCTGCGTTTTCCACTCCGAATGCGATCAGGATGCTGCCGCAACCGGGAGAATCGCCGCGTGTTCCGTCCGGGCGGTAAAACCGGATGCGGTGGCGCAGGAATTTCATGCCCGTCGCTTTCTCGAAAATGACGTCCTGAAACATTTTGGAATCGCAACGGTTGAACAACAGCGCGATGCCGTTGCCGTGTTCCGCCAGCTTTCGGACAAACTGTTCGATAAGGGGACGCGAGTACGGAGGATTGAGCCATACACGCCCTTCCCATTTCAGGGACAATCCGTCCATGTTCCGGTCATACATGACTTCGGCGGTCGGCCACAACGGACGGATAGGGGCGCAAGGGTCAAGGTCGAACCTGCCTAACGCTTTCAACACCTCCTTCGGGGTGTACCATTCGTCCGACGAGCGGACTGATTTTTCAAATCGTGTATTCATAAGCACTCCTTTATTGCGGTTCATATTTCTTGTTCTCGTTCCGATTTTCCCTTATTTCACCCCCTTGCAGCCTCTTGTGTCTTTCCCGTAGCACCGAATCCTGCATTTCCGTCGCCGTGCGTGTCGGCCGGCTGTTGCGGTATGCCATTGTAATGCGATAGATGTTCCAAGTGAACCCTCCGATAGCGAAACCAAAGACGATGACCAGAAAAAGTATCCGGTGTGCGTTGGCGAATCCCTGCACCTTGGCGGCAGCCTTGTCAATGCGTGTCGCTTGGGCGAACTTTCGTCCGGCGGACACCTCCCGCTCGTAACGGTCTTTGTATTTCGGATCGTTCTTGTCCGGCATCTTTTCACCGAAGAGCATCCGCCTGAATCCCTTGATATTCATAAACTCCGTTGTTTAGTAGTTGATCTTCGTTTTCTGTTCGATGTCCTTGTTCAGCAGGGTTCGCCAGTTCACGATAAGCAATCCGTGCGGGTTGTTTTCTGTTCGGGGCACACGCTTAAGTTGCCCCGCCGTGACCAGTTCCCGCATGAGGATGTTGCTCCGCCGCTCAATGCGTTGCCGTCCGTAGTAAGTGAACTCCATCTTCTCCTTGTTGAAAGCCACGCTGTCACAATAGATGGAGAACACCGAACTCGTACCCAAAATGTTGGAGTAGAAACCCTTTTCCTTGAGCGTGTTGTATTGTGCCAACCCCGTCTCATCCACCAGATACATCGCTTTTTCCATCGTATAGCGGATGTATTTGTCATCTGGCGGTAACGTGAAAAAATAATGGTGGAACATTTCCACATGGCTTTTAGCTTCCATGTCAAGCGTTTCGTCCATTGTCGTGCGGTTCACGAGGATAGGCACGTTGCCGTCCAGCACATACACCTTCTTCTGCGCATCCGAGACCATCGTCCGGGCTGTCCAGATACTTGACAAGCTGATGATGACACATCCCACGAGAAAAGCGGTACAGATGATGCCCACCAGTCTTATTTTGTTTTCCAAATTCTTGATGACCATCGGTTATTCCCTTTTACCGTTCAACATCTGTACATATTCCGTGTGCAGCATGGGTATGACCGCATCCCGAAGTTCCGTCAAAAGATTCTCGAACTCCGCCGAGAATATCTCCACGTAATAGCCCTGCATCTCCACGTGGACAAGCACCCACCAGATTCCTCTTTTGCGCTTACCTGCGTTCCGCTGCAGCAGGGCAAGACGCAGCTTGTACGTCAGGTACGTCACCAAGGGGGCGATGTACCGGTCGTCGTACTCGAAGGCTTCGTCCAGTTCTTCATACTGCGAGTCGATGCGGTGGTTTTCCGTCACCTCGCAAACCTCTTTTCTCGCTCGTTCCTGTGCAAAGGACATGAATTTCTCATCCTTGCACCAACTTTTGATTTTCTCTTGCAATTTCATGTTGTTATGATTTTTATTGGGTTTATATTATCTTTTGCGGATTATCTCATGATGCCGCCCAACCCTCCGGTTGCCGTCATCTTCGCCTGCTGTGCCACGCCCTCGCCGAAGTTTCGGGTAGAGAATGCCGTGTCGCCCTCCGGTATCATCCATGCCGCCAAGTCCGGAACAAGGTTCAGGCACTTGAGGGCTACAATCGAAGCCGCCATCAGGTAGCCTGCCGAGAAGAACGAGTTTTGCAGGTAGGCGGCCATCGTCTGCTCGCTGGCGGTTATCGCCGTCAGGTTCTCGATTTGGATGCACAATACAATGTCAAAGAGCAGCAGCACATAGAAGCCCACGAAGTAGAGCATCGCCCCGTAGAAATGCACCGTCAGATAGCGTGTCAGCCACTTCGCCCAAGCACCTTCCCATTTCGGCAGGATGCTGAACGCCCACTGTATCGGTCCGAAAATCGTCAGCATTCCCAACAGGATTTGTTGGCAGTAAATCGTCGCCCACCAACCGATTCGGAACACCACGAGAGCAATCAGCATGATGATTTTGTCTATCCCCACGATGACTCCTGCCGTCAAAGACGTGAACCACAACTTCGCCGCATCCTTTTCCATGCTCGTCACTTCGTCCACGCCGGTCTGCTCCATTGTCGCCTCTATCAGGTTGGGATCGGATGTGCCCGTGTGGGCGACATCCGCCTGCGCCTGCAGGTTCGTGTACATCGTGTCACGCACATGGATGAGCTGTTGAACTTCCTCGAACCTGTCCGATATCTGTGAAGCTTCAGCTTCGTACAGGTCATGGGTGTACGACCCGATGCAATTCGGGATGTAGGACAGAAAGTCCAGAAAACACCAGTTGTTCCGGCTCCCCGCCATACCCGTGTCCGCAGGCGGATACCACCAGCAGATGATAATCGACACGGCAAGCGGCCTAAACAGCTTCATAACGTCCAACGGCTCGTGCTTTACCATCATCTTGTAGGCGATACCTGCCGCCATGACGATGGAGAACAGTGCCGCGAGTGCCATGCACATCTGCAATATCCACCAAAAAGGACCCTGCGCACCGGTAAAAGTCGCGTCCGTCAGAAACTCGTTGGTCTGAAAGATGACATCATCTATTTCCTCCTCCAACAGGTTGATGCCGAAATCCGAAAGTATATCTCCGTTTGCCATAGCCCTGTCTTTTTATTTCCCTCTGTTTACACTCTCGTTGTCATCTTCGCCGTTTCCGTTGCCGCCCGATTGCGAGCCACGCACCGCAAGGCGTGATTCCTGCCACCGGCTCATGGCATTGCGGACAATGCCGCCCTTATGCAGGGTACGGTTGTCCGTTGCGTTCAGCAGTGTGCTTGTTGCCGTTGCGTTCTGACGCTTGGCGAGGTAGCTCACTAAAATCTCGTTCTGCCGTGCCACATCCTCGTAGATGCGCAGATACTCCTTCTTTCGCTGGGCGTTTGGCATATAGGCGTCTTTCGTGGCGTTGATGGCGCACTGATAGACGTGGTAGTATTCCGTCCACCGTTCCTTGTCGGCCGGAGTACCGCCGGACAGGAGAATACGGTCGATGTTGCGCCGGAACCGGTCCATCTGTCTGCTGACCTTATCGCCCTCGGCAAGCCACGCGATGTCCGCCTGCCGGTCGGCAACGTTCAACGCCTCGACCTTCGCCCGCTTGACCAAAGCCGAATCAATGGCTTCCGCTTCGTCCACCTGGTTGTAGAGATTGATACCGGCAAGTGTGCGGAACGAGAGCTTGTTTTTGGCCGCCGCCGACTTCTTGTATTTGTTGTGCAGCACGGAATAATAGAGGTCGGGCGAGAGTGCGCCCGTACCGGTTTCCATGACCGTTACCTGATTCTGCTTCGGCGAATCATGGTTGTACGTTACATACTGTGCGTGTACGGCTGTCGTTACGGTGACCGCCACTGCCATGAGTAATAGTTTTCTGTTCATATTCTTCTCTTTTTGTCGTTAATAATCCAGTCTTCCGGCTCCGCGCCAACGCCCGAAGGCGTCATCGAGAATCTCCCGCATGGTGCGGGAGCGATATACCTTTGCTTTCCAATAGCCGATGCGCACTTGAATGTACCGCCATGTCTCGAAATAGGCCCGGTTCAGATGCCGCTCGATGTTGTCCAATGAGCGGTTGATGGCCTCCAACACCATCAGCAGGTCGGAGGTCGAGCAGGCTGCCGCTCCGGTGGCATACAGCACGAGGTCGCTCACGGACTTGTAGAGCTGTTCCCCCTCACGGGCAATCGCCCTCAGCCCCCTCGCATTGATGGAGATAATCAGGGTATCTGCGGATTCGATGCGTCCACGTTTCAAGATCTTCGCATTGAAATCCTCCAACAACGATTTATAGTCGCCGATACGGTCGCTGACCGATGTATAGGTATTCTTGACGTTCAACACCGTGCGCAACGACTGGTACATGACGTCGATGGCATCGAACGCACGGGTGTACCGGTCAAGGTCGATATTCAGCTCTTTATAGCCCCCAACTTCCTTACAGCTGTATTCGTGCAACAGTTTGTTGCTGTACTCCAAGGTACTGCGAGCCAACAGCAGGCTGCGCTGCTTCTTGTGGTCGTTGATGTAGGCTTCGACGGAGACTATATCGAAAGTCCACTGCGCCTTGGCGATACCGGGCAGCAGGGCGAACAGCACGACGGCAATCTGTATGGTACGTTTCATGGCCGTACCTCCTTTCTGCTATTCCTGCTGTTGCCGCTCCGAAGCGTCCGTGCATTCTCCACCCAGCGGTCATGGCATTCCTCCACGAGTGTCAGCCTACGGCCTTCGTCCGTGTCCAGTCCGGGCTGCACATCCTTCATCACGTCAAGGATGCTCCGCTTGTAGTGCATCATCTTTTCCAGCGATACCAAGTCGGCATATATCTTGGTGATTCTGCTGTCCACCTCTCGCGCTATCTCAAGGCGGTCGCTTGACCACAGCAGATGGTACACGTCGCCTGATGGCGTTTCTTCCGTCGGTGCGCTGCGGGCGTATTCCGTCGTGATTTTACAGGACGGATGTTCACGGGCGATTTCGGCTATCCGGTCGTTTACCAGTTTAGCCTTTTCCGCATCCGAAAGTCCCGGATCAAGGGTCAGCACGTCAGCGACGTGTGTGTCCGTATATTCCGAAGTGAGTTCCCACTTGATTTGGATAATGGTACGGTGTATTTTTATGCCGAGAAAATATTTCGGCTTGCGGGCAATGGAGACCGTAGCCCTGAATGTGATGATACCGTTGATATTCGGCATGGTCGCCTTGCGTACATACGAGTAGCCGTTCCATGCTCCGCCGTCCTGCCAAGTAAGACCGTATGCCGCCTTGCAGTCCTGCATGATGGCAGGGATGCGGTAATAGTCATCCGTCGCCACGCTGTTGTCGTCTGCGGCATCCGACTTTGCTTGGGCATAGTCGGACTGTTTCTTCTTCCATTCCGCGAGTTCTCCTTTCAGACGGTCTATCCGTGTCTTGTTCGCGTTGTACTGCTGCCGGTAATTCGCCGCATCCTCAATGCTCGCCGTACTGATTTTCTTCAGCAGGACAGCGTTCTCGTTTTCCAATGCCCCGATTTGCGCTTCAATATTGGCCGCTTGGCTGTTCGCCTCGTTCAATAGCGCGTCCAGTTCCGAAAGGTCGAGGTCGTTTTCCGTCACCGAGGTCTGCATGGCGCACTCCTTGGTGTGGGCATTCAACGAGCTGCCGCACTTGCGGCACTTGTACTGTGTCGAGCCTTGTCCGAGCGTAACCCCGTCGGAACAGGTCACGCTGATGGTCACGCTCTCGCATCCCTTCAATTTGGCTGCGTCCGTTGCTTGGTAATAGTTCCGCGCACCGGAAGATATATAATAGGTGTAGCCGTCCTCGTTCTCGTTGAACTCCGCAAGCCGGACATTCAGTTGCGCCCGAAACGTGTTCAAGTCCATCGAGTAGGAATCGAAGACTTCCTCATAGACGACCTCTTCTTTGTTCCAGTTTTTGCTCACATGGATTTCGTATGCGTATGCCTTTTTGGTCTGCTTGTTTTTCTTGCTGATGATATAGGCACTCATCCAATAGTTGATGCTGTAGCTGAACCCGTCGTTCTGGTTGTTCAACTGCTGCACGCGGTTTCTTGACCAACCGGCATATCCTTCCGAGTTGGCAAGTACCTGTTCCCGTTGCGAGGCATCAGGATAGAAATTCGGGTCGCTCGTGTTGAACCGCACCCATGCGCCCCCGTTCAGGATGCTGTTGTCGTCCGTCGGAGGATAGTAGTCGCACAGCGATACGCTCCCTTGGTCACGCCGGGCAATGTACCACCGCTGCGTGTAATAGTTCCCCATCGCTTCGTCCAGGTAGTCGGTCATCCATGCCGTGAGGTTGTAGTTGCTGAAGTTGAACAGACCGGCCACGTTGTCCGGACCACCCACCATGTCAATCAGCAAGCCGCTGATGTCATGTTCCGCCTGCTCGAATAGACTCCCGTAGTGTTCATACAGGTTGCCGATTTCTTCAATCTTTCCACCCAGCAGGTCATGGAACGAGCTGCTTTGCAACAGGGCGTCACCAAGATTGGCAATGCCTGCCGTTGCAAGGCCGACCCCCGTGTTATAAAGGTTGTCGAGGTCGCTTTTCAGGTTCTCGTGGGTGAAGTTGCCCGGTATGCGGGCGAAGTTGTCCATCATCCGCTGCCAGTCGATGTTTCCCGTTTCGGAGAGTTTCAGCAAGGGGGCAATTTCCGGATTGATTTCGAGAAAGGCGATGTCCGAAAAGGTCAGCGTGCTGTTGGTCACCACGCTCTCGAACTGCATACACAGACTTTTGGTATCATCGCAGACTTTCATCAGGTAACTGCCCCAATAGATAGCCGTTTGCGGCGAATGGAGCATCTGCTTCGCCACCACCCATATCTTGGGCATGATTTTCTCCGCCACCATCCGGTAGATGCGCCGGTAGTAGTAGTTTTCCGTACGGCTGTTCCAGATGCCGAGGTCGCTCAGGGCTTTATGCTCCAAGAACTTGGCCGCGAATATCCCGGCGGTAGCGACCTCCGCTGCCGTGTAGTGCTTGAGGACGTCATCGACCTGCTCCCGGTAGTACCCTTCGGCGACCGCTTCCGTACCGAAGGCAGCCACCATCGCCGCAACGGTACGGGTGTCGTAGTTCACGCTGTAATACTGGGCGTGAACCGTCTGGCAGAGTGTGACCGAGGCGATGGTCAGGATAAGGAGTAGTCGTTTCATGGCTGCAATGTTTATTTGGATTCATGCACGGGACGGAGGTTGAGCACACGCCCCGTCTCGTTTACTTTTTGTGCAAAAGGCAGGGCCTTCCCGATACCGCTGGCATCCCAGTCCCGGCAATATGCCTCGATAGCTTCCTGATGGCTGCACCGAAGTTCCTTCTTGTAAAGCTTCAGTGCCTCCTTTTCCGCCCGTTCGGTCGTGTAGGTCATGTAGCACTCGTGCGGCTCTTCCACGCCGTACACGCCGCTGGTCGTCCCCCGACGGATAAACACTTCGCGGAAGAAGCTGCGCCCATCCTTGTTCTCCAAGCGGTTGATGGTAAATATCTTCTTGCAATCCACCTCGGTCAGACCAAGAATCTTTCGGATTTCGTCAAAGCGTTCCTTGAACTTGCTCTGGTCAAGCAGCATCACCACGTCCGAGTTGTTGATGATGGCCTCCTTCACGATTTCGCTGCCGATGATGTCCTGTATCTCCTGCGTCACCACGCCGACAGAAGCCCAAAACTTACGGGCGGTCTTGTACATGAACTTGATGTATTCCGCCATGAGCGGGCTGGCAATGGCCTTCCACGCCTCTTCGATGACAAGGACTTTACGGGTCTTCTTGATGCGCATTTTCTGCAGGAACACGTCCATGATAATCAGTGTGACAATGGGAAACAGTTTCTTGTTTTCCTTGATTGCATCCACTTCAAAGACGATGAATGTCTCGTCAAACAGTGCCGAATCCACATTCTCATTGAGAATCTTCTCATATGCGCCTCCCTTGTAGAACGGCTGCAGCATGGTCGAATAGGTCGAGTAGCTGATTGTCGTGATGTCATTTTCGGTGCAGATCTGCTCCAGACGGTCGAATGAGTAGTCAAAGAATGAGTTGAAGTTCAGTTCCGACACTTTGAGAGCCGCCCGCCGTGCCTCAAGCACCTCTATCTGTTTGCGCACCATCTCATCCACCTCTCTGGGTGGTTTGTTTGGGTTCTTTCGGCTGGCCGCCGCAAACAGGTTTTTCAGCAGTACCTCCCGTTGCTCGTCGGTGTATCTTGTAAATCCGTTGAAATAGGCATCATAGTAGTCTATGATTATCTGCTCGACAATGCGGAACTCGATTTCGGGAATCTGGCTGTCCGACCCTTTCCAAATCATCAGGATAAGGTTCTTGAGGAAGTCTATCTTCTCGATATTGTATTCCTCCCGGTTGATGCGAAACGGATTCATCGTAATAGGCCGTTCCTCGGTATAGGAGATATACTTGCCGCCCAGATACTCGCACAGTCCCTCGTATGAGTTCCCCGTATCGACCATCACCACATCCGTTCCCTGCTCATGGAGCTGGCGCACGACCGAGTTCATATGAAAACTCTTGCCGCTGCCCGAAGGCCCCAAACAGAAAAAATTGGAATTATCAGTCAGTTTATTCTTTCCCTCTTTTCCCGTGATGTCGATAGCCACCGGCACGCCCTGACGGTCGGTGTAGTAAATCTTCAGCGGCGTTTCCTCGCTGTGCAGCACACGCTCCTTGTACATCAGGCACATCGCCGCATCGGAAAGGGTCAGGAAACGGTCGTATTCCTCATTGAGCGTGTAGCAGTTGCCCGGAAACGAACCGACGAACAGTTCCAGTTGGTTGTATGCCCGCTTGCTGATATGGATACCCATACGCCCGAAAGCGTTTTCCAAGTGGTTCGTACACTTTTGCAGGTCTGCACCGGCAGACACGGCCACCACCATGTTGAAGTGTGTATATACCAGTTGCTTGCTCTCACGGGCGATGACTTCCTGCACACGCTTGATGTCCTCGACCGCCATCTGGTTGTTCGGATTGGGAATGCTCGCGTGGCGGTTCTTCTTTTTGTCGAGCAGCGACAGCTCACGCTTCTGGTTGGGCAGGAAGATGATTTGGTTATAGACCACCGTCTCGGCGTTCGGGATGCTGTCCACCACCGACACCAGATCGACGGGCATTTCCGTGTTGTTGACCTCGATATTCGTGTACGGACGTATCTGTGAGGGCAGTGCGGCACAGTCCACGTCCACAAGGCTGTACACCTTGCAGCGTTTGTCGCCCATCGACACGGTTTCATCGTCCGCCTTGAAGTTCGTCATCGACACGGTGCGGTCTTTGAAGTTCATGGCGAAGTAACGATCGACGTACTCGCTCGCTTCGGCTTTGTTCAGGAATCTGGCCTGTACGCCGCCGTCACGTAACTGGTCGTGTACTTTACGGATTTTCACAAGGAAGTCGCGCCACTTTTTGCTATCGAACGAGAACAGACGGCTTTTCTTCGCCTCTTGCGTGATGGTCAGGTAGCAAAGGCTGTCCGTGTAAGGACGTCCCTTGAAATAACGAAAATAGGATGAAGACAGGAACTCCTGACCGTCAGTCGGTTCGCTCGCAAACTGTTTCCTGACGAAGATGTCCTGCTTGTGGATGGCGTACCCTTCGCCCAACGTCTGCGCAAGGGCGGTGAACAAGTGTGTGAAGTCGTAGTAACTGTCAATGTCCGCCGAATATTTCTGTACCGGATTCTCTATCTTAAGTACGGCGGAATATTCGCCGGTCTTGGTGTACAGCACACCCACACCGTCCGTTTCCTCCGCCGAGAAATAGATGTCCTGAAAGATTCGCTTGCGCTTGCCGCCCGTACCGAACGCATAGACCGACAAGGCCATACCCGCGCACAAAGCGACAAAACATAAAATGATGTATAGGGTCATTTCGATATACGTGTAATTAAATAGGGGCAGGTTCGCCTTGCTTCAAGACAAACCCGCCCGCGTTCAACAATCAATAAAGCCATGCACATTGCCGTGATGGTTTTTCTTTCGTCAGATCTTGCGCGAGTGGGCATACACATACACACCCGGAACGACCTTCTTGCTATGCAGTCCTTTCCGCTGTTTGAGGAGGATGAGCACGATACCGGCCGATACGACGGCTGCCAGCACGACAAGCCCGGCAATGAAACCGAGCAGGCAGTAGGCGGCGACAAAGCCGACAATGGCTCCGCACGTCGTCACCGCCGCCCAATATATATACCGGCCTTGGATGCCCAAAAACTCAAGAGGCCGTTGCAGTCCCTTGAACAGCGGGTAGTCCGGATAGCGTTCGTCCTTGCCTTTCATACTTATCCTTGATGTTTAAGCGGCAATACCGAAGAACAGAGGCAACGCCTTGGCCGCCGCAATGAGGAAGATACAGGCTCCCACGACCATCATGATCTTCTTCTTGACGTCCTGCTCCTCGTTGTTCATGGCGATATATACCGAGATTGCACCCACGATGGCCACAACGCCGGCAATGGCGTAGCACAATTTCACCATAATAGGCACATACTTGGCAATCTCCTCCGCGACAGTGGATAATGCGCTCGTACCGGCGGAATAGTCGCCTGCGGAGTTCTGCGCTTTCGCCACCATGCCGGACAGCAGCATGAAGGAGAACATCATTACTTTGGTAGGGATTCCGTTGACGAATCCGAATGCCTTGCGGCACAGTTGTTTGGTTTTCTGAAACATACGTTTACTTTTTTAGTGAATACTTTATTTGTCTGCGACCTGATACAAGTAAGGTTATATGCGGTAGCCGAAGAAAACCGGGAAAACATAGAATGCCCCGATCAGGAACAGGCACGCACCTACAAGCGTCATTATCGACTTGGTGATGCCGTCCTCGCCCGTGTTCATCTTGATGTATATCTGACAGACGGACACGATGACGTAAACTCCGGCGATAGCGCAACAGATATACTGGACATAGAGCATCATCGTCACCACGAAGTCGTGCATCGTGGCCAACGCATCCGCTCCCCAGCTATAGTTCACGCTGCCGCTTTTGGCAAAAGTCGTGTAGGGGAACGGGAGGCACAGCGCACATAGAATCTTTTTAGCTTTCGACATCTCACAACCGGTCTTGAATTGGGTTCCACTTTATTTCCGGTCGGTTGTCTAACCGTCCCTTGGAAATCATAGCCTTGTACATCTCCTCCGACGTGCGTGCGTCCGACAGGTAAGGCGTGGTCTCTTCCATCTGTTCCTCCGCCTCGGCCTTCAGCCGTTCCAGTTTCTCCTGCGCCGTTCCCGGTTTGTCCTTGACATCCTCAAGGGATGTTTCGGAAGAGGTAGCCGTACTTTCCGTCTCGTAGTTCTCGCTACCGATACTGAAGCCGGTCTCGCTTTCCGTGACAGCCACACTCTCTTCCTCTTCCGGTGCGCCGAGGTCGAAAACTTCCTCGTTCGGTTTGTCCGTCCCCTTTTTCCCGTAGATGTCATGCGCTATGATGACGGCGTAGTAAATGATGTAGGCAACCGTCAGGACGATGGCAAAAATGAAATATGAGTTCATGTATTTAGTATGAATATTAAAATTTGTATTAGTATGATTTTGCAAAGAAACGCACGAAATATAAAACCATAAAATAATTGAGCATTAAACATCTATTTCGTTAATGAGATTTATGTAATTTCCAAAAATCGAACTATTAAATCGTACTATATTGCAGTCTCTATGGAGGGAAATGGAGAAATCGGGGCATAAAAAAAGCTCTCGTGGTGGAGAGCTTTAGGTGGCAAAGGAGAACACTGAATATCAGCGTTTCTTTCCGCGCAGGTAATCGTTCAGGTCTTTGTATTCCGCATAGTGGCAGGATTCATCGCTGACACGTCCATCATACATCCCGGCAATGGTCTCTGTGGTTCTCTGCCCGGCAAGGTCATTGTCGAGATAACAGTGGATGACCGAATATTCCTGTAAACGTGCCAGCGTCTTTTTCAAGTTGTTTACCGAGTTCATCACGAGGTAGTCGCATGGCATGGCAAGACAGACCGTTCGGTCGCCTGCCAGTTTCAGTGTCATATAGGAAAGGAAATCCATGAAGCCCTCGAAAACACAGACATTTTCCTGTGTCTCTTCTGTCAGATGTCTTATCAATGAGATGTCCTTGTTGTTCAGGCATCCCTTGTAATAGGCGTTGCGCACCTCGTAACCACCGGAGGTATTGCCGAATGCGAGAGCGAAATAATGACGGCCTCGCAGTTCATAATGCACCTCCTTGCAATACATACGGCCGATGTCCGCGTCGATAAGCCGGGATTGGAGGTAAGAGAACAGGGCGTGATGGCGGAGTGGAATCACGATCACGTCTTTCATTTCAGCCTCCACCGGTCGGGGTGGAGCGGTCGGCATACGGGTTCTCGGTAGTGATGCGCCATTCACAAGCCTCTCGATATACGCCAGTGCCTCGCTCACGCAGTCCGTCCGGCAAATGTATTTTGCCAGTTCCACCAGGTCGCCGCCGGTCGCCTCGCCGAAATCGTACCATTCATTGATTCGGTCATTCACCTTGAACGACGGGGTACGCTCGTTCCGTAACGGTGAGAAGTACCAGTATTGTTCCGATTTTATATGCTGTGCATGGTGGCCGAGCTGTGCCAGAAAATCCACGATGCGTACTTGTTTTGCTTCTGCTATGGTCATCTATTTTTCTTTCACTTGATTTCAAAAAAAGGTTTAGTTTAGTTTTTCCCCTATATATATAAATACTAAAGTAAACTAAATGATATAAGCCCGCGCACGACTTCATTCTTCATCAAAAAGCATGGCCTCGGTAGGCGTCATGTCGTAATAGAACAACTTGTCCCGTTTGATGATGAGCTTGAGGTTGTCTATCAGGTATTGCATCAGTTTTATCATGACACTCCGGCCGCGTTTGAACCCGATTGCCTCGTAGGAGACCATCAGGCTCTGCAGCAGGTTGTCGAATCCCCGGATGGGCTTTTCCCCGAATGCGGCAGAGAGAGCTTCGCGGTGCTGTTCGATGCTCAGTTCCGTAAACCCCGTTCTTGCCTTGGGCTTCGGGGGCTCGCCAAACGAGTGTACTTCCGCAATGACGGGCAGTCCTGTTTCATTGATGGTAAATGCAAACGGCTTGAACTCTTTTTCCCGGATATGGAGCGCATGGACTTCGCTGATGCCGGGATTCTCGTTACTCTTGCTGATGACCAGCACGGTCTCCGCCTTGTTGCTCATCTCCGTTCCGATATGTCCGCGCACGTTGTTGTCCCCTTTGTTCAAATGAAGCACACAGTGGATGTGCAGGTCGTATCTCGAAGACCATTCCATCATCCGGTTGATGACTTCCACCGATTCACCGGCATTATTGATGTCGAGCATCAGGTCGCGAATGCCGTCGATGATGACCAGTCCGTAGCCTTTCTGTTGGCGCAGCGCATAGTCGATGACCTCGATACGCACCGACGGCGAATATTCACGCAGGCAGAAAAAATCGAGATTCTCCGGATCGGTCGTCGTGGGCAACCCGGCCAGCCGCAATATACGCTCCAATACCGAGCGGCAATGGAAACGGCTCTGTTCCGTATCGACGTACAGAATACGCTGTTTGCCTTCGGGCAGATGTGCACGGTAGTTCAATACTTGTTTCCCCGCCAATGATGCGGCGACAAGCGCAGAGACGTTGAACGTCTTTTTCGATTTCGCCTTGCCAGTCGATGCACTGAAATTGCCGAGCGTGGCAATCGTTGAGTTATCTATCCAGATGATTTGCGGAGGGGTCTCATAAATGTCCGTCGCCTTGATTTGCGAGGCATGGAGGATGTCCGACAGGCGGTGTTCATCCATCCCCATGCTGGTTGTGCGGTCAATCCTTCTTTCGTTTTCCATAGCGTCTCTTGTTAAGGAACGGTTCTGTGGCGGCGGCTTCCGTCACCCTGCGCACTGCCTCGTTCATGGTAGGTTCATAATTCTGCAACAGCCATTCGTCCAATTCCTCCTTGGCGAAATAAACCATTTTACCGCGCGGTTTGTAGTGCGGTATCTCCTTGCTCGATGTGAGCTTGTACAGCATACTTTCAGAAACCCCGATATACATGCAGGCTTCCTGAAATGTGAAAACTCTCTTGGTCGTGAAGATGGTATTTTCCAGCAGCGTAATACGCTCCAAGAGACTTTCGACCGGTTCCAATTTCTTCAGTACCGATTCGATGGCGGCGAGCCGTCCGCTCATCCGCTCCATGAATGTCATTCTATTCGGCATAATAACACAGTTTGATTTTTGACAATGGAGATGAAACCTCCGTTATGCAGCGCGCTAACGGAGGTCAAAGGTATGTCCTGTAAACGAAGATGCCGTGATTTGGGGAATGATACTATGCACGTGTCATTGTAACTCTCATGCTTTTACCTTTCACATACTTCGCTTCTTGTCACTTTCTGTCATTCTTTCAGCCGATCAATGACCTTTCGGATGCTGTATGCGACCGATGTCATGTTGTTCTTGATGGATGACAGCGCGGAAGACAGGGTTGACACCGAAACGGAGCGTGTCCCGTCCTTGGACTGCAGGAATGCGCCCTTGCCGAGAACATTCTGCCACCGAGATTGGATGAACGAGTTTTCAAGAAGCGCATCGAACAGGATTACCACACGGCGGATATTGTTCACGCGGATGGAAAAGCCCTTCTTGCAGGCGAAGAGAGCCTCCATGTCTTCAATGCGTACAGAAACACAGAACAGATGATAAGTATTGGCGCAAGCCACTATACTTTTCATCTGTTCCGGGGTAAAATTACAACCAAAATGAAAGAGAGAGAGCCGCAAGGTCGGTTGATAACGGGGCGGACCAAGCGGAGACAACGATTCCGAGGTGTCATACATCCGTTTCAACTTCATGCACTCATTAAACGTGAAATTCCGGTGCGGCAAAGCAGGGCATGGACGGAAACTGGCGCACTCGGTCAGCAGCCCCTTGACAATGTGGAATTTCCATTTCGTGGCAGTTTCCCGGCAGGCCGCATGGTCACAGTCTATGTACCGGTGTCCGTTTAACGAAATCGTCCATCATAGCCGGTGGTACTGTTTACCACCCAACACAAGCATCGTGGAGATAAACTGTTTTGCTCGGTAAGCAGGGCGAAAAGTTCATTCGCCACATCCTTGTCCGCAGCGAAGTGCTGCAGGTGTTGGCTCCCTCCAAAAAGAGAGAAGGCCGTCTTCAGGTCTTTTCATGTCGATTTACCTTTTTGAGTTTATAATATGTGATGGAAGCATTAACTTCGGTTGCATTTACAACCGGAGAAATGCCGTAAATATATGTTTGTAAATTAGACATGGACCACAGAATGCCTTCAATTAGTGAAACAAACCGTTTACAAGATTCACAGCCTCGTCCTTTTTCTTATTGATAATCTTGGCATACACCTGTGTCATTTTCACATCGGCATGGCCGAGCAGCTTCGAGACAGTATATAAGTCCGCTCCGAGCGTCAGCATCATGGTGGCAAACGTATGGCGACTGGTGTGGTAGGAGAACCGCTTGGAGATTCCGGCTGCTTTCGCCCAAGGTTTGAGCTGCATTCTGATTGTATTGGCGGACGGCAGGTCGAACACATTATCTTCTGATGATTTGCCCCCACGTTCCGGCATCCACTTCAACGCTTCAGGAGAGAGGGGCAGGTAAATAGGCTCTTTGGTCTTTTTCATGGACACGGCCAAACGGTACTGTCCCCTGTCAACGAACACGTCATTCCATTTCAGCTTGATTATATCGCTGATGCGTAATCCGCAAAAGCAGGAGAACAGATATGCGCATTTTACAATCTCGTATTCCTCGTGGGGCATAGGAGTGTCAATCAACGCCTGTACCTCTTCGATGGTCATGTACGACCGCATACTCTCCGGCTTGCGGATTTTCTCCGACTTCTCAAGTTCGTTGAAAGGGTTGGCCTTCATCTTTTTCTTCCTGACGGCAGAGTTCAACGCACCGTTCAACGCACGGTAATAATTGTGAAGCGTGTAGTTCGATATGTCCTTGCCTTTCGGATGATATTCCGTCAGCAGATAAGTGATGTAGCCACGACAAAAGTCCCCGTCAATCTGATCCAGTGTGACCATTTCTCCGGCATAGTCTTTCAGTATGCGCATGGCAATCTTGATTTGACTGCCATCTTTCTTACCGGCACTCTCTTGAGCCTCCATATAAACCTGCATCCAATCCAGCAGGAAAGTCTTGTCCTTACGGAATACAATCCCGGCCTCATTACTGGTCAGTTCGATAATACGCTTCGACTTGATGGCATTGGCGGCGTCCATTGTCGTCTGATTCTGCCTGCGGGAGTTGCTATCCGTTTCCGGGATAATATACATCTTGAGGTATTCATATGTCCGCTTTCCGTCGCGGTATATATCCAGATACAGGCTCTTGCTGCCATTGCTCAGCGACTTCATCCGAAGACGAATTGGCTCTTTGACTTTTGTATGATTCTTAACTCGTGCCATAGGGATTCCTTTCTCATTTTTTCTACTGCAAATATACGAATAAGTATCGAATTTGAGAAACAAATGAGAAACAAAATTGCACCAAACAAGAGCCAATCTACTGAAAGTACTGAAAACAACCGAAAATAAAAATAAGATTATAAAACTTTGATTTACAGGATATTTGTTATCAATTTATTGGATGTTGTTTTCATTCTATACATATAATGCGTAAATCTGGTAAATTGAACATAGCCCCAAATGATAAGTCGAAAGGTCGGTTTGTACCCTGCATAAGGGCGCAGACTGCTTTTCCTTATTTGGGCTAAAGGGTTTTACCAGAACCTACTAAAGCAAACGAGAGAAAAGTTAGGCTGTGTCCTTTTCTTTTGCTCTCAAAGCAAACTCGGTATAAACCTTTAATGCTCAAAATATGGACTATAAACTGGATTACATGACACGTCTGTTTGCTAAGATTAGCAAGAAAAAGACGGAAACCTATGTTATTAGCCGCATTTGGCATCAGTTGAATGATGACAGAGTTAAGTTTGTTGTTCAACAATACATCAGAAGAACACAAGACAAGTATGCCTTAGCAGACTTGTACCTACCCCAACTTGGTATTTTCGTAGAGATAAACGAACCATTCCACAAGAACAACATAGAAATAGACCGAATACGGAATGAGGAAATTTCACAAGTAACTCATTCCAAACCTATCGTGATAGATTGTGATAATTCTATCGAAGAAATTCATTCTCAAATCTCCGAAGTTGTTCAGCAAATAAAACAAGCTATTATAGAACGAGGAAAACGGTTTATTTCTTGGGAAGGTGGCAGTACCCTGACCGTAGAATATCATCGCAAGAAAGGTTATTTGAAAGTTGATGAATCCGAATATGTTCGTACCATAGATGAAGCATTTGCCATATTCGGAGCAAAAGCCAAACATCGAGGTTTCTTGCGTGTGGCTGGTGCATCCGTCCCCAACAAACCTAATGAGATAGTTTGGTGTCCTAATAGTGGACATCGTATTTGGTGCAACGAACTTTCAGAGGATGGTTTGGAAATTCGGGAGTACAACAGAAATGAACAATCACGCGGCGAACACGTAGAAAGATACCTATCGGATAACCAAAGACGGGTTACTTTCTTTAGAGAGGAGGATGAACTCGGCTTCCGTTTCTATCGCTTTGTGGGTGTCTTTGAGCTTAACAAGGAAAAATCAGAGAAAGAAAATAAATGTGTTTGGGAACGTATCTCAGACTATTATCAATTATAAAAACAAGGAAAAATGAAAGAATATACAAGTAAAAGAGCGCAAGAAATACAAGCTAAAAAGGCTGCTGAATTGGAAGATGATATAAGTAATCTAAAAACCAGCCTTGCAGATTTGAGTATGAAAATTGAATCTGCTATAGAAAACAATGATGATACTGCAAAGGATATATCACGATTCAAACATGATTTTATTCTACTTAAATCGTTAGCTCCAAATGACCCAATTATTCCATTTTACGAGGCTAAGCCAAAAGAATGGAAAGAAAAAGAAATATGGAGTTGGGTCAAATTTGCCATAGGCATAGGTATACTATTACTTATTGCTTTATGTGCGGCATTAATGGATAAATTAACTAACTCTTAAAATTCATGTACTATGGGATTATTTAGTTTCTTGGGTAACAAATCAGAAGTAGATAGAATTAAAGAACGCATTGAGCAAGAGAAACGTAAAATCAAAGCATGTCAAAGTAATATTGCTGAATGCCGTCGTAGAAAAGGTAGTAAATACCTTATAGAAGGACACAAAAAGCGTATCGAAGAAATTAAGAAAACGATTGCTCGTCTAAAAGAAGATTTGGCAAATGCGAGAAAGAAATAACTAATTCAGAAAAGATATGGAAGAATATTCAAGCAAAAGAGCCCAAGCCATTCAAGCAAAGGAACTTGCGGCCAAAGAAAATGAAGTGCGAAATATCAAAAATACTCTTTCTCAAAAGAGTATAGAAATAGAATCTATGATAGTAGCAGGTAAGGATATTACTACAGCTCTATCACATTTTGAATCAGCATTGCTTCTGTTGAAGTCTTTAGCACCAACAGACGCTATGATTATTAGCTATGAAGCTAAGCCTATCGAATGGGCAAAGAAGATAGAATCAAAAGCCAACAAAAAAGGTATAGAAGAATGTATTGAAGAATTGGAGAACTCTTCTGAGTGGATTAATAGAACGTTTGTAGAACTCAAAGAGCTTTCTAAAATCAAAAAGAAGAAATCCAAACATGAGAAAGCTATCAGCGAATGTAAAGAATCAATTGCATCCTCTTTATTCAAACTTGAAAATTGTATCGCTCGTTTGGAAAATCTGGATAAGCAAAATAGTCTGGTGTCTCATTATCGTCAAAAGTTCACTCAGTGGAATACAGAACTGAATAATGTAGAATTGGGCATACATGGAATAACCGGAACTCCAATTTCTTTCCCCCAAGATGCAGAACAAGTAAAAGCAACTCTAACAAAGTTGGCTATTTCTGTGGATTCTAAAATCAAAAGTTTCTGTTCTGGGAACGGAAAAATCAAGTCTGATGTTGCCGCTTTTGAGAATGGATTAGCGGTACTTCATTCTGTTGATTCTGATGATTCGATGATTTCTTATTATGATTCCAAACTACAAGAATGGAAACTAAAAATGGCAAAAGCCAAGAAGACTAAGATATTTGTTATCGTTGGTTCTATTGTATTGATATTCCTATTGGACTATATTTAAGGAGGTGTGATATGGGATGTATTACGGGGTTTCTATTCTTGTGTAATATTGGGGTGATTATTACGGCTGATGTTTTGTTGTGGATGTACTCAGCTACCATGGGATTGTTCGGCTTGTTTGGAGTTATTGTATTCTTTATTGCATATGCTGTAAGTACTGGTATGAGCCTTGCACCACGTGACTTTTGGGTGAATCCAGAATTTGATATTTTCATAAAGAAACTAGGATTTGCAAATACAGCAGCTTTAATGGCATGGGGCGGTTCTTTGATAGTCGCAGCCTTGTTAGGAAATGAAGCTGCAACAGAGTTTATACATTGGGCATTTAATTAAAGAAATATTTGTAAAAGAATGCGGGGAGTTTCCGAAAGGACTTCCCGCATTTTTTGTGCTCTACAAAAGTAAAAAAGAGGATGCACTATATAAACAGTACATCCTCTACAACAAGGTAAACTAAAGAATTATTAACAGTTTAATCACAGTACTAAGATACATATTAAGCCAGACTCAAACAAACTGGTCTTAGAAAAAAATGTAATAATATGGAAATTAGCATTTTAGAGGTTGTTGAATACCTCTTTGACCATTCTGAAAATATTTATCATATAGTATTGTGTATGATAGCTGTTATCAACTTTATTCGTTTTAGAAAGGAGGGTAAAAGTTAATAATTATCAAGATTTATCACCCCGTCTAAAGATGATTTTTGTTACCTTGTTTATTCAATTATACAACATTGAATAAACAAGGTTTCATTGGTTACTCTAACTATATACTTTCCATTCAAGTGGATATTAAAATCAGCCTTTGAGTGAATTTTGTTATGAATGGTGTAACCTGCCATTATACACAATCGTTGGTACAATAAAGTATATAGTTGCGTAAAAGTGCTTATAAGCACCGTTCATCAATGAGTCCTTGTAAAAACAACGTTCCACGCCATCTACTTGTTTCCGGCAAATACTGTCGGAGTCATAGACCTTCAAAGAAGATGCTTCCGGTTCTTTTAGCAATGATTCGGAAAGCGTATCAGGAATAATCCAATCACTTCCTTTATAAAAATCCATAGAGAAAGCTTCGGAAATAGCAGTAGTTTTTTCGCTTAAAGCGTTTTCCTGTGTTTCCTGATTCGTGGAAGAAGATTGCGAAGTTCCTCCGGTTTTTCCGCCACATGATAACAACAGTAATACGCAGCTATATACCAAAGCGTTTTTCATACCAAATATCTTTTATTTAATACATAATTACGGCAAAATTAATGATAATATCAGATAATCAGGTATAAATCGATCCCAAAAATGGAATAATTATCTGTCAGCAGGCTATTATTTCGTTCAACAAATACTAACTTTACAACGTTATTAATAGAAAAGAACGAACGTCATGATTGTTAAAACACTACTAGATACAGACCTCTATAAGTTTACCACCTCGTACGCTTATATCAAACTGTTCCCCTATGCAATGGGTACTTTTAGTTTCAATGACCGGAACGAAACAAAGTATACCGAAGCTTTTCTGGAAACACTCAAGGCAGAGATCAAGAATCTTAGTCAGTTGAGATTCACGGAAGAGGAGTTGGAATACATGACGAAGAATTGCAGATTTCTCCCGAGAGTCTACTGGGAGTGGTTGTCTTCTTTTCGTTTCGACCCGAATAAGATTGATATTCATCTGGATGAAGCCTGTCATCTCCACATCGAAGTGACTGACTTGCTTTATAAAGTGACTTTATATGAAGTGCCTTTGCTCGCTATTGTTTCTGAAATCAAAAACCGGTTCTTCGGCCATGTAGCAGATATGAACGGGATTCTTTGCAAACTGTCGGAGAAAATAGAGTTATCAAACCAACATCAGCTCCGCTTTTCAGAGTTCGGCACACGGAGAAGATTCTCCATCGATGTGCAGGAAGCAGTTATCAAGAAACTGAACGAAACAGCGCAATATTGCACCGGAACTTCCAACTGCAACTTCGCAATGAAATATGGAATGAAAATGATGGGGACTCACCCTCACGAATGGTTTATGTTTCATGGAGCACAGTTCGGATATAAACATGCCAATTATATGGCACTCGAAAACTGGGTGAATGTTTATGACGGTGATTTGGGTATCGCACTTTCCGATACATATACATCCGGCATCTTCCTTAGCAACCTTAGCCGTAAACAAGCTAAACTTTTCGACGGTGTGCGCTGCGATTCCGGCAATGAATTTGAATTTATCGACCGACTGGTTGCCCGCTACAAAGAGTTGGGAATCGATGCGACAACCAAAACCATCGTATTCAGCAATGCCCTCGACTTTACAAAAGCATTAGACATTCAAGAATACTGCAAAAACAAAATCCACTGCTCTTTCGGAATCGGTACCAATCTCACCAACGATACCGGGTTCGAACCTTCGAACATCGTGATGAAACTGACGCAATGCAAGATGAATGTCAATCAGGAGTGGAGGGAATGTATCAAACTGTCGGATGATGAAGGAAAACATACCGGCAGTCTTGAAGAAGTGCAGGCATGCTTGTATGAGTTGAGGTTGAACAGAAACCAATAATCAAGACAACGGAAAGGCTATAAAAAGAAAAGCAGAAGTACCTCGATAGAAAATACTTTCTGCTGTTCCTCCATATATGCCATACCGAAATACACCTGCATAAAACCAGCTATTTATATCATTGTAATAAAAGATACATCATTTTCAGGATTTGAACCCTTTCACTGCTTTTTCCAATCTTTCCAAAGATAATTCGCCGGATTGCCGCCAAAGCTGTTGCCCTTTTCTAAAAAGAATAAAGGTAGGAGTCGACTCCACCGTATAAAAATCAGTAAGGGCAGGTTCCTGGTCGATGTCCACTTCCACCACTTCCAATGTTCCTACCATTAGTTTCTTGAACTCTTCAACAACCGGTTTCATGCGCTGGCAGTGAGGACACCACGTTGCGTAAAACTCTGCCATTACCCAATCACCGTTAGCCAGCTTCTCCTGGTTTCTTTCTTCACGAGCTATTTTCTTTTCTTTCATAATGAATATCTCCTTTTAATTAATAACTACCAACCTAACAATATCAGGAGAAAGATGGTTTAGAAAAGAAGCAAGGTTACACACAAATTAAAGAATCAAACCCGTTTACATTTCCCCGACCAACTATCCATATCCAAGCGAATCATCTCCGTACGATGAAAAGACTTCTCCGCATCATACTTTGCTCTTATCACTTTATCTTCCGGACTAAGGACAAGCATTGCACAAAATTGAAACTTTCGTGCAAAAAAGAAACATCCTATTCAATATTTATTTATCTTTGCCCCCCAAAATGGTTCAGAATCCGTATCCAACGGACGATGATTAATAGGGAACCGGGTGTAAATCCCGGACAGTCCCGCTGCTGTGAAACTCTGTTCAATGTCTTATAATTGAACTAATTTAACGCCACTGATGTTATTCGGGAAGGCAAATAAGACAAGAGTCAGTCAGAAGACCTGCCATTTTGTGTAAGACGCCCCTCTCCTCGTGGATTAGGAGAAAGAGTATCACTTGTTAAGCCCCAAATCAAAAAAATACTGTTTTTCGTCGGGTGGAGTATGTCCATTAGACGGGAAGACATTAATAAGTATGTACTTAATTGAAAAAAGTATGATAAAAAAAATCTTAGTAGCCAATCGCGGTGAAATTGCCGTAAGGGTGATGCGTTCCTGCCGGGAAATGGAGATAACGAGTATCGCTATCTTCTCCGAAGCAGACCGGACCGCGAAGCACGTGCTTTATGCAGACGAAGCTTATTGCGTAGGGCCGGCAGCATCCAAAGAGAGTTATCTGAATATAGAAAAAATCATCGAAGTGGCAAAAGCAGCTCATGCAGACGCCATCCATCCGGGTTACGGCTTCTTGTCCGAGAATGCCACATTCGCCCGTCGATGTCAGGAAGAAGGAATCATCTTTATCGGACCCAATCCGGAAACAATGGAAGCTATGGGAGATAAAATTGCTGCCCGTATCAAAATGATTGAGGCGGGAGTACCCGTAGTTCCCGGCACACAAGACAACCTGAAAAGCGTAGAAGAAGCCGTAGAGCTTTGCAATAAAATTGGCTATCCGGTGATGCTGAAGGCCTCTATGGGCGGTGGTGGAAAGGGTATGCGCCTCATCCACAGTGCCGAAGAAGTGGAAGAAGCATATACCACTGCCAAGAGCGAATCATTGTCTTCCTTTGGCGACGACACGGTTTACCTGGAGAAGTTCGTTGAAGAGCCTCATCACATCGAATTCCAGATTTTGGGTGACAAGCACGGCAACGTAATTCATCTTTGCGAACGCGAATGTTCCGTACAACGCCGTAATCAGAAGATTGTGGAAGAAACACCTTCGGTTTTCGTCACTCCGGAATTGCGGAAAGATATGGGAGAAAAAGCCGTGGCAGCCGCCAAAGCAGTAAACTATATCGGAGCGGGAACCATCGAATTTCTTGTTGACAAACACCGCAATTATTACTTCCTTGAAATGAATACCCGCCTTGCAGGTAGAGCACCCGATTACCGAAGAAGTAGTAGGTGTAGACCTTGTGAAAGAGCAAATCAAAGTTGCCGACGGACAGATGCTTCAACTGAAACAGGAAGATATCAAACTAGCGCGGACACGCTATCGAATGTCGTATCTGTGCCGAAGATACGGAAATGAATTTCATGCCAAGTCCCGGAATCATTAAGCAGATTACAGAGCCGAACGGCATCGGAGTGCGTATTGACAGCTATGTATACGAGGGATACGAGATTCCTATCTATTATGACCCGATGATTGGCAAACTGATTGTATGGGCTACCAATCGCGAATATGCTATCGAACGGATGCGTCGCGTGCTCCATGAATACAAGCTGACCGGAGTCAAGAATAATATCAGTTACTTGCGCGCTATCATGGATACGCCCGACTTTGTGGAAGGTCATTACGATACCGGATTCATCACCAAGAACGGTGAACACCTGCACCAATGCATTATGCGCACCAGCGAACGTGCCGAGAATATTGCACTGATTGCCGCCTACATGGACTATCTGATGAATCTTGAAGAGAACAGCGGTGACACTACCGACAACCGTCCTATCAGCAAATGGAAAGAATTCGGATTGCATAAAGGCGTACTTCGTATCTAAATTTAAAAAGCAGTTAATTATGGAAATTCATATAGGTGACCGAGTGGCCGAAGTGGAACTGGTCAGCAAGGAAGATAACAAAGTGATACTTACCATTGACGGAAAACCGTTTGAAGCGGACGTGGTAATGGCGGAAAACGGAACCTGCAACATCCTTATGGACGGTCGCAGTGCAAACGCGCAGCTCATCCGCAAGGAAAACGGGAAAAGCTATAAAGTGAACACGCATTACAGCAGTTTCAATGTCGAAATCGTAGACAGTCAGGCGAAATACCTGCGTATGCGCAAGAAAGGCGAAAACGAACAGAACGACCGCATCACTTCCCCCCATGCCGGGGAAAGTAGTAAAAATCCCCGTTACGGCAGGACAGGAAGTGAAAGCAGGAGACACTGCTATCGTTATCGAAGCCATGAAGATGCAGAGCAACTATAAAGTGACTTCGGATTGCCGCATCAAAGAAATTCTGGTTCAGGAAGGTGATAACATCACCGGTGACCAGACATTAATAACATTAGAACCGATTGCATAAACTAAAAAAGAATTGCATCATGGAAGAAATAAACAAAGCATATACCACGTTCCAGGAACGTGACCGCATCGCTTCCCTCGGGGGTGGCGCAGAAAAAATAGAAAAGCAACACGAAAGCGGCAAGATGACTGCCCGCGAACGTATCGAGATGTTGCTCGACAAAGGAACATTTGTCGAATTGGATAAGCTGATGGTTCACCGTTGCACCAACTACGGCATGGACAAGAACAAAATTCCGGGAGACGGCATCGTATCCGGTTACGGAAAGATTGACGGTCGCCAGGTTTTCGTTTACGCCTATGACTTCACCGTTTACGGTGGTTCGCTTTCCGCATCCAACGCGAAGAAGATTGTAAAGGTACAGCAACTGGCTTTAAAGAACGGTGCTCCGATTATCGCATTGAACGATTCAGGCGGCGCACGTATTCAGGAAGGTATCGAAAGCCTTTCGGGATATGCGGATATTTTCTATCAGAACACAATGGCCAGCGGTGTGATTCCACAGATTTCGGCCATCCTGGGTCCTTGTGCCGGAGGTGCTTGCTACTCTCCTGCCCTTACCGATTTCATCTTTATGGTGAAAGAAAAAAGTCACATGTTCGTGACTGGTCCCGATGTAGTAAAAACCGTGATTCATGAAGAAGTAAGCAAAGAAGAGCTGGGTGGCGCAATGACACATAGCAGCAAGAGCGGTGTGACGCATTTTATGTGCAACTCCGAAGAAGAACTGTTGATGAGTATCCGCGAACTGTTGTCTTTCTTACCGCAGAATAATATGGATGAAGCCAGGAAACAACCTTGCGCCGACGAAACCAACCGCGAAGACGCTTTTCTGGATACAATCGTTCCGGCAGATCCGAACGTACCATATGATATGAAAGACATTATCGAACGCGTGATAGACAACGGTTATTTCTTCGAAGTCATGCCGAACTTTGCAAAGAATATCATCATCGGCTTTGCCCGCATGGCAGGTCGTTCGGTAGGTATCGTAGCCAATCAGCCGGCTTATCTTGCCGGCGTTCTTGACATCGACGCCAGCGACAAAGCAAGTCGTTTTATCCGTTTTTGCGACTGTTTCAATATTCCGTTGATTACATTCGAAGATGTTCCGGGATTCCTTCCGGGATATACGCAGGAGAACAACGGTATCATCCGTCACGGCGCAAAAATAGTTTATGCGTTCGCAGAAGCTACTGTTCCCAAACTGACTGTTATTACCCGCAAAGCTTACGGCGGCGCTTATATCGTAATGAACTCCAAGCAGACAGGAGCTGATGTGAACTTCGCATATCCCAGCGCAGAAATTGCAGTGATGGGTGCAGACGGTGCAATCAATATCCTGTTCCGCAAAGCTGACGAAGCAACAAAGGCTAAGGAACTGGAAGCCTACAAAGAAAAGTTTGCTACTCCGTATCAAGCTGCCGAACTGGGATATATTGACGAAATCATTTATCCGAGACAGACTCGCAAACGTCTGATTCAGGCACTAGAAATGACGGAAAACAAAATGCAGACAAATCCGCCCAAGAAGCACGGTAATATGCCTTTATAACAACTAGATAAGGTGTGCATAAAGCACCCTCCCATCAAGACGGGCTTACATAGATTCTACGATATACTTTAGAATCTTTGTAAGCCCTCTTTTTATGAGTAAGTCTTTTTATATACACAAAAAAAACGGCACCTCGATTCACATCGCAGCACCGTCACAACACAAACACAAAATAAAACACGACAAAACTACTATGCAATCTTCCTGTCAGTGCCGGGGAGGCATACCTTGCTTGACTTATCTATATTCGCATACACACAAGAAGCATTTATCAGGCAATTTGCATCAATAAATAAACATACATCTTCC
>ENA-OQHL01000224-OQHL01000224.1-human-gut-metagenome-genome-assembly--contig:-NODE-224-length-46229-cov-4.398594_pt1 | contig 46229 bp, 51 predicted proteins | sample MGYA00242565_ERZ504723 | MGnify/ENA primary metagenome ERZ504723 (study PRJEB26092, sample SAMD00036211) | human gut metagenome | host: Homo sapiens | study: EMG produced TPA metagenomics assembly of... | reverse complement strand
TGCGCAGTCCTGGGCGGAAACGCCCGGCCAGAGATGGAGCGGTTTGTAGAAGGACTGGATAGCGGCAGCGTTTCCAGGGTGGCGTTATTTTCATCCAATGGATATGGCACGGATCAGTTCGCCGCCTTAAGAGAGAAACTGAAGGCAAAAGGCATAGAAGTGGAAGCTGGGGCGTTTTCCTGCAAAGGAAGCGCATTTATATTCAAAAACATGGGAAAGCCGGATCAGGAAGATCTGGAGGCAGCAAAGCGGTTCGCGTTATCCGTCAGGGATGGCAGAAGGAGTTAACCAATGGTTGATTTTGCTTCCGTAAATATCGTATCATTCCATGGTGTTTTCCGGAATTATTCCGTATACTGATAGCAAGAAAGGAGATGCGATATATGGATACATTGAATTTGGGCGGAGAATCTGATCCGCTTGCGCCGGGAGAAAGAAGTCACCCAGGAAGAGGTGGCTAGCTTCATTGGCGTTACCAAAGCGTCGGTTTCCAAGTGGGAGACGAAGCAAAGCCTTCCGGACATTCTGCTGCTGCCGGTGCTTGCGTCCTATTACGGCGTGACGGTAGACGAACTGCTGGGCTATAAGCCTCAGTTGGGGGAAGGAACAGATTCAGAAGATCTATCATGACCTGGCGGCAGAATTTGCGGAAAAGCCCTTTGAAGAGGTGATGGACGCAAGCAGGAAACTGGTTAAAAAGTATTACTCCTGCTATTCCTTCCTCTTGCAGATCAGTATTCTGTGGCTGAACCATTATACATTTGCCGAAGATCCAAAGAGTCAGATGGGGATTCTGGATGAGACGGTGGAACTGTGCACGCACATCATAGAAAACTGCAAAGATATCAGCATCTGTAATGACGCGACGGTACTCAAAGCGATCATGGACCTGCAGCGCGGAAGGCCTCAGGAAGCATTGGACTTAGTGGAGGATATGCTGAGTCCCTACCGGCTTGCCAGCCAGAGCAGCGGAATTCTTATCCAGGCCTATCAGATGGTGGGAGATATGGATAAGGCGGTCAGTTATACGCAGATCAGCATGTTCCTCCATCTGCTGTCCCTGGTAGAAGGAGCGACGCAGTATATTGCGTTTCGTGCGCAGGATAAAGAGTCCTGCGAGGAGACGATACGCAGGATGGATGGACTGATAGAATTATTCCAATTAGGAAAGGCTGCATCAGAATATAGCGGCAGTAGCTTCTTTGATTGGTCTGTCGGCAGTTATTGATGGCAGGCGATGCGCCTATAGAAGAGGATACCCTGAAAAAAGCAGAACAGAACGACGTTTTGATATTGGCTACATCTTTACCTGCTTATGATGTCATTGGAAAGCTTTATGAACTTGGTATCAGGAATGTAAAATGAAAACCGTTATCGGAGATTTTCATGTCCATACCTTGCTTTCCCCGTGTGCTGAAATCGAAATGACGCCGCATCATATAGTGATGCAGGCTGCTGAATATGGTATACAGCTGTTGGCGGTTACTGACCATAATGCTTCGGCTAATGCTGTGGCGGCGATTCAGGCTGGTGAACGTTATGGTATTAAGGTGTTCCCGGGAATGGAAGTTGAATGCAGGGAAGAAGCGCATATAGTGGTTTTGTTTGACAATCTGAAACAGCTGCGGCGGTGGCAGAAAATAGTCGATTTTTCAATGCGTGGCCTCAAAAACATTCCTGAACGGTTTGGAGCGCAATTTGTCGTTGATGATGATGATAATTTTGTTGCAGAAGAGGAAAGAATGCTTTTAGGACCATTGCAGCTATCTGCGCAGGAGGTTGTACGAAAAGTAAACGAAATTGGCGGGCTGTGTTTAGCTGCCCATATAGATAGACCGGCATATAGTTTGCTTGTACAGCTGGGATTTATTCCTAATGATATGGGCTTGCAAGGAGTAGAGATAAGCCGTAACAGTTTAGCAGAGTTGGAGCAGCTGAAATTGAAAAGATTATCTGGGAATTTACCTTATGTCACTAATTCTGATGCTCACAGAATGCTTGAATTTTTGGAAGGCCCCAAGAATAAAATTACCATTGAAGAAGCTACTATTTCAGAATTAAAACTTGCACTTGCAGGAAAAGACGGGCGTAGTTGGTTTCCGGGTTATTTTATTAATGATCTTGAATATTAGTTACACTAAAAGTATAAAGTATACACTATTCATGCTTGAAAATCATAAATAGTGTTGATTATATACGTTTTTTTTGCTATAGTAGTATTCGTACATTAAAGTTTAGGGAAATGGAGAGTGTACTATGAATATGGTTGACAAAAGATGCAGTTGCTGCGGCGGAGAAAATCCTGAAAAGGTGCAGATTGATGCTATTCTGGCTAGATATCAGGGTAAAAAAGGATCTTTGATCCCGATTTTGCAGGAAGTACAGGCTCTGTACAATTATTTGCCCAAAGATGCTTTAGAGTACATTGCTGCCAGTACAGGAACACCCATTGCTCAAATTTATGGTGTTGTTACTTTTTATTCCCAGTTTCACCTTAATCCGCGCGGGCGTAATATTATCCGCGTTTGTCAGGGAACTGCCTGCCATGTACGTGGTGGTAAAGTAATTTTGCAGACTATCGAAAAAGAGCTTGGAATTAAGGCCGGACATACTACGGAAGATCTGCGTTTTACCCTTGAGACTGTTGCCTGTATCGGCGCTTGTGGTTTAGCACCGGTTATGCAGGTTAATGAAGATACTCATGGTCGTTTGACTCCGGACAAACTGTCGGCTATTTTAGCTAAATATCAATAACAATCATGCGTGAATTGTCTTTGCATATCCTTGATTTAGCGCAGAATTCCATAGAGGCAGGAGCTCATAATGTAATAATAGAAATAAATGAGAATGAAAATGGATTTTTTGTTTTTCGTATCAGTGATGATGGACATGGCATGAGTGAGGAAATGGTGCAGAAAATTCGCGATCCCTTTGTGACTACGCGGACTACACGTAAAGTAGGTATGGGAATACCTTTTATGGACATGGTCACTAAACAATGCGGAGGACATTTGTTAATACAATCTCGTAAGGGTAAAGGTACTGTCGTAGAAGCTGCTTTTGCAAAGGATAATATTGATCGCCCGCCTTTGGGTGATATTGTATCAAGTATTAAAGTGCTGCTGGTAGGCACGCCGTATCTGGAGCTGAAGTTTATCTATAAGATAGGTACATCGGGATTTGATATTGATACGAGGGTTATCAGATCTCTCCTTGGTGATGAAGCAGATTTTACCAGACCTGAAGTTTATACATGGCTTGAAGAATATTTAAAGCAGGAAATATCGCAGTTGAGGTGTGAGCAGGAGGTATAAAATGAAAACGTTGGAAGATTTGAAGGCCCTACGTGAAAAATTAAAGGCAGACATGAAAGTTCGTCAGAATGACGGCACTAAAATAATCATAGGTATGGGTACATGTGGTATTGCTGCAGGCGCGCGCGAAGTGATGTCTGCCGTTTTGAATGAGCTTGCAGTGCGTAAACTTAATGATGTTCAGGTACAGCAGACGGGCTGTATCGGTATGTGTGAGAAAGAGGTCCTGGTAGATATTGTCCGTCCTGGAGAACCTCGTATTACTTATGGTAAAGTAAAACCTGAGGACGTGAAAAAGATCATTGCAGAGCATGTTGTCAATGGCCGTATTGTTGAAGAAATGGTTGTAGGCAAAATTATGCAAGACTGATTTGATAAAATTTGGAGGGAAATCATATGCAGCACATTAGAGCACACGTCCTGATTTGCGGAGGAACAGGATGTAAATCTGCCGGTTCAAAGGAAGTACAGCTTGCTTTTAGTCGGGCTATTGAAGCTAAAGGCCTGAGCGACGAGGTTATGGTAGTAGAAACAGGCTGCCATGGTTTCTGTGAACATGGTCCGCTGGTTATAGTGTATCCTGAAGGTACTTTTTTATTGCCAGGTAAAAGCTGAGGATGTAGAAGAAATAGTTGAAAGCCATTTATTTAAGGGCCGTATTGTTGAACGGTTGCTTTATCATGAACCGCTTACTCATGAAAGTATACCTAATTATTCGGAAATAAATTTTTATAAGAAACAGCATCGGTTAGTTTTAGAAAATTGCGGCGCTATCAATCCTGAACAAATTGAAGAATATATTGCTGTCGGCGGTTATGAAGCTTTAGCTAAAGCTGTAACTACCATGAGTCCTGAAGATGTTATTGAAGAAATCAAAAAATCAGGTCTGCGTGGACGTGGCGGCGGCGGATTTCCTACAGGAATGAAATGGCAGTTTGCTAAAGCGTCTGTAAGTGATAAAAAATATGTTATCTGTAATGCAGATGAAGGTGATCCTGGTGCATTTATGGACAGGAGCGTCTTAGAAGGCGATCCGCATAAGATATTAGAAGGTATGGCTGTCTGTGGTTATGCTATAGGTGCAGATGAAGGCTATATTTATGTACGTGCGGAATATCCGCTGGCCATTAAACGTCTGCGCATAGCTATTGAACAGGCTGAAGCTATGGGGTTGTTAGGTGAAAATATTTTTGGTTCCGGGTTCAGCTTCAAACTGCATATCAAGGAAGGCGCCGGTGCGTTCGTTTGCGGTGAGGAAACTGCATTGATGGCATCAATAGAAGGGAAACGCGGTATGCCGCGGCCAAGACCGCCATTTCCAGCAGTTGCCGGACTTTGGGGAAAGCCGACAAATATCAATAATGTTGAAACTTTTGGTAATGTAGCTGCAATTATTACTAATGGCGCTGACTGGTATGCTGGTTTTGGTACTGAAAAGTCAAAAGGAACTAAAGTATTTGCGCTGACTGGTAAAATAAATAACACAGGTCTGGCCGAAGTTCCTATGGGTATTACTATGCGTGAAATTATTTATGATATCGGCGGTGGTATTAACGGAGGTAAGAAATTTAAAGCAGTTCAAATAGGCGGTCCATCTGGTGGCTGCCTGCCTGAATCAATGCTTGATCTGTCTATAGATTATGATTCGTTAACAGCGGCAGGTGCTATGATGGGTTCTGGCGGATTGGTAGTTATGGATGAAGATACCTGCATGGTAGATGTTGCAAAATTTTTCCTGAATTTTACTCAATCTGAATCCTGTGGCAAATGTACTCCCTGTCGTGAGGGAACTAAGCGTATGCTGGAAGTCCTGACACGTATTACTGAAGGGCAGGGGAGAGAAGGCGATATAGAGCTGTTAGAAGAACTGGCCAGAAATATTAAAGAGACTGCTTTATGTGGATTGGGACAAACTGCTCCTAATCCTGTATTGAGTACTTTAAAATATTTCCGTCATGAATATGAAGCTCATATCAAAGAAAAACGCTGTCCTGCCGGTGCCTGTGAAAAGCTTGCCAATTATGAAATTACTGATGCATGCAAAGGCTGTGGGTTATGTGCACGCCAGTGCCCGGTTAATGCCATTTCCGGAGAAGTGAAAAAGAAACATGTTATCGATGTAACTAAATGTATAAAATGCGGTGCCTGCATGGCGGCTTGTCCGTTTAAGGCCATTACTAAGGGTTAAGGGAGGATTATATAGATATGGAAATGATTACCTTAACGATCAATGGGCAGACTGTACAGGCCCCTAAAAATGCTACTATTCTTGAAGCCGCGCGTTCTGCCGGCATTCATATTCCTACGTTGTGCTATCATTCTGAACTTGCTCCGGAAGGGGCCTGCAGATTGTGTGTCGTAGAAGCTACCGGAGCGCGTACGCTTGTAGCCTCCTGTGTTTATCCTGTTGCAGAAGGTATGGTAGTGAAAACGAATACGGATAAAGTCCGCGCAGCAAGACGAATGGTCGTAGAATTGCTGTTGGCCAATCATCCCAAGGACTGCCTTGCGTGCCCAAAAAAGCGGTGACTGTGAACTGCAGAATATAGCTGCTGATTTGGGATTGCGCAAGATCAGATTCGAAGGCGGAGCCCGTAAAGCACATACTATTGACGCCAGTAACCCCTGCTTAGTGCGCGATCAGGAAAAATGTATTTTGTGCGGACGTTGTATACGTGTTTGTCGTGATGTGCAGGGAATGAGCGTCTACAGCTTTGCTGAGCGCGGCTTTGACACAATTGTTTCTACTGCTTTTGAACAGGATCTTGGAAAAGTAGAATGTTCTTACTGTGGACAATGTGCGAGTGTTTGTCCTACTGGAGCTATAGTGGAAAAAGATGATACGGAAAAAGTATGGTCGGCTATCAATGATCCTGATAAGATTGTTATAGTTCAAACAGCTCCGGCAGTACGCGTGGCTTTTGGGTGAAAGAAATTTGGGGTATGGAACCAGGTTCTATCGTTACAGGGAAAATGGTTGCAGCATTGCGCAATCTAGGGTTCGATAAGATATTCGATACTAATTTTTCGGCTGATTTGACGATTATGGAAGAAGGGCATGAGTTCCTCCATCGTTTGACTAACGGAGGTGTATTGCCGATGATAACCTCCTGCAGTCCTGGCTGGGTAAATATGATAGAGCTTAAATATCCTGATTTGTTACCACATCTTTCTTCTGCGAAATCACCCCAGCAAATGTTTGGCGCTATTGCTAAAACCTATTATGCTGAAAAAGCTGGTATTGATCCGGCAAAAATAGTCAGCGTTTCGGTGATGCCGTGTACTGCTAAGAAGGCGGAAGCAGCACGTCCGGAGATGAATGCTTCCGGATATCGTGATGTAGATGTTGTTATTACGACCAGAGAACTTGGCCGTATGATACGGGAAGCAGGACTGGATTTTAAACATTTGCCTGAAGACAGCTATGATTCTCCGCTGGGTACAGGTACAGGTGCTGCTGTTATTTTTGGTACTACCGGTGGCGTAATGGAAGCTGCTCTGCGTACTGTAGCTGATGTTTTAACAGGTGAAAATTTGCAGACTGTTGATTACAATGATGTGCGGGGGATGGAACAGACCCGCGAGGCGGAACTGACTATTGCAGGAAATACTGTAAAAATAGCAGTTGTTCATACTCTTGCTTCTGCACGCAAGATATTAGAGCGTATCAGAGCCGGTGAGGCAGATTATCAGTTTATTGAAGTTATGGCTTGCCCTGGTGGCTGTATTGGCGGCGGCGGTCAACCGATTCCCGTTAATGCAGAAATTAGAAGAGCCCGTAGAGAAGGGTTGTTTGATTGTGATAGTGCCAATGAGTTACGAAAATCACATGAAAATCCGGAAATTAAAGAGCTTTATGATACTTGGTTAGGTAAACCTCTCGGAGAAAAAGCTCATAGTCTACTGCATACGCACTATCACCAACAGACACGTTGAAAGTACTAATTTGATACCACAAAACACCTCTTGAGTAGTTTTGCTCAAGGGGTGTTTCTTTGTAAATTGTAAAGAAAATGCTTGCCATGTTACAGTTTTACTGATATCATATGTAGTATAGCGTTTTAAAGAAAAAAATGTTTAAAAACTAAAAAAAGTAGTGATTTTGCCTAAAATTTACTGCTTCTTTATGTGTTATAATAGAGCTGGACACAAAAAGTTCAAAAAGAAATCACAATTAAAGTTTTTTTTGAAGGATTTTTTGTTGGAATGTCGAAGTAAATTAAGCAGAACTAAATATCTTGGATATGTTTTAGCGGTTGGTAGACAGAAGAACGAAGAAGTTCAACTGAAAGCTTTACCTGCTGACAGTTTGCGATTCAGAGCGTAGCCACTTTGGATAGAAGTAAGCTGGCACTTGGCTATGTTTTGTTTTAGTAAATCAAAACTTCTAAGTGCTCCTTTTTTATGGGTAAAATCTTATTCGGCAAATAATACTTTATGCTTTTATAGTTGGTATTTAGCCGACTAAGTGTATTTTTACTAGTGAAGTTAATAGACTTCGCTGGCATTAGCCACAATTTGTTTTATTTACAAGGAGGAAGGTAAACATGATCGACATTAAAGATCGCGTATGCGAAGCAGTAGCCGGCAAAATTATGAGCGCCGAAGCAGCTGCAGAATTTGTAAAGGATGGCGACAACGTAGGTACCAGTGGTTTTACTCCGTCTGGTTATCCTAAAGCTGTGCCTCTTGCTCTGGCAGAAAAAGGCAAAAAAACTCCTTTCCAAATCAACGTTTGGACCGGTGCTTCTGTAGGTCCTGAAATGGATACCGCAATGACTCAAGCTGGTATCGTTGCTCGTCGTATGCCTTACCAAACTAACAATGATCTGCGTAAAGCTATCAACAACGGTTCCGTAAAATATACTGACCTGCATTTGAGCCATGTTGCTCAAATGACTCGCTATGGTTTCATGGAAAACCGCAGATGTGTAGACGTTGCTATCGTCGAAGCCTGCAAAATCATTGACCTTGGCAATGGCCAGGTTGGTTTGATTCCTACAACTTCCATGGGCAATTCTTCTTCTTATGTTCAATGTGCTGAAAAAGTTATTGTTGAAGTAAATACTTCTCAACCAGTAGAATTGGAAGGCATGCATGACTCCTATGTGCCTTTGGATCCTCCGAATCGTAAAGCTATTCCTGTTGAAAAACCGGAAGATGTAATCGGCACTCCTTATATTCCTTGCGATTTGGACAGACTCGTTGCAGTAGTTCCCTGCGATATTACTGATAAAGTTCGTCCGTTGGGCGAAATCGACGAAGATGCTCAAAAAATGGGTAAAAACTTGGTTGAATTCTTTAAATCTGAAGTTGCTGCAGGTCGTTTGCCCGCTAATCTGTTGCCGCTGCAGTCTGGTGTAGGTTCTGTTGCTAACGCAGTTATCAACGGTTTGGTTAACTCTGATTTTGAAGATTTGACTGTATATACCGAAGTTATTCAAGACGGTATGTTCGACTTGATCGATGCTGGCAAACTCCGCGTTTGCTCTGGTACCGCTTTGAGCCCATCCCCTGATTGCCTCAAAAATTCTATGACAATGTAGAAAAATATAAAAATATATCATTCTGCGTCCGCAAGAAGTTGCAAACAGCCCGGAAGTTGCTCGTCGTATCGGTGTCATTGCAATGAACACTGCTATTGAGGTTGACATCTATGGTAATGTTAACTCCACTCATATTTGCGGTACTAAGATTATGAATGGTATCGGCGGTTCCGGCGACTATGCTCGTAATGGTTATCTGACCGTATTCTTTACTACATCTCTTGCAAAAGGCGGAGCTATCAGCTCTGTAGTTCCTTTCTGCTCTCATGTTGACCATACTGAACATGACGTTGATGTTATCGTTTCCGAACGCGGCGTAGCTGACCTTCGTGGTTTGTCTCCAAAAGAACGCGCTTTGGTTATCATTGATAAAGTTGCTAATCCGAAATATCAACCGCTGCTTCTTGATTACTTCAAGAGAGCTTGCGAAGCTTGTGGCAATAGCCAAACTCCGCATATTATGGATGAAGCTTTCTCCTTCCATGATCGTTTCGTAAAAACCGGCACCATGGAAAAATAATTCTTAGTCAAGACGATTGACTGAGATTGTTGTCTGAAATATTTTGCCGGCAGATAGCTAGTTCTGCCGGCAAACTTTACAGCTTATCTGTAAATAAATTCTGTTGACGAGGCCTTCGGGCTTTGCCATATACACCGTCTATGACGGACACTCTCACCATAATTCGGTCAGTCCAAACCGGATTGTGCAAAAACAATATTCTTAAGGAGGATTTGAGAATGGCAAATGAAACTCTGAAAGCTGGATTTGACAAGTACATGGCTGGCGTAGAAGCTAAACTTGCTAAAAATCCCGAACGTGCAAACCTTGAGCCCAACAGGCTCTACACCCCTCTCGACATCGAAGGCTTCGACTATGAGAAGGATCTTGGCTTCCCTGGTGAATATCCTTACACTCGTGGTGTACAACCTACTATGTATCGTGGTCGTTTCTGGACCATGCGTATGTATGCTGGTTTCTCCACTGCGGAAGAATCCAACAAACGTTATCGTTACCTCTTGGCTAACGGTGGCAGCGGCTTGTCCTGCGCATTCGACCTTCCGACCCAAATCGGTTATGATTCTACCGATCCGATGGCTGAAGGCGAAGTTGGTAAAGTTGGCGTAGCTATCGACTCCTTGGCTGATATGGAAATCTTATTTGACCAAATTTCTTTGGATCAAGTTTCCACTTCCATGACCATCAACGCTCCTGCATCCGTACTTCTTTGCATGTACATCGCAGTTGCTGAGAAACAAGGCGTTTCCGCTGACAAACTGCGCGGTACTATTCAAAATGATATTTTGAAAGAGTATGCTGCTCGCGGAACTTACATTTTCCCGCCGAAACCCTCCATGCGTTTGATCACCAATATTTTCGAATATTGCTCCAAAAACGTACCGCTGTGGAATACCATCTCCATTTCCGGTTATCATATCCGTGAAGCTGGTTCCACCGCTTCTCAAGAAATCGCTTTCACCATCGCTGACGGTATCGCTTATGTTGAAGCAGCTATCAAAGCTGGTATGAACGTTGACGATTTTGCTGGTCGTCTGTCCTTCTTCTGGAACGCTCATAACAACGTACTCGAAGAAGTTGCTAAATTCCGCGCTTCCCGTCGTGTATGGGCTAAAGTTATGAAAGAAAGATTCGGCGCTCAAAAACCGAAATCTCAAATGCTCCGCGTACATACTCAAACTGCAGGTTCCATGCTGACTGCACAACAACCGAACAACAACATCGTTCGTGTTGCTCTGCAAACTGCTGCTGCTGTAATGGGTGGTACTCAATCTTTGCACACTAACTCCAAAGACGAAGCTTTGGCATTGCCGACCACTGAGTCTGTAACCATCGCTCTCCGTACTCAACAAATCGTTGCTTACGAATCCGGCTTGGCTGACACCGTTGATCCGTTGGGTGGTTCCTACTATGTTGAAGCTTTGACTAACAAAATCGAAGCTGAAGCTTGGGAATATATCAAAAAGATTGACGAAATTGGCGGCGCTCCTGAAGCTATCGCTAAAGGTTATATCCAAAAAGAAATCCAAGACTCCGCTTACAAATGGCAAATGGACATTGAAAAAGGCGACCGTATTATTGTTGGCGTAAACAAATTCCAACAAGAAGAAGAACCGCCGAAAAACTTGCTGCGTGTTGACGGCTCCGTTGGCAAATTGCAAGCTGATAAGATTGCTGCCCTTAAAGCTCGTCGTGACAATGCTAAAGTTGAAGAAACTTTAGCTGCTCTGGAAAAAGGCTGTGCTGACGAATCCGTTAACCTGATGCCTTTGATTCTTGACGCTGTACGTGCTTATGCAACTGAAGGCGAAATCTGCGGCGTAATGAGAAAAGTATTCGGCGAATATCAATCTCATACTGCTCTGTAATTTAGAGCCAACAATAATAGGGAGGTAAGAAATAATGTCTAATATTAGAGTTTTAGTAGCAAAACCGGGTCTGGACGGCCATGACCGCGGTGCTAAAGTTGTAGCTCGTGCATTGCGCGACGCTGGTTTTGAAGTTATTTACACCGGTATTCGTCTGACTCCGGAACAAATCGCTGAAGCTGCTCTGCAAGACGACGTTAAAGTTGTTGCTTTGAGCCTGCTTTCCGGCGCACACAACACCCTTTTCCCGAAAGTAGTTGAACTGCTGAAAGAAAAAGGTTTGACTGATGTTCTGGTTATCGGCGGCGGCGTTATTCCTGACGCTGACATTCCTGGTTTGAAAGCTGCTGGCATTGCCGAAGTATTCACTCCTGGCACTCCGACTGGCAACATTGTTGAATTCATCAACGCTAACGTAAAATAATTAAGGTTCTCAAAAATTTTGCAGGCCGGGCTTGTCCCGGCTTGCATAATACAATTTTTATTGGACCTCAACAAGGCGGTGTGATCATTGAATATTGTTGAAGGCGTATTAAACCATTCTCGTTTAGCATTAGCGAAAGCTATTACTGCCGTAGAGAACGAGTATGATAACGCTGTTGAAATAATGACAGCCATTTATCCCCACACCGGTAATGCTTATGTCATCGGAATAACCGGACCTCCGGGCGCTGGCAAAAGTACTTTGACCGACAAGCTTGCTAAAGAATATCGTAAACGCGGTAAAACAGTTGGTATTATCGCAATTGATCCTACAAGTCCTTTCTCCGGCGGTGCAATTTTAGGCGACCGTATCAGAATGTTGGACCTTACTGCCGATGAAGGCATTTTTGTTCGTTCCATGGCTACTCGCGGTAGATTTGGGTGGATTATCCCAAAAAGCGGGCGATGCTGTTAAATTGATGGATGCATATGGTTTTGATGTTATTATTGTTGAAACTGTTGGCGTTGGTCAATCTGAAGTAGATATTGTTAAAACTGCTGATACTACAATGGTTGTTGTTATTCCTGGTATGGGCGATGACATTCAGGCTATTAAAGCAGGTATACTTGAGATCGGTGACCTTTTCACGATCAATAAAGCTGACCGTGAAGGTACGGACAAGCTGAACATTGAGATTGAAATGATGTTGGAATTAAATCCCGAACATGTTGGCTGGCGTCCTCCGATCAATCGGACCATTGCCAGCAAGGGTGAAGGTATAGAAGCTGTTGTTGACTCTATTGAAGAGCACAAAGCATATTTGATTGAATCTGATCAATTGAGCAAAATACGCAAAGCTCGTATTAAAAACGAAGTTACTGCTATGCTTAATGACAGGGTCAACCGTTATATCGACAAGAATGTTGTAGCTACTTCCGAATTTGATATTTTAGTTGAAAAACTTCAAATTCGTGAAATTGAGCCGTATTCTGTTGTCGCTGACATTGTTGGTAAAGTTTTAAGATAAAACAACCAAAATTACTTTTAGGAGGAATTTGAAATGTTTAAAACAATTTGTGTTGACCATGTAGGTATTGCTTGCAAAGACCTGGATCTTTCCAAGAAATTCTACACTGAAGTTCTTGGCTTGAGCTGCACTGGTGAAGAAGCTGTTCCTGAGCAAGGTGTAAAAACCGTATTTATTCCCTGTGGCGAAACTTTGCTTGAGCTCCTTGTTGATATCACTGAAAATGGCGATGGCCCTATCGGCAAATACATCGCTAAAAATGGACAAGGTATCCAACATATCGCTGTTCGCGTTGATGATGTTCAAGCAGCTATTGATACCACTATTGAAAAAGGTGCTGCTATGATCGACAAAGCTCCTCGTGGCGGTGCTGGCGGAATGGATATCGCTTTCGTTCATCCGAAATCCGTAGGTATTTTGCTTGAGTATTGCGCTCCGGCAAAAAAATAATTCCGTAAAATACGGAATTACAAAAATCTTTTGAAGATTTTATTTTAAGTTGTTACATACTACACGGATGCGGACCAAAGAGTCTGCATCCGCGTAGATGTATATAAAATAAGGTTCTCCCAATAATGATGGAGGTGTAAGATTTGTCTACTCAAGCAAAAATTGAGAAAATGCTCAAAAAGTCCGAAGTAATTCTGGCTGCAGGCGGCGAAAAACGCGTTGCAAAACAACACGAAGCCGGCAAAATGACTGCACGTGAAAGAATTGCTGCACTCCTCGACGAAGGATCCTTTGTTGAATTGGATCGTTTCGTAAAACATCGTTGCACAAACTTCGGCCAAGAGAAGAAAGAACTTCCTGGCGAAGGTGTAACTACTGGTTACGGCACCATCGATGGCCGTCTGGTTTATGTATTCGCACAAGATTTCACTGTAGAAGGTGGTTCTTTAGGCGAAATGCATGCTGCTAAAATCGTAAAAGTACAACGCCTGTCCCTGAAAATGGGTGCTCCGCTTGTTGGCCTGAACGATTCCGGCGGTGCTCGTATCCAAGAAGCAATTGACGCTTTGGCTGGTTACGGCAAAATCTTCTTTGAAAACACTATTGCATCCGGCGTAGTTCCTCAGATCTCCGCTATCATGGGTCCTTCTGCTGGCGGCGCTGTATACAGCCCGGCACTGACTGACTTCATTTACATGGTAAAGAACACTTCTAAAATGTTCATTACCGGCCCCGCAGTAGTAAAATCTGTTACTGGTGAAGACGTAACCCAAGAACAACTGGGTGGCGCTATGACCCACAACAGCACTTCCGGCGTTGCACATTTTGCTGCAGAAAACGACGAAGACTGCTTGCAACAGATCCGTTACCTGCTGAGCTTCCTGCCTTCCAACAACATGGAATGCGCTCCTATCGTAGAAACCGGTGACGACCCGATGCGTATTGATGACTCCTTGAATACATTGCTTCCGGATAACTCCAACCAAGCATATGATATGAAAGACGTAATCAAATCCATCGTAGACAACGGTGAATTCTATGAATCCCAACAATATTGGGCAACCAATATTATCACTTGCTTTGCACGTATGGATGGTCAAACCGTAGGTATCATTGCAAACCAACCTAAAGTAATGGCTGGCTGCCTGGATATCAACGCATCCGACAAATCCTCTCGTTTTATTCGCTTCTGCGATGCTTTCAACATTCCTTTGCTGAACTTGGTAGACGTACCTGGCTTCCTGCCTGGCTGTAACCAAGAATACGGCGGTATTATCCGTCACGGCGCAAAAATGCTGTATGCATATTCCGAAGCAACTGTACCTAAAATTACTGTAGTAACCCGTAAAGCATACGGTGGTTCCTACCTGGCAATGTGTTCCCAAGATTTGGGCGCAGACCAAGTAATTGCATGGCCGACTGCAGAAATCGCAGTAATGGGACCTGCAGGTGCAGCTAACATCATCTTCAAAAATGATCCTGATGTAAAAGCAAAAACGGAAGAATATATCGATAACTTTGCAACTCCGTACCAAGCAGCAATGCGCGGCATGGTAGACATCGTAATCGAGCCGAAAAACACCCGTCCCACCATCATCAACGCTTTGCAAATGTTGCAGTCCAAACGTGAAACTCGCCCGGCAAAACGCCATGGCAATATTCCTTTGTAATTTGCAGCTTGCAGTATAGTGCTTAATTAATTAAGAAGAATGAGGTGAAATAATGGGTCCTGTAACTACTAATCCTTGGTTGATTTCTATCATCAATATGACCATAGTTTTTGGCGTATTGGCAGCCTTGGGTGTTTTGATGAAAATCATCCAATTGGTAGATCCAACGCAAAAAAAAACTGAGAAACCAGTAGCAGCATCGGCACCTGCCGCAGCACCTGCTGCTGTTGCAGCTCCTGTGCAGGATGACAGTGAAGTAATTGCTGTTATTGCAGCAGCTGTAGCTGCTCTTGGCCATTCTGCAGAAGATATCGCTTATGTACGTCGTCTGCCCGAAGCTGGCTGGACACAGAATGCTCGTATTGAAGCAATTAGCGTACGTAAAGAATGCTTCTAAAACAAAGTTAGGTTTTAGCAACACTTAAGTTTAATATATTTTAAACAATTTTGAAGGAGGGTATTCCCTGTGAAAAAATATACCATTACCGTTAACGGCACTGCATATGAAGTAGAAGTTGAAGAAATGGGCGGCGTTGCTGCTCCTAAAGCTGCTGCACCTAAAGCAGCTCCTGCTGCTGCACCGGTAGCAGCACCAAAAGCAGCTCCTGCTGCTGCACCGGCTCCGGCTGCAAAACCTGTTGCTGCTGGCGCAGCTACTATCAGTGCTCCTATGCCTGGTAAAGTTCTCGAAGTTAAAGTTAAAGCTGGCGACGCAGTTAAAGCTGGCGACGTATTGATGATTCTTGAAGCAATGAAAATGCAAAACGAGATCATGGCTCCGGCTGACGGCACCATTTCTGACGTCCGTATTTCCGCAGGTCAAACTGTTGGTACCGGCGACGTTATGATCGTAATGTAATACAAACAAGCTGAGAGACCTTGAAAAGGTCTCTCAACTAAAAAATTTGTAGGAGGAAATTATGGAAGCATTTGTAGTTGCTTTACAATCCGTATGGAATGACAGCGGTTTCTCCGCTTTCACCATGGGTCATGCCATCATGATGTTGGTAGGTATTATTCTTTTATATTTGGCTATTGGTAAAGGTTTTGAACCTTTGCTGTTGTCTCCGATTGCATTCGGCTGTTTGCTGGCAAACGTGCCTAAAACAGGTTTTGAAGACCAACCGGGTGTTATGCAGGTAATTCTTTATGGTATTAATCATGAAATTTTCCCGCCTTTGATTTTCTTAGGCGTAGGTGCAATGACAGACTTTGGTCCGTTGATTGCAAACCCGAAAACTTTGCTTTTGGGCGCTGCAGCTCAAGCAGGTGTATTTATTTCCTTGCTGGGCGCTATGATGCTCGGATTTACCGTGCAAGAAGCATCCGCTATCGGTATTATCGGTGGCGCTGATGGCCCGACTGCTATTTACCTGGCTGCAAAAATGGCTCCTAACCTGTTAGGTGCTATCGCAGTAGCTGCATATTCTTATATGTCGTTGGTTCCTTTGATCCAACCGCCTATTATGAAACTTTGCACTACCGAAGCTGACCGTAAAATCGTTATGGAACAACTGCGTCCGGTTTCTCATTTTGAAAGAATCGTATTCCCGGTTGTTACTACTATCGTTATCAGCTTGTTGCTTCCGCCTGTATGCTCTTTGATTGGTATGCTGATGTTGGGTAACCTGTTCAAAGAAGCTGGTTGTTTGGATCGTCTTTCCGATACTGCACAAAATGCTTTGATGAACATTGTAACTATTATGCTGGCAACTGGTACTGGTTTGACTATGAAAGCTGAATCTTTCCTGAACTATCAAACTATTTTGATCATTGTTCTTGGTTTGATCGCTTTCGCAGCTGGTACTTTTGCCGGTGTTGTATTTGGTAAGCTCATGTGCATTCTGGATGGTGGTAAAACCAATCCTCTTATCGGTTCCGCTGGTGTATCCGCAGTTCCGATGGCAGCACGTGTATCCCAAATCGTTGGTCAAAAAGCTAACCCTTCTAACTTCCTGCTCATGCATGCTATGGGCCCGAACGTAGCTGGTGTTATCGGCACCGCAGTAGCTGCAGGCGCAATGCTTGCAATGATTGGACCTGTCAAATAATTTATAGTATAAACAGAAATAGGTGCACTTTATCGTGCACCTATTTTTTTTGGAAAAAGAAAAATATAAAGCAAATCATTATGCTGTAGTAAAGAGAAGTACAAGCTTTCTTTATAGTTTCAAGTAATAATGCAGTCCTGAAGCTGGTTAACCAAGATAAAAACATTAATTTTTCTTTTGGTTATTTTGAATAATGTTTTTTGAGTGGACAAAGAATCTTAAATATTGTAAAAATAGTATTATTGTATTATATTAATATACCTTAATGTCAAAAAAGCTGTAAATTAAATAAAACTTACACTTTTAAATTTGAGTGCATAGTGGTATAATGAAGCATAAGGTGTTGCAAGAAAATTCATAGAAAGCAATGCTAAGGATCTTTTACAAAATTCTCTTTATTTTGATATACGCGCCCCGAACGCGCTGTATATAAAATTAATTTAAAAGGAGGAATTATAATGTCCCCAGCAGTAAAATGTCTCATTCTTCTGGCTGTTGTTGCATTGTTATTTGTAACCGAACTCATTCCGCTTGCAATAACAGCTATGGGCGGCGCTATCGCGTGCGGCCTGTTAGGTTTTATCCCTGCTAAACAAGTATTTTCTGGTCTCTCTAATTCGACCGTAGTACTCTTTGCAGGCATGTTCGTAGTAGGTGCAGCCATGTTCTACACAGGTCTTGCACAAAAAATCGGTAATACTGTAGTTCATTTCTGCGGTACCGGTGAAAACAGCTTGATGTTTGGTTTAATGTTTGTTGGTGCTGCTTTGTCTTCTGTATTATCCAACACTGGTACTGCAGCTTGTCTGCTGCCGGTTGCCTTGGGTATCTGCTCTGCAGCTAAAATCCCTGCTTCCCGTCAATTGATGCCTTTGGCATTTGCCTGCGGTCTCGGTGGTATCATCACTATGGTTGGTACTCCTCCGAATATCATCGCTAACGGCGCTTTGGAAGCTGCTGGTATTGCTGACAAATTTGGCTTCTTCGAATTTGCCTGGATTGGTATCCCTGTAACAGTAGCTGGTATCATCTATATGATGTTCTTAGGTAAATACCTGCTTCCGAAAGCTGAATTAGATGCTGATCAGGAAATTGAACAAGAAGTTGAAGCTAACGAGACTTCTGCTTCTAAACAAGTAGTTTCCGGCGTTATCCTGTTGCTCGTAGTTTTGACTATGGCTATCGGCATCAAGGGCGTTTCTTTGGAAATGGCAGCTATTATCGGCGCAATCGTTTGCGTATTGACTGGCTGTTTGACTGAAAAACAAGCTTATGCTTCTATTGACTGGGTAACTATTTTCCTGTTCGCAGGTATGATGCCTGTATCCACTGCAATGGACAAAACCGGCGCTGGCAAATTGATCGCTGAATGGACCGTAGGTCTGATGGGCGGTACTCCGTCTCCGTTAGTTGTTACTGCAGTCTTGTTTATCCTTTCTTGCGCTTTAACACAATTTATGTCCAACACTGCATCTGCAGCTCTGCTGTGCCCGATTGGTGTTGCGATTTCTAAACAACTTGGCGCTGATCCGAAAGCAGTATTGATGGCTATCGCAGTTGCAGCATCCTGTGCATTTGCATCTCCGGTAGGTACGCCTCCGAATACTTTGGTTCTTGGCCCTGGCGGATACAAATTTATGGACTATGTTAAAGCAGGTACCGGTCTTGTTATCGTATCCTTTATCGTATCCCTGATTGTAATTCCTATCGTATGGCCTTTCTTCCCCGGTAATTAAATTTACTTCGGAAAAACAGTAAATTTTATAAAATGAATTATGTAAAAACAGGCGTGTATATCACGCCTGTTTTTTAATACTTGTTTTTGTGAATTTTTTTAGAGGAACGGCTTTAGAGTGTATCCTTTATAGCAAAAATTTGTTATAATAAGAAATGGTCTAAAGGTGTGTTCAGTCCTTGGATAATAGAGAATGAAGGGATTGTTTTGTTTGAACGAAATATATAGAGAAGAATCTCAAGTCAGTGATCGCAGAATGCAGATATCATATGGCGGTTTGGCCGTTATAGTTTTATTATGGATTTATGAAGGGTATCGTTATGTCAATACAGGATATTTTAGCCCTTTAGGTTGGGGCTTTAATATTTTATTTCTGCTGATGTGGATATGGCGTGTTGTTTTTAAGTATACATATATTCTACGTGATGGCGAGATGGAAGTCATAAGCCATGGCGTGGGAATTAGACGCAGTTTTAAAGTGGATTTGACTAAAACTGAAAGTTATACCAATAAATATATCAAAAGGTTTTTTTAAGAAAACTAAAATCCGTCATTATATTCACAGGTATTCTTCAGTAGATCCTAATGAACAGCGTTTGTTAGTGTTTACTGAAGGTAAAGATAATAAAAGGCTGGCTGGTATTATTTTTAAATGCAGCGAAAAATTTTTGCGCGAACTGCGCAAACAGATGCCTGATAAATTTTTAAACTTAAATTGAGTTATTGAGAAAGGATGAAAACAATGGAAGCATTGGTAAATGTAGATAGTTCTTTGATTTGTGCTCGTATCATTCAAGTTTTCGTTGGCGCTTTTTTTTATATTTTTATGATTGCTAAGGCAGTTGGATCAGAAAATAAGGCAAAATGGTTCAAAAGACGTATGAAATACACTTTTTTCAATAAAAGAGGTATTTTTGGCGAATATATTAACTTTGGCTATCCTATTACATGGCAGGGTGTAGGTATTTTTGTCGCTATTTACGGCGTTATTTTTGGATTTGGTTATTGGTATGTTTTCATACACGCCTATAATTAAGGAGAGTATTTATGGCAGAAATGAGAGCTGAATTAGTAGGATTATTGATTGAGAAGCATGGCGAAAGAGCGAAAATAAAGCTTGATAAAGATAAAAGTAAAGGGGAAAAAATACCTAAATATTTAGAAGCCTGGTGTCCTATCAATGCCAAAGTTGGCGATGTAGTCGGTGTTGAATATCAGGAAATGAATAAACGTAAGATGCAGATGATATTGTATGGCTTTCCTGTATTGTCAGTGATTGCCGGTGCTGTTTTTGGAAACAGTATCGCTGTATTTTTCGATATTGATAAGACAATGCCTGTGATGCTGGGTGTAGTTATCTGGCTGTTGGTTTCTGTTAATTATGCGCGTATTTTTAAACGTGATGCAGTACGTGAAGGTGTACAGCCTGTTGTTATAGAAATAGAAGCACCTGACCCAATAGTTTTTGATGATACTGAAGATGAAAATGAAAAAAAATAGGAGATGAGCTGATGCTGGTAAGGTTAGCGTCCGGATCTCCGCGCCGTTTAGAATTATTGCGTCAGATTGGGTTAGAGGTTGATGTATATACCAGCGCCTTTGATGAGGTTAGTGGAGATAACGCTGAAAAAGTGGTAGCAGTAAATGCTTTAGGTAAAGGGCAGGTAGTTGTTGAACAAGTTGGCAGCGAAATACCTGTTATTGCTGCTGATACGATGGTTGTTTTGGAAAATGAAATACTTGGCAAACCATTTGACAGCAATGATGCAGCCGTGATGCTGCGGAAATTGTCTGGCAGAGTGCACCGGGTTTTGACAGGTGTTGCTGTTTTTTATAAGACTCAGAATTTAGTAGAAATAGTAGAGACTAAAGTATGGTTTAGAAGCTTATCAGAAATTGAGATTAATGCTTATGTTGCGACCGGCGAACCTTTTGATAAGGCTGGAGCCTATGGAATTCAGGGACGTGGTGCAGTTTTAGTTGAGAAAATAGAGGGCTGCTATAATAACGTCGTGGGGTTGCCGCTCACCCGCTTGTATCAAATGATGGCACAAATTGGAGTGAAGGGCTTTTGAGCCAGTGTATAAAAGAATTGTCGCTGGATGACAGACCACGTGAAAAATTGATGCAGCAAGGTGCTGCTGGGTTAAGTAATTCTGAACTTTTAGCTATTTTAATACGTACTGGTACCCAGAAGCGTTCTGCTTTAAGAATTGCAGAAGAATTGACTGCTTCAAGTGGGTTATATCAAAATATAGCCTGTGTGCACAGTGTTGCAGAGCTGGCTAAAGTCAAGGGACTGGGGCCCGCAAAAGCTGCAACAATTTTGGCTGCGTTGGAATTAGGCAAGCGTATTGCAGCAGCTGGAAGTCAGGTCAAGTTAAAAATAGAGTCTCCGCAAAAAGGTGCTGAGATTTTATTGCCAAGATTGCGTTACGAACAACATGAAAAATTTTTGGTGTTATTATTAGACAGCAAAAATCAGGTCATAAGAATGGAACAAGTTTCAGAAGGATCTGTCAATAGTTCGGTTGTGCATCCTCGGGAAGTGTTTGCCCCGGCGTTACTGTACCATGCTGCTGCCATTTTGGTAGCACATAATCATCCTTCTGGAGATCCTAAACCTAGTCAGGAAGATAAAGAGCTGACTCGTAGTCTGAATGAGACCGGGATAATTATGGGAATTCCGCTGATTGACCACCTGGTAATTGGCGATGGAATATTTTTTAGTTTTAGAGAGCAAGGTTATTTAGATAAATGAGGTGTTGAAGAATGTTTGGTATTTTTAAAAGTTTTGCTCATGATATGGGAATCGATTTGGGAACTGCGAATACTTTGGTGCATGCTAAAGGTAAAGGTATTATTATCAGAGAACCTTCAGTAGTTGCCGTAGACAGAGAGAATAAAGAGGTGCTGGCGATTGGTGCCGAAGCTAAGCAGATGATTGGTCGTACTCCTGGACATATCGTGGCTATTCGTCCGATGAAGGATGGCGTTATTGCTGATTTTGATATTACCCAGTCGATGCTTAAATACTTTATAAAAAAAGCAATTGGCAAACATTCTTTAGTCCGTCCGCGTATTGTTGTTGGCGTTCCTTCTGGCGTTACTGAGGTTGAAAAACGTGCGGTTATTGATGCTACTGTACAAGCTGGGGCCAGGGAAGCATATTTGATTGAAGAACCAATGGCGGCTGCTATTGGTGCAGGGTTGCCTGTACAAGAAGCCACCGGCAGTATGGTCGTTGATATTGGCGGCGGAACCTGCGAAGTAGCTGTTATTTCCTTGGGTGGTATCGTTATCAGCCGTTCTATTCGGACCGGCGGTGATGCAATGGATGATGCTATTGTACGTTACATCAGGAAAACATTCAGTCTGTTGATTGGTGAGCGGACAGCAGAAGAAATAAAAATTACTATTGGCACTGCGATGGAACTTGAAGAAGCTACAGAAATGGAAATTCGTGGTCGTGATCTCGTGACAGGGTTGCCTAAAAATCTGCTTATTAATGCGAACCAGATCTGCGAGGCGTTGAGTGAACCGGTGGCTAATATTGTCGATGCCGTACGTAATACTCTGGAGAGAACTCCTCCGGAACTGGCTTCTGATATTATGGATCGCGGTATCGTTATGACAGGAGGATCTTCTTTGCTGCGTAATCTTGACCGTCTACTGAGCAAAGAAACAGGAATGCCTGTCTATGTTTCTGATGATGCTTTGTCCTGTGTTGCCTTAGGTACTGGTATTGCGGTTGAAAATGTAGATATCTATAAAAAAGGATTTATGGCATCTAATAATAAATGAAGGCTGAATTATTATTGTGAGTAAGAAAAATATGAGCCTGCTTCTGATTGTGATAGCATTGGTAGCTCTGATGGCGTTGGCTGTTGAAGGAAGAGTACGATTTCCGGTGTTGAATAGAGTGGTGATTGCAGTAATAAGTCCTGTCAACAGTTGTATTCAGACGTTTACAGGCGCAGCTTCTTCTTTGGAAAAGAAGCTGGAAGCTATTACGACAATGGAAGCAGAAAACGAGCAATTAAAAAAAGAAAACGCTGAATTGCGAAGGGCTAATATAGCTATGGCTGAGTTTTACGCTGAAAACCAGCGGCTGACAAAGCTTTTGCAATATAAAGAGCACGTGCCTGAACAGAAATTACTGCCTGCCAAAGTTGTGGGGCGGAATATGGGCGATTTACAGGATGTTGTAATCATCGATCGTGGTTCTGCAGATGGTCTGGATAAAGAGATGGCTGTTGTTACGGGTGATGGTATCGTAGGGCTGGTAGAAGAAGTTTATCCTGCTGCTGCTAAAGTCATGCTGATTACCAGCAGCCGTTGTAAGATCGGGGCACGTATTTTGAGGGCTGATTCCAGAGCGGTTGGTGTTATCTGCGGAAGAAGCATGGAAAATATGCCTTTAGAAATGGAACATTTACCCAGGGAAGCGGATGTAAGAAAAGGTGATGTTGTTATTACCAGCGGTTTCAGTGGCAGGCATCCGGCAGGTTTGGTAATTGGTACTGTAAGAGAAACCAGCCCAGAGGCGGCAGGACTTTTACTGAACGCAGATGTTGATCCTGCTGTTGACAGCAGTAAAGTAGAAGAAGTTTTTGTTGTTACCGGGTATAGCAACCCTGCAGCAGCAACAGGTAAATTAAATAGTAATACCGAAGGAGGACAGGCACAATGAGGAAACTGATTTGGCCCGTCCTGTTTCTGTTATGTTTATCTTTACAGATGAGTTTGCCGCAAAATCAGTGGTTTAAATTTGATCTGCCGCTTTTGCTTATTTATTGTTTGGCTATGCTGAAAGGTGCATTTGCCGGTGGGATAGCTGGCTTTTTCGTAGGATTGCTGCAGGATCTTTTAACCGGTGGTATTTTTGGTTTTCATATTTTGACAAGGACTGCGATAGGGTATTATGTTGGCTATACAAAAGAAAAGGTATTTAAAGACAGTATGTTTTACAATATTGTGGCGATTGTTACAATAACAGTTGCTTTGCGAGGCTGTTATTTTATTCTGCAGGTTATTATGGCTAAGGGATTTTCTGTTTTACTGTTAGAGTTGGCACTGCAGGATACGTTTGCTTATTGCCTGGGAAATATTATTTTTGTAATTCCGTTGTATCTTCTGACAGAAAGACTGCAGAAATGGATAGAACTGGATGATGGATTGCATTAAACAAAGGAGGTCAAATTGTGCTGAACAAAAGATACGCGCGCCGCTTGGAAGTTATGCTGGCAGCAGCAGTATGCATATTTTTAATTTTGCTCGGCAGAATGGCCTATTTGCAGCTTTATAAAGGCGATTATTATGGCAATCAGGCTGATGGTAACAGATTGCGCAGAACAAAAATCACTGCTCCGCGCGGCCTGTTTTTTGATTATAAAGGGCAGGAATTAGTTAATAATCTGCCTGGTTATGCTGTGGCACTTCAGCGTCAGGGGCAGCGTGATAATGAAAAAGTGATCGGTACATTGTCTGAAATATTAAATATGCCGGAAGACCAAATTAGAAAGCGTATTGCAGCTAATCAAAACAGTTATGAGCCAACCCGCTTAAAAAGCAATGTTTCCCCTGAAATCGTAACAAAAATAGAAGAACGCAGGTTGGAGTTACCTGGAGTTTTGTTGGAATTACAGCCAATCCGCAATTATTTGTATAAAGAACTGGCAGTTCACGCGTTAGGTTATGTTGGCGAGGCCAGTGAATATGATATTACTGAAGGCAGCTATAAAGGGATGCCAGGCGGTAGTATTGTTGGTAAATTTGGCATTGAAAAAACTTTTGATAAAGTTATCCGCGGAATAGACGGCAGCTTTGATGAGGAAGTAGATGTTGCCGGTAATGTTGTTAAACAACTGGGTCAGCGTGACCCCATACCCGGGAAAAGTTTGCAGCTGACCATTGATAAAGAATTGCAGATGGTTATGGAAAAAGCTGTTGATGAGCAATTGGCATATCTGCGGTCCAGCGGGATTGCCCCTAACGCCAGAGCAGCGGCTATTGTTGCGATTGATCCGCGCAGCGGTGCGGTAAGAGCTATGGTAAGCAGGCCTGCGTTTAATCCTAACCTTTTTGTAAATGGGATATCGGAAAAGGATTGGCAGGTTATAAATAATGATCCTAACTATCCTATGGGCAACAAAGTAATATCAGGCGAATATCCCCCTGGATCAACGTTTAAGATCATTACGGGTACGGCGGCATTGGAACTTGGCAAGGTAACACCGGAAGAATTGATTTTTGACTCCGGTCAGCACTGGCTTATCCCTATGGGCAACGCCGGCGGAGAAGCCCTGGGGTGGATTAACTTTCAACAGGCTTTAAGCATGTCGGATAATGTATATTTTTATGAAATGGGCAATCGCTTAGGGATCAATAATCTGGTTGATTTTGCACGCAAATTCGGTATGGGCAGGAAAACAGGTATTGAACTTGAGGGTGAAGCTTCAGGGCTGCTTCCGACACCTGAAAATAAACGCAAGATATTTACAGGGGAGGACTGGACTCTGGGTGATACCTTTAACGCTTCTATCGGGCAGGGGATAGACCTTGCAACACCTCTGCAGATGGCGGTGATGATGAGCTGCATCGCCGGAGGTGGTATTTATCACCAACCGTATTTAGTAGATAAAGTCCTTAATAATGATGGAAGTGTTTTTGAAGTACGTCAGCATCAGGAACCATATGCTTTGGGGGTATCACAAAAAACTCTTGAACTGATTAAACAGGGTTTGATGGGTGTGGCACAACCTGGCGGAACGGCTTCTTATTTTGCCAATTTGCCGAAGCCAATGGCTGCGAAAACAGGCACGGCAGAAAATCCGCATGGACGCGATCATGGTTTATTTGTAGCCTATGGACCTACAGATGCTCCGGAACTGGTAGTTGCGGCAGTAGTTGAGCAGGGCAGTTTTGGTTCTACTTCAGCTGGTCCGATTGTATATAAAGTGTTTGAAGAATGGTTTAGAGAAGAAGGTCTGATACCGTCACAAGCGGTTAAGTAAGCAGAAACTGCGGAAAGGATAGCAAATGCAGCAAAATAGATATTTTCGTAATTTGGACTGGTGGCTGGTTATAGCTATTTTTGGGTTGGTTGGAATAGGCATTTGCCTGATTGCCAGCGCTACTCATTCTTTTGCTGTAACGACAGGTAAAGCATGGCATGTTGAACGGCAAAGTCTGTTTTTAGCAATAGATTTGGCCCTGGTTATTTTTTCGTTGCGCTTCGACTATCGGCTGCTTAAAGATATGCAACCCCCTTATATGTTTTTAATATTATCCTGCTTTTAGCGGTAATGTTTTTAGGACACAGCCAGCTGGGTGCTCAAAGATGGATCCAGATCGGCCCGCTCAGTATTCAGCCTTCTGAGTTTTCTAAAGCAATAATGATTGTCTGTCTGGCTGCGTTTTTAAATAAAAGATTGGAAACTCTTGACAGTTTCACTGATTATTTGCCGGCGCTGGCTTATGCTTTTGTACCTTTTATATTGGTTATGAAGCAGCCGGATTTAGGTACGTCGCTGGTTTTTATGGCAATTTTGCTTGGGATGCTGCTCATCAGCGGGTTTAAGGTCAGGTGGCTGATGTATATGAGCGGCGCGCTTATCGCTTTGATGCCTGCATTGTGGCATATTTTAAAAGAATATCAAAAAAACAGGATTCGTGTATTTTTAGATCCGGAGCTTGATCCTTTCGGGGCTGGATATCATGTCATTCAATCAAAAATAGCTATTGGGTCTGGCCTTTTGACAGGTAAGGGCTGGTTTTTAGGTACGCAGAGCCAACTTAATTTTCTGCCTGAGAATCATACTGATTTTATCTTTGCTGTAGCTGGTGAAGAGTTTGGATTCATTGGTATTTTTATTATTTTATTATTATATTTGATCGTTATTTGGCGCGGGCTGACTATTGCATTGAACGCCGAAGACGATTTCGGTACCTTGCTGGCAGTGGGCATTACTTTCATGTTTATGTTCCATGTGCTGGTAAATATTGGAATGACTGCTGGGATTATGCCAGTTACAGGTGTGCCGCTGCCGTTTATGAGTTACGGAGTGAGTTCGCTGACTACGAATATGCTGTTGGCCGGGCTGCTGCTGAACATCAATATGCGGCGTCAGCAGCTGCAATTTTAGAGGAGGAACAGTATGGAAAAAGAATTAACGATCGATATACTCAGCAGTGTACAGAAACCTGCTCGTTATACAGGCGGAGAATTTAACAGTATTGTAAAAAGTCCGGAGGAAACTGAAGTAAGTATCGCCCTGGCTTTTCCGGATATTTATGAAGTAGGGATGAGTTATCTGGGATTTAAAATTTTATATCATATACTGAACCTTGAAAACGGTGTTGCTGCTGAAAGAGTTTACGCCCCTTGGGTAGACCTGGAAGCAAAAATGCGAGCAGATGCTATTCCGCTGCGAACTTTGGAAACGGAAAAGATATTGCAGGATTTTGATTTTGTTGGCTTTACTTTGCAGTATGAGCTTTCTTATACAAATATTCTTAATATGCTTGATTTGGGCCGTATACCTGTAAAAACAGAGGAACGTACAGAAAAAGATCCTTTTATTATTGTTGGCGGACCCTGCGTATATAATCCGGAACCTCTGGCAGATTTTTTTGATCTTGCCGTTGTTGGTGAAGGTGAAGAAGTTATGGTCGAGCTGATGGAGGCTTATAAAAAATGGAAACGTGAAGGTAAGCCTGGTGGACGGCAAGGTTTCCTGCGCTGTGCGGTAAAGCTCAAAGGTATTTATGTACCATCATTTTATGATGTTGCTTATAATGAAGATGGCACTGTAGCAGCAGTAGTAGCTAATTGTGATGCTGCGCCGGCGGCAGTTGAAAAAAGAGTTATTTCTGATATGAATACGGTTAATTATCCGACAGCTCCGATCGTGCCGTTTGGAGAAATCGTGCATGACAGAATTATGCTGGAAGTTTTTCGCGGCTGCAGCCGCGGCTGTCGTTTTTGCCATGCAGGTATGGTCTATCGTCCTGTGCGTGAACGCAGGCCGGAGCTTTTAAAGGAGCTGGCACGCCAACTGGTGGATAATACAGGTTATAACGAAATTTCACTGGTATCTTTAAGCACGGCAGATTATTCTTGTCTTGCACCGATGATACATGATATGATCGAAGAATTTAAAGATGAAAAGGTTAGTGTTTCATTGCCATCTCTTCGTATTGACAGTTTTTCTGTAGATCTGGCGAAAGAAGTGCAGGCTGTACGTAAAAGCGGATTGACTTTTGCACCGGAAGCTGGCAGCCAGAGAATGCGTGACGTGATAAACAAAGGCGTTACAGAAGAAGACTTAATGAATGCGGTTGGTGCTGCTTTTACTGCAGGCTGGTCATCGGTAAAATTATATTTTATGATAGGTTTACCTGGTGAAACTGACGAAGACGTACTGGCTATAGCTAAATTGGCGAAGGCAGTACAATATAAATATCAGGAAGTAACAGGTCGGCGCGGTGCGAAAGTAACCGTGAGTGCTTCTTCTTTTGTACCCAAACCCTATACTCCGTTTCAATGGGTGCAGCAGGATGATATAGCGGAACTAAGGCGTAAACAATTTTTATTGAAAGATGCCTTAAAAGTAAAAAATATCACCTTCCAGTATCATGACTCGGTGACCAGTGTGCTTGAAGCTGTTTTTGCCCGTGGTGACCGCCGTTTAGGAAAAGCCTTATATCTGGCTTGGCAGCGCGGAGCCAAATTTGATGGCTGGAGCGAACATTTTTCTTATGATCGCTGGCTGGAAGCTTTGCAGGATGCAGGTTTAAACAAAGAATTCTATATAGGCCGCGAACGCGGAGCTAATGAATTATTCCCATGGGAACATATCCAGCCTGCTGTAGCACGCAGTTTTCTGCGCAGGGAATATGAAAAAGCCCTGGCAGAAGAATTGACCCACGATTGTCGTCACGGTGTCTGTACAGGTTGCGGTGTTTGCCAAAAGCTGGGCGTAAAAATAATCGACTGGAAAGAGCAGGGCTTAGTATGAAATTAAGGATGCAGATAACTAAAGAGAAAGAAATACGTTTTATTTCCCATTTAGAATATGTGCGGACTATTGAAAGAGCTATCCGACGCGCTAAAATGCCTGCTGCTTATTCCGAAGGCTTTAATCCGCATTTAAAGTTTTCTCTGGCTTCGGCGCTTGGTGTTGGCGTTGTCAGTATGGCTGAATTTGTAGAGATAGAACTGGCTGAGCCGATGGAAGTACACGAGGCTGTGCAGAAGATGACAGCGGCTTTACCTCGCGGCATTCAGATTATGGCCGCAGATGTAACTGCGAACAACGCACCGGCGCTGATGGCTTCCGCCGGAGGTGCAGATTATCTTGTTGTGCTGCCTTATTCCGGTGAGTATGTTGAGGCCGTAGCTGCTTTTAACGCGGCAGAAAGTGTCGTTTATGCTAAGGCAGCGCCAAAGCTTAGAAACAAAATCAAAGAAATTGATGTAAAATTTTATATACCGGAAATATGTGCAAAGCAGGAAAATGATATGTTGACGTTAAAATTTTCCTGTCGTATTACACCTAATGGCAGTATGAAAGCAGGAGATCTGTTAAATACCTTAAATCAGCATTTTGGAATGCAGCTGCCTGTTGAAAAGGCAGATATCACCAGACTGGATCTGTATCGTGCAGCTGCTGATGGCCGCAGATTACCGATGTTGGAACATATGGACAAGTTTATTCAATAGTTCAGGAAAGGAGGGGCTTTTGTATGGAAACCAAAATCATTATCAGTGCTACGTCAGAAGAAACACGTATGGGTCTGACTGAAAACGGTAGACTGATGGAATATTTAGTGGAACGCAGCAGTGAAAAACATCTTGTCGGTAATATTTTTAAGGGGCGTGTAAATAATGTTGTTCCTGGCATTCAGGCGGCTTTTATTGATATTGGTTTGCAGCAGAATGCCTTTCTTTATCTGGGTGAAAGTAATGATATTACTGAAGGTAAGTCCATATTAGTTCAGATAACGAAAGATGCCAGGGGAAGCAAAGGACCTTCCGCGACACGCGAGCTGACGTTACCTGGGCGCTATGTGGTGCTTTTGCCACTGGCGGATTATATTGGAGTTTCGCATAAAATAGAGAATAAAGAGGAGCGAAACCGTTTAAAAGCTATTATTGAGGAAGCAAAGCCTGATGGTATGGGAATCGTTATTCGTACGGCGGCTATTGGTGCCAGTGAGGAAGCATTGCTTGAGGATATCAGGCATTTGTGCGCTAACTGGCGTGTCATAGAAGCACGCGGGAAAGTAGAAAAAGCTCCTGCAACTTTGTATCGGGAATTAGACTTATCAGTACGGATCGTACGTGATTATCTGACAAATGATGTTTCCCAAATTATCCTGGATGATAAAGCAGTATATGGACGTGTCTGCGAGTTACTGAAGAACATGCCAGGAGGTACAACGGGCCGGGTTCTGCTGCATGAAAAGCAGGAAGATGTTTTTGCGTACTATGGACTGCGGGAGGAAATAGATACTATTTCTGACAGGCGGATAGACTTGAGCTGCGGCGGTTATCTGGTAATTGATTATACAGAAGCTATGACTGTTATTGACGTTAACAGCGGCCGTTACAGCGGCCGTGAAAATTTGGAAGAAACTATTATGCAGATCAATCGTGAAGCGGCTGTCGAGATTGCAAGACAGCTTAGACTGCGGGATATTGGCGGAATTATAGTTGTAGATTTTATTGATATGCATACGCAGGAGCATCAGCAGGAAATTCTGCAGGTGCTGCAGCAGGCGCTTTCGAATGATAAAATGAAGCCGCGTGTTCAGGATATTACGGTTTTGAATTTAGTTGAAATTACGAGAAAAAAAGCTCGCCAGAATCTTTCAACGGTTCTGTATGCTCCCTGTCCTATCTGTCAGGGGGGTGGCAGAGTGCAATCACGCGAAACAGTAGCATTGGAAATAAAACGGCGTTTGCGGACTTTACTGGCTAAGCCATGCGCATCACGCAGTATTTTGATTTCTGCCAATCCCTGGATGGTAGAGTGGCTGCGGGCTAAAGATCTGCGGCAGTGGGAACGTGAACTGGCCTGTAAAATTAAGGTAGAAGCAGATACTGGTCTGCACATAGAAACCTTTTCTATTTTAGACAATACTGGTGTTGACAAATAACGCCGTTTGTAATAAAATATTCGAGTATAGACTGATTAAGTCTGTCCCCAACCGCGCAGAGAGGTTCCGTAAACTCTTTAGGAGTACCGAATTTGGCGAGTCTATCATAAGGGAGGTGCAAATAGATGTACGCAATCATTAAAACCGGCGGTAAACAATACCGCGTTAGCGAAGGCGATGTTCTGAACATTGAAAAATTGGACGTTGAAGCTGGCAGTGAAGTCGTTTTTGACGAAGTTTTGACTGTTGTTGCTGACAGTGATGTTAAAATCGGCAAACCCGTTGTTGACGGCGCTAAAGTAACTGCTAAAGTTGTTGAACATGGTAAGGCTGAGAAGATTTTTGTTTTTAAATATAAAGCAAAATCCAACTACCGCAAACGCCAAGGTCATCGTCAACCGTTCACTAAAGTTGAAATCTCTAAAATCGAAGCTTAACAGCAATGATTACAGTAGATTTATTTAAGAACGAACAGGGATTGATAACAGGCTATAAGGTCAGCGGTCACGCAGGCTTTGCAGCAGCAGGCGAAGATATCGTCTGTGGGGCGGTTTCTGTTTTGACGCAGACACCAATCCTTGGATTGGAACAGCATTTGAAATGTCAGCCGTCATATCACGTAGATGAAGAAGACGGCATTTTAGAAGTAAACTTGAATAATACTCCGAATGAATTGACTCAGGCTATTCTGGCAACTATGGAATATGGTTTGCTGGGAGTAGCAGAGCAGTATCCGAAGTACGTTCGCATTCATACATACAGGAGGTGAATCGCAATGTTTAAACTGATCCTGCAATTGCATGCTCATAAAAAAGGTACCGGTAGCTCTCACAATGGTCGTGATTCCAATGCTCAACGTTTGGGCACTAAAGCTCACGAAAGCCAATTGGTAACTGCCGGCAGCATTATCGTACGCCAACGTGGTACCAGATTCCATCCCGGCAACAATGTTGGTATGGGTAAGGATTACACCATTTACGCTACTATCGAAGGCCGTGTTAAATTTGAACGTAAAGGCCGCGACAAACGTCAAATCAGTGTTTATCCGGTAGAAGAAGCAGCAATGTAATTTAAAATTAAAAGCACTCACTTATGTGAGTGCTTTTTTGTTAAAAAAATAGCAACAGATAAGTATGGCAGTATTTGTAAAAACCACCCGTTTTACGGGTGGTTTTTATTTTTACTTAGCAAAGATTTCTTAAATTATGCTCGAATATTACAACTGCAGGAGTAATTTTATACATCTTTGGTTGTAATATAGCCTGGTGTTTGTTTCTATAATCATCCCTAAGGAGTAAAATAAATACCATAATTCTAACTTTGGCAGTCTATTTGCAGATAGAGACTTCTATTAAAATATAAGTATAAGCCGAAAATATTCACATGGTTGGTATATGGATGCTTTTAAAGATTTTTTAGTGCAAAGTATGCAAATATTTGTAAGTGATATTAAAGGAATAAATATGCAATATAAGTATTTGGAATTCTTTGAGATTATATTTGTTTTGTTGTAAAAAGGCAATTGAAACGATATAATCATTTTACACTGCCGTATAGTTGTTTTGATGTTGTACTTAAGGAGATGAAAATGATGCGCAACACTTTTTCTTCACAGGAGTGGTTGAAATTTATTGGGAAGGAAAAATTACAAACCTTTCAGGATTCTTTTGCCCGTGTTGATAATATCAGTTTATGCTTTTTTGATTTAGAAGGCACTCCATTAACAGTGTGGTCAAACTCAAGTCTTCTTTGTCACCAGATAATTCAAAATAATAAAAAACGCTGTCAGCAGGAAAAAGAAAAATCAATGTGTTTTCTCAAAAAAACTCAGCAGATAAAATTGTTTACGTGTTATTTGGGGTTAACGTATTTTATGTGCCCTGTTTATTATAATAACAAGCTGGTTGCTATTGCCTACGGCGGTGGCATTGCTACAGAGGCGCAGACAGTGCCTCAGGAAATTATAGAACGTTATAATATACCCTTAATGCCTCAGCGTAAGCTGCAGCGGATAGGGGAATTGCTGGTGCAGACAATGGCTCTGGTAAATTTTGATTTAAATGTTGTTGAAAATATTGGGGCGGAAAAAACTGAAGCTGATCTAAATGTTTTTAACGGTATTTTGAGCAGGCGTGAAGCAGAAGTGGCAATGCTTATCTGTCAGGGATTGAGTAATAAACAGATTGCAGAACAGCTTTTTATCAGTGAAAAAACCATAAAAACACATGTCAGCAATATCCTGAGCAAACTTGATATTAAAGATCGGATGCAGTTGATTTTGGAGTATTGCAGGATAGTACCTAATGCGTAATAAAATCGAATGGGGCAAAGAAGATGAGCATAAAGAAAAAACTGAGTATTTTTGTTTTGGTTTTGCTATTGGTACCCATGCTTTTATTAGTACTTTCAACGCAGCATTTTTTTGACAGACAGATCCAGGAGAATGAACGCAACTATTTACAGGTTGCGATGAAAACTGTTCGTAATGATATGGAAAACAGGATGGACGAGATGAGAAAAGCAGGATTGCTTTTCGCAGGTGATTCAGATATTAATAAAGCCATGTATGATGATAGAAACAGACTTGCTATGGCTTTAAATAATTTAAAACGTAATTTTAATTATCTTGACTATGTAGTTATTGTAGATCGAGAGAACCGTATATTGGCAAGCAGTTCTCCCTATCTGTTATATCCAGATGGCAGTGCTGTTAAAATCCTGGCTGCCAGCAGCATGCTGTTTGGGAAAATGCATGTATCAGAAGAAGTTGTCGGGCTTGAAGAACTGTTTACTAAAGATTCATTTGAATATGACAATTTTTCGATCAAAATACTTAACCAGTCTCCGGGGGCGCAGGAGTATCTGCATAAAGCTCTGATGGGTATAGTTGTAGTACCGATCAGAGATAAATCTGCTGATAACGACGTTATCGGAGCTATTGTATTATGTGATGTACTTAATAATGATAACTACTTTGCTGAGCGCTACAGCAGAAATCTGGATAATTCATTTCTGGCTTTTTCCATTGACGGGATAAGGATTGCCTCGAATATTCAGACTGATACTAAAAGTAATTTTGTCGGCAGCAGGGCCCCGCATGAAACAGGTAAATATTTGGAAGACGATAAACAGTATTTTGGAAAAGTGGATGTCGATGATGAAATACATGTTTTTTTAGATCAGAAAATTTTTAACAGCGCTGATGAACCAATCGCTGTTGTAGGAATTGGCATCCCAGAAGAAAAATTTTCGGGAATTGTCAGTAATAATTATAAGTATGTCTTAGGTCTTTTTTTCTTATGTCTGTGGGCCATGCTTATTTTAGGGCAGCTGCTGGCTGAAAAAATAAGCTGTCCGATTGTGCATGTTACCGATTTGACTAGAGATTATTATGAAAAGAATTTTGGTAACAAAGCAATACTTAATGGGAAAAAGGATGACGAAGGTGCTATGCTGCAGGAGATGTTTGAAAAGTTTACAACTCAGTTAGAACTTAGGAAACAGGAGAGCAAACTGTATTTAGAGCAATTGGAATGTGAGCATCAGCAACAGAAGCAACTGGCGTTTGAACTGCAAAAAAACAATGAGCAGCTTGAACTTAATGTTGCGGAAAGAACTAAATATTTACAGGAGGCATTGAATGAGCTGAAGAAAGTAGATGTGGCGAAATCCCAGTTTATGGCGAATATCAGTCATGAATTGAGAACTCCGCTAAATGCTATAATCGGTTCTTCTGAAATTTTAAAGGACGATATATTAGGTGAACTGAATCAGAAACAGAAAAAATATGTAGCTAATATTTTCAGCAGCAGTACTCATCTGCTGCAGCTGATCAATGATATTCTGGATATATCCAAGATCGCCAGCGGGAAAATGACTCTTAATTACAGCGAATTTTATTTGAAAGAAATTGTTTTGCAGACTGTGGAAAACGTGAAAAGTTATGTGACAAGTAAACAGTTAAAAGTAAAGTTGAAATTTGAACCTGATGATTTTATGATCGAAGCTGATGCGGCCAAGCTAAAACAGATTTTATATAATCTGTTATCAAATGCAGTAAAGTTTACCGGAACTGGCGGGCAGATAGAAATCTATGTTTATAAGCGTGAAGATGTTGCCGAATTTATTGTGCGCGATAATGGTATAGGTATAGCCGAGCAGGATCAGAAAAAAGTATTTGTGGAATTTGAACAGGTCGACAGTTCTTATACCCGTGAATACGAAGGTACAGGACTGGGTCTGCCACTGGTAAAAAAGATGGTTGAGATGCATGGTGGATATGTCTATTTAAAAAGTGCTTTAGGTGAAGGAACGGAAGTAATTTTTTTGATTCCGCTGCAGCAGGGAATGAAGAAACAGTGAAAGGTGAGGTGCGTAAATGAAAACTGTTTTGATAGTAGATGATAATATTAAAAACCTGGACTTGTTTAAAGATTTTGTTGAAAGCTGGGGCTATGAAACTGTTACTGCCCAGCAGGGGAAAGATGCTATCAGTTTAGCTGAACGATATCTGCCGGATATTATCCTGCTTGATGTCATGCTGCCGGGAATGAGTGGATATGAAGTTTGCAGGGAATTAAAAGAAAATACAAAAACGCAGCATATCCCCGTGGTAATGATTACTGTTCTTAATGATATTGCGGACAGGATTCATGGCTATAAAATAGGCGCTGACCAGTTTTTGGTAAAACCTGTAGACTACAATGAACTGCATGCTATTTTAGACAGTTTATTTGGTAAAAAAAGGCATGTTTGATGAAATGGAAAGCAGAGGCACAGTTATTGAGAGCCTGAATGTTTTGCTGAAACAGTGTTTACCATCGGAAGCTGTGGTTGTTGCTGACCGCAAATTTCATTATTGCCGTAAGCTGTGTGACTATCTCAATCTATCTAAAAATGAAACTGAGCAGGGACTGCTGCTGGTACGGATACAGGATATCATCGCTACTTTATGTAAACAGAAGGGGACTGTCCCCGAGGATGAAATGACTTTTTTAGAGCCGCTGAAAATGGACAAATGGGTTAAACCACTGTTGCTGTATATTCGCGGCTATTTGAACGGTGTTGATGAAACCCTGCAGAGAAAAATTAATGAATACCATTTAGAAAAGCTGGCCGGTATCAGTTTTGTTTTAGACCGCTATGGCAGTATTTTAGTAAGTGAAAACGGCGATGATAACAAAGCATTGTTAAAATTGCGGCAGGAATGCAGCCAATATGCCTACCCGGATGATGTGGTAAGATTATTGGAGCAAATCGTCAATGATGAATTGTTTATGAAAAGTTTAAAAGATAAATAATCGGTATGAAGCCATAGGACTAAAGTATTAGTCCTATGGCTTTTTTGTATTTAATAATACGGCCTAAGGCTCAAGAAGTCAGCTGGAAAATATTGTACAATCGAAACAGAAAGTAATGATACGCAAAGCTTTTGGCAGAGAGGAAGATTTTTATGGCAAGATCATTATCCCCTATAGGTGTTCAACAGGATTTGTCAGGTCGTATTTTTGATATCCAGTCTTATTCTGTACATGACGGTCCCGGTTGCCGTACGCTGGTATTTTTATCAGGATGTCCGCTGCGCTGCGAATGGTGTGCGAATCCGGAAGGTTTAGAGAATCGTGTACGGACTTTATTTAGGGTAATGAAATGCATCAACAGGACTCAAGACTGTACCCGGTGCATCCCAAAATGCCCGCATCAGGCAATCTCTATCAGCGATGAAAAAGAAATACCCCTGGCAATAGACTGGGAAAAGTGCAGACATTGTGAAAGTCATGAATGTGTGGATGCTTGTTTACAGGAAGCTTTTGTCCCGGCTTCCAGAGATATGAAGGTTTCCGAACTGATGAAAATTTTTGACCGTGACAGGCATTACTGGTCTGGTAAAGGTGGGGCTACTTTCAGCGGCGGCGATCCTATGTATCAAAAAGATTTTTTGCAGGCGGTACTGAAGGAGTGCCGTAATGCTTATATCCATACAGCGATTGAAACGAGCGGATTTTTCCCTCAGGAAACCTATTTGACAACTATGAAATATGTTGATTTTGCATTTAATGATCTGAAGCATATGGATTCTGATAAGCATAAAGAGAAAACCGGAGTTCCAAATGGACTTATTTTAGCAAATATCGCGGCATTGGCACAATCAGATTGGCCGGGAAGACTGGTCTTGAGATCGCCTGTTATCGAAGGCTTTAATGACAGTAAAGAAAATATGGCGGCCATTGCAGAGTTTATGCACAGTGTTGGTTTAACGGAATTCAATCTTCTGCCATTCCATCGTCTTGGCGATTCAAAATGGAAGTCTTGTGGTATGGTTTATCCTTACAGTATGTATGAAGCTACGCCTCCTGAAAAATTAGAAGCTTTGCAGAAGGTGCTGCTTGATTTAGGCATCAAAGCCTATGTTGGTTCTGACACCCCATTTTAAAATTCCTCAATAAAACAGCGGCAGCGCATTGGTTTTGCTTGGACCAGTGTGCTGCCGCTGTTTTTGTGTTTAGGACCTGCTAGTACCTGAGGTGTAGCAGCGTTTGATTTTTTCAGACTTACAACTCCTACTGGCGGCTCAATACTTAAGATTTTTCGCATAGTACACTTAAGGCAACCTAAGGATGCAGCAAGCGTGAATACTGAATGGATGACTGCTTCTAAAAATGCTGCAGGTCTTATAGTGAATTTTATGTAAAAAAGGAGGATTTATTATGGCAAGAAAACTCGTTGACGTATTGGAAGAGCAAGGTATGTCCTTGAATCTCCAAGCTGGCGGTGAAGCGCCGAAAGAGATGGTTGACCGCGAAGTAAAAGAAGGTGCTACAGAAAGAGCTGCTAAGTTGAAAGATATTTATCTGCAGACATTGTCTTCTGTAACCTGCGAATTTCCCTATTGGTATAACCGTGTATTTCAGGCTAATGAGGGTGACATTATGGAAGTGCGCCGCGGCAGAGCATTAAAGGCGGGCTTCGAGCATTTGACTCCCAGTATTTATCCAGGTGAGTTGCTTGTTGGTGCTAAGACCCAGTACTATCGTGGTTCTTTCCCGATGCCGTGGTTATCTGAAGGATTCTTTATGGCGAAGGAAGACGAACTGTACCAGGCCGCTTTAGCTTCCGGTTCTGCCAGTGCTGACCAGGTCAGTGCTTATGGCGCTGGTGGCGGCAACGTAACTGAAAGTTTTGGTAACGTTGTTTCCATTGCCGGTAAATATGGTATCCGCAAAGACGAAGTTCGTGTTTTAACTAAACTGGCTCGTGAGTGGGTTGGCAAATCTGTGGATGATGTTGGTCATCGTTATGAACAAATGGTTCCGGAATATCCGATTAAAGAAGCTGTTATGCGCAGCCTGATTTGTATGTTTGATTCCGGCTATACACTGCCGCAGGGCCGTGAAGTAATCAATTATTTCTATCCGCTGCAATATGGTTATGACGGTTTGATCAAAATGTGTGAAGAAGGTATTGCAGAAACTGCAGGACGTCCTGACGGTGATGGCATTATAGGTATGAGCAGGCTGTATTTCTACGAAGCGGTCAAACTTGTTTTGGAAGGTATCCAAACATGGCATCTGCATTATGCTGATGAAGCCAAACGTTTGGCTGCAACTGAGAAAAATGCTAAACAAAAGAAAGAATATGAAGAGATAGCTGAGATCATGGAGCATATCGCTCATAAACAACCACGTAATTTCCGTGAGGCTCTGCAAATGATTTATATGGTCCATATGGCTTCTGTTAATGAAGATGCTATTTCAGGTATGTCGCCCGGACGTATTGGACAGGTATTATGGCCATGGTTTGAGCAGGATATGGAAGCCGGACGTATCACTGAAGCTGAGGTATTGGAACTTTTAGAATGCTACCGTGTAAAAATGACCTGTATTGATTGTTTTGCTTCAATGGGTGTTGTTGGCGGCGTACTTTCCGGCAATACTTTCAATAATGTCTGCCTGGGAGGTTTGACCCGTGACGGTCAGCCGGCTGCCAACAGACTGGAAATGCTGCTGCTGGAAGCTGGTATGACTTGTCAGACCACACAACCGACACTGTCAGTACTGTATGATGATAAATTGCCGGAAGAATTTCTGTTGAAAGCTGTAGAGTGCGAAAAGAGCGGTACCGGTTATCCGGCCTGGATGAATAACCGCGGCGGTATCGAATTTATCATGAAAAATTACGGGCCGGAAGGTATGAACCTGGAAGATGCCCGTGCCTTCTCGATCGGCGGCTGTTTGGAAACTTCACCTGGTATTTGGAAAGAACTGGAATTGAATGGCAAGAAATATTGGATCCCGGGCGGCGCAGGTCAGCCGACTTCCGTAGGTGTACATTTTATTTCCAATCCGAAAGTTTTGGAAATGGTTCTTACCAATGGCTATGACAGGCGTATTGATTTGCAGGTTCTGCCACCTCATAACAAAACATTCAAAACTTATGAAGAATTGTATGAACAATTCCTTGAATATTATGATATCGTCATCGATTGCCTTGTAACTACCAATAATATTCAGCATGATGTATGGCGTAAACATAACATGTCGCTGGTAAATTCCTTCCTGAAACCTGACTGCCTGGCAAAAGGCCAGCATATTGGCAATATGGGCTACCGCTACAATGCTACTTATAACATTGAAGACACTGGCACTATCAATATGGTCAATTCTTTGTACAACATTAAAAAATTGGTGTTTGAAGATAAGAAATATACTCTGGAAGAACTTACAGATGCGCTTATTAATAACTTTGGCTTCAAAAATGCTGATGAAATCGGCAGCTTCTCGCTTGAAGCTCAGGAAAAACGTGATGATGATGACGGACGTTACGATCAGATCCACGCAGATTGCCTGAGATCCTTTAAATATGGCAACGATATTCCTGAAGTCGATGGAATTCTGGCTGAATTTGAAGACTGGTACTGTGGCTGCGGCGATAAATATGAATCCTTGTACGCTAAGCCGTTCTATGTTTGCCAGATGTCTGTATCTACCCATGCTCCGCAAGGTGCAGCAACACTTGCATCTGCTGACGGGCGTCTTTCCGGTACCACTTTTGCTGACGCTTCTATGTCTGCATATCCTGGTACTGACCGCAATGGTGCCTATGCATTATTTGAATCCGCTACTTGCTGGGATCACAGCAGATCTCAAAACTCACAGATGAACCTGAAACTGCATCCGAATGCAGTAAAAGGTATCGAAGGTTCTAAGAAATTGTTGGATCTGACCCGTTCTTACATGAGAAAAGGCGGCTTCCATATTCAATTTAATATCGTCGATTCTAAAGTTTTGAAAGATGCTCAAAAACATCCTAATAACTATCGTGATTTGTTGGTACGTGTAGCCGGCTTTACTCAATACTGGGTAGAAATCGGTAAACCGATCCAGGACGAAGTTGTTGCAAGAACCGAATACGAAGGAGTGTGAGTCACAATGGCTAAAAATAATCATGCTGATTGCCGTAATTTTACCCCTATTGACGTTGCTAAAGGTATCTGCCATGCCAATAACGACAGTATTATCCTTATTGACAGCGAAACCTGTCCGATGTTTACGCCTATTGCTAAATGTAAATGCTGCAAATGCTTTATAGAAGCTGACGAAAACAACATTGGTATCTGCGATGGCTTTAAGAAAAAAGACTGGACTTACGGTGATTTGAAAGCCGTATATTGCGAACAGTTTACAAGTAAATAAGTCTATTACAATACTTCCTCCTTAACTAAAGTAAGTTGGCGGATGCAGGAGCCTGCATCCGCCTCTTTTCAAAATGGAGCTGAAATTTGTAATTACTATTAACTCATAATCTTTTATAGATTTTTGAGACGAAGGGATGGTTTATATGGATGCGAAAAAAACCTCTTATTTTGTAGTCGTTGCTGCGTGGCTGGCAGTATTTTGCCTGTTTGGTTACCGCTCTACTTTTGCTATCCTGGCCGGGCCAATGTCGCAGACGATGGGTTGGACCGGGGCACAGGTATCGTTAGGCTATTCGCTGATGATGAGCATTTATGCCATTACAGCGTTCTTTAGCGGTATGATTTTGGATAAATGGGGTACAAAACCTGTTTATACTATTGCCGCAGTTTTTTGTATGCTGGGCTTTTATCTGACAGCGAAGGTTGAATCTTTATATTCTTATTATGCGGCTTATGCTATTTTTGCCGGTATCGGAACAGGTATGCTGTGGGTATCATCTACCATTTCCATTCGTAAATGGTTCGTTGGAAAATATTATGCCAAAATGTGGGGTATTGCTTTTGCCGGTGCCCCAATGGCGCAGATCGTACTCAGTTTGGGCGTGAAACCGATGCTGGTCGAAAATGCAGGACAATGGCGTGATGCAATGACAATTTTGGGTTGGATTTCGCTCGTAGCACTTTTACTGGCGGCATTACTGGCAAAAAAGAACCCGGAACAGTATGGCTTACATGCTTTTGGCGAAGTTCCACCTGCTAAAGGCACGGCAGCCCAACAAGAGTATCCCTGGAAAATTGGAGAGGCTTTTAGCACGTTTCCGATTTGGGGTTCGATTCTGGCATTTTTGACCAGTATGGTTGCTGAATTTTTGATTTGGACTCAGGTCGTTACCTATTGGACCAAAGATTTGAAAATGACTTTAGATAATGCAACTAACCTTTATATCATCATTGGTATCGCCGGTATCTTTACGATGCCGCTTTTGGGTATCGTATCTGATAAATTAGTTGTAGCGATGAAAAATGAGATCAAAGCCAGAAAAACAATGCTTATTTTCGGCCCGGCTGTAGGCGCAGTAGCTTGTTTGCTGCTTATGACAATGGGACCGCAGTCTACCACTTTGGGTGCTTTGATCTGCGTACTGTTTGCAGTTTATTGGGCAATTGAACCGGGTGGCGTCGTTGGCTATGCCGGTGCTATCTATGGGCGCGTCAGTCTGGGCAAATTGTGGGGGCTTGCCACCCTGATTGTTATGGGTATAGGACCGGCGCTGGGCAGCTTTATGGGCGGATATCTTGCCGATACTACTGGTAACTTTATTGCTTCTATCAAATTTGCTCTCTGTTCTTTTGTTCTTTCGGCGATTATAGCTTTTATTTTACCGCTGAAAATAAAAGTGCCTGATCAACAGGGTGTAGTTTTAGAAGAAAACGAAGACTATACAGAATAAATAAGATTTTAAAACAGTACTGTATTTAGAAAATATTTGTTTAGGGGCTGGAAATATGAAAGTATTGGTAATTGGCGACAGCTACGGTTTACCGCGATATGCAAAAAACAGCTTTAATGTAGAACTCGATTACGCAGGAACATATCCCGAGCAGCTGCGCAGAATGCTCAGCGCAAATTTTACCGAGGATGTATGTCTGGTAAATCGCTGCCGCCATGCTAATACAAGCTTAAGTCTTATAAAAGGCGAGGCCAATGAAATAGAATTTTTACGCCCGGATTATACGGTATTACAATTGGGTCTGGTAGATTTATGGCCGGCGGAAGGAAGAAAAATCTGGCCGCTTTACTCTGAACAATACGGTCGTGACCCTTGGGTAACGCCTGATGAATATAAAAATAATCTGCAGCTTTTTCTAAATTTTGCCAAGAGCAGAGGGAGCAAAGTGATTGTTATCAATAATCCTCCTGTAGAGAAAGTCCATCTGTTAAAACATGCAGGTTTAGAAAAAAAGATCGTTCTGTATAATAACCTGCTGACAAGATTAACGCTTGGTAAAAGCGTTAATCTACTGGACTGGTATGACAGGATAAAAAGTCTGGATGGGAAATGTATTTTTGGCAGTGATGGTATCCATCCTACCAGAGAAGCGGCAAATTTACTGGCACGATTGTTACTGCAGCAGATAAGCTTATTTGAGGACGGTGTTGTAAATGGATAGAAAACAGCTTTTGGAAAAGATTATCGCCCGTGAAGCAGCGATGTTTATCGCTGTTAAAGCCAGTGAACCAGCTGATTGCCAGGAAATGCTGAAAACTTTTTATCTGATGCGTGAAATGAGCCATTCGGTTTTAGCGGCTGATACACTGACATCGTATTTACAGGACCTGGAAACGGCAGCGGCGGCAGGGCGTAACTTAATGACAGAAAAATATGCCCGTATGGAAAATTTGATACCATCATTAAATGAAAATGAATTGATTTACAAAATAGTAGATATAGAAAGAGAATGGCTTTCTGAAGTACATAAAAAATATCCTTTGACAATAGCTGTTGAAGGCGGCTTTACTACATACGCAGTTTGCGAATTGGAAACGTATTCTGATGCAACTTTAAATTTATATTATCGTGATATCTTTTTAGCCGCGACACAAAAACGTAATTTAGTTGAAGAACGTTACCAATATCTGTATGGTAATTTAGGATTTAAAGATTTGGAGGAAGTTGAAGCTTTAGCACAAAAGCGTGCTGCTGTAAAGGAGTGAAAAATATGCAGAGAAATGAGATCATGCAGCGGATCATTGATTTGGAGACCGAAATGTTTATGAGTGTCAATGCGGAAGAAGCTGTTCCTGCTAATACCATACCTGCATTTAAGGAAATGCGCCGTATGACATATTCTGTTTTATCGGATAAAACAGTTGCTTTGTGGCTGTGCGATTTGGAAACAGCGAAAAAAGACGGACGTAATGTTATGACTGAAAAATATGCTTTGATTGGTGATCAGATACCAACCCTGCGGGACAATCCACAGATCGAAAGGATCGTTGATATAGAAGAAAAGTGGATGAATGAATTAGCCTTTAAATATCCACATGCTGTTAAAAGAGAACGGGCTAATGCGGAACTTTTTAGAAAGTATGCGTTATGTGAATTGCAGACATGGTCACCTGCTGCAGTAAATTCGTATTTTGAAGATATAAAAAAAGCTATGGAAGAAGGACGAAATTTAGCAGAAGAACGTTATGATAATCTGTATCAGAATATTGGTAAAGGAAGGTTGCGGGATGTTGAAGATTCATTAAAATAAAATTTTTCGGTAAGGTTTTTTGTTTATACAAAGAACCTTACTTTCTGTTATAATGGTAAACAGAACACTTAAGAACGGAGTGGTATGATGCTGCGGAAAATTTTATTAGTGATGAATTTGATTTTTATACTTTCAATGGGCGTTGTCTGCGCTGCTGAAAGAACATATGAAGTGCCTGATGGTGGTTGTACTGTCAGTTTACCTGAACAGTATGCAGTAACAGTTGTGGAAAGGCCGACCGATCCAAATGACGAACTTGGGGTTCAGGTCGCGCAGCTTTCAATAAGTGACCCTGTTAATAAATCGATGACAATGCATGTTATGGTGGAAAGCAGTAAATTGACAAAAGAATTGCCCGACCTGAATTATAGACCTGGCGGAGTGATGAAGGACTATTTTGCGGAAAATCTGCAAAACAGCGGTTGGCAGGAGCCGGTAGTCTCAGGTGAGCTGCAGAATGGGAAGATGTATTTTATTAAATTCAGCAGCTATATAGCTGACAGCGTAGGGCAGAAATATGACGGACAGATTTATGCCACCCTTAAGAACGGTAATTTGATTTATCTGATGATAATGAGTAAAGAACGGGCTTTGACAGCGGACGAAAAAACATTTTTAGAAACGACTGTCAAAAATTTACAGTTTAAAGATAATGTACTGGTAAATACCAATGCACAAAATAAATAAAAGGTTCCGTACGTTAAGTACGGAACCTTTTATTTATAAAACCAAAAAACGGCTGCGACTCGCACCACCGTAGTCGCAACCGCTTTTTGAGGTTGAAAGGATGAAAATAATTGAGAGAGAAGGGAGGAGGTAATTGCATTAAATGCTTTTGCCTTGTCTATATAATACATTATTGCAATAGGGTTTGCATCTTACAATGATTACATAATCTGTTTAATATAATTACATAATTATATTAGGACTAAAAGTTTTTCAAGCTAAACCTCAAAAAATTATTTTGCTTTTTACGAGAAGGCTTGATAAAATGCCATTAAGAATTGGCAGGTGGTGGAAAAATGCAGACAGTGGCATGTTTTGGTGATTCTTTGATTTATGGTTTCCCTTTTGGCCCGCGTATATCGTGGCTTGCCGAAGCTGAAAAACTCACTGGAGATAAATTCTTGAATTATGGAGTATGCGGGGATTGTACAGACGATATTTTATCCCGCCTGAAAACAATGCCTTTGCCGGCTCATATTAAACATATTTTGTTTCTGGGAGGAGCTAATGATATCATTCAAATGCGTCCGCAGAAATTTATTCTGGAAGATTTGGATAAAACCTTGAGATATTGTCAGAGTAAAAACTTTGATTTGGGTATTGTTTTGCCGCTTGTAACAGCGGAAAGCAGGTTAAACGAATATATTTTACCGCTGCGGGATGTAATAAGCGCACGTTTCGCAGAGCGGGCCTGGTTGTTGGATCTGCAGCCTGCTGTTGGACTGACTGCTGCAGAACTGAAGGATGCTTATCTGGATGGCGTACACCCGACGGCAGCCGTTTACAGGGCGATGGGAACATATGCTGCGCCGCTGCTTAGAAACTGGCTGGAAAAAGGATAATAGTAAATAAAGAAACTTTGCTTTCACTGGCCTTTTTGTATTATAATAAGGAAATAGATAAGTAGGCAGGCGTTAAATTTAACGAGACATTTATGCTGAATATTTAATTATTGAAGATAGAGGAGAATATCATGTTTATTGATCGAGCGAGAATATATGTCGAAGCAGGTGCCGGCGGTGACGGACGCAGCAGCTTCAGACGCGAAAAATTTGTTGAAAAAGGCGGCCCGAACGGTGGCAATGGCGGTCGTGGCGGCGACGTGATTTTAAAAGCTGATAAAAATCTCAATACTTTAATTGATTTTCGTTACAAAAGAAAATTTGTTGCCAAACGTGGCGGACACGGCGGTAATTCCAACTGTACAGGTCCACGTGCCGATGATGTTATCGTAAAAGTACCTCTTGGAACTTTAGTGCGCGATGATGCTACCGGTGTGCGCCTGGCTGATTTGACTGAGGACGGACAGGAATATGTTATTGCTAAAGGCGGCCGTGGTGGTAAAGGTAATGCCTGCTATGTTACAAGTACCAACAGAGCACCGACTTTTGCAGAAAAAGGTGAACCGGGCGAGCTGCGCTGGATAAAGCTGGAGTTGAAGCTTCTGGCTGACGTTGGCCTGGTAGGTTATCCGAGTGTCGGTAAATCCAGTATCATTGCACAGGTTTCGGCTGCAAGGCCTGAAATTGCCGCTTACCATTTTACTACATTGACCCCTGTTTTAGGAGTGGTGCGTATCGATGCTGAACGCAGCTTTGTTCTTGCTGATATTCCCGGACTTATCGAGGGAGCGCATGAAGGTGTTGGCTTGGGTCACGACTTTCTGCGTCATGTAGAACGTACAAAAGTACTGCTGCATGTTTTGGATGTTTCCGGTACCGACGGACGTGATCCTATTGAGGATTTTGAAAAAATCAATTTTGAGCTGTCTCAATACAGCG
>ENA-OQHL01000215-OQHL01000215.1-human-gut-metagenome-genome-assembly--contig:-NODE-215-length-47308-cov-6.331320_pt1 | contig 47308 bp, 27 predicted proteins | sample MGYA00242565_ERZ504723 | MGnify/ENA primary metagenome ERZ504723 (study PRJEB26092, sample SAMD00036211) | human gut metagenome | host: Homo sapiens | study: EMG produced TPA metagenomics assembly of... | reverse complement strand
ATTCTGAAGTTTTACCGCGCACTGTCGATCTCTCGACTAAGTTTTCAAAAAACATTGAGTTAAAAATTCCTTTTGTGACGGCTGCCATGGATACGGTTACCGAAGCGAAAATGGCTATTGCCATTGCTCGTGAGGGTGGTATCGGCGTGATTCACAAAAATATGTCTATCGAAGAACAGGCAAGACAAGTTGCTATTGTAAAGCGTGCCGAAAATGGTATGATTTATGACCCTGTAACTATTAAAAGAGGTTCTACTGTGCAGGATGCACTGGACATCATGGCGGAATACAAAATCGGTGGTATCCCTGTGGTAGATGATGAAGGTTATTTGGTGGGTATTGTTACCAACAGAGATTTGCGTTTCGAAAGAGACATGGCTAAACATATTGATCTTGTCATGACTCCGAAAGAAAGATTGGTAACTACAAACCAGTCTACTGATCTAGAATCTGCTGCACAGATTCTTCAGAAACATAAGATTGAGAAACTTCCGATTGTTGGAATGGACGGAAAGTTGATCGGTCTTGTCACTTATAAAGATATTACAAAAGCAAAAGATAAACCGATGGCTTGTAAAGATGCCAAAGGTCGTTTGCGTGTAGCTGCCGGTGTAGGTGTGACTGCCGATACGCTGGATCGTATGCAGGCATTGGTAGATGCCGGCGCGGATGCAATTGTGATTGATACGGCTCACGGACACTCTATGTTTGTGATTGAAAAACTGAAAGAAGCTAAGAAACGCTTCCCGAACATTGATATTGTAGTGGGTAATATTGCTACCGGAGAAGCTGCAAAAGCGTTGGTAGAAGCAGGAGCGGATGCAGTGAAAGTCGGTATCGGTCCGGGTTCTATCTGTACCACTCGTGTGGTTGCCGGTGTAGGTGTTCCACAGTTGTCTGCTGTCTATGATGTAGCAAAAGCATTGAAGGGTACAGGTATTCCTTTGATTGCCGATGGCGGTTTGCGCTATTCGGGCGATGTCGTGAAAGCGTTGGCTGCCGGTGGATATTGTGTAATGATCGGATCGTTGGTTGCCGGAACAGAAGAGTCTCCGGGCGACACAATCATTTTCAATGGACGTAAATTCAAATCCTATCGTGGTATGGGATCGTTGGAAGCGATGGAGAACGGTTCGAAAGACCGCTACTTCCAGAGTGGAACTGCTGATGTGAAGAAGCTTGTTCCGGAAGGAATTGCTGCCCGTGTTCCTTATAAAGGTACACTTTTCGAAGTTGTCTATCAGTTGTCAGGTGGTTTGCGTGCAGGTATGGGATACTGCGGTGCTGCCAATATTGATAAACTTCATGATGCTAAGTTTACCCGCATTACCAATGCAGGTGTAATGGAAAGCCATCCGCACGACGTGACGATTACTAGTGAATCGCCTAACTATAGCCGTCCGGAATAATAGATAGATACGGTGAACTATTAACGGTGAACGGTGAACAGGCTGTATTGTCAGCAAGGTGTTCACTGCTCACCGTTTGTTGTTTATCTGTTATTGTCTCTGTGATGTTTGTTGTTTATTGTTTGGAAAATAAAAAAATGATGATGAAAAGAAGCCTGTTGTTGGGATGTATTTCTCTCTTTGTTGTCGCGGTCTTTGCGCAAGAAGATCCGGTATTGATGCGTGTTAACGGAAGAGAGGTACTCCGTTCGGAATTTGAAAATGCATACCGCCGTTATGCAGAACGCTCAAATGCCCAGCTTTCACCAAAAGAGTATGCGGCACTTTTCGCTCAATCAAAGTTGAAGGTGGAAGCAGCCAGGGCTGCCGGACTTGATACGACTACAGTTTTCCGTAAACAACACGAGAAGCGTCGGACAGAATTGGTAGAATCTTATCTGATTGACAAACAAGTGATGGATAGTTGTGCCCGTGTCTTGTATCAGAAGATGGGATTGAAAGCACGTAGCGGCCGGGTGCAAGTCATGCAAATTTTTAAACGTTTACCGCAGACGGTTACTTCCCGTCATTTGGAAGAAGAAAAAGTCCGGATGGATTCTATATACCGGGTGATACAGAATCAGCCGGATTTGAATTTTAACCGTTTGGTGGAAATCTATTCGGATGATAAGCAGAGTAGATGGATAGAAGGTCTGGAGACAACGAGTGAATTTGAGGATGTCGCTTTCTCTTTGGCGAAAGGTGCGGTATCACAGCCATTCTTCACTCCTGAAGGGATTCATATCTTGAAAGTGATTGACCGGGAGGAAGCATTTGCTTATGAAGATGTCAGTGGTAGGTTGATAGAGCGGTTACGGCGTAAGGAAATTTTAGACAAAGGCACGGCAGCGATGCTCGACCGATTAAAAAGGTCATGGCAGTATACCCCGAATCAGGCAGCAATGGAAGAACTGTTAACGAAAGGCCGGACAGAACAAAATCTCTTTACGATTGATGGACAGGCATATACCGGAGCTATGTTCACGCAGTTTGCCTCTTCTCATCCTCAAGCTGCCAAACGCCAGTTGGAAGGGTTTATAGCTAAATCATTATTGGATTATGAAAGTCGGAATATAGATAAAAAGCATCCGGAAATTCGTATTGCCTTGCGGGAATCTGACGAAAACTATTTGGTAAAAGAGATCACACGGCAGAAAATAGAGTTGCCTGCCATTAATGACCGGGCCGGATTGGCTACCTATTTCAAATTTCATTCGTCGGATTATCGGTGGGAGAGTCCCCGGTATAGAGGAGTCGTGCTTCATTGCGTTGATAAAAAGACGGCAAAGCAAGCTAAAAAAATGCTGAAGAAAGTGCCGGAAAAAGAGTGGGCGGACCAGCTTCGGCAAACTTTTAATACATCCGGGACGGAAAAGATACAGGTTGAACAAGGTATTTTTGCCGACGGAGACAATAAATATATAGATAAACTGGTCTTTAAGAAGGGTGGTTTCGACCCCGTGATGTCTTATCCTTTTACCATTGTGGTAGGCGAAAAAATGAAAGGACCGGATGATTATCGGGAAGTAATTGAACAGGTGCGAAAGGATTATCGAAGCTATCTTGACACGTGCTGGGCGCGGGAATTGAGGGAGTTTGGTAAGGTTGAAATAAACCAAGAGGTTTTAAAAACAGTTAATAATAACTGATGTAACCGATTATTCACTATCTTCGTACCTTAAATAAGTAGATTTTAGTTGCCAATGCGAATATTAGTCCTCTTACTGATTACCCTTCTTGGTTGTGGAGCGTGCAAGGAACAGCGCGACCACAAAGGAAAGACTCCTTTGGTAGAGGTGGACGGTAACTTTTTATATAAAGAAGATTTGATGTCCGTGCTTCCGGTCGGACTGGCAAAAGATGATAGTATTCTCTTCACCGAACATTATATTCGTAGTTGGGCGGAAGAGATTTTATTATATGAGAAAGCTGCGAACAATATTCCCGATAATGTGGATGTTGACAAACTGGTGGAGAATTATCGGAAAGCGTTGATTATGCATACTTATCAGCAGGAGTTGATAAACCAGAAGCTGTCGAATGATATTTCCGAACAAGAGATCGCAGAATATTACGGAAAAAACAAAGAACTGTTTAAGCTGGAAACCCCGTTGATTAAGGGATTGTTTATCAAAGTGCCGTTGACGGCTCCCCAGCTGAACAATGTGCGCAGGTGGTATAAGTCGGAAAAACAGGATGCTGTCGAGAGCCTGGAAAAATATAGCTTGCAGAATGCAGTGAAATACGAATACTTCTATGACAAATGGGTGTCCGTGACTGATGTACTGGATATGATTCCACTGAAAGTAGAGGCACCGGAAGAGTACGTAGACAAACACCGTCAGGTAGAATTGAAAGATACGGCCTATTATTATTTCCTGAATGTGAGCGATTATCGCGGAATTGGTGAAGAGAAACCGTATGAATTTGCCCGTTCGGAAGTGAAAGACTTACTGGTTAATCAGAAACGGGTGAGCTTTATGGAACAGGTAAAGAACGACTTGTATCAGCAGGCAGTAAGTAAGAAGAAGATTATATATAATTATTAAATACAAAGAATGAAGAAGTTTGTGAACTTTAGATTTGTTGTTACCCTTGTCCTGGCAATATTTGCTAATGTGGCAACCTATGCACAAGATAATGTGGTTGATGAAGTAGTTTGGGTAGTAGGTGACGAAGCTATTTTGAAATCAGATGTAGAAGAGGCCCGTATGGATGCCTTGTATAATGGACGCAGATTTGACGGCGATCCTTATTGTGTAATTCCTGAAGAGATTGCTGTGCAGAAGTTGTTCCTGCATCAGGCAAAGTTGGACAGTATCGAGGTTTCCGAAGCGGAAATCATCCAGCGTGTGGATATGATGACCAACATGTACATCCAGCAGATCGGTTCCAGAGAGAAGATGGAGGAGTATTTCAATAAAACTTCCACCCAGATTCGTGAGACGCTGCGTGATAATGCACGTGACGGATTGACCGTTCAGAAGATGCAGCAGAAACTGGTAGGAGAAATCAAAGTGACTCCGGCAGAAGTACGCCGTTATTTTAAAGACCTTCCACAAGATAGTATTCCTTACATTCCGACACAGGTAGAAGTGCAGATCATTACTTTACAACCGAAAATTCCTATCTCGGAGATTGAGGATGTAAAAAAGACGTTGCGTGATTATACGGATCGTGTGACAAAAGGAGAAATTGACTTCTCTACATTGGCGCGTTTGTATTCGGAAGACAAGGCATCTGCCATTAAAGGTGGTGAATGTGGATTCATGGGACGTGGTATGATGGACCCTGCTTATGCGAATGTAGCGTTCAGTTTGCAAGATCCGAAGAAAGTTTCCAAGATTGTGGAGTCGGAATTTGGTTTCCACATTATCCAGCTGATTGAAAAACGTGGTGACCGTGTCAACACTCGCCATATCTTGTTGCGTCCGAAAGTATCGGAAAAAGAACTGACCGAGGCTTGTGCCCGTCTGGATTCTATTGCCGATGATATTCGTGCCAACAAATTTACATTTGATGATGCGGCTGCCGTTATCTCACAGGATAAAGATACTCGTAACAACCATGGTATTATGGTGAACATCAATGAAAATTCAGGTGTGACTACTTCTAAGTTCCAGATGCAGGATCTTCCTCAAGACGTTGCTAAGGTAGTGGATAAGATGAATGTAGGCGAAATTTCCAAAGCCTTTACAATGATTAATGAGAAAGATGGAAAAGAAGTATGTGCTATCGTGAAGTTGAAAGCAAAAATCAACGGTCATAAAGCAACCATTGCAGAAGACTATCAGGACCTGAAAGAAATTGTGATGGAGAAACGCCGTGAAGAGATGTTGCAGAAATGGATTCTGGACAAGCAGAAACATACTTATGTACGCATCAACGAAAACTGGCAGAAGTGTGACTTCAAGTATCCGGGTTGGGTCAAGAAGGACTGATGTAACCTTGCTTTGATTTTATATGCTGAAAACAAATAAGAAAAATAAACAACAAGACAGGCATAGATGGCTCCTTATAGGCTTTCTATGCCTGTTTGGTGTATGTCTTGTGGCGCAAAACAACAAGAAGCAACCGGAGAATAAAAAGACCAAAGTTTATCTGCTTCATGCTGATGAAGGTCAGGCGGATAAGTTGGCGCGTCCGGATGTGCAGGTGTTGATTGGTAACGTGAAGTTGCGCCATGACAGTATGTATATGTACTGTGACAGTGCACTGATTTTTGAGAAAACCAACTCCGTAGAAGCCTTCAGCAATGTGCGTATGGAACAGGGAGACACCTTGTTCATCTATGGTGATTATCTTTATTATGACGGAATGACGCAAATTGCGCAACTTCGTGAAAATGTGAAGATGATTAATCGGAACACGACCCTGCTGACGGACAGTTTGAACTACGACCGTCTCTATGATCTCGGATATTATTTCGAGGGGGGAACTTTGATGGATGAAGAGAATGTACTGACTTCTGACTGGGGCGAATATAGCCCTGCAACAAAACAGTCGGTATTCAACCATGATGTGAAGTTGGTAAACCCAAAGTTTGTGTTGACTTCCGATACATTAAGGTATAATACGGAAAGCAAAATCGCAGTTATTCTCGGACCTTCCAATATCGTCAGTGATAATAATCATATCTATTCGGAACGGGGATTTTATAACACAATGACCGAACAAGCCGAACTGTTGGACCGTTCGGTACTGACCAATCAGGGAAAGAAACTGGTAGGCGACAGTCTGTTCTATGACCGTATCATCGGTTATGGCGAGGCGTTCGATAATGTGAAGATGACAGATTCCATTAATAAGAATATGCTGACGGGTGATTATTGTTTCTATAATGAATTGACAGACTCCGCGTTTGCGACGAAACGTGCTGTGGCAATCGACTACTCGCAAGGGCCTGACAGTCTTTTTATGCATGGCGATACATTGCAGTTGGTGTCTTACAACCTGAATACAGATTCCGTTTTCCGGTTGATGAAGGCTTATCACAAGGTACGTATGTATCGTACGGATGTTCAGGGAGTATGTGACTCACTGGTCTATAATTCGAAGGATTCCTGTATGACCATGTATACCGACCCTATTCTTTGGAATGAAGGGCAGCAACTACTTGGCGAGCAGATCAAGATTTATATGAATGACAGCACGATTGACTGGGCGCATATCATCAACCAGGCGTTGACGGTGGAAATGAAAGATTCTATTCATTATAACCAAGTGTCCGGCAAAGAGATGAAAGCCTATTTCATCAATGGAGATATGCGTCATATTGAAGTGATTGGTAATGTGTTGACCGCTTTCTATCCGGAAGAAAAAGACAGTACGATGACCGGATTTAATTGTCTGGAAGGTAGTGTGCTTCATCTTTATATGAAGGATAAGAAGATGGAAAAAGGACTGTTTATCGGTAAATCCAACGGAACGATGTATCCGATGGACCAGATACCGCCTGATAAATTGCGTCTTCCCACTTTTGCCTGGTTCGACTATGTCCGTCCGCTGAATAAGGATGATATCTTTAACTGGCGTGGTAAGCGTGCGGGTGATACACTGAAACCGACCACCGATCGGCGCCCCAAAACAGAAAAGCGAAACTTAATTAATATGAAGTATATGGGAATTTTAACTCAATGAGAAAGCCCCGTGGCTTTAATCATCAATACATTTATGTAGACGAGCGGAAAGAAAAGCTCGCAAAGATGGAGGAGAACGCCAAACGTGACTTGGGATGCTTCCGGAAAAGGAATTTAATCCGGAGGATATTCGCGGTAAGTTCATCGAAGGTACTACGCATTTGAAAAGAAGAAAAGCGAGTGGCCGCAAACCGGTCTCTTTCGGAATCATACTGATAATCATTGCTTTCCTTCTTTATCTGTGGCATTATTTGGCGACAGGAAGCTGGAACTTTTAATTATTAATTTACGAAGAATGAGCGATATAATTCATTTGTTACCTGATTCGGTAGCTAACCAGATTGCTGCCGGTGAAGTGATACAACGTCCCGCGTCTGTCATCAAGGAGCTAGTGGAGAATGCGATTGATGCAGATGCACAAAATATACATGTATTGGTGACTGATGCAGGTAAAACCAGCATTCAGGTGATTGATGATGGAAAAGGAATGTCCGAAACGGATGCCCGTCTTTCTTTTGAGCGACATGCCACTTCCAAGATACGTCAAGCGGCAGATCTGTTTGCTTTGCGTACAATGGGATTTCGCGGAGAGGCATTGGCTTCCATCGCTGCTGTGGCACAGGTAGAGTTAAAGACACGTCCGGAATCGGAAGAGCTGGGCACGAAACTGGTGATTGCAGGCTCTCAAGTGGAAAGTCAGGAGGCTGTGTCCTGTTCTAAAGGAAGTAACTTCTCTGTAAAGAACCTATTCTTTAATGTACCTGCCCGTCGTAAATTTCTAAAGGCTAATTCAACGGAATTGAGTAACATCCTTGCCGAATTTGAACGGATCGCTTTGGTGCATCCGGAGGTTGCCTTTTCGCTTTATAGTAATGATTCGGAGTTATTTAATCTTCCGGTATCACAATTACGTCAACGTATCCTTGCTATTTTCGGTAAGAAGCTCAATCAGCAGTTACTCAATATAGAGGTCAATACTACCATGGTGAAAATCTCCGGATATGTAGCCAAGCCGGAGACAGCCCGTAAGAAAGGGGCACATCAGTATTTCTTTGTCAACGGGCGTTATATGCGTCATCCTTATTTTCATAAGGCAGTCATGGAGGCTTATGAACAGTTGATTCCCACTGGTGAACAGATTTCCTACTTTATCTATTTCGATGTAGATCCGGCTAATATTGACGTGAATATCCATCCGACAAAGACCGAAATCAAGTTTGAAAATGAACAGGCTATCTGGCAGATACTTTCAGCATCCGTGAAGGAGTCGTTGGGTAAATTCAGTGCGATCCCTTCCATTGATTTTGATACGGAAGATATGCCTGACATTCCGGCATTTGAGGAGAAAATATCTTCCGAGCCTCCGAAGATACATTATAATACAGATTATAATCCGTTTAAAGTTTCTGCCGGTGGCGGTGGTGGCGGATCGTACAGCCGTTCGAAAGTGGAATGGGAAGATTTGTACGGAGGGCTGACGAAAGCCAGTAAGATGAATAACCCGCAACCGGAACCCGAAATGGATTGGGAAGACTCTTCTATTGGCGGCCAACCCGCTTTCGTTGAAGAAAAGATGGAGACGGTCACCTCTGCCGCTTCTTCTACTTTGTATGCCAGTGAACCGGTGATAGAGAAAGGAAATCAGCATTTGCAGTTTAAAGGGCGGTTTATTTTGACTTCAGTTAAATCCGGTTTGATGCTAATCGATCAGCACCGGGCACACATACGGGTACTTTTTGATCGTTATATGGTACAGATCCAACAGAAACAGGGGGTATCACAAGGCGTCCTGTTCCCGGAAATCTTACAGTTGCCGGCTTCGGAAGCAGCTGTACTGCAAAGTATTATGGATGATTTGTCTGCAGTCGGTTTCGATTTGAGTAATCTGGGAGGCGGTAGCTATGCCATTAATGGTATTCCTTCGGGGATTGAAGGTCTGAATCCGGTGGAACTGGTGCGTAATATGCTGCATACGGCGATGGAAAAAGGAAGTGACGTCAAGGAAGAAATCCAAAGTATTCTGGCATTAACATTGGCTCGCGCGGCGGCTATTGTTTACGGACAGGTGTTGAGTAATGAAGAAATGGTAAGCCTTGTAGACAACCTTTTTGCCTGTCCCTCACCGAATTACACCCCTGATGGGAAAACTGTTTTGACAACAATCAAGGAGGAAGACATCGAAAGATTATTCAAATAAAACAAATAATTTCATCTTTTTCTAAAACCTTTTCGTTCAGTTCGTGTTATTTAAATAGTTCAACAAAGAAAAAGATTTAAATAACCACTTAACTATTAGGTATATGAAAAAGATTCTGATGTTGCTGGCATTTGCCGGCGTTGCGTCTGTCGCTTCTGCGCAGCAGACAATGACTGTAACTGAATACGAAGTGATTCAGGTACAAGATAAATATCAAGTAATAACTAATCCTTTCTGGAGTAACTGGTTCTTCTCTGTAGGAGGTGGCGCCCAGGTGCTATATGGAAACAATGACCATATCGGCAAATTCAGAGACCGTGTTGCTCCTACATTTAACGTGTCTGTCGGCAAATGGGTAACTCCGGGATTCGGGCTGCGTTTGCAATACAGCGGATTGCAGGCAAAAGGATTCACTACCAGCGAAACTGCTAATTATGTAGTGGGTGGTCCGAGAGAAGACGGTTCTTACAAACAAAGATGGGACTACATGAACTTGCATGGTGATTTGATGATTAACCTGAACGCACTTTTCGGTGGATACAATCCGAATCGCGTATATGAAATTATCCCTTATATAGGTGCCGGTTGGGCTCATGCTTATTCTCGTCCTCACACTAACTCCGCTACTTTCAATGCAGGTATTATCAACCGCTTCCGTTTGTCGAATGCTGTTGACTTGAATCTGGAGTTGAGTGCAACAGGTCTGGAAGGCAAGTTTGACGGAGAACATGGAGGTAGACCCGATTATGATGGTATCTTAGGTGCTACCCTCGGTGTGACTTATTACTTCCCTACTCGCGGATTCCAACGTCCTACTCCACAGATTATCTCTGAACTTGAATTGAATCAGATGCGTAATCAGATGAATGCAATGGCAGCAGCTAATATGCAATTGCAACAGCAGTTGGCAAATGCACAGCAACCGGTAGAAGTAGAAGATACTGAAGAAGTTGTTATCACAGATACTAACATTGCTCCGCGTACCGTATTCTTCAAGATCGGTTCTGATAAATTATCTCCGCAAGAAGAAATGAACTTGTCATATCTTGCCAGCAAGATAAAAGAATCTCCGAATGCTACATACACAATCAACGGATATGCTGACTCTGCAACCGGTACTCCTGCTTTCAATCAGAAGTTAAGTTTGGAACGTGCACAGGTTGTTAAAGACTTGTTGGTTAAGAAGTATGGCATCTCTGCCGATAGACTGAAAGTTGCAGCCGGTGGCGGTGTTGACAAATTCGGTCAACCGATTCTGAACCGTGTAGTATTGGTAGAATCTGCACAGTAATAAAAAGTAAAAAAGCGATTTCAGCATTCAGCGATTCTCTGTAATCGCTTGCTGGAAAGAGATAGCGGCTGAAAGCGAACCCTGAAAAGAGGGGTTCATGCTTTCAGCCGCCTTTTTTATATCTGTTATTTTGGGGTATCTCCTCTGGTATTTTATTTTGTTTTAGTTTATTTGACAGGCTGATAATCTCTGGACTTTCCATAAAATCCTGGGGCCGGCACATAAATAGGTTGACTGGGAATGCCGATATTCTGCGGCTTGCCTTCCTGACGGAGTCGGCGAATATGAATCATGGCTGTGGAACGTACCATCCCCGTGATGCCTTGAAAGTCGGAACGTTGCATAATCTGATGATCGCTGAAATACTCTTTTAGCCGCATGTCTATCTCTATTTCCGATAATTTGGCAGAGTGCTTGACCCGCTTCATTTGCTTTATTTTTATATATCCGACAGATTGTTTCAACTTCTTGTCCGAACGAAACTGTATCGCTTTTAATTTTACTTTTGAATTTCTGCGGGGAGTATCTGCAGAGATCTGTTCTCTGTTCAATCGGATTTGTAATCCGATTGCTTTGAGCATCAGGATTTTCAATCCGAACTATATAAAGTATAGGTGTATTGCGGATTATAAATCCTGATACTCGGAGAACGGCGGATTGCAAATCCGCCGGGACGCAGGACGCATAATGTTTGGTAACTAGCTAACCTTCCACTGTTATTTTTTCTAAGTATATGTCCTTCTTTAGCTAAATATCGGCAATGAGACTTTCAAATTAGGATATTTGTCGCCCAATTGTTTCAAGAAGTCATTGCCAATGATAATATCCTGTATTGTTTCTTGTGGATCTGTCGGAATCTCCGGGATATTTGTAAATATCAGACAGGAGTAGATAATGAGTTCAACAGGTTTCTCGTCGGTTTGCAATGAAAGTTTGTATGCTTTCACGTTGTTTCCTCTGGCTTGTGCCTGTGCTTGTACTTGTCCCTCCATAGGAATTGCGATGAGACGGGAATTTTCAAGACGCGCCTGATTGAATACAAAATGATTGTCGATTTCTCCATCTGTGTCTGTATCGAATAGGTGCAGATTGTCTCCGCTCAATACCAGATATTTGGGAGTTTGTACGGTATTGAAACGTACAGTTCCTAAAGTGGCCATTCCTTTTAGCTTATCTTTCATTCCGTCTTTGAGTGCGGATGCTACACCATACTCATTGCTGGCATAGTTGAAAGCGTCAATTTTTTCTTCTCCCATAGCTTCTTTCAGGAAAGATAAATCAGAGTTTAAGCAGAGTTTTTTATACTGTTCTGCATTTGCAAATTCAGCTTTGAAATCGGTGTTGTTCACTACTTGTGCTTGTTGCGAGTTTTTGTTTTTCATGTAAAACCAGTATCCTAGATATAGAACAATGAAAATGACCGGAATAAAGGTGTAAATAGACATAGTTTGTACTTTTTAATGTTATTAATAATGGTTTGTTTTATACTTCCACGGGTTTCACTTCTTTCTTTTTTCCAGGAATACATCCCCAAATGATAAGGGCAATTATAAGAAGTCCGACAGCTTTACCGCCATAACGGGAATAGAAACCGACCTTGTTCAATTTCTCTCCATCCAAATTATTTTCTTTTAGGATGGTAGCCAGTTGTTCTTCCGTCAGTTCATAGTAAGTGTCTTCCTTTTCGCAATAGCCGACCAGGCGAGGCTCTTTCTCTATGTATAGAGGGAGAAGGTAAGCGATGTTGAACTCCTGATGGAAAGTTGCCAGATCAATGTAGTTTCCATCGTCTGTTTGGTACTCTTCGGTATCAGGCAAATCTGCTACTTTGGTTAATACTTCGCGGTCGCCGAAAGGGATTTTTAAACCACGTGCGGATACTGTTTGGCAAGATAAGAAAAGAATGCTGCCAAGTGCAAATAGAAATTTAAGGTGCTTCATGCTTCTTGTGTTTAAGTGAATAATTTGTGTGATTTTTATTGATATTGTGGCAAAGATAGGAAAAAGAAGAATAAAAGCCGTATAATTGTTTGGAATTTGTAAGCTCTATTCTTTTTTATAAAAAGAGGAGATTTTTTTCCTGATTTAGAGGATTTGTATCCTGATTTATGTAATTGATGTAAAATTGCATTATTGGGATAATCCAAATAATTTAATAACAATTGATTGGAGCTATTAATAATTATCTATATTTGTGGTATAGAACTCAAATCTGGAATATTATGGACGACTTTAATACCGTATATGCACTACTCGTTTTAGTTATGTTATTTATTTTATTGAGTAGGTTGGACAATCGCTTCGGAAAGATAGAGAAAGAGTTGAATGAGATAAAGAAACGGATGGAAGATTATCTCAGGGTTCAGCAAAATTCTGTTGCTGAAGCCTCCAAGCCGAAAGAGGAAATATCAGAAAAAGAAACAAAAGATATTCCTGTGATGCCTCAAGCGGCAGAGCATGTTAAGGCAGTAAAGACCGGACAACGAGAAGAGGCTGTTCAGGAAAAACACGAACCGGTTGTTGAAGCAGTTGTCCGTGAGACATTGGAAAAGACGCCTGAAAAGACGCTTGAAACAAGAATGGAGGAAGTTTGCGTAGAGGCTGTTCGGAAGGAATCCGCTGAATCTTCGACTGTGCCAGTTGTACCGGTTACTCCGGCTACTCCGGTTGTTCCGGTTGCCCCGACTGTTCCGAAACAAAAGAAGCAGGTGAACTATGAAAAATTCATCGGTGAGAATCTTTTCGGAAAGATTGGTATCCTTATATTTGTAATCGGTGTAGGTTTCTTTGTAAAGTATGCCATTGATAAAAACTGGATTAATGAAACCTTCCGTACCGTGCTTGGTTTCTTGACGGGAGCTGTATTGCTGGCTGTTGCCGAACGGTTGCAAAAGAAATACCGAACCTTCAGTTCGCTGCTTGCGGGTGGTGCTTTTGCTGTGTTCTATCTTACAGTTGCCATTGCTTTCCATTATTATCATATTTTCTCGCAGACTATGGCCTTTATCATTCTGATTGGTGTCACAGTGTTTATGTCTATTCTGTCTGTGGTATATAATCGGCGTGAGTTGGCTATCATTTCTCTTGTAGGAGGATTCCTTGTGCCATTCATAGTGAGTAGCGGGGAAGGAAGTTATTTGGTACTGTTCACTTACGTGAGCATATTAAACCTGGGTATGTTCGGACTTTCCATTTATAAAAAGTGGAGTGAACTTCCAATGATTTCATTTGTCTTTACTTGCCTGATAATGGGAATCTTTCTTTTGTTTAACTATACCTCTAGTTCTACGGTTATTTCGAACCATCTGTTTTGGTTTGCTACTCTGTTCTATTTTATCTTTCTACTTCCGGTGTTCTCTATCCTTCGTGGAGAGAATATGCGGACGATGAGCCGGGGATTAGTATTCGTCATTATAACGAATAATTTTATCTATTTGCTTTCAGGAGCCTTATTCTTGCGGAATATGGGATTATCTTTCAAAGCAAGCGGCTTGTTGAGCCTGTTTATCGCTCTTGTTAATTTAGGACTGGTTCTTTGGTTGTGGAAGAATAGGAAGGAATATAAATTCCTCGTGCATACCACGTTGGGGCTTGTGCTGACATTTGTCTCCATTACAGTTCCGATTCAACTGGACGGAAACTATATAACCTTGCTTTGGGCATCGGAAATGGTATTGCTGTTGTGGCTCTATGTTAAGTCGAAAATTAGAGTATATGAGTATGCGGCTAAAGTTCTGGTAGGACTCACTTTCGTTTCTTACTTGATGGATGTGTATAGTGTGATGTTTGAACATCATTCCTTGGATACAATTTTTCTGAATAGTTCATTTGCCACCTCTTTGTTTGTGGGATTAGCGACAGGAGCATTTGCTTTATTAATGGAATATTATCATTCCTTCTTCTCTACGGCACGCCGGTTGAAATACAGCTTCTGGAATCCTTTTATGCTTATCGTCTCCGTAATCATTCTTTATTATACATTTATGATGGAATTCAATTTGTATTTTGAAGGGGCGACGAGAAGCGGAGCTATGTTCTTGTTTACAACCATATCCATTTCGAGTGTTTGCTATGCTTTCAGAAAACGATTCCCGATAACGAAACATCTCACTTCTTATATCTTGACTATCGGGGCAAACGTACTTGTATATATTATAAATATATGGGGCGACCAGAGAATATGGACTTCCCCTCCTGTTGTACTACCATGGCTGACAGCTGTGTTCGTAATAGCGAATTTGTATTATGTAGCACGTATGTACTATACATCAATCGGCATAAAATCCCGTTTCACCGTATATCTGAATATTCTTGCCACGCTCCTTTGGCTGACAATGGTACGCTCTTTCCTTTGGCAAGTAGGAGTGGACGATTTCAGTGCCGGGCTGTCACTCTCATTAAGCATTGCCGGGTTCGTCCAAATGGGGTTGGGCATGCGCCTGCATCAGAAACTACTCCGCATGGTGAGCCTTGCGACTTTCGGATTAGTCCTGCTCAAACTCGTCTTTGATGATTTATGGGCTATGCCGACCATTGGCAAGATTATTGTATTTATCATTCTGGGGTTGATATTGCTGATACTTTCATTCCTTTATCAGAAACTAAAGGATGTGTTGTTCAAGAATGACGAGGAAGAAACAAACTGAATCTTTGAAAAATATCCGATAAGAAAGGCTGCCTGTTCTACAAAAGAAGGGCAGCCTTTACCTTATAATTATGTTTATTCCCAGACGAAATCTTTTACTCTTGCGAGAAACGTTTCACCTGCTCTTCGATTAATTCCTTATCATCAAAATAATTAATCTTCATCGCCTTCTTCACGTCAGCCAAAGTCTCGGCAGCCGCAGCCCTTGCCACTTCGCAGCCTTGCTGAAGCATCTCGTAGATAGCAGGGATATCCTTGCTGAACTCCTTGCGACGATTGCGAATCGGTTCCAAAGTCTCCTGCATGATGGAATTTAGGAAACGTTTCACTTTTACGTCGCCCAGTCCGCCGCGTTGATAATGCGCTTTCAGTTCTGCCAGATTCGGATAATCCGGTAAATAACGTTCGAAATGTTCGGGGAGGCAGAAAGCATCCAGGTAAGTAAATACCGTATTACCTTCAATCTTTCCCGGATCTTGTACGCGGAGATGTCCCGGGTCGGTATACATACTCATGATTTTCTTTTGGATTTCTTCCGGTTCTTCCGAAAGGTAGATGCAGTTTCCGAGCGATTTACTCATTTTAGCTTTACCGTCAGTTCCCGGAAGACGCAGACAAGCTGCATTGTCCGGCAACAGGATTTCCGGTTCTACCAATGTCTCACCATATATATAGTTGAAACGGCGAACGATTTCGCGAGCCTGTTCGAGCATCGGTTCCTGGTCTTCACCCACAGGGACAGTCGTTGCGCGGAATGCTGTAATGTCTGCTGCCTGGCTGATGGGATAAGTAAAGAAACCTACGGGAATACTTGCTTCAAAGTTACGCATCTGGATTTCCGATTTCACAGTCGGGTTACGTTGCAGTCGGGATACGCTGACAAGGTCCATATAATAGAAACTAAGTTCGCATAGTTCCGGTATTTGCGACTGGATGAAAATCGTAGCTTTAGTCGGATCAATACCACAAGCCAGATAATCAAGAGCAACTTCGATTACATTCTGACGCACCTTTTCCGGATTGTCTATATTGTCTGTCAATGCCTGTGAATCGGCAATGAAGATAAACATCTTACTATAATCACCTGCGTTTTGCAGGTCAACTCTGCGTTTCAACGAACCTACATAGTGACCGATATGAAGTCTTCCGGTAGGACGGTCGCCCGTCAATATGATTTTTTCTTTTCCCATATTTATTACCTTATTATATAATGGCGACAAAGATAAGGATAAAAACTGAAAGAAACATCAAAATGCAGTTACTTCATGATTTGTGCCTGCTTAAGATAAGAATGTAATCATTAAAAGCCAATGGAAAAACGACTGTTTCATTAACGCGGTAAATTATTTCAGTAAAAAAGTGAACATATCTTTTTGTCATGTGCAAAATATGTCGTTACTTTGCACAAATTTTGAAGTCAACAATGAATCAACAGGAAATTAGAAGCAAGTATTATTTACATTCGGATGTTTTGCACCCGGAAACGGCAGGCTTCTTCTTTTATTTCCAAAAACGATATTTTAGTTCTTTGGTAATGCGTTAATCCTTTTTTGAGGGTAACGCATTTTTTTATGAACGAACTTAGAAATAACAACTTATTATAACAACAAAAGAAATGGAAAAGGAAATCAAGAAAGTTCTCGTTTTGGGTTCTGGAGCACTCAAAATCGGACAAGCCGGAGAGTTCGACTACTCAGGCTCACAAGCACTGAAAGCTTTGAAAGAAGAAGGTATCAGCTCAGTATTGGTAAACCCGAACATCGCAACCATTCAGACTTCTGAAGGTATTGCCGATAAAGTGTATTTCCTTCCCGTGAATACTTATTTCGTAGAAGAAATTATCAAGAAAGAACGTCCCGATGGTATCCTTTTGGCATTCGGCGGACAGACTGCATTGAACTGTGGTGCTGAACTTTACACACAAGGTGTTCTTGATAAGTATGGAGTAAAGGTACTTGGAACTTCGGTAGAAGCTATCATGTATACAGAAGACCGTGACTTGTTTGTGAAGAAACTGGACGAGATAGAAATGAAGACTCCGGTCAGCCAGGCAGTAGAAAACATGGAAGATGCCATTGCTGCTGCACGCAGAATTGGTTATCCTGTCATGGTGCGTTCTGCTTATGCACTGGGTGGTCTTGGTAGCGGTATCTGTGCCAATGAAGAAGAATTCCTGAAATTGGCAGAGAGCTCATTTGCTTTCTCCAAACAAATTCTGGTAGAAGAGTCTTTGAAAGGCTGGAAAGAAATCGAATTTGAAGTGATCCGTGACGCTAACGACCATTGCTTCACAGTAGCCAGCATGGAAAACTTCGACCCGCTGGGTATTCATACCGGCGAATCAATTGTAGTAGCTCCCACCTGCTCACTGGATGATAAAGAACTGGCTTTGTTGAAAGAACTTTCTACCAAATGTATCCGTCACCTCGGTATCGTGGGTGAATGTAACATTCAGTATGCTTTCAACTCTGAAACGGATGACTACCGTGTGATTGAAGTAAATGCCCGTTTGAGCCGTTCTTCTGCATTGGCTTCTAAGGCTACCGGTTATCCGTTGGCATTCGTAGCTGCTAAAGTGGCACTTGGTTACACACTCGACCAGATTGGTGAGATGGGAACTCCGAACTCTGCATACGTAGCTCCGCAACTTGACTACTATATCTGTAAAATCCCTCGTTGGGACTTGACGAAGTTTGCCGGTGTATCCCGTGAAATCGGTTCAAGCATGAAATCAGTAGGTGAAATCATGTCTATCGGTCGCTCTTTCGAAGAAATCATCCAGAAAGGCCTTCGTATGATCGGTCAGGGAATGCACGGTTTCGTAGGTAATGACGAACTGCACTTTGATGATCTTGATAAAGAGCTTTCTCGCCCGACTGACTTGCGTGTTTTCGCCATTGCACAAGCAATGGAAGAAGGTTACACCATCGAACGTATCCACGACCTGACAAAGATCGACCCATGGTTCCTTGGCAAACTGAAAAATATCGTAGACTACAAAGCGAAATTGTCTACTTATAATAAGGTAGAAGATATACCTGCCGATGTAATGCGTGAAGCTAAAGTGTTAGGTTTCTCTGACTTCCAGATTGCCCGTTTCGTACTGAATCCAACCGGAAACATGGAGAAAGAAAACCTGGCAGTGCGTGCTCATCGTAAGTCTATGGGTATCCTCCCGGCTGTAAAACGTATTAATACAGTTGCTTCCGAACATCCGGAACTAACTAACTATCTGTATATGACTTATGCAGTGGAAGGTTATGATGTAAACTATTATAAGAATGAAAAATCAGTAGTCGTACTAGGTTCGGGTGCTTACCGTATCGGCAGCTCTGTAGAATTTGACTGGTGCTCGGTGAATGCAGTTCAGACTGCCCGCAAACTGGGTTACAAGTCTATCATGATTAACTACAACCCTGAAACGGTTTCTACTGACTATGATATGTGCGACCGTCTCTACTTCGACGAACTTTCGTTCGAACGTGTACTTGACGTAATCGATCTCGAACAACCTCGTGGTGTGATCGTTTCGGTAGGCGGACAAATCCCGAACAACCTGGCTATGAAACTTTACCGTCAGTCGGTTCCTGTATTGGGTACTTCTCCGATTTCTATCGACCGTGCTGAAAACCGTAACAAGTTCTCTGCTATGCTCGACCAACTGGGTATCGACCAACCGGCTTGGATGGAACTGACCAGTCTTGAAGAAGTGAAGGGATTTGTAGAAAAAGTAGGCTACCCGGTATTGGTTCGTCCTTCTTACGTCCTTTCAGGAGCAGCAATGAATGTTTGCTATGACGATGAAGAATTGGAAAACTTCCTGAAGATGGCTGCCGAAGTTTCTAAAGAATATCCGGTTGTTGTTTCCCAGTTCCTTGAAAATACGAAAGAGATTGAATTTGATGCCGTTGCGCAGAATGGTGAAGTGGTAGAATACGCAATCTCCGAACACGTAGAGTTTGCCGGTGTTCACTCCGGTGATGCTACTTTGGTATTCCCGGCACAGAAGATTTACTTTGCAACAGCTCGTCGCATCAAGAAGATCAGCCGTCAGATTGCTAAAGAACTCAATATCTCCGGTCCGTTCAATATCCAGTTCCTGGCTCGTAACAACGAAGTGAAAGTAATCGAATGTAACTTGCGTGCTTCTCGTAGCTTCCCGTTTGTTTCTAAAGTTCTGAAACGTAACTTTATCGAAACTGCTACCCGCATCATGCTGGATGCTCCATACTCACGTCCGGATAAGTCGGCATTCGATATCGACTGGATTGGTGTAAAAGCTTCTCAATTCTCTTTCTCTCGTCTGCACAAGGCTGACCCGGTATTGGGCGTAGACATGTCTTCTACAGGTGAAGTGGGATGTATCGGTGACGATTTCTCTGAAGCATTGCTGAATTCAATGATTGCTACCGGATTCAAGATTCCTGAAAAAGCAGTGATGTTCTCTTCCGGTGCAATGAAGTCGAAAGTAGATTTGCTGGATGCCAGCCGTATGCTGTTTGCTAAGGGCTATCAGATTTACGCAACTGCCGGAACTGCTGCCTTCTTGAACGCTCACGGTGTAGAAACGACTCCAGTTTACTGGCCGGATGAAAAACCGGGTGCAGAGAACAACGTCATGAAGATGATTGCTGACCATAAGTTTGATTTGATCGTTAACATTCCGAAGAATCACAGCAAGCGTGAGTTGACGAACGGTTATCGTATCCGTCGCGGTGCAATCGATCATAACATTCCGTTGATTACCAATGCTCGTTTGGCAAGTGCCTTTATCGAAGCATTCTGCGAATTGAAACTGAATGATATTCAGATTAAGAGCTGGCAGGAATATAAATAAAAACAGCTTTAGCTGTCTATTAGATAAGGAGAACTCTCTCTTTGGTTTGTCCAAAGGGGGAGTTTCTTTTTTATTAGTAAATATAGCACATCAGAGTGTGTTCTATATAGGGAGTGTTTTGTTATTAATAAATGATTAAAGTTAATTATTGGTTGAAACTAAGTAGAATCTGTCTATCCATCAGCAAGAGAAGCGATTTATTTTTATTTTGTTTCTTGAAAAGATAAAATCAGATAAAACAATGTTAGTACTTCTATCTTGTGCCAAGACTATGAGTGAGACTTCAAAGGTGAAAGTACCTTTGACGACAGTTCCACGATTTCAAAAAGAAGCTTCCGGGATTGCTTTGCAGATGTCACAGTTTTCGGTGGATGAACTGGAACGTCTGTTGCGTATAAATGCTAAGATGGCGGTGGAGAATTATAAGCGTTATCAGGCTTTTCATGCAGAAGACACCTCGGAACTGCCCGCTTTGCTGGCTTATACCGGAATTGTATTCAAGCGACTGAATGCAAAAGATTTCTCGAAAGAAGAATTTGAATATGCGCAGGAACATCTGCGGTTGACTTCTTTCTGTTATGGGTTGTTGAGGCCTTTAGATGTCATTCGTTCCTACCGCTTGGAAGGAGATGTAGTGTTGCCGGAACCGGGTAATCAGACCATGTTCTCCTATTGGAAATCCTGTCTGACGGATGTTTTCATCGAAGATATAAAGAAAGCGGGAGGCATACTCTGCAATCTGGCTAGCGACGAGATGAAAAGTTTGTTCGATTGGAAGCGTGTGGAGAGAGAAGTACGTGTCGTTACTCCCGAATTTCAGGTGTGGAAGAACGGGAAATTAGCTTCGATAGTGATCTATATCAAGATGTCCCGTGGTGAAATGACGCGGTTCATTCTGAAGAACAGAATCGAAAATCCGGAGGATTTGAAAAGCTTCTCCTGGGAAGGATTCGAATTTAACGAATCTCTTTCGGATGAAAAGAAGTTTGTATTTACTAACGGTAAAGAAATATAAAGTATGACGGAAGTAGAAAAGATGCGTAGTACCCAGTTGGCTGATATGGCTGCGCCGGAATTGCAGGTGCGTTTTGAACATGCCAAGAAGCTGCTGGCGCGTATGCGGGGAATGAGCACTTATGATGCGGGGTATCGGGAATTATTGGAAGAACTGGTACCGGAGATTCCTGAAACTTCAATAATCTGCCCGCCTTTTCATTGCGATCATGGAGACGGAATCAAATTGGGTGAACATGTATTTGTGAATGCCAATTGCACTTTCCTGGATGGAGGATATATCACGATAGGCGCCCATACGCTGGTTGGACCTTGTGTGCAGATTTATACGCCGCATCATCCGATGGATTATCTGGAAAGAAGAGGCTCTAAGGAATATGCTTATCCGGTGACGATTGGCGAAGACTGCTGGATTGGTGGCGGTGCTATTATCTGTCCCGGCGTGACGATTGGCAATCGCTGTGTGATAGGGGCGGGGAGTGTTGTGACGAAAGATATTCCCGACGACAGTGTGGCAGTCGGGAATCCGGCACGTGTTGTTCGCAAACAGGTAGTTTAACGTTTGACCGGAAAAGTTATTTCCCGGATTTAAGCGTTCCTGCGTTACTATCTTTGTTGGGAATTCGTTTTCCTGCAGATTCTATTTTAATTATTAATGATAGAAAAAGAGGTGCGACTATCTTTATTTTGTTCTGTTTATTAGATGAACCGGAAGAAGTGAAAGTGACAAGAAAAAAGTTTTTATTATTATTTGCTGATAATCAGAGTGTTTCTTTATTTGATAAAAACTTTCTTGAAAAATAATACATGAAATGTTTGCAGAATTCAAAAAATGCCGTACCTTTGCATCGCTTTTGAAACGGAAGTGTACGGGCGTTTAGCTCAGCTGGTTCAGAGCATCTGCCTTACAAGCAGAGGGTCGGCGGTTCGAATCCGTCAACGCCCACACAAAAAATGAAACACTTCCGGCTCATTAACAAGGGCGTTTAGCTCAGCTGGTTCAGAGCATCTGCCTTACAAGCAGAGGGTCGGCGGTTCGAATCCGTCAACGCCCACACCAAAAAGGAAGTCTTACGAAGAAATTCGTGAGACTTTTTTTATTTCTTACCTCTTTTATACAAACTTTCTTTCTCCTTTTATCTTATAACTCAGGAAAAAGAGTTAATTTTGCAGTCTGATAATTATCTAAGAAAACGTATGGAACTTGATGTATTAACGGCCATATCCCCGATTGATGGTCGATATAGAGGCAAAACTAAAGCTTTGGCAGCTTATTTCTCTGAATTTGCACTGATTAAATACCGTGTACAGGTAGAGGTGGAGTATTTTATCACCTTGTGCGAACTTCCTTTGCCGCAATTGAAAGGAATCGATAGTAGCGTGTTTGAAACTTTACGGAATATCTACCGTAACTTCTCTGAAGCAGACGCACAACGCATTAAAGATATCGAAAGTGTAACTAACCACGATGTGAAAGCCGTAGAATACTTCCTGAAAGAAGAGTTTGACAAAATGGGCGGAATGGATGACTATAAAGAGTTTATCCACTTCGGACTGACTTCTCAGGATATTAACAATACGTCTGTTCCTCTTTCTATCAAAGAGGCATTGGAGCAGGTTTATTACCCGTTGATTGAAGAGCTGATTGCACAGTTGAAAACCTATGCGACAGAATGGGCTAACATTCCGATGCTTGCCAAAACTCACGGTCAGCCGGCTTCTCCTACCCGTCTGGGTAAAGAAGTGATGGTATTTGTTTACCGTCTCGAACGTCAGTTGGCTATGTTGAAAGCATGTCCGCTTACCGCTAAGTTTGGCGGTGCTACCGGGAACTACAATGCGCATCACGTGGCTTATCCTCAATATGACTGGAAACAATTCGGCAATCGGTTTGTTGCAGAAAAACTGGGACTGGAACGCGAAGAATATACAACGCAGATTTCGAACTATGATAACCTCTCTGCTGTTTTTGATGCTATGAAGCGTATCAATACCATTATGGTGGATATGAATCGTGACTTCTGGCAGTACATCTCTATGGAGTACTTCAAGCAGAAGATCAAAGCTGGAGAAGTAGGCTCGAGCGCCATGCCGCATAAAGTGAATCCGATTGACTTTGAAAATGCAGAAGGTAACTTGGGCATAGCAACGTCTATTCTGGAACATTTGGCTGTGAAGCTTCCTGTTTCCCGTTTGCAGCGTGACTTGACAGACTCAACAGTGTTGCGTAATGTCGGTGTACCTTTCGGTCATATCGTGATTGCCATCCAAAGTTCTTTGAAGGGATTGCGCAAACTGTTATTGAACGAACCGGCTATTTATCGTGATTTGGATAATTGTTGGAGTGTAGTGGCAGAAGCTATTCAGACCATCCTGCGCCGTGAGGCTTATCCGCATCCGTATGAAGCTTTGAAAGCGTTAACCCGCACCAACCAAGCTATTACAGAAAGTTCTATTAAAGAGTTTATCGAAGAATTGAATGTAAGCGAAGATATTAAAAAAGAGTTAAGAGCAATTACTCCGCATACATATACGGGACTTTAATTGTTTACTTATACAATAAACGTGTTTTTTAAATAGGCCGTGAGGCCAAAGTCTAATTTTATTCGAATAAAAAAATGAGCACAGAAAACGAAGAATGGCGCGAAAATTCTTTCAATGAAGAGAATACAGGTGCCGGCCGTGATGGTAACAGGTCTTACAACAGAGAAGGTGGAGAACGTCCGTATCGTCCTTCTTACAACCGTGAAGGCGGGGATCGTCCGTATCGCCCGCGATTTAATGCCAACAATGAAGGAGGCGAACGCCCGCAGCGTTCGTACGGTGACCGCTCTTATGGCGACCGTCCCCAACGTCCTTCTTACAATCGTGAAGGTGGAGATCGTCCGTATCGTCCTCGCTTCAATAACAATAATGAAGGAGGTGAACGCCCGCAACGTCCTTACAACCGTGAAGGTGGTTCTTATGACCGTCCTCAACGTCCTTCTTACAACCGTGAAGGTGGTGACCGTCCTTACCGTCCCCGCTTCAATAGCGGCGAAGGTGGTGAGCGTCCGTCTTATGGCGACCGTCCTCAACGTCCTTCTTACAACCGTGAAGGTGGTGACCGTCCTTACCGTCCCCGCTTTAATAACGGCGAAGGTGGCGACCGTCCTCAACGTCCTTCTTACAACCGTGAAGGTGGTGACCGTCCGTATCGTCCCCGTTTCAATAACGGCGAAGGTGGCGGCTATCGCAGCAACAACGGCGGTGGAGGTTATCGTCCGAGATATAATAACGACCGTCAAGGAGGATATCGTCCTCGTCCGCGTACCGGCGATTATGATCCGAACGCTAAGTATAGCGTAAAGAAACAGATCGAGTACAAGGAACAGTTCGTTGATCCGAATGAACCGATTCGTCTGAATAAGTTCTTGGCTAACGCAGGTGTTTGCTCCCGTCGTGAGGCTGATGAATTTATCACAGCAGGTGTGGTTTCTGTAAACGGTGAAGTGGTAACGGAATTGGGTACGAAGATCAAACGTTCGGATGTGGTTAAGTTCCACGACGAACCGGTAAGCATCGAACGCAAGGTATACGTATTGCTAAATAAACCGAAAGATACCGTTACTACATCGGATGATCCGCAGGAACGCCGTACAGTAATGGATTTGGTGAAAGGCGCTTGCAACGAACGTATTTATCCGGTAGGACGTCTGGACCGTAACACGACTGGTGTACTGTTACTGACGAATGACGGTGATCTGGCTTCCAAGCTGACACACCCGAAATTCCTGAAGAAGAAAATTTATCATGTTCATCTGGACAAGAACCTGACTAAAGCAGATATGGAACAGATTGCAGCTGGTATCCAGTTGGAAGATGGCGAAATCCATGCAGATGCGATCAGCTATACAGATGATTTCAAGAAAGACCAGGTAGGTATCGAAATTCACTCCGGTAAGAACCGTATCGTTCGCCGTATTTTCGAATCACTGGGTTATAAAGTAGTAAAACTCGACCGTGTGTTCTTCGCCGGACTGACCAAAAAAGGTCTGCGTCGCGGAGACTGGCGTTACCTGTCGGAAGCAGAAGTAAACTACCTCCGCATGGGATCTTTTGAATGAAGAATTAAGAATTAAGAACGAAGAATTAAGAATTGAAAATGAGGAATGGAACATGAAGAATTATCAGGGCGTGTTTGCATAGCACAGCCAAATTCTTCATTTTTCATTCTTCATTCTTCATTAATCAAAGTAAGTTAAATGGAAAAGATTGGTAGAACAAAAATTGTTGACCTGTTGAAGCGCACAGATATTGGCGCTATGGTCAATGTGAAAGGATGGGTTCGCACCCGTAGAGGTAGCAAACAAGTAAACTTTATCGCACTGAATGACGGTTCTACAATAAATAATTTGCAGATCGTAGTAGATTTGGCTGGTTTCGATGAAGAGATGCTGAAACTGATTACTACCGGCGCTTGTATCAGCGTGAACGGAGAAATGGTAGAATCAGTAGGTTCCGGTCAGAAAGTGGAAGTACAGGCTCGTGAAATCGAAGTGCTGGGTACTTGCGATAATACATATCCATTACAGAAGAAAGGCCACTCTATGGAATTCTTGCGCGAGATTGCTCACTTGCGTCCGCGTACCAATACATTCGGTGCAGTGTTCCGCATCCGTCACAACATGGCGATTGCTATTCACAAGTTCTTCCATGAAAAGGGCTTCTTCTATTTCCATACGCCGATCATTACGGCTTCCGATTGTGAAGGTGCCGGACAGATGTTCCAGGTGACTACCATGAACCTGTATGACTTGAAGAAAGACGAGAGAGGTTCTATCTCATACGAAGATGATTTCTTCGGTAAGCAGGCAAGTCTGACTGTTTCCGGTCAGCTGGAAGGTGAGTTGGCAGCTACTGCTTTGGGATCTATCTACACATTCGGTCCTACGTTCCGTGCCGAAAACTCCAACACTCCCCGCCACTTGGCAGAGTTCTGGATGATTGAGCCGGAAGTGGCTTTCAACGACATTACAGACAACATGGACTTGGCAGAAGAGTTCATCAAATATTGTGTGAAATGGGCGTTGGATAACTGTGCGGATGATGTGAAGTTCCTGAACGATATGTTCGATAAAGGCTTGATTGAACGTCTGCAAGGTGTATTGAAAGATGATTTCGTACGTTTGCCTTATACAGACGGTATCAAGATTCTTGAAGAAGCTGTTGCAAAAGGACATAAGTTTGAATTCCCGGTTTACTGGGGCGTGGACTTGGCTTCCGAACACGAACGTTTCTTAGTGGAAGAACACTTCAAACGTCCGGTGATTCTGATTGATTATCCGAAGGAAATCAAGGCCTTCTATATGAAGCAGAACGAAGATGGTAAGACTGTACGTGCCATGGACGTTCTTTTCCCGAAAATTGGTGAAATTATCGGTGGTTCCGAACGTGAAGCCGACTATAACAAGCTGATGACCCGTATTGAAGAAATGCATATCCCGATGAAGGATATGTGGTGGTATCTGGATACCCGTAAGTTCGGTACTTGTCCTCACTCCGGTTTCGGATTAGGATTCGAACGTCTGTTATTGTTTGTAACAGGTATGGCGAATATCCGTGACGTGATACCGTTCCCGCGTACACCAAGAAATGCTGATTTCTAATATTTCGGTATATTTATGTAAAACTCGCATAATCTTTAGGTTATGCGAGTTTTTTTATGCTCTGAATTGCTGTATTCTCAAAATAAATCTTTATATTTGGAAATACGCATTCGAGAGTGTTAACTAAAATAATACAACAATGAAAAAGCTCTATTTCTTTACCATGCTTTCAATAATGTTGTTAGCGGTAACAGGTGCGACGGCCCAGAAGAAAACCAAATTCAAAGCGGCCGATTTGAAAGGTATTTGGCAGCTCTGCCATTATGTATCCGAGTCTCCCGATGTTCCGGGAGCGTTGAAACCCAGTAATACATTTAAAGTATTGAGTGATGACGGACAAATCGTCAACTTTACCATTATTCCCGGTGCGGATGCGATTATTACTGGATATGGTACTTATAAACAACTCACGGACGATTCTTATAAGGAAAGTATCGAGAAGAATATTCATCTCCCGATGCTGGACAATCAGGACAATATTTTGGAATTCGAGATTAAGGACAATGATTATCTCCATCTGAAATATTTTATCAAGAATGATTTGAATGGAAATGAGTTGAACACCTGGTATTATGAAACCTGGAAGAGGGTGGAGATGCCGGCTAAGTTTCCGGAAGATATTGTAAGATAAGTAAATTTGCAGTCTGAATTATAGTTGCGCACATCCCTTTTCGAAGAAGATGTGCGCAAATTTTTTGTGTCTTTATATGAAAGTAGACAAAAACAAAAGCATTTTGGATAAAATCTACATCGGCGCGTGTGAAATCAAGGATTAAAAAACAGATATATAAAGGCTTTTCTTTCGCCAATCTCTACTTTTGCTATCAGTAAGAACAAGTGTTTCGAATGATAATAAATATAACATTAAAGCTGTAAATATGAAAATGAAAAGAAAGTTGTATGTCGCAGTTTTAGGGATGAGTCTGCTGACTGCTTGCAGCATTCCCAAAGCGGATGCACCGGAATGGTTTGAGAACGCAGTGAAAACTTCCAATTCACAGTTGCTGTATATGGCGGAGAAACTGAAAGATGTACCGGATACCGCTTGTTTCCCGCGTTCTACCAAACCGGACGGGAGCTATCGCCTAGAAAATGGCAAAGACTGGACAAGCGGTTTTTATCCCGGTTCTATGTGGCTGGCCTATGAACTGACAGGAGATGAGGCTTTGGCGGAGGAAGCCCGCAAATACACCAACCGCCTGGAAGATATTCAATATTATACAGGAAACCATGATATTGGTTTTATGATGTATTGCAGTTATGGACAAGCGCTCCGTCTGAAGCCGGAACCGAAGGATAAGCAGATTTTGATAAACTCTTCCGAAAGCCTTTGTGCACGTTTTAGTCCGGAAGTCGGATTGATTCGTTCGTGGGATTTTGGTGATTGGAGTTATCCGGTTATCATTGATAATATGATGAATCTCGAAATGCTATTCTGGGCATCCGAGCAAACGGGAAATTCAAAATATCAGGATATTGCAATCGCTCATGCCGATAAGACACTGAAGAATCATTTTCGCGATAATATGACCTCGTATCATGTAGTCAGTTATTCTGTTCCAAGCGGAAAAGTAGAATCCAAAGGAACTTTCCAAGGCTATTCCGATTCTTCGGCCTGGGCGCGTGGACAGGCGTGGGGAGTCTATGGCTATACCATGTGCTACCGATTTACCAAAAATCCCGTTTATCTGGATGCGGCTCATAAGATAGCACGCTTCATTATGGAGAACCGTCCGTCGGAGAATGATTATATCCCTTATTGGGATTATGACGCACCGGGGATTCCGAATGCTCCGCGGGATGCATCCGCATCGGCTGTCACAGCTTCCGCTTTGCTCGAATTGTGTGGATATTCAGAAGATAAAAAGTTAAGTAACAGCTACGTAGAGTATGCGGAGAATATACTGAAACAACTTTCCTCACCGGATTATCTGGCGAAAGAAAAGGAAAACAACGGATTTATACTGATGCATTCGGTCGGCAGCTTTCCGCATGACAGTGAGGTGGATGTGCCGCTGAACTATGCCGATTATTATTATCTGGAGGCACTGAAGCGGTATAAGGATTTGAAGAAGTTCAGCTAAACGGGATTGAGTATAGAGTAAGAAACATTTTACTATCAGAGCTAATAACAAACACCATGAAACCAACATTGTATATCCTTACAATTTGTTTATTTACATCCGGACTTCATGCCCAACAGTCACCTGCCAATATCCGGCTGAAAGATGTCACTTTGATGCACGAAATGCGTGCTACTCCCTCACCGCTCGACAAAGCAGTGGTTGCTGACCGCATCGTCTCTTTTCAATGGCCGTTGCAGGAAGGGCTTTATGTGGTAGAAAGCGGGTTGGACGGTCTGGATACTAAGCATAAAATTGACAAGAGTAAAGTCCGTTATAGCTTGCGCTATTCTCAAGACCCCACTTTCAAGACCGGAGTAATGCAGGTGGAAACCCGCTGGCCGTTCTTCAATCCGGAGAAAGATTTGACTCCCGGCGTATGGTACTGGCAATACGGTAATGTTATGAACGACAAAACAGAATGGGCTACGGTTCAGCAGTTCACGGTGGAAGCCAATCCGGACAAGTTTTGTCCGCCTTCCCTGAAAGAAGTTCTTGCCAAAGTTCCTCACGGACATCCCCGTGTCTGGCTGGATAAGAATGAATGGGATGGTTTTATCCGGCATAGCGCTTCCAAGCCCGAACGTAAAATTTATATTTCGGCTGCCAACAAGGCGATGAAGACACCTATGAAGTCTATTAATGACGTCAACACGAAGTTAGCCGCTAATTTGACTAGCGAAATGGAGCGCAATGCAATGCTTACTCGTGAGAGTCGCCGTATTGTCGACAGGGAAGAGTCAAACTTGGAAGCTATCATACGTGCTTATATGCTGACTAAAGAACGCCGCTATGCTGACGAAGCCATCAAGCGTATCAAGGAAGTCACCACTTGGGGTGAAAGCGGGAATGTGAAAGGAGATTTCAATGATGCTACTTTTGTGTCACTTAGTTCATTGGCTTACGATGCGCTCTACGACCTTTTGGATGAGGCAACTAAAAAAGATTTGTTGGCTTGCATCAAGAAATACGGAACAAAGATGTATGACCATTACAATAATTATCTGGAAAACCACATTGCAGAGAATCATGTCTGGCAGATGACGCTCCGGATTCTTACCATGGCTGCTTTCACTGTTTATGGCGAGTTGCCCGAGGCTGATACTTGGGTGGATTACTGCTATAACGTATGGCTTGCCCGTTTCCCCGGCCTGAACCAAGACGGTGCCTGGCACAATGGCGACTCTTACTTCACGGTAAACACGCGTACATTGATTGAAGTTCCCTATTTTTACAGCAGACTGACCGGATTTGATTTCTTCTCCGACCCATGGTATCAAGATTCGGCTCTGTACACTATCTATCAGCAACCCCCATTCTCCAAATCGGGTGGAAATGGAAGTTCTCATGAAAAGGTGCTAACACCGAGAGGAGTAAGAGTCGGCTATGCGGACGCTGTCGCTCGGATGAGCGGAAATACGTATGCAGCTGATTATGTGCGTACTATTCAGACACGTCAACCGAATATACTGAATGAAGGTGGAACCTCTAAAGCAGGAGGATTAGCATGGTTTCGTTTGCAATGTGACAAGCCACTACCTGTGGGGCCCGGTCTTGCCGACTTGCCTATGGGACATGTTTTCCCGCAATCCGGCCTGGCTTCATTCTCCACCAATCTATCCCGGACAGAAAATAGTGCTATGATTAGTTTTCGTAGCAGCCCGTATGGCGGCACATCCCATGCGTTGACCAATCAGAATGCTTTCAATACTTTCTGGGGTGGACAGTCACTTTTTTATAGTGCAGGTCACTGTACTTCTTTTATCGATAAACATGCTGTTTATTGTTACCGTGCATCTCGCGCTCACAATACGATTCTGGTCAATGGTATGGGACAACGTATCGGTACTGAAGGTTATGGTTGGATACCCCGTTATTATGTAAGTGAAAATATCGGTTATGTGGTAGGCGATGCCTCCAATGCATACGGAAAAGTAATTTCTCCGCTTTGGATAGAACGCGGCAAAGCCGCCGGTTTGGAATATACCCCTGAAAATGGCTGGGACGAGGTTGGTCTGAAAACTTTCCGCCGCCATATTGTAGAGCTTGGGAAGACAGGTCTTACTTTTATCTATGATGAGCTCGAAGCTGAACAGCCTGTCACTTGGAGTTACTTGCTGCATACGGTTATTAATCCGATGAATGTAGATAAAAGTAATTCGAGATGGATACACGTTCAGGCTACCAACCAAAACGGTGTTTCCGATGCGTACCTTTTCTCCACCAGTGTATTGAAAACCGATACGACCAGTCAATTCTTTACCCCTGCCGTCAACTGGCTGATTGCTGACGAGAAAGGTAACTTTAAAACATACCCTAATCATTGGCATTTCACCGCTACTTCAGATAAACAGAAAGTATATCGTTTTGCTACAATTATCAATACTCACGCCAAACAGAAACCCTCTGAGCAACCAAGAATCCTGAAAGACGGCTGCATCGAGATAGGCGACTGGCACATCAAGGTGAATCTATCTTCTAAAGGTACTCCCTCTTTCTTCATTCGCAATACGAAAAAAGGAGAGAACGTAAGTATCGACTATAAAGGTGAAACTACCCTTATCAAAGAAAACGGCCATGAAAAAGTGCTGGTCGATAAAGTACCCGAACTGGAAATCTAATCAGATAAAGACATCGAATATGAAAACAATAAACTATATCCTGGTAACTGCAATAGTACTTTCATTCAGTAGTTGTATGCAGCAACCTAAAGAAAAAGAAATAACGGAAACTACTTCGCAGCAAGCGTATGAGTATATGACAACCGCACGGTTGACGGTTAGCGAGAGCAAACGATTGATAGCCAAAGGGATTTCCGCAAATAAAGAGGTAAAGGACAGATTAGAGAACGGCATTGTCATCATTACTTTGGGAACAACCAATACCTACCTTGCAGAAGAGCTTGCAGGATTGTCTACTCCCCGGGGAAGCTTCGTCACAGGACGAATCTTTCCAAGTTCGAAAGAGGATTTTGCCAAAGGAATGAAACGTCTGTCGGAGATAGTATTGATGAAAGGAAAGCCGGTTGATATTTCCTATGCCGATGCTTTGAGTCGTATGAATGCGAAAGACATTGTATTCAAAGGCGCCAATATGGTGAACTACGCCAAACGTCAGGCAGCAGTATGTGTAGGAGCTCCCGACGGAGGCACTGTTGCCAAACTACGTAAATATACTGACCGGGGCAAAGGACGCTGGATTGTACCTGTGGGACTGGAAAAGGAAACGACACAAGATCTGTTCGAGATGCAGAAGTTGACGAACGGAGATACACCGCGTGGCAAAGGCACCGTACGCCTCAACGTGACGCAAGGCAATATTTACACAGAGATTGAAGCTCTCAAAGAATTTGCCGATGTGGATGTACATGTTACGGCGAAAGGTGGTGTGGACGGTGCCGAAGGCGGCGTGTCGTTATTGATTTGCGGCACGAAGACGGAAGTGGAAAAAGCGGAAGACATAGTACGGCAATTGCAGGGTGAGCCTGCTTTTGTAGAGAGCACTTCTGGTTCAAAGAAATAAAATATCTATTACTAATGCAATAACAAGAATTATTTATGAAGAAAGTTTTATCACTCATTGCGTGCATCGGCCTGTCGCTGGCACTGAACGCACAAAACAAGAAAGTATTCGGAACGAAAGACGGCGAACTGATACATGAAAGCTCGGAAAGCTACGAATGGCCTACCGATGCGAAAGTACTGGAGAAACTGGATAAATGGCAAGATGTGAAATTCGGTATCATGTACCACTGGGGAATTTATTCCGTGCCGGGCATTACGGAATCATGGTTACTTTGCTCGGAAGACCGCTTTACCAAGCGCAGACAGAGAGTAGCCCCTGACAAACCTTATGACGAATTTAAGAAATGGTACTGGGGACTGGCGGATTCATTCAATCCGGTCAAGTTTGAGCCTTCCCGTTGGGCGGATATTGCGAAAGAAGCCGGATGCAAATACCTCATCTTTACTACCAAGCATCATGACGGCTTCTGTATGTACGATTCCAAATATTCGGATTATGGCATCACAAAAGGACCATACAAGAACGGTAAATATGCAGATGTCACCAAGCACCTGTTTGATGCTTTCCGTCAGAAAGGCTTCATGATTGGTACTTATTTCTCCAAACCGGACTGGCATCACACTGATTATTGGGATCCGTTCTGGTCAACTCCCACCCGTAACGTAAACTATGATGTCAAGAAGTATCCTAAGAAATGGGCGAACTTCCAGAAGTTTACCGCCAATCAGATTGACGAACTAATGACTAATTACGGAAATGTCGATATCCTATGGCTCGACGGCGGCTGGGTACGCAAGCCCGAACAAGACATCAAAATGGATGAAATAGTAGAGAAAGCGCGCATTAAACAACCGGGACTAATCGTAGCGGACAGAACCGTACCGGGACGTAACGAGAATTATCAGACACCGGAACGTGTCGTTCCTGAAAAGCAAATGAAACAACCCGTGGGAAACCTGTATACCTTTGGCTAAGACTTGGGGCTGGAGTCCGGACTCCGAATACAAATCCTGTTCATGGGTAATCAATATGCTGGCTGAAATTGTAGCCAAAGGCGGAAACCTTGCCCTGAATATCGGTCCCACTCCGGAAGGTGAAATTGAGCAAGACGCTATCGACCGCTTGAAAGAAGTAGGTGCCTGGCTGAAGCAGAACGGTGCGGCTATCTACGCCACCCGCACTACCCCAAACTATAACTGCGGTAAAGTCTGGTTTACTGCCAACAAGGACGGCAAGACATTGTATGCTATCTATGCCCTGCCCGAAAAAGAAACACTGCCTGCTACCATTGAATGGGAAGGTAACGAGCCGACAGGCAAAATGACTCTGTTACAAAACGGCAAGAGCGTGAAGTACTCCTGCAAGGGCGGCAAAGTGACTGTCACCCTGCCTGAAGGTTTGAAAAACGAGCCGCTGGCCTTTAGCTTCAAAGTAAAGAAATGACAGTTTACAATAGGTTTTATGAATAATTTATCAGTTTTATGTTTGGCTGTTGCAGGATTATCCGCCTGCAACGGTTCAAACTCAAAATCATCTGAAACAGCGAATGCTTCTTCAAGAAGCAACGCCGCAGAAAAGCCCAATATCGTCATCATGCTGACTGACGACCAGGGGTATGGAGACATGAACTGTTACGGCAACCTTCGTTTGCAGACTCCCAATCTGGACAAACTGGCGGCGGAAGGTGTCCGTTTCACTAACTTTTATGCAGGTGCGGCAGCTTCCACTCCATCACGAGCAGCCTTGTTGACCGGGCGATATGCCGAGCGTGCAGGCTTGCAGGGAGTCGTAGACTACTTGTCTGAAAACGGATTGGAAAGCGATGAATTTACCCTCGCCGACTATCTGAAACAGAATAACTATGCTACCGGTATTTTCGGTAAATGGCATTTGGGATGCCTTCCCGAACATCTGCCGCTCAGACACGGTTTCAATGAGTTTTTCGGCTTGCCTTATTCCAATGATATGTGGCCTTTCCATCCCCAACCGGGACATCCGTACCGGGCACTGCCGCTTTACGACAATGAACGTGTGGTAGAGTATAACCCTACGGTGAATCAAATGACCACCCGTATCACGAAACGTGCAACGGAGTTTATCAACAAGCATAAGGATGAACCTTTCCTGCTTTATGTACCTTATACACAGCCTCATGTCCCTCTCGGAGTATCGGATAAGTTTAAAGGAAAGTCCGGGGAAGGTCTATATGCAGATGTGATAATGGAAATAGACTGGTCGGTAGGTGAAATAATGAAAACATTGAAGGAAAACGGTTTGGATGATAATACCTTGGTATTGTTTACATCCGACAACGGCCCGTGGCTGAGCTACGGCAATCACGGCGGCTCTACGGGCGGACTTCGTGAAGGAAAAGGCACTACTTTCGAAGGCGGGCAGCGTGTTCCCTTCATAGCCCGTATGCCCGGACGTATTCCGGAAGGCAAAGTCTCCGACCAGTTCTTGTCAGCCTTGGACATTACTCCTACTCTTGTTGAACTGACCGGTTCGCAAATGCCGCGGATGAACAAGTTCGATGGTGAGAACGTATGGAAGACACTTGCCGGACAACCTCAAAACCACCAACCGTTCTTCTTTTTGTATGACGGTCAGGTAGAAGCCGTGAGAGACGAGAAATGGAAGTGTGTAGCTCCCCACGAATATCGTATCGTTACGGAACCGGGCAAAGACGGTCTTCCGGGTGTGCAACTAGCCAATGGCGGTAAAACCGGTCTTGCCCTGTTCGACTTGGAGAAAGACCCGCAAGAATCTATAGACCTGGCAGACGAATATCCGGAAATCACAAAGAAAATGGCTGCTATGATGAAAGATTTCCAGGAAGAAATGGCAGTATGTACTAGATGAATAGAAAAACAAGAATCTTATAACAGATAGGCATTATTAGTATCATGAAGAATAAAATCAATGTATTGCTCTGCATAGCGGTGGCATCCGTATCCGTTTCCGTACAATCGGCATTCGGACAGTCGGATAGGACGACTCAGCAGATATTCAGCGGCTTCCACCAGTTTGCTGATGGTTTCAAAGTAAATAAAGATGGGGCGGATGGCAGTAAGAGTGGCATTACCCCATTGACTATGGGATGTATACGGCAAAAGGGGAACCGGGAGTTTCCTTATCCGGTGAAGGGGCACGAGGTTATAACCAATCCGCCGGTTTTCACTTGGCCGATGGCTGACTACAAGTATCCCGAAGTTTTTCCTGTGGACAAAACAAAAAGGAAAATGGATGACTGTCTGCATTATGACTTCCAATTGGGACGTACAAGAGACTTTTCGGATAAAGATGTACTTACCCGTACAGGGTTGAGACTGGCCTTTTATAATAACCACAAGCCTCTCAAACCGGGGACGTGGTATTGGCGCTACCGTGTGTCAGGGAAGTCCTGGTCAAAGGTATATGAAGTGAATATCCCCGAAAATATCCCCGAATTCCAGTCTCCGGAAGCAGAAGAAGCATATGCTATGATACCGGAGAAGCATCCCCGTATTTTCGGAAAGGTAACAACCGGCAGACCGCTGACAACCGACCAGAAGAAATTAAGGGCAGCTTACCGGAGAGCTGCGGATATCGCTTTGGATAAAGCGGTGGCGGATTATAAAGTGAAAGGTGAACCTATACCTGCAACAACTTCTGAAGTAGAACGAAGCCAAATTATGAAATTCCGCCTGAGATACGAAGTAGAAAGAATCAATAGCGATATTGAACACTTGTTGAATTTTTATCGATTCACCTCGGATAGGAAATATCTTGAGAAAGCTGTAGCCTTGTCTGATTACATTGCGGCAAAAGAGCCGGCTGAAATGTACGCGGCTGCTGACTTTACGGGTGCCAAGTCTATGTCCACCTTGAGCATGACTTATGATGTGGCTTATGCATATCTGAGCGAAATACAGAAAAAGAATTATAAGCGCTTCATCACCACAGTCATTGCCCTTATCATAGATGACGCCATGCTGGAAAATGTCGGTTCGGCGGATGGTATACTGTGCGCCCACTTCTTTCAGCATACTTTTTATAACGCATTTACTTCCGCTATCGTCCTGAAAGGACATGATGCGCAGGCGGAAAAGTGGTTCGGTATGCTTTATGACATTTGGTTGTCACGTTCACCGGGTGGCGGTTTCTTGTCGGATGGCGTATGGCCTAACGGGAACATAGGCTACATCCATGTGAATATGGAATCGATGGTGAACAACTTCGTCTTGTATCGTGACCTGTTCAACGTGAACATCTTCACGCATCCATGGTATGCCAATTGTGCCAATGCATTGGCTTACACGATACCTTTACGCTCTGTCGGTGATGGTTTCGGCGACGGGAATGCCAATGTGTATGAAGTCAACCGGCTCAGGGCTGAATTTGCATACATCCTGGGGCAAGAGTTGAATAATCCGTTTGCTATCCATTATGCTTATGAGTTATCCGGGCAATCGCCTGCTGCTCCATTTGCTTTTAAGAAAACAGACTTCGGCACCTATCGTTTGCAACATCAACCGCAGGAAGTAGGAGAGGTGAGTCTGGCGAATATTCCTCAGTCTGCCGTATTTCCTCAAACGGGAATAGTCGTTATGAATACCGACGTGCTGAATGCTGCTGACAATTTGTTTGTTTCGTTCCGCAGTTCGCCTTTTGGAGTCGGTTCTCACGGAATGGCAGAGCAAAACAGTTTCAATGTATCCTACAAGGGGAAACCTATATTTTATCCCACAGGATATAAGGTGACTACATCGGATAAACATTACTTGCTGGCACACAAACACAGCCGGGCACGTAATACCATTACCGTAGACGGAAAGACTCAAGCCTATTCACACAGTGGTTACGGATGGATTGCCCGCTATTTGGACGGCAACGATATTACCTATGCTCTAGGCGATGCTTCAAATGCATATGTACCTTTCGACCAAAGTGCCCTTAACTGGACTACCGTGCTGAAGAACGCACAAGCTTACACCTCCGAAAACGGTTTTATACTGGATGATAATGATAATCCGCAAGTACGGAAATTCCGCCGTCATCTGGTGATGCTGCGTCCCAATATCATCGTAGTATATGATGAACTGGAAGCAGAAAAAGAAGTAACCTGGACATTCCAGCTCAATGGTCTGGAGCGTGCAGGTATGAAGATTCTCGAAGCCGAAAATTCACTGATAGCCGATACGGATAATTGTGATGCGCTTGCCCGTATTTTCGGAAGTTCCGAACTGACCGCTTCTCTGGTTGATACATCGTACGTCAAACCTTTCGACTGGCTGAACCCGCAACGTGGAAGAAAAGCAATCGCTTTTGAAAAAAATCAATACCACGGCAAGTTCGAGAATGTCCGTAAATGCAAGGATATGAGATTTCTGGCGGTTATCCAGATAGACGAATCCAACTCCATGTCCTTTGCCGATGTGAAACCGGATGCAGATAACACACTCACCATTGGTAATTATCGTATTAAGGCGCAGATGGACACAAGACAGGAAGCCCGTTTGGAAATTGAAAATAAGACGACGGGAGAATATCTGCTTTATGGCCCTGCCAACGGAACAGTGAAAGCGAAGGAACGTAAATTCTCGCATAGCACTTTATTGATAAATAAAACTTCCGGCTGTCAGGAGGCTATCGACCGTTACCCCTTGATGGTGCCTTGTCAGAAAGGATATTAAAAATGGAACAGAAGAGAAGGCTGAAGATTATTCAGCCTCTCTTTTTGTTTGATTCTTCACATACTCGGAAGGCAGACAACCCACATACTTCTTAAAACTGGTAGAGAAATAGGAAGGTGAACTGAAACCGACCTTATTGCTGACTTCAGAAATCGAATATCTTCCTTCGAGCAAAAGTTTGCAGGCTTTGTTGAAACGGATGCGGCGGATGAAGTTAGCCGGCGGTTCTCCCGATATGGAACTCATCTTGAGATATAGTGAAGAGCGGCTCATGTTAAGCTTCTCCGCCAAATCATCGGCGGTAAAACCCTCGTCATCAATATTATTTTCGACAATCTGTATCGCTTTGCTCATAAACTCCTCATCCAGTGCATTGGACGTTATTTTGGCCGTATCAATATCAATCGTGTTGGAATAATAATACCTCAACCGCTGCTTGGCTTTCAGGATATTACTGATTTTACCTTTCAGCAGGTTCATGGAGAAAGGTTTGGGAATATAGTCGTCCGCACCAATCCGGATACCGGCAGTCTGTGCTTCAATGCTTCCTTTGGCGGACAACAGAATGACAGGAATATGGCAGGTTTGCATATTCTTCTTTATCAGTTCGCACAACTTTATACCGTCAATGCCCGGCATCATCACATCGGAGAGTACGATGTCCACTTTCTGTTCTTTGAGAATAGCCAATGCCTCCTCACCGTTTCCGGCAGTCAGAGTGACGTACTTCGATTTGAAGTGATTCTTCAGATAGTCCACCATTTCTTTATTGTCATCCACCAGTAAGATCGTTTCCGTCGTCTCCTCCGGTGATTCAGTCTCTTCTTGTCCGGGAGATACGCTTGTTTCCGTAAATTCCCCGTCTTCGATGATTGTTTCTGTGGCTAATGAAGCCGTTTGCCAGTCGGGACTGTCTTTCTCGTTTTGAGTCAATAACTCTGTGGGAGTAAACACTTTCAGGTCTGAAGGAAGTTCGACGCAGAACTCACTGCCCTGATTCGGCTTGCTGCTGACGCTAATCGTTCCGTGATGCTTCTCAACCAGGCATTTGACCAGAGAAAGTCCGATTCCGCTGCCTTTCCGGTCTTCGTTTGCCTGATAGAAACGTTCGAAGATACGCGATTGCTTCTCCGCAGGGATTCCGATACCCGTATCTTTTATCGTGAATCCGAAACTATTTTCCTTTTTCCAGACGGAAAGTGTTATTGCTCCGCCGTCCGGGGTGAACTTGAAAGCGTTGGAAAGCAGGTTGGTCACTATCATCTCCATGTAGGTTTTATCTACAGGGAGCAGACTGCCGTTCACTTCTGACTGATATTGGTAAGTGATATTTCTTTTCTGTGCATTCTCTTCGAACAGACTAAATATGTTCCGTCCCAGTTCATCCACGTTGTTCATGGCAACATGAATCGGCAATGCGCCGGATTCCGCTTTCCGGAAGTCCAGCAACTGGTTAACAAGCTGCAGTAGTTTACGCCCGTTTCTATATACATACGAAAGTTTCTGTTGAACGGGGGCATCAAACTTCTTCTTCTCTTCCACTAATTCTTCCAGAGGAGCCAGTATCAAGCTCAAAGGAGTGCGTAGCTCGTGGGACATATTGATGTAAAAACGTACCTTCTCCTGGCTGATTTCTTCAATCTTGGTGCGTTCCATATGTTCAATCTGCATCTGCATCTTCATTTTTGCCCGGGCAATAAAGAAATAGAAGATGAAGGCAAGTCCGCCCAGTGTAAATAAGACATAGAGCATCTTTGCCCACCACGTCTGATACCACATCGGGATGATATGCACGAAGAATTCGGTTGGGGCGACACTCCAACGTCCGTTATTATTGCATGCCTTCACCATAAAGGTATATTTCCCGGGAGGCAGGTTGGAGTAGGTGACATTTCTCTGTGGGCTGCCTTGGCCTGCATATACCCAGTCCTCGTCAAATCCTTCCAGTTTGTAGGCAAACAGATTCCGCTTGCCGGAGAGATAGTTGATAACAGAGAAATGGATACTGAACAGTTTCCGGTTGGAAGGAAAGGACATCCCTAATAGCTTGCCGTTATCGGTCTGGAAATATTTGGACGACCCGTCTTTAATTCTTAAAATAGGCTGATTCTGAATGGTAGCACCGGTGATAACGGCATTCGGGGAGAACGGATTATCAACAAATTCGTATGGGTTGAAATAGGTGACGCCTTTCAGGCTTCCCAGAAAGAAAATGCCGTCTTGTGTCTTGCATGCTCCATACGTGTTAAACTGTTCATGGCTCAGTCCGTCCTGTACAGTATAGTTAAGGAAAGTTTGCTCGGAAGGGTCGAAGCAGGACAAGCCGCGGTTGGTCGTTATCCATAATCGTCCGCGTCCGTCTTCCAGTATGCCGTAGATGAAGTTGTTGGGTAATCCATTCTTTGTAGAATAGCGAACCTGATGACTGGTACTTCCGTCGGGCGACTTGTACAGGCCGGCGGAAGAACCTATCCAAATATGGCGATTGCTGTCTTCCTGTATACAGAAAGCCTGTATCAGTGCCGGGTTGTTTTTAGAGGTATGGTCTTTCCATTCTTCCAGTTTCCCATTATCATATACAAACAAACTCTCTTCCGTACCAATCCATATCCGTTCTTTAGAGTCGCGGTAGAGGACGTTGATTAATAGAGAACTCAGCCTGGGATATTTCTGTATTAAGGGATGTATGGTCAGTTGTCCTGTCTTTTTGTCGAAACTGTATAGCCCGATAATGGAACCCACCCAAAGAGTTCCGTCCTTTCCGTCCAGCAGGGAATAACAACTGTTGCTGAATGAGACAGCTTTTGGAAAAGTGTAGTTCTTGATTTGTCCGGTACGCTTGGATAAATAACTTAATCCTCCGCCGTGGCTTCCTATATAGACGCCGTCCGCATCGGGAAGTACGCATTTGATATTGTCCGACTGCAATGCGTGCGCATTGTGGCGGTTGGCCCGATAGGCGGAGAAATGATTGTTTTTCCTGTTGTACTCGTTCAGTCCGCCATCATTCGTACCTATCCAGAGATTGCCGGTATAAGGGTCTTCTACAATGCAACTGACCGTATTGTCACTGATAGAGTTTTTATAAGCAGAATAGGTTAAAGTCTCGAATGCAGGCGCCATGGCGTGATAATAATTGAGCCCCCCGTAATAAGTGCCTACCCACATACCGCCCTGGTTATCTTTCAGGATAGAGCGGACGGAGTTGTGTCCTAAAGAACTTTCGTTCTCGTGAGAGAAAGCATACTTTGCTATTTTTTCCGTTTCGGGTTCGAGTACGAACAGCGCATTGATTGTACCTATCCAAATGTTGCCCTTATCATCTTGTGCCAATGTGCGGACTGCATTTTCGGGCAGTTGTTGCGGGCTTTTATAATGATAATGTTTTTTTATCCGGAAATTTTCATCTGTGCAATATACTCCGCTAGTCAGAGTCCCCAGCCAGCAGATACGTTTTCTAGGGTCGTAGAGAATAGATGAAACGACCTCTTGTTCCAGTTTGGGCAGTAGCCGGACAACAGAATTGTCATGTGGGTGATAATGATAGATTCCTGACGAAGTGCCGAGCAGTACCTCGTCATTCATCTTGCAAATGGAATACACGTTGGTTTCCCGCAGGAGAGGATGCCGGTTCATATAGCCTGTTTTTTTGTCGAAGACAATGAGACCGTTGCTCGTTCCCAGTAGAAGCTGGTTCTTGCCGTTCAAATCCCCGATACTGAATATTTGCACAGGCTGTTTTTCCGGAAGGTAGTAATTGGTGAAATTATTCCCGATAATGTTATATCGGGATAATCCGGTCAATGTACCTACCCACACTGTACCTTCCTCATCCGTGCAGAGTGAGTAGACATGATTGTTGGACAAGCTCGTGCTGTCGTTCAAGTCTTTGTAGAGGGTGGCGAAGCGGTATCCGTCATACCAGTTCACCCCGTCTATCGTACCTACCCAGATTTTCCCGTTGTGGTCCTGGGTCAGTGCGAGAACTGTATTTTGTGACATCCCGTCATTTACCGAAAGGCGCCGGAAATGGATGCGCTCCGAACTGCCGGTTGTTGCGTGGCAAGGTGAAATGGATAATAAACAGAGGAAAAGGCTGAAGATAGAGCCAATTTGCAAATATCGGTTTCTCATGTGTGCTGAATGATAAATGTGAATATTACAAACATAAGGTAAAGATAGTTATCTTTCATTCAATCACAAAATATACAATTGAAATATTCATCCCGTCTCTCTTGTCTGCCTGCTTCCTCCGTCTCTGTTTACTGACTATCCCCGCTTATCAGTTGGTTTGTTTAAAGTAGCGGAGCAATCCCTCTACATAGTAATAATCAGCGTATGACAATCCGCCTTCCAGTTCGCTGTTGCGGAGATAGTTTCCGATGGCCTGCTTTAGGATAAAGAAAGAATGCTTCCCCGGTTTGGCGAGATACTTGTCCGAAGAAAGGTTTTTGAGAATCTTCTCTCCGGTTTTGAAGTAATCCTTGTTCGCAGAGTAGGTGCTAAGTTCGATTAAGGCAGATGCCATGATAGACGCGGCGGACGTGTCTCGTAGAGTTGAAACCCCGCTGCCGGAATAATCCCAATAAGGGATTCCGTCTGCCGGCAGGTTCGGGTGATGGATAAGGAAATCGGCGATATATTCTGCATGGCGGAGATATTTCGGGTCATTCGTTTCCCTGTACATCATGGTGAAGCCATACAGCCCCCATGCCTGTCCGCGTGCCCAGGTCGAAACGCTGACATCATCGGAGCCGTTGTTCCAGTCGAATTTGCGGACTTCGCCCGTTTCCGCATCATAGTCTACTACGTGGGGGCATGAGTAGTTTTTGCGGTATTGGCATTTCATCGTTTTGTCGGCGTGCGAAAGGGCGATATGGCGCAATGTGGTGTCTCCCGATAGCTTATAAGCTTCCATCAGTAGTTCCAGATTCATCATGTTGTCGATGATAACCGGGAATTGCCAGTCGCGTGCATCGTCCTCTTCCCAGGACATGATAAGCCCTGTCTTATACGAATAGCGTGACCCTAACGTCTTGGCGGAGCGGCAGATGATTCGGGCGTAAGCGGGATTTTTAGTCAGACGCCAGCCGTTGCCGTAGCTGCAATACATCTTGAAACCTACGTCATGGTCGAAAGCGTTGAACTGTTCCGATTCCAGTAAGGCGGTAGCCCGTTCGGCACGTTCTTTCCATTCTTCCTTGCCGGTATATTCGTACACATACCATAGCGTTCCCGGGAAGAAACCGCTCGTCCAGTCTGTCGGACTTACCATGCCCCGCTGGATAGAACGGGGAAGGCAAGACGACTTTTCTACTTTGGCGGACATCTTTTGTGCCTGCTTCTCAATCACGGAGAAAGCGTGTTGGAACCATTGCGGGACCTTCTTTTCCGGTTCGGCGGCATAACCCGGCAAGTTTCCGCAGAAACAGGCGGTCAGGAACAGAGTGATAAGTAGGTTTCTTTTTTGAAGTGATTTCATATCTAAACTAATTATGTTGATGTGTTTTATTGAGAACTGATTATTTGGGGATATTGACTACAATCGGGGTTGCCGCATATAAGTCGGACTGATAGTTGTAGCGTTTCTCATCCCTGATGTCCGGTAGTTCAATTACTACTTTGGCGCCATCTTTATCCGGGGAGACAGTGACTGTTTCTCCTTCCAGCGGGTACATTCCTTTCGTCCGGTAAGTATAAGTACCTGCCGCCAAAGGAGTGCTGACGCGGAAGGACAGTCTCTGTTTTTTGCCGTCCGGCATCGGGTTGGAAGCGGATAGCGTCCAACTGTCGCCATTGTCGCGCAGCATGATTAATGCCACATCGTCGGAAGTCACCTTGGTCTTTTCTACGGAGATTGTACCGGGTTTGAAGAAAGCATATTGCCAGGTCTTGTCGGCAGCGGAATATACTGCATGGGCGGAAGCCGTGTTTTCTACGGTCGCAATCTCTTTTTGCAGAGTTGCCACGCGGGCTTTCATCTCCTCTTTGCCGATGTTGGGTATCAGGTAATAGGCATAATTATCATCCAGACCGTTTCCCGGAGTGACTCCGTGATTGAGGGCGATAATAAAGTTAGGCTGTTTGTCGGCTATTGCCCGGTCGGTGATATTGATTTCTTTTCCGGTTTTAATCACCAGTTGCAGTTTCTTCTTCGGCAGGATGATGTATCCTTTCTCTCCTTGGTGAAGCCAGCAGACTGATTCTATATTCTCGGTGATATTCACCGATTCACCCGGATTCACAGTTTGCTCTTTACCGTTGACACACCAGGTCAGTTCACGGTTGAAAGCGGACTGGTCGAGGAAAGTGCTGATTTCCTTTCCCTGCCCCGGACGAAGGCGGGCGATACCGCTTCCTAATGCAATGATTTTATCTTCGATGAAGTGGTACGTTTTGAAAGCGGTGGATGAGCTGTACTTCTCTTTCGGCAAGTGGTGGTAAATGCCCACCCCTGTCTTGCCGTCGGCCAATACGCCGGATATCTTGTTCAGTCCCGGCAATGAAGCCTGTGCACCGCCTTCGGCGGGCAGGGTGTCGGTACGCCATTCTTCCGTCAGTCCCGGCACGGCGTGCCAGTCGTAATTCTTCAAAACCCGGCTGGCATATTCATCACCGCGTACTTTGAGTTGCAGGATACCATATCCCAGATGCCAGGACTTGCGTACCTTGCCGAAGTCTTCGGCACCTACCGTACGTTCTGATTTCAGCTTCAGTGACGCGTAGAATGCCGGCTCGTTTTCTCCCCGGCGGTGTACCAGGTACTCATTCACCCAGTAAGCGTCCGTACCGGAATATTCGTGCGTATTTGCCTTGATGCTTTTGATTGTCGCCTGCAATTCTTCCACTCCTGTCAACCGGGTGTCTTTGCTGCGGGCTTTCAGCATTTCATTGGCAGCTCTGGGATAACGCTTGGTGGCAAATCCTTTCAAATCTTCCAGATAAGAACGGCCGGAGACGAGGAAGTCCATGTATTGTTTGTAGATTAACTTGGGGTAGACTTTCAATAAATGGTCTAACTGGAATTGATAATATGGAGCGGCTATCTTGAATGGGGTGTTCTTGAAGTATTGGTAACCCACATTGCAGTCTGTCAGCCATTCAAAGCCGTAAGCTACCATGGCTGCGTCAGTAGCCTGTCCTACATGGTGGGATATGGTGCCGTCCGGTTGGAATCCCGACTGGATATATTTATGTGCAGGCACATTGTATTTCGTCATCCATCGGCTGACGTCGGCTATCACTCCCTGTGGGCTCCAGCCGGGAGAGAAGCTGAAATTCTTGAAAGGTTTGTTCTTATAGAAGTCGCTATACCAATATTGTACATACGTCAGCGGGCGGTTGTAATCGGCCCAGATGATAGGCAGTGCCAGCATGGTGCGCGAGCGATGTCCCAAGTTGGCGTCTGCCCAAGCACCGGACGAATAGAGCGTATCCTGTATCTCTCCCCAACGTTCTTTAGGGTTATCAATCGTCCTGCGGCTTTTAATGATAGACATGAATAACTGGTTGTAGCGTATCAGTGCATGATGTACTTTCAGGCAAGTCTCATCATTCTCCTGTATACCTTTCAGTATGTCGGGAAGAAGATAGAGGGCGGGAACTATCAGCGGGTCTGTCATCACCCACTGGTGAGTGGATGTCGGGGTTCCCGCCATTTTATTGGCTTGCAGCAGGCTGAAGCCATCGCCTGTGCAGTTGCCGATAGGTTTGCCGTTGATCTCTACCTCCCTGCCTTCTACGGGAACTGATAGTGTGTAAGCCAATATGGCTTTGTACAGTGCTTCGCGTAGTTCTTTCCGCTTGGCAGGCTCTCCCTGCGGGCCGTAGACTTTCGATGTGGCATAGGCATATCCGAGTCCTCCGATTTGGTTGGCTACTTTTGCCCAGTCTATTTCAATCGTTCCTTTCTTGAGATGTTCGTTCTTGGGATCCAGTCTGCCCTCATAATCCTGTGGATGAGCTGTGTAACATCTGAATCCTTCGAAACGTCCGTCGTTCTTTTCCAGTTCCTCTATTTTTTCCGCCACCTCTTGGTCCGAGTATTTGGTTCGTCCATACAAACGGCTATTGCCGATTGCGTTAGGGACGTAGCGGTCGTATAATAACGTCCATAACGTGCTTTTGACGATATTGACCGTAATGTCGAACTTCTCTATTTGCCTGTTTCCATCTTTCAGGGCGATTGTCATTGAGTAGGAAGTGGCTTTGGGGCCGGTCTTTTTATTCTTGTCAACGCTCAATACTCCCATAATGCGTTGAGACAGGTCATAACGCGTATCTATTTTGAACAGTGCTTCCGCAGGCTGGGAGACTATCTCAAACTTATATCCTTTGGGGATAGGAGAAGTCAACACGTCTTTGTTCCTTTCCAGATGAATACGTCCGGTGACTTCCGTTCCGGCGGGACTGTTGGTGGGAATATCAAAATAAGCGGCAAATACTCTTTCTTGTGCATGTGCCTGAAAACTGATGCATGAATAGATGAAACATACAATCAGTAAAGGTGAAAAGTCTTTTTTCATGGTATGGTGTTTTTTTTGATTCTTATGGTGTTCTTTCAATGAGAGCAAAGATAGGGAGATAGATGATAAATGACTTTTAGAATCTGTTTAAAGAATTTTATTTTCTGACAATAAGCCGTAAAAGACAAAATCGAAATTATTTTGAGAGGTATCGGAAGTCGGTGGAATGAGTCTTTTCAATTAGTTTGCTTGAGGGAGCATACTTTCTGCTTTGTCAATCTGTATGACTGATTGAAATATATAGTTATTTTACTGTTTAAGAACGCCCCTGCGAAACAACTCTTTCTAATGTTTCTTTTTTATTACAGGGAAACGGCCGTATCTAATAAACGGAGTTCAGATTTATAATAAATAACTTGATCATTTATTATAAACGGTATCCAAGTTTATTATAAACTATTTTTAGACCCTTTCGATAGCGAAAACTGATTTATCTATACAAAAAAAGGATGAAATCGTTGTCGATTTCACCCCATATTGTGTTGACAGGTGCGTTGGTGCACTCTGTATAATTGCCTGTATGTCCTGAATTATGTATGTTCCATATTCTTTCCTGCTTTATTATTACCACAAATATACGAAATAAAAAGGCAAAAGTCAATAGCGGAGTGCAAAATAGGACGAAAAGTAGGGAACAGGAAAATAAGTAGAATGGGTTGTTTTGCCACAAATTTATTATATATTTGTGGCAAAATAGATTCTTGAATGGCTGTCCAAAGTGTTTATAATAAAATAAAGAAG
>ENA-OQHL01000208-OQHL01000208.1-human-gut-metagenome-genome-assembly--contig:-NODE-208-length-48536-cov-12.829639_pt1 | contig 48536 bp, 49 predicted proteins | sample MGYA00242565_ERZ504723 | MGnify/ENA primary metagenome ERZ504723 (study PRJEB26092, sample SAMD00036211) | human gut metagenome | host: Homo sapiens | study: EMG produced TPA metagenomics assembly of... | reverse complement strand
AATTTCGTTTCCATTATTTCCTCCGTCCCTGAGTACGGATAATGTGTCCTCAGTAAGACCTTTACTATGCAATCCCCTTCCCTCCATCGGCATTGCCCGATTTCTACAGTACTATGGGATTGTCCGACCACCTACCATTCATTTGAAATACTCCGTTTTCAGTTGCAATTTCATACTCTTCTTCGAGAAATGGCAGGTTCTCCCCAGTTGATGTGTATTCACAATGTAAAACATGATTGGTTCTCTGACTCCGCAGTGCCACATAACACTCGCCATATCGCATTACATGATATTGTCTTCCGCACCAGTTAAGACGTCGACCGACTGAAGTTAACGTTTCGAAGCTCAATCACTATTCAACCCTGCTTTCTTGCTGTCTACGCTTGTCAGATGCCGTTACCGGCATCATCCCAAGACTCGCTATTATCTGGTTGGCTAAACCTTGGATAAACCGGAATCCCACCGGCTTGACTACACACCCTTAGCTGGGCGCACAACTGGAATTTGCCCTATTCTTCATGATTATCTATGGCGTAGACAATGCAAGCAATTCCGGCAATCATTGAAAACAGAATTGTGCCAGCCATTGGTTCATTCAAGAAAGCACCAATGAAGAAACCTACGATTCCGGCAATGACCATAATAATGACAGATGCTACGGTTCTAAACTTTTTCATAAACAATTTTCCTCCATAAATCCCGATTTGTTACTCACATGATATCATATTTTTTCTTCAATTACATCCACCTAATTTTAATACACTGCCTGTCGACTTGCTTCTGTAACCAGCATCCAGTTAATCTTCTCCTGCATTGTTTCCTTTGCATTTTCATTGAAATGATAACGGACAACATAGACTGTCTGCCCGATTTTCTTTGTAAATGTGTTACCCTCTGTTTTTGTATTCATCATTTTTCCTTTCTTTTGGAGCCCCAGCAGAGAGTCATTCCATTGGTCTCTGTCAGAACATTATTCTTTCAATCAGGCCCAAAATGGGCACTTCCAGTTTCGTAGGCTAGATTCATACTTTCTGTAAATATAAATTTTTATAATCTTTGGGGTATCCGAAATAAGTGGTTGAAACTGCTTATACGGATACCCTTTTCTTATGTTCGTTTGGTCGCAATAAGTAGTTGAAAATCAGCGCGCGGGAAATATATGATATCTCAATAACTGGTTGAAAAAGAGAATCATAAGAATAAAAAATCCACGGCCTAAAAAATAGTGTTCAGGTTGAAAACTACTATTTTTGTAAACCGTGGAAATTTGATCTTCAGGTTGAAAATTATTCTTCTTCTGGATTTGGGAATGGCTCATAGTCATCCTCAAGATCCTCATCTTCATCCTCCTTGGCACTTTCAAAATGAAAGACAGGCTGATCTTCTGGAATGACTGGTCCTACATCTATAAGACCGTTTTCAAGCATTGCACGAAGGTTTGTTTTTCTGTATAGAGTTCGTGCGCGTAGGACTTCAAAAGAATATCCACGTCCACGCAGGTTATTCTCGCGAATGAGTCTGTTGGTGCATTCCGTATAGCCGTTAGAAATCGCAATAGGGCAATCCCAGTAGGCGAAGATCTGGTCTTCAAAGCGATGGACCGTAGCAGCAAGCTCTCGGAACTTATCGTATATCGCATTCTTCGGAATAGATTGCTCCCAGGGAATCTTCTGCGCCTCTCCAACTGACAGTAAGTTTACTCTATCCCTTCCGCTTTTTCTGCATAAACGCCCGCACAGGTTACAGGCCTTCCCGGTACATTCTGCTAATCGCCGCCTGGGCTTCCTCGGACTGTTTTTTCTCAATCCATGCTTTGCGGTCACTCAGAATAGCCAGCATCTCATCGACAACATCCTCGGCGCGCGGGCTGGTGACGCGGTAGAGATAGCCGAGCATCCGCGTGGCGGTAAAGTCCGTGTTCATCTGGCGGTATGCAATTTCCCGGCAGAAGTCATCGGGGTAACCGTTGTGTTTTAACGCACAGTACAATTCGTCATTTCTCGTTTCTGGCATTGCCTGTCTCCCTTTTTCCTTTAAACATTTACGTTTCCGCTGTTCAGGCCTTCCGTCTTTTCCTCAAGTGGCAGCCAGTCCAATGCCTTTTTGATCCACTCATCCCAGAAATCCCATTCATGGCCACCCTTGCTCTCATAGTAGACAATGTCCATGCCGCTCTCTTCCATCCGTTTATGGTAGAGACGGTTTACTTCCAGAAGTCCGTCCTCTGTTCCGCACGCCTGGAATACGGTCGGCACATTGACAGACGGATCTTTTTTCCGTGCTTCCTTTAACTGCTCGATAAGAACAGCCGGGTTTTTGTCACTCTTTGCTGCTTCGACCAGATTTCCGAAATAACCTTCTTCATGTGCAAAGCTGTCCGCTCTGCTCTCTTCCGGATTTTCCAGCACATGAAGTGCACCGGACAGGCAGATCACAGCCCCGAAGGTATCGTGATATTTCAGGCCATTTCTGAGTGCGCCAAAACCACCCATGGAAAGGCCTCCGATAAAGGTGTCTTCTCTTTTTCTGGACAGCGGAAACATTTTTCTTGTAATCTCAACCAGTTCTTCTCCGATAAACTGTCCGTGCATGGCACCGATGGACGGCTGATCCACATAAAACGCATTCTCGCCGGCCGGCATGACAACGGCAAGGTTTTTCTCCTCTGCCCATCTTTGGATTCTGGTTCCATGAACCCAGTCTGTCTCATTCCCAAAAATGCCATGCAGCAAATACAGCGTTTTAAACGGTTTTTCCTCGCGCTCCGGCTGCCCAAAGGTAAATTTGTCGACCGGCAGAATAACCTGCAGCGGTACGGTGCGCATTAAAGTTTTTGACATGAAGCTTACCTGAATAAATGCCATAATAAAAATCCCCCTGTGGATATATATTTTTCTTTATTTTACGCCTTATTTCCGCATTTCGTCAACGTGGAGTTTTGCGTTCCTCCGGTTCCGGCTTGCACCCCGAAGCAATTCACGATATAATTATGTTTATAGCAATCCCAGAAAATAATGCAAAAAATTCAGCACTGCAGAACGTGAATTACTGCGTCACGGATTTTCGTCGTACCCCGGTACGCCTTCAAATCCGTTCCTTGTAATTCGCGCCCTGCAGCACTGCCTTTTTTGCGTTATTTTCTGGTCTTGCTATAGTTTGAATTTTTTCTGTGACAAGATAAGGAGATTTTCTATTATGATAAAGTTGATCGCAACCGATGTCGATGGAACGCTCGTCAAAGACGGCACACTTCTGATCGACCCGGAATATATGACTGTTGTTTCCAGGCTTGTCGACCAGGGCATCTATTTTGTTGTCTGTTCCGGCCGCCAGTTTTCCAGTGAACAGAAGCTTTTCGCTCCGATCAAGGACCGCCTGCTCTACATCTCCGATGGCGGAACTGTCGTGCGCACACCGGAAAAGATTTTGAAAACATATCCGATGGAAACGGCACTCTGGAAATCCATGTGCCGCATGGTACACGACGAACTCCCGTCCTGCGACTGCTTCGCCGCTACCCCGGACTACTGCCTCGCCGAAGATGCCGGAAGCCGCATGTTTCACTGGCTCCGCGACTCCTACGGCTTCGATGTCCGCGAAGTACCGGATCTGTCGAAGGTAGAAAACGAGGACATTATCAAATTCACAATCTACCATCCAACCTCCTGTGAAGAGCTTTGCTCCCCAAATTTCATCCCGGCGTGGAAGCATCAGGCAAAACTCGCTGTCGCCGGTAAGGAATGGTTGGACTGCAACGCCCGCGGCGTCAGCAAATGGACCGGTCTCTCGTTCCTGATGAGCTACTTCGGTCTTACCTCAGACGAAGTCTGCTGCTTCGGCGACAACCTGAATGACATCGAGATGCTTCAGAACGCCGGCAAAAGCTACGCCGTCTCCAACGCCCGAGCGGAAGTCATCGCCTCGGCAAAACACACTTGCCCGCCGTACTGGGAGAACGGGGTGCTGCAGGTTCTGAAAACGTTTTTGAAGGAAACGACAAACCCGTTTTGAATCAAAAAATCCAGGCATCCTATACGGATGTCTGGATTTTTAATTCTCTGTTCCTTTACAGTACCCCATGCGGCGCAATGCCGATGGCAAATTCGACTGCAATCGCTACCAGGACTACCAGCAGCGAAATGATGAATCCGTGCAGCATCGGCTTTGCGCCGGAGCGGCAGAGGGATTTGAAATCGGTGTTCAGGCCGATGGCCGCAAGGGCGGCTACCATCAGGAATTTGCTGATGGTTTTTAATGCGGCTGCTGTGCCTGCCGGGATAAGACCTAAGGAGGTCAGTGCAGACATGGCGAGAAAGCCTAAAATAAACCATGGAAAAATGGATTTGATGCTTACCTTTACAGCAGTGCCTTCTGCTGCCTGTGCTTTTCGCTTCAGATGTACGTTGATGGCGGCAAATGCCAGAACAGCCGGAATGATGGCGAGGGTCCGCGTCAGTTTTACCATGGTTGCGAAATCACCGGCAGCCTCGCTGAATGCGTAACCGGTGGCAACGACGCTTGAGGTATCGTTGACCGCAGTTCCGGCCCAGAGGCCAAACGCGGCATCTGAAAGGCCCATCCAGTGACCGAGGATCGGGAATACGACAATCATGACCGTATCAAATAAAAACGTTGCGGAGAGCCCATAGGCAATGTCCATATCGGTCGCCTCGATGACCGGCGCGATTGCCGCGATCGCAGAACCGCCGCAGATACCCGTGCCAGCGTTGATGAGGCTGCTCGTCTTCCAGTTCAGTCCAAGTGCTTTTCCAATCAGTGCGCCGAGGCCAAAGCACGTTGCCAGGGTAAATACCATAACCGTCAGGGAAAATCTTCCGACCGTCAGCACCGTGCGGATATTCAGGCTCGCCCCGAGCAGAATAATAGCAAATTTCAGGATCTTCTTCGATGTAAATTTAATTCCCGGCGCTGTCACACTGTTCGGCTTGTAAAAGGCATTCACAATCATACCGATAAACATGGCGATGACCGACGCCCCGATAAAGTGCAGTCCGGCGCTCTCCTCCAGGCTTTCCAGGAATTTCGCCGCAGCGGCAATCACCAGTGCAATCGCCGCTCCGGGAATCAGTTTTTTTACGTTTTTCACAATACGTTTCCTCCAGCTTTCTTTTTCCTTTTTCCTTTTTTCTCTCTTTGCCCGTTTATTTTAATATGCTTCCATGATAAAATAAACGCATAACTAAGAATGCATTCATTCCATTTTGTTATGGAGAATTTTACAAAGGAGTTTTTATGGATCAGAAACTGGAAACTTTTTTGACGCTCTGCAAGACGATGCACTACGGCCGCGCCGCCGAACTGCTCCATCTCTCGCAGCCTGCCGTCAGCAAGCACATTCAGGCGCTCGAGGCGCAGTACGGTGTCCGCCTCTTTACGTACCAGGCTCGGCGGCTGCAGAAGACACGGGAAGGCGACATTCTCGAGCAGTATGCTTTTTCTCTGCGCTACAACGAAGAAATGCTTCTCGCGCGTCTTCACGAAAAATCAAAGACTCTGCTCCGCATCGGCGCGACAAAATCCATCGGCGATTATATTCTGCTGCCGGAAATCCGCCGCTTTCTTGCAAAACCGGACCAGCAGCTTCACTTTCTTGTCGACAACACGGCCCATCTTCTCGCAAAACTGGAAGACGGCGAACTCGATTTTGTTGTTCTGGAAGGACTTTTTGACAAGCAGCGCTATGACTTTTTCCTGCTCCGCGAGGAACCGTATCTCGGCATCTGCGCCGCCGGCCATCCCTTCGCCGGAAAACAGATTCCCATCCCGGATCTCTTCTCCGAACGCCTGATTCTCCGCGAAGAAGGCTCCGGCACCCGGAAAATCCTCGAACGCGAACTCACCCAGTCCGGCTACCACGTCAGCGCCTTCTCCGACTGCGCCTGCATCAGTTCCTTTAAACTGTTAAAAGAACTCGTCCGCGAAAACTGCGGCATCAGCTTCGTCTACGAAGCCGTCGTCAAAGACGACCCCCGCTTCGGCCGCTTCTTCTGCCCCCCGCTCACCGGGGCGCACGAACTGAATGTCGTCTACCTCAAAAATACGGACGCGGGACGCTGGGCGCATCAGTTTCTGGAAAGGTGACAGAAAAAAAAAAACGAAGACGCATCATCACTTATGTTTCTGCCTGTTCATCTGTCTGCCCTCTTCCTTATTTTCTCTCTGTAAATTGAATTCCATAATCTTCCAGAACAGGAACAATATCTTCACTTTTCATAAACAATCCGTCTGCCCAATAATAACCATCTTCCAACGTTATTATAACAATCGTAAACGGATGAAAATAATCCATGTTATGCTCGTCTATACCTGGATATAAAGAAAAACAAATTTCATGCCATGTATCTTTTTTAAACTGAACGATTCGTTTTACTTCAAATTCATCCCACGAAATTGTTTTTGAATATTTTCCAAAATGAAGAACACACTTTTCACGATAAAAATATACTCTTCGAAGATTATAGAATATCACGGTTAATCCGAGACATATCACCCCATAGAGAAAACATAGGTAAATGACTGCTTCATGCTTTTCAGGTTTTAGTTCAACAAACAAATATACTAATGTCACATAAAGCCCAAAGCACTCCATACATGCAATTATTTTGGATGGCAGAAAACTTTTTATTTTCATTTCTCGTTATTCACCTTCTCTTACTTTACTTTTTTTAACTCAATCTGGTATTTTTCAATTACTTCTGAAAGTTCATCCCTTCGTATGGCAAGTTCTCTCCTTGTCAATCCATTTACAAAAAACAACGGAGAACCGGCATCATCATCTCTTTACCGGTTCTCCGTTCACTGTCTGTACCAGGACTTTGTCAAATCTTGCGTATTTTTTTACTTCTTTCATCAACGCATCGAGGTCTTTCACGATCTGCTCCCGCTTTCCTGTCGGTCCTATGAAATATTCCCTGCCTCCCATTTCCAGCGGATTTCCTGTCGTTCTTGTCCGTACACCGAATGTAAGTCTTCTGCTACACCTCCGGTAATAAATCGTATAGGTACGCGGTACATAATTAAACAGAGAGCTTTCTATCTCAGAAACCTTATAAAATTCGCCGCTTTCTTTCGCCGCCGCGTACCGCCGGTCCTTCAGGCAGTCCATTTCGGCTACGGAAATAAAGCAGATCAGATAGTCCAGAAACGAAAACACAACCAGAATCAGTGCTTCCACGATTCGTCCCGTCTTTGTTTTATCCAGAATGTGAACATACGTATCCCCGTAAAATACCGCAAAGAAAAGAATAATACTCAAAATAATCTTGATCCACGGCCAGAGACGGGATTTAATTTTTCGGTTTACTTTAAAAACATTGATCCAGTCAAGCAACTATTTTTCCTCCAAAGCTGTAATTATACATATATTTATACTACTCTCTTTTCCCCGTAAAAACAACAGAACTCAGAACACTTCCACTCTTTTTGTAGGTTATTTACTTTCCGTATACTTGACACCGTATGAAGTGAGGAGTTCACAAAATTCGTCGGCGCTGAGCGGTATGATTCCCCAGCTTGGTGCGCGGAATTTGTCAAATATCATGATACTGGTAAATGGATGATAGGTACACCAAAACAAACTGTCATCTTTCTGTTTCGATATGTTGAAGAAAAAATGATCATTGTATCTTTGTATCACAGTGAAATCGTCCCATTCTATCTTTTTTTCATACCCCAAAAAAGATAACTTTATTCCCCATTCGTAAATGTAAATTTGTTTTAGGAGTGCTACAATTGCATATGCTGCCATATTTAAAACGAGCATTACCTCTATTAGAAATATAATACTTGTTTTTAATGAATATGCATGGAACTCATCTTTTCCATTTACCCATATACTCACCACATAGTAATTAATAATAGCACACAGAATCAAATCTACACCTGTACCAAATTTTCCCCATACTACTTTCATGCAATCTTCTCCTCATCATTTCTTACACTTTGCCTTTGCACAAAGCTATTCTTTCTTCATCTTCATGCAAAGGCATCTTAAAACTTTTCTATCTAAGCGCCGGAAGTCCTATCCTTTGCATTTTGATGGAAATCGCGGACTTATTACTCTGCCAGTTTTTCTTTTTCCCTCCACTTTTTTAGCACTAAAGTTGGTATTGCTGTTTTTCTTAAGTGTTGATCCCTTTTTATTTTCCTGTTTCTTGGATTTTCCAAACACTCCATCCAAAACACCGCTTTTTCCATATCCCAGTATCGGAGACTGAAAAAATCTGTAAAAGCACCCAATGCATCCTCAATAATTTCATTTTTTACATACGTATTATACGTTTTAGGTTCGAACACTGTCATTATCGCATCATAAATTCCTGCACCCAATGCTCTTGCTCCATTCCCTGATTCCTGATATTCTGCATAAATCCCTTTCACACCGTTTATTGCGATTGAAAAGAGGATTCCTCGGCCGCCTCCCAAAACACTGCCGATTGCACTTTCTATGGCTACTTCTGCAAGCCCTTCTAAGGTCACTTTCTCATTTGCCATCCCGCACTGTACTGCATATACAAATACACCTTTAACGATATCCCATGCTACTTTTTGGGGATCAATTCCCGAGAGTGCCAGCATCAAAATTCCAAAATCACCATCATCATCCACCGCATTCACCGGATTGTTGCAGCAGTACACATAAAGGTTCTTTCCGTTCATGCTGAACATTTCCGCTTTTACAACATCAAAGTTGTCTGCACAAAGGAATCTGCACAGTTCCGGATCGTAATAGCGGCTGGCGGTGACATAGAGCTTGGTATCGTCATCATAGCAGTAAGCACGATAGCGGAACGGGTTGAGCTTTCCGATATTTTCTCCGCTGGTATCGGTCAGACCGGTCTGTTTTCCCCATGCATCGTAAGAATAGTTTACTACCTGTTTTCCATCGCTGTCAATCAGTCCGATGACATCATTCTGGCTGTTGTACAAGTAATAATACTCTTTTTCTCCCTTTTTCAGCATCAGCGGGGATTTACAAACTGAACCAATACATCTCCATATTTGGTTCCCATCAGTTTATTTCCGCACCAGTAGTTCTTATGGCTGATTCCGTTCAGGTCTTTCCACTGGACTCTGTGTCCTTCGCTGTCGTAATGGTACACTGCTTTCTTTCCGCTTAAAGTCAGACTCTGCAGCAGACTTCCTCTGTACCAGGTCAGTGTTTTTCCCTGATAAGCTGTAATGTTGCCGACCGCATCATAGGAAATGCTGCTGCCATTATAGGAAATAAGTTGATCTTTCCACCCTGAAGTGCGGTAGGTAAACACATCTGTCTTTACCGCAGTGCCAAGTGTTCCCGTTGTATAGGAATACTCTTTTCTCGATGTCATATTCATTCCGGCATCGTAGGTATACGTAATACTTTTATTTTCCCATGCAGAATCCACACGGGTCAGTTCACTCAGCGCATTATACGTATATTTTACTTTTTGAACACCATTTTCGGAAATCGTAGTAATATTTCCCACAGCATCATAAACAAAGGACAGTGTTTTTCCGTTATTGTTGATTTCTTTGAGAAGCAAGGTTGTAATTCCTGCTTTTCTTCCCGTCACAAAAGTGTACCTGTTCTTTCTGCAATGCAGATCGGCATGGAACTCGCAAAAAGACAGCCTGCTGCATGATGGATTAACTCCATTCTTAAGGCAGTAGGCTGTCTTTTCCGCTATACCCGCTCCACTAATAACTGCTGCATCGGTGTGAGTGTTTCGGTTTTCAGTTCATTTAATTCCCTGATCTTATCTGTCGTCGTATAGAATTTCTTCGCGATATCCCACAGGGTATCCCCCGGCTTGACGAAGTAGCAGGTGATGCCTGGTAGCTTCTGGAGTTCTTCGGGATCGCGGTCTTTTTCTTCGACGTACTGCATTACCATCTCTTTTCTGCGGCGGAAGACGAGGGCGTTCAGGTTCAGTACGACTTTGGCTTCGATGTCGCTGCTGTCCGGCATGGTTGTGGAGAGCTGGTCAATGGAGGACTGGAGTTCGTAGCGGCAGTCTGGTCCGATTCCCGGGACTTCGATGGTGTGGCGGAAGGGTATGGCGGTTTCGGCGGCGTAGAACGGCATTTCGTCGTCACTGACCACGTAGAGCGCCCTGAGTTCCACCACACCGGTTACTTCGATGCCGTTTTCTACGATTCTTTCCTCGTCGATCTTGATTTTGCCGTCGCTGTGGCAGATCTGCAGAATTTTATTTTTCGGCACGCGCATCTGCAGTTTGTCGGTCAGGCGGCATTTGGAGGAATTGCGGATCAGAAGGCTCTCCAAAGTCTCCTCCTGCACTTTTGGAATGCATTCTCGGTGCGGATGGTAAACGTCCTGCAGAAGTGATACGGTTTCTTCCTGATACAGACAGATGTCAAGTTCGAGTACGGCCTCCGCCTGCAGGACCCGCTCCTCGCCGTCGGAATCGGGCTGGATTTCGAGTGTGGTCTGGCCGAGTGTGCTTTCGATCCGCGGGATCATCTCGGAGATGCAGCCCTGGCATTCCACTTCTGCCTGGAACGGGAGCGCCTGCTCCACCCACTGCAGCGGGTGATCCTCCTCGCCGTCGCTGTACAGGCAGAAGACAAAGAGTTCTCCCTGCGCACTGACCCGCCCCTCCTCAGAGCGGAGATCGAGACCGCGCACTTCCAGATCCTGCCAGAGAATCTCGTGCAATTCCGGCTTGCCGGACGGAATCGTAAGCTCCTTTTTGACACGCAGCACATCTTTTTTCTGCACTGCAAGCTCAACCACGCGGTATTCCTGCCTTTTTACCGCGACGTCGCTCTCCCCGCGGATTTCCATCGGCACGGCAAGGTCGCACAGTTCCTCGATCCACGCGTGCAGCGTGACGATCGCGCGCACGCCCAGCTTCCGCGAGTTGATGAGATGCAGGTTCAGATCTTCCACTTCCCAGGTGATGCAGACCTTGTCGCCCCCTGTCAGACCATCGAGATGGATCGTCTCGTCGATCGGAAGCTCGCCGGAGAGCTGGCAGATCCGGCGCCGTTCGCCGTCGGAGACGTACAGCAGATGAAAGGTGAGGCCGCCGAATACACGCGCTTTTCCTTCCGAAATCTGCACATCCCCGATCGTCACCTCGCCTTTTTTCTGAATCATCCGCCCCACATCGGGCCGTGCGTCCGGCACATTGTAGTCCTCATCAAACGTAATCTGTGACACCGCTTCGCTTTTTCTGCTGATCTGATGCAGAATCTTTTTTACAAAATCCATAAGGCTCCTCCCACTCTAATCCTCAAATACGACTGAGATTCCCGCCGCCGCTTTCGTTTTCAGCACGACGTAAGGGCAGGAGGCGGCGCCTTTCTGCTCCTCCTTTGCGGCAGGTCCGACGAGTTTTGTCCGCACGAAAACGGCGTTTTCCGATTTCGATACTTCTTCGATCTGTATGGAAAAGCCTCCGCTTTTCTGCTTTCCGTAGCCGCGCAGTATGTAGAGATCGTCCCCGCTCTCGTACGCCATCTGGAACGCGGATTCTTTTTTCCTGCGCAAAATCTGATCGATTTCCGGCGGAAAATCGCCCGGCTTTACAATCGCATACGACAGTTCTTTCCGCTCGCCCTCGCTCACATCTGTGATCCGGCACGATGCCAGGAGCATCAGAATCACCGCCGCCAGAAGAACTCTTCCCCGTCTCTTTTTCTTCATCATTCCAAACGCCGCTTCCTGCTCTTTCTATCCATTGTATGACGGGCCACAGTCTTCTATGACGCAAAATCTTTTTCCGAAAAAGACGAAAGTTATTGCAACCCGCCCCATATATGACGTATACTGAAAAGTACGCAATAACTGAATATCACTATTTTTACCAAGAGGAGAAAAAGATTCATGATTCGTTTTATTCTGGTCATTCTGACCGCTTTTCTGTATCTGATTCTGTCGATCCCGGTGCTTCTTGTTCTGCTTCTGATCCGGAAGAAAAAGCCGGAGGTCTGTGACAAGGTAAGCCGTGCGCTGATCCGCTGGATTTTCCGCGTGATTCTGTTTTTCGCCGGCACGAAGGTCACAGTGGAAGGGCAGGAAAATGTTCCGAAGGATCGTGCCGTTCTCTACATCGGCAATCACCGCAGCTATTTTGATATTCTCGTAACCTACACAACGGTTCCGGGTTCCTGCGGATTCGTAGCGAAAAAGGAGCTGGCGCGCATTCCGCTCTTAAAGAACTGGATGGATCTCATCCACTGCCTGTTTCTCGACCGTTCCGACATCAAGCAGGGTCTGCAGATGATTCTCTCCGGATGTGAGGAGATCAAGAGCGGCACTTCCATCTGTATCTTCCCGGAGGGCACCCGCGGCAAGACGGAGAGCGAGCTGGAGCTCGGCGAGTTCCACAACGGTTCATTCAAGATGGCAATGAAAACCGGCTGCCCGATCATTCCGCTTTCGATTTCCGGATCCAGAGAAATTCTGGAATCACATTTCCCGAAGATCCGCGGTACACACGTTACCGTGACATACGGAAAACCGATTATTCCGGGTGAGCTTACGAAGGAAGAAAAGAAAGAAATTGGAAATTATACGAAAAATATTCTGTTAGAACAATTGAAAGAAAATGCTTGAAAATGCCAGACCCCTGCGATATAATAAATATATAAAAAGAAAGCACCCACTCCAAAGTGGATGCTCTCGAGAAAATGGTTAAATGTTCTTACGAACACCGCCTATCCCGTTTGCCGACGGGGTAGGCATTTTTATTTTCGCTTATTTCTCTTATCGAGAAAGGTAAGCAACGCAATGATGAAGCCTCCGAAGGAAATCAGTAAAGCTAAGATTCCCAGAAAAACCATAATAATTTCGTATGCTGTCATTTACGCCACCTCCCTTCCTATGTATTCATTGGCTCGGGAGGCTACCACCCTGTCATGGGTACTTTCCAATTTAAAATTTTATCATAATTTCTGTGCTGTTTCAAGCATCTCCACAATCTTTCCATATTCCATAAAATGCGATGCCTTCACAAGGATCTGATCTCCATCCTGTAAGAGCTTCGGCAGTTCTGCCATCAGGCTCTCGCGGTCCGCGAAGTGGCGGATTTCCAGTTGCGGGTCTGCCTCTTTTGCTGCTTTCGCAAGGTATTCGCAGAGCGGTCCCGCGCAGTAGAGGGCGTCAATGCCGCAGATTCCGGCGTGTGTGCCGACTTCGGCGTGGAGTGCTGCCTCATCGGTTCCGAGCTCGCCCATATCGCCGAGCACGGCCACTTTTCTTCCCTTCGCCTCTTTCAGAACATCGAGAGATGCCTTCATCGAAACCGGGTTTGCGTTGTAGCAGTCATCGACAACGGTGTATTTTCCTGTCTCGATGATGTGGAATCTTCCGCTCACCGACTGCAGTGTCTCGATTCCCTGTTTGATCTGCTCCAGCGTCAGCCCGTACATGCATCCGACTGCGGTTCCGGCCAGCGCATTGTAAACCATATGGCGTCCCGGAATCGGAATCAGTGCAGAAAAGCTCCCCTGCGGGGTATGAATCCGGCAGGAAATGCCGCGGAAGCCCTGGCTCTCGATCTCATCGGCATAATATTCGTTCTTTTCATCCAATCCGAAATGAACCGGCTTGATGCCGTGAACCGTTCCAACAGTAGACAGCTTATCATCGTCCCCATTGATGATAATGTGCCCGTTCTCACGCAGATGATCAAAGATCTCGGTTTTTGCCTGTAAAATACCATCTCGCGTCTTCAGATTTTCCAGATGGCACCAGCCGATATTCGTGATGACTGCAGTCTCCGGGCGCGCGATCTTCGCCAGACGGTGCATCTGGCCGAAATCGTCGATTCCCATCTCGAGAACCGCCATCTCATCCTCCTCGCGCAGGCGGAAAACAGTAAGTGACAGTCCCAGTTCATTGTTAAAGTTCGCATCCGTTTTCAGCACACGGTATTTCTGCGCCAGCACCGACGCGATCGTCTCCTTTGTACTGGTCTTTCCAACACTTCCCGTAATGCCGACAACCGGAATATTGAGCTGCTGCATATAGTATTCTGCCATTGCTTTAATGGCCTCCATGGAATCCTTCACGAGGATATACGGGCATGGCGGTGTTTCAAGTTTCTGCTCGGAAATGACAGCAAGTGCGCCTTGAGCAGCCACATTTGGGATAAATTTATGGCCGTCCACACGCTCACCCGGAATTGCAACGAAGAGGCTTCCCTCTCCCGCTTTCCGGCTGTCCGTCACGATATCCGTGACTTCCGCTGTTTTCTTTTCTTCCGGTCCGAAGTAGATTCCGCCGCACACCTCTGTGATGTGCGCAAGTGTCATATTTTTCATGCGTTGTTACCTCTTTTTCTGAGAGAAAGCTGGATCAGCAGCTCGCAGAGTTCCGGATAGGAAATGCCGAGTACCTGCGCCTCCTGCGGCAGAAGGCTCGTCGGCGTCATGCCCGGGAGGGTATTTGCCTCGAGGCAGTACATTCTTCCGTCTTTGCGCATCATAAAATCAAGACGGCAGTAATTTTCGATACCAAGGGCAGCTACTCCGTCCTCTGCGTGCTTCTGCATTTCTTTCGTCTGCTCCTCCGTCAGTACGGCCGGGCAGGTATCAACAGTAGCTCCGGCTTTGTATTTGTTCGTGTAATCATAAAAGCCTTCGATCGGCGCGATCTCGATGATCGGATATGCTTTTCCGTCTACAACACCGACAGAGAACTCCCTTCCCTCAATATATTCCTCAACAACAACTTCCGGCTCATAGGAGAAAGCATCCTTCATGGCCTGCCAGTATTCCTCGTTCGTATGCGCGATATAAACACCGACGCTGGATCCGCCGCAGCACGGTTTTACAACAACCGGAAGCTCCAGTCCGAAGCTGGAAAGCGGCTCGCTCTCCTGGCCTTTTTTCAGGGTAACGCCGTTCGGGGTCGGCACGTTGTGTGCGCGGAAAAACTGTTTGGTGATGGATTTATCCATCGCAAGGGCACTGCTTAAATAGCCGGTTCCGGTGTACGGAATACCGAGCAGATCAAACGTTGCCTGTACCTTTCCGTCCTCTCCGTTTGCGCCGTGCAGGGCAAGGAAAACAACGTCTGCTGCCTCGCAGAGCTCCAGCACGTTTCTTCCAAAGAATCTGCGGCGGGATGCGATCATCTCATCTAATTTTTCATCAAAGCTGTGCATGTACTCTGCTGCTTTGTCTACATCATAGTTCTCTTCTGCAAATGCATCTTCCAGATTTCCGTTCACTTCGATCCCGCAGAAAATATCAACAAGAACTGCCTGATGATTTTTCTCGCGGAGTGCCTTACATACCATAGTTCCGGAAGTGATGGATACCGAACGTTCTGTGCTGGTTCCTCCAGCTAATACTACTATCTTCATCTATTTTAATCTCCTTTATCTTTATAGACCGGTCTGCTGTGTGGGCTGCGGCCCTGTTACATCGTCCAGGCTATAGTATACGATAACCGGGTCACCAATTTCAATAGCATTGAACACTTTTTCTGCTTCTGTGTATGGGGTATTCACACATCCGTGGGATCCGTTCGTCAGATAGATGTCCCCGCCGTACTCGGTACGCCAGCTCGCATCGTGGATTCCGACGTCGCCGTTAAACGGAAGCCAGAACATGACATGGCTCGGATAGAGCTTGAAATCACAGTCACTTTTTTTCGCATCCACCGCCCAGACACTGCCTGCCGGAGTGTCATAGCCCGTCGCATGATTGCCCGTTGTGACCGGTGTCTCCGTCACGAGAACACCATCCTTGTAGCACCACATTTTCTGCTGCGAAATGCACACCTCGACGTATGTATTTCCGATATCATTGGCCGAGCGGTCATTGGCCGTATAGAGGTAAACCGGGTCGAGATTTCCCTGTGTTTCGTCCTCGATCGCCTGCAGAAGTGCCTGCGTCGTCTCCTCCTTGTCGATGCACCAGCCGTAATCGCCGCCCGCATTCAGGTTAATGGTCGCGCCAAGACTCGTTTTGAAGGTATGCGCCAGCCCGAAGGTGTCCGTCTCATACGCCATATGGCGCACAAAAGCTGCCGCTTCGTCCTGCGAAATCGTGTAGGTTCCATCCTCCCCCTGTACGAGCCAGCTCTGTAAGGTCGCCCGGTCTATGGCATAGCTGTTTTCACCGATTGCATACGTGATCCGCGCCGCTGTCAGGTGGTTCAGTTCCGCCATTTTCCCATTCAGTGCTTCATCATCCTGCGTAATGTCCGGTTTCCGGTAAACATCTTTTTCTTCCAGATCCACGCTCGCCGCTCCGGCATCCAGCGCCTCGATGACAGCCTGCTCCGCCTTCTCATAGTCCACCTGCTCGCCCTCTGTTTCCGGCACAATAACGTACGAGGTTCCGTCATCCGTCAGATACGCATCCGTCGGCGCTTCCTGCTGTTCTTCCTGAAACCCTTCCATCGTCTGCAGTTTTTCCTGCACCATTTCTTTGTCATAGACAGAGTCCGCCGCCACCTGGTTTTCTTTCTCTTTCCAATAGAATGCAGGCCATGCAAGAGTATTCTGGGACTCCAGCAGTTTTTCCACCGCGTGGTCGTCCACATACGTGAGGCCGATCTCCGTGCCGCTTAATGTCTCTGTTTTTCCACCGCGCTCGGTAATGCTGAGTGTATAATCCACAATGTGCTTCTGAATTTCCTCTTTGACCTGCTCTGCGGTCAGCCCTGCGCAGTTCAGTCCGTTGATCGCGGTTTTCGGGAAAAAGTGGGATGCATAGTAATGCCCCACGCCCGCGTAACCGCCTGCGGCCGCAAGGAGTATGATTCCTGCGGCAATTCCTATTACTTTCTTTTTCATGTTTTTCCTTTCTGTCCCATAGAAAATTTCTTTTTAACTTTCTAATAGAAAAAAGCCGGAACTCCCACACCAGAGTTCACAAAAACTGTGTCCCCCGGGAGAATCCGGCTTTTGTATTTTTACTTATCTGTTATTTGCTTTCCAGAATCTTATCCACGCTGACCAGTTTGACACTCAGCACGAATACCTGACCTGCGATTTCCAGCTCTTCCGGTGTCGGGAAGGACGGTGCAATACGGATGTTGGAATCCTGCGGATCGTTGTGATATGGATACGTTGCGCCCGCGCCTGTCATGGTAAGACCGGCCTCTTTTGCCTTTGCAACGATCTTCTTTGCGCATCCCTCCATCGCATCGAAGGAGATGAAGTATCCACCGTTCGGTTTTGTCCAGGAAGCGATGCCAAGGCCGCTCAGCTCCTGATCCATTACCTGCAGAATTGCCTCGAATTTCGGTCTTAAGATCTCAGCATGCTTTTTCATCTGATTCATCACGCCGTCCAGGTTCTGGAAGAATTTTACATGGCGCAGCTGATTCAGTTTATCATGACCGATGATCTGGAAGTTCATGTACTCCTGTGCCTCTTTGAGGTTTGCCTCAGAAGAAATGAGAGCTGCAATTCCGGCTCCCGGATAGCTTACTTTCGAGGTGGATACGAACTCATAGACCATATCCGGATTTCCGGCTTTCTCGCACTCCTCGATGATGTTCAGCAGGTGATCCTGTCTGTCATCATACAGGTGATGGATAATGTATGCATTATCCCAGAAAATACGGAAGTCTTTGGCTGCCGGTTTCAGGTTTGCAAATCTTCTGACGGTCTCATCGGAGTAGGTGTAGCCCTGCGGGTTGGAGTATTTCGGTACACACCAGATTCCCTTGATGGCGTCATCTTCTGCAACGAGTTTTTCTACCATGTCCATGTCCGGTCCTTCCGGCGTCATCGGAACATTGATCATCTCAACGCCGAAGTACTCGGTTACACCGAAGTGACGGTCATAGCCCGGTACCGGACAGAGGAATTTTACTTTGTCCAGCTTGTTCCACGGAGTGCAGCCTGCAACGCCCTTCAGGAACGAACGTGCTACGGTATCAAACATAATGGTAAGGCTGGCGTTTCCGTAAACGATGACGTTTTTCGCCGGAACCTCACAAATATCTCCGATCAGTTTTCTTGCTTCCGGAATACCGGTCAGTACACCGTAGTTCCGGCAGTCGGTTCCATCTTCTGCGAAGGTGTCTTCATTTTTCGAGAGAACGGTAAGCATTCCTTCCGTGAGATCTAACTGGGCTGCTGCAGGTTTTCCTCTGGAAATATTCAGATTGAGGCCTTTTGCTTTTACCTCTGCAAATTCCTGCTCCAGTCTGGCTTTCTCGGCAACTAATTCTTCTTTGGTCCATTCGATATACGGTTTCATGAAACGTCCTCCCTTGTACTTTCCTTACCCGTTTTTCAGGTTTCTTGCTCAACTAAAGACCATTTTACCAGATCATGAGTTTCTGTCAAGGAGAACTTGCATGTTTTATACACTTTTCAGCATTTTATCCCACTTTTTGCAGTTTTATACTTCATTTCCTGCAATTTCAGCCAAATGTTTTTCGTATGACGGACATACGTCCGCTGCCAAAAGATGTTTTAAACGTTGTCAGACTGCCATCTTCCCGATGCACCGCACGGCAGAACAAGGCCGGTCGACTTGACCGGAAGGCCGATTTCCTGTGCTTCTACGTGGCCTTTGTACTGTTTTAATTCCAGGGAAATCATGTACGTCAGGACAGCCGGTGCAAGTCCTGTCGTGTAAGAATTCACAAGGAAGAACAGCGGGTCATCGCTTAAGAGCTGCGTGCAGAGCCTGATGAACGGATGAATCGACTCCTCGATTTTCCAGATCTCGCCCTTTGGTCCTCTTCCGTAGGACGGCGGGTCCATGATGATCGCGTCGTAGTGGTTGCCTCTGCGGATCTCGCGCTCGACAAATTTGGTGCAGTCATCCACAAGCCAGCGGATCGGCTTGTCCGAAAGGCCGGACACGGCAGCGTTCTCTTTTGCCCAGTTGACCATGCCTTTGGATGCATCGACATGTGTGACGCTTGCGCCTGCTGCGGCCGCTGCGAGCGTTGCGCCTCCCGTGTAGGCGAACAGGTTCAGCACTTTAATCGGGCGGTTGGCACGGCGGATCAGATCGCCGAACCAGTCCCAGTTCGTTGCCTGCTCCGGGAAAAGGCCGGTGTGTTTGAAGCTGAACGGTTTCAGGCGGAAGGTCAGGTCTTTATAGTTGATCTCCCACTGCTCCGGCAGATGGAAAAACTCCCATTCTCCTCCGCCCTTGCTGCTTCTGTGATAATGACCGTTTTTCTTTTTCCAGCCCGGATTTTCTTTTTTCGTGTTCCAGATGACCTGCGGGTCTGGTCTTACCAGAAGGTAATCTCCCCACCGCTCCAGTTTTTCTCCGCCGGACGTATCCAGCACTTCATAATCTTTCCATCCATCTGCTATCCACATTTTATTGGTTTCCTTTCTCTTTTATCTCAAAATTTATCGTGTTCTGAATTGTACGTTCCTATGATACCATAAAAGTATTGTTTTTCCAAAACATTTCTTATATCATAGTTCTGGGCATCCGCGCATTTGATCCGGAAATCTGCCCGTGGAAAGGATTTTTCTCATGGAAACCGTACTCTTATATCAGATCAAAGGAACGAAAACAGCTGTGCTTTTAAAGCCGGTTCTCTTAAAGCTCGGTATCCGCGTGCGCATTGTGGAACCGGAACAGTATCTCCAGTCGATCGGATTTCTTGCCGGAAATAAAGCATTTGCAGAATCCCCCGAAGCCTATGACGGCGCCGGATTTGATGAACCAATGATGGTCATGGCCGGCTTTTCCGAGCGGAAACTCGATCTTTTTCTCACCGAAATGCGCCGGAAAAAAGTGCCGCCGATCGCCCTCAAAGCCATCGTCACAACGCAGAACCAGGCGTGGAATTCGCTGCAACTCTACAGAGAATTAAAAGAAGAACACGAAAAAATGAAATCGTACCGGAAATAACTGGTCTGGTCAAAAAATCCGGAATTGGAACTTTTTCTTCATGCCACCACTCCCTATAATAGGGTGCAATCAAGGAACGAAAGTTCCAGATACCAAAGGAGTGAGTTGTTATGAAAAATGAAAAAGTCTGGAAAATCGCAATGACAGGTGTCTTTGCAGCCCTTTCCTACGTTGTCTTCACCTTCCTGCAGTTCAAAATCTGGCTGCCAGGCGGAGATGCCACCTCAATCCATTTCGGAAACGCTGTCTGTGTGCTCGGTGCACTGATTCTCGGCGGTGTTTACGGCGGAATCGGCGGTGCGATCGGCATGACCATCGGAGATCTTCTCGATCCGGTCTATGTGGTATACGCACCAAAGACCTTCATCTTAAAATTCTGCATCGGCCTCATCGCAGGACTGATCGCACACAAAATCGGTAAAATCAACGAACAGACCGATCAGAAACAGATCTTCAAATGGGCACTGCTTGCAGCCATCGGCGGACTTCTGTTCAATGTGATCTTCGATCCGCTCATCGGTTACTTCTACAAACTGGTTCTTCTTGGAAAACCGGCAGCAGAGGTTACCTTAAGCTGGAACGTAGCGGCAACTTCCATCAACGCCGTACTTTCCACCATCGCTTCCGTTGTCATCTACATGGCACTGCGTCCGGCTCTTCAGAAATCCGGACTGTTTAGCCAGGTAAAGGCAGCAGCGAAATAAAAAAACAAATTTCATTTACGCGATATCAAAAAAAGTCACCATGTTCTATTTCGAACCGGTGACTTTTTTCATGCATTTCTTTTTATTTTTCAGCGGTGGCTGCTGCCTCTTCTTCCTCGTGCTTCGGGGTCAGCTTCTCGCTGATGAATCCATTTTCTTTCATCTTCTCTTACTCCTCATCTTTTGTTTTTTCTCCGGCGAACCACGCTTTTTCAATCATTTCCAGTTCCCGTATATCAATACAGTTGGGAATGCTTCCTTCTCTTACCGCCTTCTGGCACTCTTTGAGATCCATCCAGCGGACTGCTTCTACTTCCGACTCCTGTAGATGCAGTTTTTCCGCCTCGACCGGCTTCGTGTAAAGATACACGGCGCTGACCTCATGATCGTGGAACGGTTTTCCGTAAAAAACACCGTGTGATACTTTTTCCAGCAGGCCAAGATCCCTCAGCTCCTCTGCCTCTGCGTGGATGCCGAGCTCCTCGCCGATTTCCCGCAGAGCCCCTTCCAAATATGTATCGCCCGCCGAAAGATGGCCGGCGCTTGAAATATCGTAGCAGCCCGGATTCGAATCTTTCCAGGCACTCCTTTTCTGCAGCAGTACCTCACAGCCGCTCTTCTCATTCGCCCGTGCAATCCAGATATGTGCCGTTCCGTGACACCGTCCCTCACTGTGCGCCACGCCGCGTTCTACGATGGTTCCGGTCGGCGTGCCGTCGCCTGAGCGCTCCTCAAAAAGTTCCATCTGTTTTCCGTTCAGCACCGCTTCTGCGAGCGTGTCGCCCACATACCGCAGCTTCAGGGAGAAAAACGGCTCGTCTTCATTCAGAAGGCGGAAAAAGATTTTGTCTCCCTCCCACAGATTCAGGTGCAGGACGTCCTCTTTTTTCACCCAGGCGAGTTCGCCCTCATCACATGCAGTCGGTTCTCCCGTGAATCCGTCTGCCGTGTAGAGACACATATACTCCATGTACTCCACCGTTTTGCTGTTTTCTGCCTCTGTCACAAAGGTAACAAGACCGCGGAAACGCCAGCTCGTCAGCGTGTAGCCGGTTTCCTCTTTTACTTCACGCAGCAGGCATTCCTCCGGGCTTTCGCCAAGTTCCGCATGGCCGCCGACGCCGATCCACTTGTCCTTGTTGACATCGTTCTTTTTCACCGTGCGGTGCATCATCAGATAGCTGTCATCCTTTTCGATGTAGCACAGCGTTGTCATGCAGCCTCTGCCTCTTTCTTCTGTTTTTTCCTCCATCTTTGACTCCCTCCGTCGTGTGCCGGACTTCTTTCCGCTTCTTTTGTTTTTCAGGAAAAATGTATTTCTGCACACACCTTTTTCTCGTTTTCTATTCTACCATACTTTTTCAGAATTCCAGCAACAAATTTCTATCTTTTTGCAGATCTTTCACGAAAAATGTAACGACCATTCCGCATCTTCTTGACTCTCACACAGTGCTGTGTTAAAGTGTCTGTAATTGATGTTTTGTCACCCGTAAACAACGTTTCTTATCATTTCTTACATTTGAGGTTTTCATGATGGAAAAACAGACGATAGTTGTGAAAGTCGGCACCAGCTCCCTGACACTCTCAGACGGAACGATGGATGCTGAAAAAATACGGAACATTACGACCCAGCTTGCCGCGCTGCAGACGGCAGGCCACCATGTGATTCTCGTTTCCTCCGGTGCGATCGCCGCAGGCTTTTCCCGTCTCGGCTTTAAAAAACGGCCGACGAAAATTGCCGATAAACAGGCTGCCGCTGCTGTCGGCCAGGGCCTTCTGATGGAGGAATACACGAAAAATCTGATGGCGTACCAGATTCCGTGCGCGCAGATTCTTTTGAACCGCAGTGACTTTGAGGACCGCCGCCGCTATAAAAACATCTTCGGCTCCCTCTCCGTCCTGCTCGGGCGCGGTGCGATTCCGATCATCAATGAGAACGATACGATCGCGATTGAGGAGCTGAAGGTCGGCGACAACGACACGCTCTCTGCCCAGGTGGCTGCGATGCTGCATGCATCGCTTCTGATTCTGCTGACCGATATCGACGGGCTCTACACTGCCAATCCAAAGAGTGACCCGAATGCGCGCCATATCGACGTGGTAAATGAGATCACGCCGGAGCTCACTGCTGCGGCAGGCGGTGCGGGATCGGGCAACGGAACGGGAGGCATGACAACGAAGCTCTCCGCCGCTTCGCTTGCCACAAGAGCCGGTGTGCCGGTTCTGATCTGCTCCTCGGCGGAGGAAAACAACATTGTGCGTGCGGTGAAAGGAACCGCAAAAGGAACGTACTTTACCGCCAGCGGCCACAACATGAAAACGCGTCTGCAGTGGATGGCATTCTATGCGCCGAGTGCGGGCAATCTCTACGTCGATGAGGGTGCCGCAGAAGCACTTGCTGTTCAGGCAAAGAGCCTGCTTCCCAAAGGCATCGTGGCAGTCGAAGGCGATTTTAAGAAAGGCGATGTCGTCAGCGTCTTCCGGCGCGGCAGCCATGAATATCTCGGAAAGGGCATTGTCAACTATGACCGGCCGGATCTGCAGAAAATCATGAACGAAAGCACCAGCCACACGGAAGCAATCAACCGCGATAACTGGATCGGCGCGGAATAAATGGTGCCGAATAAAGCATTCTTTTGTTTACGAAAATTCCCCTCCGTGTTATAATATCTGTATTCAGCCGGCTGCAGGTTTTTCTTTCAGCGAGGAAAGGAAGCTGCATCCGGTTTTCCATGTGCTTTTGGTTTTACTTCGAGAGCACAGCAAACACAAAGGAGGGTTTTTACCAATGAAATACGATTTTACATCTCTGATGAACCGCAGCGGCCACGATTCGATCGCTGTCGATCAGATCCCGATTCCGGGTGCGGAAGTCAAAGAGGGCTTCTCCCGCATCCCGATGTGGGTGGCCGACATGAACTTCCCGTCTCTTCCGACCATTCAGGAAGCAATTCACGCGAGAGTCAACGAACCGCATTTTGGCTACTTTAATCTGCCGGATGCATATTTTGACAGCATCATCCGCTGGCAGAAAGAGCGCAACGGTGTGGAAGATCTGCCGCGTGAGGCGATCGGCTATGAGAACGGCGTGCTCGGCTGTGTTGCTTCGGCTGCTGCCGCTTTTACATCCCCGGGCGAATCCATTCTTCTGCATTCCCCGACATACATCGGTTTTACCGGTGTTCTTGAGAACTGCGGACGCAATATCGTTCTCTCCGATCTTGTTCAGGATGAGAACGGCGTATGGCGTATGGACTACGCCGATATGGACCGCAAGTTAAAAGAACACAACATTCATTTCGCGATTTTCTGCTCTCCGCACAACCCGACAGGCCGTGTCTGGGAGCGCGAGGAAATTGAAAAGGCGATGGAAATTTACAAAGCAAATGAATGCGTTGTCATCTCCGATGAGATCTGGTCTGACCTGACACTGCCGGGCTTCAAACATATCCCAACGCAGTCCGTTTCGAAGGATGCACGCGAGCGCACCATCGCACTTTATGCACCGTCCAAGACCTTTAACCTGGCTGGCCTTGTAGGCTCCTACCACATCATCTACAACCGCATGCTGCGCGACCGTGTGGAGAAGGCTTCGTCCCTTTCTCACTACAATTCTCCGAACGTACTCTCTGTTCATGCGCTGATCGGCGCTTACCGGCCGGAGGGATACCAGTGGGTGGATGAACTGCGCGAAGTGCTGAAATCGAATGCGGATTATGCGTACAACTACATTCTCGAGCATTTCAAGGGCGTGAAGCTTTCCAAACCAGAAGGAACGTACATGCTGTACCTCGACTGCGAGGAGTGGTGCAAGGAGCATGATACCGATATGGATACACTGCTGAAAGCCGGTGTTGCTGTCGGCGTGATCTGGCAGGACGGACGGCCGTTCCACAGACCGTATGCGATCCGCCTGAATCTGGCACTGCCGCATGTGCTTGTGAAAGAGGCATTTGACCGTATGGATAAGTATGTATTCAATGCGAAATAATTGTATTTTCTAATTTTATAAGCCAAACATAATGAAAGACCGAAACGGACATTTTCCTCTGCCGTTCCGGTCTTTCGCTGTTTTGTGCATCCTGTTTTTTCAGTTTTGCTCCAGCTCCCGCTGTGCCAGCATCTCTTCCACGTTGATGCCGTACTTCTTTAAATTGACGCGGCCGTTTTCCAGCACAATGCCGTCTGCCTCCAGCATATCCGCCTGTTTCCCGGCGCCGCCGAAGACAAATTCCGCGGCCAGTTCGCCTTTGGAGTTTACCACACGGTAGCATGGAATGTGCTCCGGATCTGTGTTTTTATGTAAGGCGTTTCCCACGGCACGCGCCATCTTCGGCTCGCCTGCAAGCGCTGCTATCTGGCCGTATGTCGCCACTTTTCCGCGCGGAATCTGCTTTACCGCCTCATAGATTCTTTTGGTCGGGCTGTCCGTGATGATGTCGTAGCTCTCGGCGATCATGGTACGCACAGCGTCATCGGGTACGGTTCCGTCGAGGAGAATCGTGTTCCAATGTTCTTTGTTCTGATGATATCCCGGGATAACTGACGCGAATGCATCGCGCCAGTAGTCCCGCCATTCCGGGTTTGCTTTTACATTCAGCTGAATGATTCCGTCCTTTTCATAGACCCACAGAAATGCCTTTTTGCTTCCTTTCACGCGGATGAGCTGCCAGTTGTCATCGTGAAACGGCGCTTCCTGATATGTGTCCGGGAAGGAAAGGCCATAGGATAGCGCTTCTTCTCTTGTCTTCATTGCAGACTTCCTTTCTTCCTGTCGCGGGTGTTTTGATGTTTTTTCCGCAAAACACCCGCTTTTTCTGTATTCGTCCTGCCGCTGCGATTCTGCTTTTTTCTGCGGCATTTTTCTTTATTATATCATTCCGCCTGCTTCTGCGCAATTTTTCACCTGCTATTTTTTCATCTTCGGCTGGAAAATCCAGCTTGCAAGATACGCGAAAATCAACGCCGCTGATGTTCCGACAGCCCCCGCCTTTAATCCGCCCTGGAACAATCCTAAAAATCCGCTTTCTTTTACGGCATCTTTTACTCCCTGAAACAAAAGATGCCCGAACCCGAGCAGCGGCACCGACGCGCCTGCCCCGGCGTATTCTGCAAATGGATCGTAGAGTCCCAGAAAGCTCAACACCGCGCCCGTGCAAACAAGCGTTACCATAATTCTTCCCGGCAGCATTTTCGTGCGGTCGAGCAGAATCTGGCACAGGGCACAAATGAGGCCGCCGACCCAGAAGGCATTGAAATATTCCATAAACGTTCCCATTTTACACATCCTCCTCCCTCTCGACTACAACCGCCTGTGCAATACCAGGCACGCTGCTGCCCTCCTGAAAGCTGACCTTCGACATCAGCGCACCAGTCGGTACAAACAGAATCCTCTTCCACTCTCCGTTTTCCAGCTTCGGCAGCAGATACTCCGCCAGCACCGATGCCGCACAGCCGCAGCCGCTTCCGCCCGCGCCGGTGTCCTGTTTTGCCGGATCGAAGATCAGCATGCCGCAGTCACTGTGCTGTTCCGAGATATCGTATCCTTTTTTCTTCAGCAGCTCCAGCAGAATTTCCCGCCCCACAACGCCGAGATCTCCCGTCACAATGCGGTCGTAATCGGCCGGTTCCCGGTTGAAATCGACGAGGTTCTGTGCAATCGTATCGCACGCAGCGGGGGCCATGCAGGCGCCCATGTTCTGGTTGTCTTTCAGCCCGTAATCAATGATTTTTCCCGTCGTAGCGCCCGTGATTTTCACTCTGCTCTTCGTTTTTCCAAGCACACACGCGCCGCTTCCCGTCACCGTCCAGCTCGCGGACGGCGGGCGCTGGTTTCCGTAGGCGAGTGGAAAACGGAACTCCTTCTCCGCCGTTCCAAAATGGCTCGATGTCACCGCCAGCACCCGGTCACCGTATCCCCCTGCGACTGCCATCGCGCCAAGCGAAAGCGCCTCTCCCATCGTCGAGCAGGCACCGAACAGGCCGTAGAGCGGGCAGTTCAGATCCACCAGGCCGAACGATGATGCGATTGACTGTGCCAGAAGATCGCCCGCAAAAATCATGCGGATCTGCTCCGGCCTCACATTGGCTTTCTGCATTGCCAGCTTCGCGGTGGCAAGCTGCAGTTCACTCTCGCCCTCCTCCCAGCTCTCCTGCCCGCACATCGGGTCCGAAAGCGTGTGCGAAAAGTATTCGCCCAGCGGTCCATCCTTTTCCTTTTCTCCTACAATCGCCGCGCTGCCCTCGATATAGACGGCTTTGGCAAACGAGATGCTCTGCTTTCCTGTCATCTGTCTCATCGGCAAATTCCTCCGTTTTCTTATTTTGCGTCTTACCATTTCTGACCTTCAGTATTTCCGTTTTTTCCATTCTTACGCATGATTTTCCTGTTTTAGGGAACTCTGTACGCTGTAGCACAAAAATCCTGTTTCAGAAACTTTTAGAGGAATGTTTTTCATGAGTGAAATGCTGTATCTTCAGACGGAGCGGAATATCAAAATCACCAGTCCCGTCGTGACGCTCGGCGATGTGGCGCAGCTTTCCTGTTCAGACGGCGCTGTCCTTGCCCGCAATCAGGTCCGCCGCGTGGCGCATCTTCCCGATGACGGATACGGACGCTACGTCTGCTCCGCCTCCACCCTCGTCCGCCTCGTCACGGAGGCCGAGGAGCACGTCGATGTCACCCACATCGGCGAGCCGAATTTTATTTTAACGTACGAGGATCCGCGTCAGAAAAACACCTGGATCAGCTGGTGCAAAACGATTCTGGTCGGCATCCTTACGTTTATCGGAACTGCGTTTTCCATTATGACCTTCCACACCGACATCGGCGTCCGCGAGCTGTTTTTGGATGTTTACACCCGTTTTCTCCCGCAGATGACGCCCGGATTTTCGGTGCTGGAAATTTCATATTCCATCGGCATCGGCCTTGGCGTCGTGCTCTATTTCAACCATTTCGGACGGCGGAAATTCACGAAGGACCCGACGCCGCTCGAGGTGGAAATGCGGGTCTACGAGGATGATATCGATACGACCATTATCGAACAGGACGACCGCTCCGGTAAAGGAAAGGAGGCTTTTCATGCGAATCCTGCCAGAGATCCTGCTGATCACAGCCGGTCTTAGCCTTGGCTTTTTCATCGCGAGCGGCCTTGTCGCGCTTGTGATCGGCCTTGGCATCGTGACACGGTACGCCGGCATCACAAAGACAGCAGGGAGCCTGCGTTTTTACGAATGCTGCTGTATGGCCGGGGCGCTGTTCGGCGATCTTTTCTCGCTTGGCACCTTCTCGTTTTCCCTGCCCTCCTGGACGGCCGGTGTGTTCTGGCTTTTTGCGGGCATTTATCTGGGAAGCTGGATCATCGCGCTCGGCGAAGTCGTCAACCTGTTTTCGATCCTCTGCCGCCGGATCGGACTGACGCGCGGACTGCCGTTTGTAATTCTCTGCATGGCGGCAGGGAAAATCGCGGGCTCTCTCTATTATTTTGCAAGTGGATTTCAATAAGAACTGGAGGTAAGATGTGATGCAGAGTTTAAAAAGTGAACGGGCAAAAAAAGAATACGAACAGTTTGTCAAAGAGGTGACGCCAAAGCAGAATCTCTTCTGCAATATGGCAAAAGCCTTTATCGTCGGCGGTCTGATCTGTGTCGTGGGGCAGATTCTGCTCCATATCGGCAAAACGCAGTTCTCGCTCAGCAAAGATGACGCCGGCTCCTGGTGCTCGCTGATTCTGATCCTTAGCAGTGTGATTTTAACCGGCCTCAACATCTATCAGAAAATCGTCACCTTTGCCGGCTGCGGTGCGCTCGTCCCGATCACCGGCTTTGCCAACTCGGTTGCAGCTCCTGCGATTGAATATAAAAAAGAAGGACAGGTCTTCGGCATCGGTGCGAAAATTTTCACCATCGCCGGACCTGTCATTCTGTACGGTGTCTTTGCAAGCTGGCTGCTCGGCTTTCTCTATTGGCTGTGGACCGCTGCCGGGAACTGGTTTTAAATCAGTTCCGCAGCGCTTCCGCCTCTTCTTTTGTGCAGCCCTCGCGGCTGTAACGGGCTTTTTCATAGCCGTCGTGCAGCCGTCTCATGCCGTCGCCGGAAAGCTCGTTTCTCTCTTCCAGCTCCGCCGGGGTTTCGACTCCGGTCGGCTGGTATTTTCCGGCTTTTTTGATCGTTTTTTTATACTGCCGGCGGATACGCATATTCGGGGAGAGATAGCCCTCTTTCTTTTCCCGCCGCCACGGCAGATTTTCCCGTTCGTCGTTTCCCTGATGCAGGAAGAGAACTTCGTCCTCCTCATCCTCTGAGAAGGCTTTTCCCGCATTTTTTACGCTCTGGTAAATCGCCCGCAGAACCGCGATTCCGACGGCAACCATCACAAGATACATGACCGCCGTAAAAAGATTCTGGATCCACTGCGGCATCGGTTTGTACTCTTTGTCCCCCAGCATATCGGACAGATCGGCCTGCTCCATGCCCTGCGGCGCCTCGACCTCCGGTGTTTCGATCGTAAGATCGCTTTCCAGCTCTTTCGGCTCATAACCTGCGATCGCCTCCGCAATCGGATCCTTTCCGTAGAGCGCCGATGGGAGCACGAACAGTACCAGAAGGAGTACTGCAATTTTCAGGATCAGTTTTCCCGTCCGCTGCATCATCTCCACCGGGAGATTGGCGATTTTCTGATGGTCACGGATGAACCCGTGCATGCCGTCGAGGTACTGGCAGAAGAAGCACAGGAATACATCTGCAAAGAAAAACCAGTAGATCAGATGCCAGTAGAACGGCATTTTCATCAGCACACCGATCACATACTGTATCATAAACCAGAGAAAATGAAGGGGCTTTGGCTCATCGAGGAGCGTCGGGATCTCCCACACTTCCATATCCGCCAGCGGCATTGAGCCGGCCGGCAGTTCCTGCGCTGCTTTCTTTAACTGGCCTTTGCGGATTCTGACATAGCCGCGGATCAGGAAAATCACAGCGGCCATAAGACCCGTCATCACGCCGGAAAGGCTCTCCAGAAATGCAGGAGAAATACCGTTCTCAAACTTGTTTTTTCCATCGTTTGCCGCCACAGCCGCTTCAATTACCGCTGCCGCCTGCACACTGAACAGGGAACAGAAAAATTTCGCTGCCAGATACGTCACCGCGCAGACCGCAATTCCGCCAAGCAGAAACTGCCAGAGTGCTTTCGTTTTCCGGATCAGAATCCAGCTTGCGGCGGCCGGAATCAGCAGCAATAAGGATATGGCGCAGAAATACAGCGCCTCCCTTCCCGTCAGCTCCAGAAAACCGGCGGCAAAGCCATAGATGCCGGCGAATAAAAGCCAGACATGAAGCCAGGTCAGCGGGATCTGTACCGGTGTCTTTTTTATTTCCATGGTTTCACCTCCCAGCCGATTGCGGTGTACGCACGGTTCTGCTCCGACGGAACTTCTTCGCCCGGCAGATACGGAATCACCCACAGCACCTGGTTCTGCGCACCGGAGAGCAGATGAAGCGCCTCACGGACCTCATCGGTTCTGTTTTTGGATACGACAACGTAGGTGTGGCCGGTGAGCTCTTTTTCCGCCTCTTTGTGCAGAAACTCCGCGCTGCCTGTGAGATTGCCCCCAAGCTGCACGCACGCCAGTTTCCGGTTCAGCTCCGCTGTTTTTCCGGCGCCCGCTGCCAGATGGACACGCAGCTCCTCGCCGGTCTCCTCATCTTTCGCATTGCTCTTCACCCACAGATTCATCTTGTTTTTCACCATCCGCGCCGCAAGCGAAGACGTGATGCGGATGCTCTCCTCGACCTGCGCTTCCTCGCGCAGAATGTTGGCGTCCTCGATATCGAGAAGCACCGTAACTTCCACGCTCGTCGTCGCGTCAAACTGGTTGACCATCAGATCTCCCATCCGTGCCGACGATTTCCAGTTGATGCGGTTCATCGGGTCTTCTTTCCGGTAATCGCGGATACCGGAAAATTCAAACGGGTCCTCGTACAGGCGATTCCGTGACAGAACCATGCCCGACACGGCACGGCAGATCATCTGAATCCGTGCAGTATCGACCTGGCGCGGGTAAACGTACATCTGTGTCTGCTGCGGGTAATCGCTGTAAAGACCCTCCCGGAAAAAAAGATCGTACGCTACGGCATGCGCACCGGTGATCTCGTAGAATCCTCGTTTTTTCGCCTGAAACGGCAGTGTTCTCGTGATCTGCTGATGAAACAGGAACGAAAAGACATCGCGTTTGTAGCTCTGGTCGGTGATGCTCGCGTTTGCTTTTGCCTCGCGGTCGAATTCCAGATTGCGGCTCATCGAAATGCCAAGCTCGAGTGCCGGAATCGGCAGCAGTTTGTCGTTTACGATGACCTCTTTTAACGTACTCTCCTCGCCCTCATAGATCGCGGAATCCTGGAAGCTGACCTGGATTTTCAGATTTTTCTGCCAGTTTTTCTGGTACAGCTTTTTCTGCAGAAACCAGGCGAGCGCCATTCCAAATAGTAATAAAAGAAGCATAGTCCGTTACCTTCCTGACCAGTTTTCGGTCGGCAGATCGATGCGGTTTAAAATTTCCTCGATCACCGATTCTGCGGCTCTTCCGTCGTCTGCGCCGATCTGCATGGTGAGACGGTGTGCGAGTACCGGAACAGCCACGGTCTTGAAGTCCTCCGGCACAACGTAGTTTCGTCCCTGCACCAGCGCGTGGCCCTGTACGGCACGTAAAAATGCGAGTGTTCCACGCGGGCTCACACCGCTTGCAATCTTGCTGTTGACTCTCGTCTCCTGTACGATGCGGACGAGATACTGTACCAGTTCCGGATGCAGGTAGACTTCTTTACACGCCTCCTGCAGGGTACGGATTTCTTCTTTTGGGCAGACAGACGACAGCTCGGCGAGCGGCTCCTCGGTCAGGAAACGGGCGATCATCTGCGTCTCTTCCGCCGGGCTTAATGCTTCCATCGAAAGTTTCATTAAAAAACGGTCCATCTGCGCCTCCGGCAGCGGGAAGGTTCCGAGCGTCTCGAGCGGGTTCTGCGTGGCGATGACGAGGAACGGCTCCTCGAGCGGCCGTGTCACACCGTCCACGGTGATCTGGCGTTCAGCCATGCACTCGAGAAGGCTGCTCTGCGTCTTCGGCGTTGCACGGTTGATCTCATCGGCAAGCAGAATGTTGCAGAAGGCAGGGCCTTTCGAAAAGACGAACTCTCCGCTTTTGGCATCAAAATAATTGAGACCGGTAACATCGGACGGCAGTAAGTCCGGTGTGAACTGGATGCGGCCGAACTCTGCCTCGACGGATTTCGCAAGGGATTTCGCCATGACCGTTTTTCCTGTCCCTGGGACATCCTCGAGCAGGATATGACCTTTGGCAACAAGGCAGGTCAGGACAAGCTCGATCGTGCGCTCGTTTCCGATCATGACCTTTGCGATATTTTCTTTTAATTGCTGCAATACATTATTTTCCATGTTTTGCTTCCTCCAATAGTAAGATTTAATAAAAAAATCCACCCCTCGCTGCTCTGTTTTGTAAGAACAGCACGATAAATTTATTTTACAGCACATATTTTCGGAATACAAGCAGAAAAAGGACGATGCTGTACATACTTTTCACACCATCGCCCTTTACGGTTTCTTCTATATCTATATTAGATTTCTCTCCTACAGTGCTTTCCGGTACAGCGCCTCGATGTCCTGCTGACGGGACGCTCTCGGGTTGACGGCGATGTTTCCGCTCTTCATCGCATCTACCGCCATCGGCACGATTTTGCTCTCGATCTCCTCTGCTGTCACTTCTTTTCCCTTTGCCGCCTGGCGGATCGCATCGGTCAGGCTGGCCGGGATTCCGATGGCTGCGGTCAGCTCGCGGATCGCGCCGACCAGCATCATCGGCTCAAATTCATCGGCGTATGCCGGGATTTCGCTGATGTAGTTGTAGATCTTCAGATATCTTCCATGGTCTGCCAGTGCATTGTACTCTGCGATGACCGGAAGCAGAACGGCATTTGCCACGCCGTGCGGCACATCGAAGAAGGCGCTCACAGGATGACTCATTGCATGGACATTTCCAAGTCTTGCGTAGGAAAATGCAATACCCGCGAACAGCGAACCGGTCTGCATCGCCTCTGCGGCTTCGAGATCGGTTCTGCGCGCCACGAAACGGCGGATATTTTTACCGATCAATTCCATCGCTTTTTCTGCCATGGCATCGGAGAACGGAGATGCGGCTGTGGAAATATAAGCCTCCTCCGCATGGATAAAAGCATCAATACCGCACGCTGCCGCAACGGATGCCGGAGCGGAAGTTAAAAGTTCCGGATCGAGAATCGCGTACTCTGGAAGAAGTTCATAGCTAAATACGGTCAGCTTGTAATCTCTGCTGTGGTCGGTGATCACGGAAAATGCGGTCACCTCGGAGCCGGTTCCCGCAGTCGTCGGAATGGCAATCAGCGGGACAATTTTTCCCGGCACTTTGTGTGCGCCTTCGTATTCCGTAATGCTTCCGCCGTATTTTGCCGTCACACCGACGGCCTTTGCTACATCCATCGGAGAACCGCCGCCGAGTGCTACGAGAAAGTCTGCGCCGGAAGCAAGATAGCTCTCGGTTGCTTTTTCTACTGTCGTCACAGACGGATTCGCCTCAATATCTGTGAAAATATCGGCTGCGATGCCTGCCGCTTTCAGGCTGTCCGCTGCTTTATCCACAACGCCCATTTTTTTCAGGGTAGGACCGGAAAGAATCATCGCATGGGTTCCGCCCATCTTCTTGGCACACTCCGGCAGTTTGGCAAGCGTTCCTGCTCCGACAATAATATTCTGTGGAATCGAAAATTCGAATGGATTCATCTTATTTTTCCCCTTTCTTTCAGAAAGCGTGCCGAAAATTTTTCTTTCCGACACGCTTTGTTTTATCCTATCTCAGCTTCAGCCAGCCATTTTGGCAAGAACACGGTCGATTGCTGCATCGATAACAACGTCGAGTTCCGCATCGTCTGCCTCCGGCATCAGGGACGCTGCGTCCTCGTCGGAGATCAGCTCGATCAGGCTGCCGAACTTCTCTTTATATTTGAACTTGCAGACTGCAAAGAATACAACACCGAGGAGGCTCCAGCCGCCTACCATCAGCCACTCCTGCCATACCAGTGTTCCGCCGGAACCAGGAATGCAGTAAACAAGCACCATGCATCCGGACATCAGAACTGCCATCGTTCCAACAAATTTGTATGCCGGAACACGGTACGGACGCGGCATATCCGGCTCTTTCTTCCGCAGGATCAGGAAAGAAAGAGATACCATACAGTAGGCAAGACAGCATCCAAAGTTACCTGCATCACAGATCCACACCATCATGCCTCGTCCTGCAAACGGAGCCAGCATAGTCAGCGCGCCGATCAGGAACAGGGCGTTGATCGGAGTTTTGTGCTGCGGATGAAGCTTTGCGAACATCGGCGGAATCATGTAGGATTCAGCCATAGAGTACAGAGCACGGGAACCGCCGATCATAAAGGAGTTCCAGGATGTGATGATACCGCACATACCGCCGACGATGATGACTTTTGCCATAACCGCTGTACCGAACGCTTTCGCCATCGCATCTGCTGTGACAAGTCCGGTTCCTGCTTCCGAGCTCAGGATTTCGGACGGGTTCAGCACATAGCCGACAGCCAGGATAACACAGGAATAGAAAACAACAGCGAGTACAACGGAGAGAATCATCATTTTACCGATTTTCTTTAACGGAACGTTGATTTCCTCTGCTGCCTGCGGGATAACGTCAAAGCCGATGAAGAAGAACGGGGTAACAACAGCAACTTTGATGATGTTCTGGAACATCGTTCCGGTGCTCTCGCCGACGAACATCTGTCCCTGCAGATTGCTGGAATCTCCGTTGATCACGGATGCCACAATCAGAAGGATACCAGCGCCGCCGATGATACAGGTAAGGACCGTCTGCAGAACGGCTGCTGTTTTTGCGCCCAGTACATTGATCAGTGTAATGAGGAACGCTACAATAACGGCTACGGCTACCCAGGAAGCATAGATATCAAATCCTGCCACGCTGTACATATAGCCTTTCAGGAATCCCGGCCACAGATATGTGATGATGGTTGGGAAGGCGCACGCCTCGAAACACGTAACACTGACGTATCCTAAAATAATCGCCCAGGTACAGATGAACGAACCGTTCGGGCCCATCGCCTTGTAGCTGAAGACGTGCTCGCCGCCGCACTGCGGCATCGCTGCAGTCAGTTCTGCGTAAGTCAGTCCGATGAAAAAGATCATGACACCGCCGATCGCAAACGCAATTGAAGCTCCGACAACGCCGCCTTTCTGAATCCAGCTTCCTGAGGATACGACCCAGCCCCAGCCGATCATGGCTCCGAAAGCGATGACGAGAATATCCCATGCACCTAATACTTTGTCAAATTCTGATTTTTTCTGTTCCATGGCTTATTCCTCCCCGCTTCCGTATTTCTTCTGAATCAGTTCCTCGAGATATTCCGCTGTGCCCTCCACACCAAGGAATGCACTGTTGATCAGAATGTCTCGGTTGTGCCGGTCTCCGCGATTGCTGCCGGTCAGCGCCAGATGACGCTTGTGATACCGTTTGTCCTTCTCGAGCAGCAGAATTTTTGCATCGCTCTCGGAAAGGCTGTGGCTCTTCATGATATTCTGAATGCGGATCTCATCCGGTGCATAGATAAAAGCCCGGAGGAGCTTGATATCTTTGCTGTCCTTTAAGATGTAATCCGCGGATCGTCCGATGATGACGCAGGCTTCTTTTTCTGCCAGTTTCCGGATGATCTGCTTCTGTACATGAATCGCACGCTCGGTCAGGTCCGCATATTTAGAGAAGGATCCACGGACATCGCCCTCGGCTCCTTTTCCGGCAATCGTACCGCCCTCTTCTACACGGTTCATGATGTCTTTCGGAATTCCGACTTCTTCAATAATCTGATCCACCAGCTCGCGGTCGTAGAACTTAATTCCGAGATCCTCCGCAATTTTCCTGCCGATGGCATTTCCTTTGGCTCCGTACTCGCAGCCGATTGTGATAACCAGATGTCCCATACCGTTTTCCTCTCACATTTAATTTCTCTGTTTTACCTGTTGTTTCCGATTCACAGAATGAAAAGAAAAACAGGACAGGGGCGAAGCATGGTTCTTTGCTTTTTGACGTCCTTGTCCTGTTCTTTTCACGCTATGAGATTTTCTTTGTTTCTATAAGAATTCTTTATTTTTCCAGAGCTTTTACGGTTTCTTCGATGATAGCAACTGCCTTGTCGCAGTCCTCCTCGGTTACGATAAGCGGAGGGATCAGACGAATGATGTGCGCTCCGATGGCGGTGATCAGCAGATGGCGGTCAAGGCAGCCATGTTTGACTTCTACGCCGCTGATGGTATCATCAAACTCTACGCCGACCAGCAGTCCCTGATGTCTGACTTCTTTGACATGCGGCAGTTTTGCTAATTTTTCTGCGAAGTAATCACCGACTTTCTTTGCATTTCCGGCAAGGTCGCGGTCAATCAGTTCGTTGACTTCTGCCAGTGCTGCTGCACAGCTGACTGGATGGCCGCCGAAGGTAGTTCCGTGAGATCCCGGGGTAAAGGCTTTTGCTACTTCAGCTGTTGCGCAGATTGCGCCAATCGGCATTCCGCCGCCAAGACCTTTTGCCATGGATACGATATCCGGTTTGATGCCGTAGTTCATGTAAGACATTACCGCACCGGTTCTGCACCAGCCGGTCTGTACTTCATCAATCAGAAGCAGCATGTCGTTCTCATCACAGAACGTCCGGAGTCCCTGCATGAACTCTTTCGTTGCCGGATGAACACCGCCTTCGCCCTGTACCGGCTCAACCATGATGGCGATGGTGTTTTCGGTACATGCATCTTTGAAGGCCTGCAGATCATTGTACGGTGCGTAGGAGAATCCGTAGGTCATCGGTCCGAATCCAACCTGGCATCCGTTGCCCGGCTGACCGGTTGCAGACATGGCACCGAAGGTTCTTCCATGGAAGCCCATCTTTGCGGTTACGATGTGGTAACGGTTCGGGCCGTATTTCTCGATGCCGTACTTTCTTGCCATTTTGATCATGGCCTCGTTCGCCTCGGTACCGGAGTTCTGATAGAAGATCTTGTCCATGCCGATGGTCTCGCAGACTTTCTCAGCAAGCAGTGCCTGCGGGATGGTGTATGGATAGTTGAAGGTATGCATGATATCGTCGAGCTGCTCTTTTGCTGCAGCAACAACTTTCGGGTTTCTGTTTCCAGCGTTGTTTACGGCGATGCCTGCGTAAAAGTCAAGATACGGCGTTCCGTTTTCGTCGTACATGTACATCCCCTCTGCGGTTTCTGCAAGGAAATCGAAACGCTCGTAGGTCTCGATCATGTACTTGTTTACTTTGTCTTTGATGTCCTGAACCGTTAATCCTGTGTCTTTTAATCTCATAGTGTTATCCTCCCATAGCGTTGAAAAGATTTTTTAAATAAAAACAAAAAAGCAAAGACTACTCGTTGGTAAGCGTCTTTGCTTTGTTTTTCGTTTATTATTTTGTACAACCATACAATAGCACCACTCCCTATATTTGTCAATTACCTTTTTTTAAAAAGTTTTTATTTTGTTTTTCTTTAAGCCCGCTTTTCTATTCTTTTTTGATGCTTTTTCGTCTTCCGCCGTAATTTTTTTCATATCCGTTGTTTTTTATTCTGATGTTCCAGCGAATTTTTGTCCATTATATTGAACAGTTCATTCAAAAAAAGAAAGCCTGTTATTCTGCGGCTTTTAGTGATAGTCGAGAAAGAAACACATGCAGCTCGTCTTCTCCGTCCCTCTGTTGCGGTAGATGTGGGTCTGGTCTGTCTCGAAACGGAATGCCTGCTTCAGGTGGATCTCATGCTCTTTTCCATTGCACTCCACTGTCATCACGCCGTCTGTCACCACCAGGTACTCTCTTGTTTTCTCTCCGTGGCCGCCGCTCACATACGTTCCGCCCGGTTCGATGTCGATGCGGTAGATTTCCACAAGCCGCGTGTCCTCATACGGAAAGCACGTCCACACAGTGTACTGCCCCTCCAGCTCTTTCGTCGGAACCAGATCCTCCGGTGTCACAAGATAACTATCCACCAGCGGCGTTGCAATCAGCTCCTGAAATTCAATCCGCAGGCCGCTCGTAATCTTCCCAAGCACGCCAAGCGACGGGTTCGCCGTTCCCTTTTCGATCTGCGAGAGCATACTCTTGCTGACCCCGGTCTGCTCTGAGACATGGTCGAGACTCATCCCTTTCGACTGCCGGATCCGTTTCAGATTGACCGCCACATTTTCTGTCAGATAATCCATGTTCTTCCACCTGCCTTTCTTCGTATTTCGCTCATTGTAGCACACCTTCCTCCGATATTCCAGTGAATATTTTTAAACTTTCTGCCGCCTTTCCCCGCTTCGCCTTTCTTTTCTTCCTTTATCCGCCCGGGTTTCAGGCGCTTTTCTCTGCCTTTCCCAAGAAAAGCGCCCTTCCGCCGGATTTGTATTTTTGTCAGACCTTTTCCATCCGCATCTGCCGCAGAATCTTCTTTTCCATCCGCGACACCTGCACCTGCGAAATCCCCAGTTTTCCGGCGATCTGCGCCTGCGTCATGTCCTGAAAATAGCGCATGTAGATGAGCTGCCGCTCCTTCGCGGGCAGTCGTCCCAACAGCTCTTCCAAGAAAATCCGGTTCAGCAGCTTTTCCTGCCCGTTCTCTTTTTCCGGAATGCGGTCCATCAGAGAAATATCGTGGTTTTCCCCCTGATAGATGGTCTTCTGCAGCGATTCCACCTCCGCGCCGGACTCCATCGCCTCCACGATTTCCTCCACGGTAACATCAAGCTCCCCCGCTATCTCCGCCAGCGTCGGATCGCGCCCGTTCTCCCGCTCCAGCCGCTCCCGCACCGCATACGCTTTCCACGCCAGTTCCCGGATCGGGCGGCTCACCTTCACCATCCCCTCCGACCGCAGAAACCGCCGGATCTCCCCCGCAATCATCGGAACCGCATACGTCGAAAAACAGACTTCAAACGAAGGATCAAATTTATCAATCGCCTTCAACAGCCCAATGCTCCCGATCTGGCACAGATCCTCCATCTCCACCCCGCGGTTTGCAAACCGCCTCACCATGCTCCAGACCAGTCCCATATTTTCCTCTGCCAGTGTATCCCTTGCCGCTTTATCCCCTTCGTGTGCCTTTTCGATCAGGGCAAGCGTATGTTCCATGCATTCTGACTCCTATGACTTCCGATCCGGCCCTTACATTTCCGGATGCACACCGATTTTCCGTTTCATCACCACTTCCGTCCCCCATCCCGGATGCGACCTTACTTCCAGCTCATCCATAAACGCCTCCATAAACGAAAACCCCATCCCCGACCGCTCCAGCTCCGGGCAGGTCGTAAACATCGGCTCCATCGCCTTCTCCACATTTTCGATCCCGACGCCGGTATCTTTTACCGTCACCTGAAACACCTTCTCCTCCAGATCCAGCACACACTTCATCTGAATTTTCCCTTTTTCCTGCCGGTATCCGTGAATCATCGCATTCGTAACCGCCTCCGAAATCGCCGTCTTGACATCCGCCACTTCCTCCACCGTCGGATTCAGCTGCGCCAGAAACGCCGCCGCAGACACCCGCGCAAAACTCTCATTGCAGGGACGGCTCTCAAATTCCAGCGTCATCGTATTCCACCGCATCTTCTCTTCTGTTTTCATCCTTTCTCGCATCATCCCATTCCCCTTTCTGCCCACTCCCCGTCCAAAACCTACTTCCACGTCTTCTCCTCTTCCACCTCAATCACCCGCGTCACCCCCGACATCACCAGAATCCTCCGCATCCGCTCTCCCACATGCACCGCTCTCACCTTCCCGCCAATCAGCTCCATCTCCCGAAACCTTCCCATCACCAGTCCAATCCCCGAACTGTCCATAAACACCGTCTTCCGAAAATCAAACACCACCTCCCTCACATTCCTCTCCACCAAAATCTCCCCCGCCTCCTCCCGAAGCCGGTCAGCCACAAAATGATCCACCTCTTCCGGAAGCCGAATCGTCATCACCGCATCCTTCACCCAAACACGATTATCCATTTCCCATCCTCCCTCTTTCCTGTCATAAAATAAAAAACACAAAAGATTTTTCGCCGTAAAGCGAATTTCATCTTTTGTGTTTTATCTTCTCACTTTTATACTTTTTTGCCCTTCGTCCCACGCACCCTCCGCGTAGTCAGTGGTATCAGCCCGACGAAACAGCGCCGCATCTCCTGCGGCATTCTGCCCCGTGGGCGTCCGTCCTCACTATTCCTCCGTCTTCACAGTCCCCCCCAGCGCCTCAATCTGCTGCTCGGCCTTAGTAGCCTTCTGGGTTCCCGGGAACTTATCGATGATCTCCTGGAACACCGAAATCGCATTATCGGTATCCCCACTCAGCCGATACGCATGCGCCAGATAGTTAAGCACCGTATAGTCACTGTCGTTGATATTCTTAGCCTTCGAAAGCTTATCAATCGCCTCAGTGTAATTCGCATCGTCAAATGCATTCACACCCGACTGCGAAAGCTCCTGGAACATAGACGACTGCATGCTCTTGTAAATAGTGTCATACACAGCCTTTGCGTCCACAGAAAGCACCTCCGGGTTGACCTCGGTCAGTGCGTTTGTTGCGTTGCTCGTGTTGCCCTGCTGCTGCGCTTCCACAGCCTTTAAAAGGTTCTCGTAGGAAGCCGCCGTATCCTGTGCCGTCTGGATCTGCTGCTGCGCAGAAGCCGTCGTTTCGTTCAGAGAATCCACCTGGCTCTGGAGCTGGTTCAGCTGGGCCTCCTGGCTCGCCATCTTGCCGCTGTATTCCACAACCTTCTCGTCCGCCTGCCGGTTAATTCGCTGCGTATTCGCAGGCCCGATCAGGAACCACACAACCAGTGCGCCAAGCACCAGCCCAATACCGATATTCAGCATCGTTGCCGCTGTAGACGTCTCGCGGAACGTCGGCGGAATAATCACCGTATCCCCGCTTACCACACGCTCACGCTCGTCCTCGCGCTGCTCCTCCGTGCGCTCCCTGCGGCCGAACCGCCGCGGCTCCAGCGACGTCTGCGTACCCGTCTGGAAATCAACCTCCTTCAGGAAACGAAGCGTCGTCGAGTTCGTCTTGTCAATTTTCGCCGCCTTTTTCAGAATCTTCCGCGCTTTCTCATACTCACCCTTGTGAATATAAATCAGCGCCAGCAGATGATATCCCTTGATCAGCTTCGGATTCTGGTTCAGAATCTTGCGCAGCTGGATCGCAGCCACATCCTCATTGTTCTCGCGGCAGCCACTCCATTTTCAATTACAGATTTTATAATATTCTGATATGCGTAACGCGCAGTTTTCAGCCACTTTCGATAATCTTCTTCTAAATAGTCAGATTCTGTATTTAACCACATCAGCACCGTTCGATACTGCTTTGGTACTCCAAGATGATTCAGCATGATTTTTCTAAGACACTGTTCCGGCGAGGATTCATTGGCAATAATCCTATGAACCTTTTTAATTGTTTCTTCTATTTCTTTCTCAACTGCATATACAACAATCTCGTCTTTCGTTTTGAAAAAATCATACAGACTGGACTTTCCCATGTTTGCTAAAATCGCAATTTCCCTCATTGATGTTTTTTGGAATCCATTTTTCTCTATTAGCTGCAAAGCAACACTGATTATTTCTCCTCGGCGCTCTTCTTGTTGTTCTGGTGTAAGCATAATTCCTTTTGGCATATTATGATACCTCCTCATAGCGACCATCGGTCGTTTCTTGTTTGGCCTTCATTATATAGCGACCGATGGTCGCTTGTCAAGTCTAATTTTCTATACAAAAAATTGGTTAAATGACTTTGGCTACTAAAGCCAAGCTGATAGGTGATATCTAATAAAGCTTCGCCAGCTTTCAGCAGCTTTTTTGCTTCTATACCATAGAATGGGCCCTGTGGTTTTTGATTTTTTATTTTAGTGTTGCCTTATATTGTCCATCTTGTTTCCTCAACCTACCTATAACAATCCTATCTCGACAACCTACCCCATATCCAACCTGTCAACTCAACCCTACGCCAATTTTTGCCATAGACCAGTTCCCACAGAACTATGAAGCGTAAAAAATCCGGGAGCCGGAACTACCCATCGGCAATTCCCAACTCCCGGAAACCCCTTGTTTTCTACACTTTTTGTACTTTTATTTTTCCGCCCTTGACATCAAAACTACCGTCTCCACATGGATGCTTCAACAGAAGGTATCATATTTCTGCACCAATCAACAACATGATCGTTATCCAAAGCAAGGTTTCTCTTGATTCTTACTACACCCAATTCGGTCGTATGTAGCTTATCCAAATGATTCAGTAATTCGTTGTTCTCCATATTTTTCACCCCACAAACCGGAATTTGAGAAACAACTACATTCCGACAATCTTCCTGACAGTGTTTGCCGTTCTGATTGTCAGTTTGCCGCTGATGTTCGCAATTGTCCACGGACAGCAGGAAAAGTCACGAATCGTCCCCAATGGACTTCTGCATTTTCTTTCCATGCTGCAACTGCCGCATATATTTTTCCATCTTTTTCAGCACACCAACAAATTGGTGACTTTAACATAAAGGTGTCTATATCATCAGTTGGTATACCCTGCTCACCGCTGAAAATATCAGATTGCATTTTTATAATGCGTGACATTTCTTCATCTGTTGCCCTTCTAAAATTAAAATTTTCCATGACATCCTCCCATACAAATTTTGATTTCTCTATTTCATTGATTACATTTTGCAGGTTTTCAAAAATTACTCGCATGTTCACCATCTATCTGAGTGTGGTAAAATTGAAATGATAAAACCAATCATCAGACTCGTATTATCGGATGCCGGATGACCGTTTTCCTCTTTTCCGAAGCGCTCTTTTTCGGGTCTGATAAATAGATCTCATGATGCAATCGTCAACCGCTACATACCAGTCCTTTCCTTTTCTTGATATAGATGCCCAAACAGAAGATATCCTATTCCTGCACCACTCAACAACCTGTAAGCATCTGAATGGCAGAAACGGCTTGCTCATAATTGGTACAGACTTGAGCTATTAAAACATCCAAGTTTTCCGGCCGTTCCCCCGCCCGCAACGCTTCCGTGAGCATACTGCTGGATTTACAGAGATCTGACAGCCCCAGGTTTTCACAGACTCCTTTCAACGTATGGGCAGCCCGAAACGCCTCCGGATAATCCTCCGACGATAGCTTCTCTAACAAAAGACGGTAAGTTCCATCGCTTAAAAATTTCTTTAAAAATCGCCTTACCATATCTTCACTGAATAGCCGTGCCAATACTTCTTCATAATCTCCGCCCAGCTTTACATAACATTCCTTCAGACTCATAAATACCTCCGCATCCTACTAATATTTCTTTTTTACAAGTTCTGTGATCACCGCTTCCAGGTTCTTCATGTCAATCGGCTTCGCCACATGGGCGTCCATTCCGGCATCCATTGCTTCCTTGACGTCCTCTGCGAACGCATTGGCTGTCATTGCAACTATCGGAATCACCTTTCCACGGGTATGGCTGCCGGCACGGATGGCTCTGGCCGCATCATAGCCATTCATGACAGGCATCTGGATATCGGTCAAAATCAAATCATACTGACCCGGTTCGGATTTCTCGAATGCTTCCACCAGTTCCTGGCCGTTGCTGACGAGATCACACACTACGTTGCTCATATTCAGCAGTTCCAGCAATATCTCTGCATTCAGCTCATTATCTTCAGCGGCAAGTATTGTTATGCCTGCCAGTATATGATCCGAATCCTCTGTCCCCGGCAATTTTTGCTCCTTTGCTTGAACCGTTACAATGGCTTGCTTAAAGCTGGTCAGGAAAAACGGTTTTGCCAGGAAGCCATCAATGCCCGCCGCAAGAGCTTCTTCCTCAATCTCATCCCATTCGTATGCCGTAAGAAGGAGGATTGGAATATGTTCCGGCAGCATGTCCCTGATTTTTCTGGCCGTTTGGATACCGTCCATACCGGGCATTTTCCAATCCAGAAGCACAAGGTCAAACCGGATTCCCTCCTGATGAGCTTCTCCAATCTGCCGGATAGCATTATCCCCGCCGAGCGCATACCGGACAGACACCCCAGTGTCTTCCATGACACGAATTACATTTATACAGATGCTTTCATCATCATCCACAACCAGCACACGGGTAATCCCGTGGTTTTCCCAAAACTTTTCATCCACATTCTGTTCCTGAATGCGCAGTTCCAAATCGACAGTAAAAATACTTCCTTCGCCCTGTCTGCTCTTTACATCAATGGTTCCGCCCATCAGCTCCACCAGATTTTTTGTAATAGGCATCCCAAGGCCGGTTCCCTGGATTTGGTTCGTCACACTGTTGATCTCGCGGGCAAATGGTTCAAAAATAACATGTAAGAAATCTTCCGACATGCCAATGCCGTTATCCTGAACCTCAAACCGCAGCCTGACAAAATCTTTTGTTTTTTGCGGAAGCTGGGTTACGGTCATTTGGATCCTGCCGCCGACTGGGGTATATTTGACCGCATTGGACAGGATATTGATCAACACCTGATTGATTCGCATCCTGTCGCCGATTAAATGCTCCATTGTTACATCTGCCAGAAAAAGCTCAAATTCCTGCTGCTTTGCTTTGGTCTGCGGCCGGATCATGGTCCCCAGCTCGTCTATGAGTTCTGCCAGATTGATCTCCGTGACATTCAACGTGGTTTTCCCACTCTCAATCTTGCTCATATCCAGCACATCATTGATCAGACCCAGAAGGTACTGGCTGGACGCCGTAATCTTTCGCGTATATTCTATTACCCGCTCAGGGTCGCCGGCATCGTGATTCAACAATACGGTAAGCCCCACGATTGCATTCATTGGCGTCCGGATATCGTGACTGATATTATTTAGGAACGTGCTCTTGGCCTTATTGGCAGCATTCGCAGCGTTCAATGCCGTTTCCAGCGCAAACTTGTTCTGCCGTTCCTTGGTTCTGTCTGACAGCACAACGATAAATTTGTCTGATTGACCTTCACCCACCCGATATACTGTTTCGTAAAACCACCGTTTTTCACCTGTATTCCGATGAGTCCGCTCACTTTCCATAATGATAGACTGACCCGGTTTCATCAAAGCCAAATCCGAATAGGAAATGGTTTTTTCCTCAGTGTATGTGGCCTTTCCTAAAGATTCAAGACTCGCTGCCACCGCATCCGGAGAAATACCCAGCACACGGTTTACATTGGGCGTCACATACTCTACCATATAAGACTCGCTGTTTAACATCAAAAACACGTCGTCTATATTTTCCGAGAGAATGCTGAATAACTGTTCACGGTATTGGATATCCTGTTCTTTCTTTTCAATGCGCTTTCGGCTCTGTCGTTCAAATAGCAGAAATATAAGGCCGATAAGAAACACGATAAAGACGATAAAAATAAACATTCGGGATGACTGCAGAATATTATCAGTATGTTCCATAATAACACTGCTTGGAATCACAGAAATAATATACCCCCCATCTATGGCTTTTAGAGGACAGAAGGCGATAACATTCTTTGTGCCGTTGAAGGAAAATTGTTGCGCCAGAATAATCCTTTTACCAGACTTCCTTGAAGGTCCCGAATATCTTTCTTCATCATTTTCTTCACAATCATATCAAAAAAAGTTTAAAAATGTTCGGTTACTGTTCTTATGATATGGACGAATCAGAACATCCCCATCTCGATTTGTAATATAGGAAAAACCACTTTCATCATAAAGGATATAGAGAACTCTTTGGAAAGCGTAGAAACCCTCTCTCCCTTTTGCATTAACCCGTGGACGCCATCTGCAAACAAAAGCATTCGTAGACTCCCATGGTATTTTGTCCATCGTAGATATTCAAATAGTTTTCTCTGATGCCCTTGCCGGAAAAGGTACGATAGAATTCCAGTTCCTCCGTACTAAGTACACGCCGCTCATCAAGGCGGTTTGAGTATAAAATCCCATTGTCCAGATCCACAACGGTGTAATTGGATGCCTCGCCACCCAGCAGATTCAGATTATTTTGTATGTTACTTTCTTCATGAGATTCGATTTCCGACATCTTATTGGCTAAACTGTGTACCCGGTCCCGTTCTATTGTAATATAAGTATCAAATGTGTGGGCACCCTGACTTGTAATTTCCAAAGTCTGTTCCGCATTCTGCATCCACAGGGAAGCCTGGACGCTTTTCATATAAGAGTAACAGCCTAAGAGAATGCTGCTAAGAATGATTACGACCAGACAATTTATCCCAAATCGTTTTATTCGCATGTTCATTTCCTCCAGAAGCTATTGTGCCAAAAGTTGATCCAACAGGGTAACAGCCTCATCCGCAGACATTTCATTTAACATTTGCTTTGTTATTTCAGAAAGAGCGGTGTCCAATGGCAGATTCAGTCTATAATCAGAGCCAATCACGATCCGACCGCTTTCTAAACACTCAGAAGCTGGAAGAATTGTTTGATCAGTGGGAACTCTGTCATCTTGCAGCGGTGTATAGGAGCTTTGGCTTTCACAGTATTCCCAGATTGAATCCGGCTGTGTGATACACTCCACAAGCTGCATGACCTCCTCCAAGTGTTCACTGTCGGCGTTTGCACTAATACAGGTATTCGCATCGATTATGAGCACACTGCCATCATCCAGTATGGGAAAAGGATGTACCCCATAGGAAAAGCCAGGCTCCATATCGGCTACTCTGGAAGTCGCCCAGCAGCCGGTCACCATAAACGGCCGGTCACCGCTAACAAATAGCTTGAGATCATCAGAAGTTGGGTTGGTCACCGAAACTTCCTCACAGTCAATCCATTTACGGTCGATCATTTGCTCAACCAGTTCAATTCCCGGACGCAGCGTATTTGCCAGCTCTGCCGGGGTACGATTGAATGCTTCGATTGCCGCAGCAGAATCTTTCTGATACACCGAGTATAGTGATTTACCGACAATAAGTGTTCTGAGAGAGGTATAGTTATTTGCAACAATAGGTGCGCTCCCCTGATCCGCAAAATACTGACACACCTCCATAAACTCTGACCAATTTTCCGGAACTTTCTGCCCGTGTTCTTCCAGCAAATCGTAATTAATATACAATCCATAAGCAGAGACACATGATGGCAGGAAATAGACAGAACCGTCCTCACCGATAAACTGCTCTTTCATTTTGTCCTGATACTTCTCAATCGTAGGCAACCCGGATAAATCCGCTAACTTTTCCTGTTCAGCCAGTTTTATTACCCGGTCGTGATCCACCATAAACACATCGTCAAGTCCGTTGGCCTGTGCCCGCCTTTCCAAAGCATTCCAGTAATCAATGCCCTTCACGCCCTCGTAGGTTACGATGATGTCAGGGTTTTGTTCCATATATCGATCCAATATGCTTTCAATGGCCGTCAGATTAAGGGCATCCGCTTTATATCCATAAACAGAAAGAAATATATGTCTCTGTTCTGCAAGCGGTTCATTCTCAATCAACATGACTTCACTGAAACGTTGGCTGCAGCCCGACAGCAATGCTAAAATTATAAATATAGACAGAATAATTTTATATTGTTTCATTTTCATTTTCATTTCCTTTTCTGTTCATCAGGCTGTCACTTGCCAAGCATTCTATCCTCACTCCTGCTTTCTCTCTCTTTGCCTGATATAATAGTGTGTCTGCTGCATTCATTAAATCGGAAGTCTTCCCCGGTCCGTAAACTCCACCGATGCTAATGGAGAACTGCAGCTGTGGATAATCCGGAAGAATCACATTTTTAACACAAGACCTTATGGCTTCCAGTTTCTTTGGTAGCATGTGGAAAGGTATCTCCCGGAATACAATTAAAAACTCATCACCGCCAAATCGCACAACATAGTCCGCTTTTCTTACACAGTTTTTAATGGCAACGGCTACCTGCCTCAATGCCCGGTCGCCAGCCGGATGGCCGTATGTATCATTAATGGACTTGAAGTGGTCCATATCCAACATGGCAACCGCACTGATATGGTACATATCACGCAGCTGCTCCTCATAATAACGGCGATTGTAAGTCCCGGTCAGTATATCTACATAGAGTTTATGGTTATAGGCTGTGATATACTTTATTATTTCATCCTTTCCATGACCGCCCAGCAGGGTTTTTTCCGTAATCTGGTCAATGATTTCCAGAGAATATGGATACCCGTCTACCTCCACATACGTTGCCCGCACATGATAGATGTTCTGGTCTATAAACTCAAATTTTGTCAGGCTTCCCTTGTTTGACATACATTTTGCGGAAATACAGTTTTCACACCGCTCATCTTTGTTCCATATACCATAGCAATGGAAATCTGAGCATTGAGGAGCCCCAGACTCATTAATGTCAACTTGACAGTTTTGGGAAGCGTCTACCAGCCGGACAACATCAAAAACCGTTTTGAGGTATTGCAGTAATATCCGGGCCTCTATGCCACTTATGGAACAATAGTCCGTTTCTTTTTTCGCATGTATGCCGTTTATTAAGGATTCTATGGAAGGCTTTGCCGCAGCCACACTGCTATTTGTGGCCGGAATATACTTCTCATCAATATTGATAAGTTTCCCCAGGACGCCGGCATGGCGTTTTCTATTTTCGTTTGTCCAGATGACATGACCGAGACAGCGGAACCAGTGGATTTCCTGATTCACTGCCAGCGGCACATCAACCTGAAAATCCGGTTGTAACGGGGTGGCTGTCCGGACTTTTTCCAAGATATGGTCCAGGATATTACTATCGGCACATTTCGGCAGTTTCTCATTCTCCAGCGGATGAAACAGGTCACTCTCGATATTAAATCGTTCTGCTCCGTATTTATTGAAACTGAGAATGGATGATTCTACCGAATAATTGAAAAAAATTTCCTCAGTTTTATCCGACAGGAACCGAAACCGCTGCTGTTCATATGACCGCTGCTGCAGCAGACGTTCCGTAGCTCCCAGGCCATAGCG